>Ga0315295_10000015_pt1 | contig 182508 bp, 128 predicted proteins | sample YL17G14_0_MG_FD_204453 | JGI IMG/M metagenome (GOLD analysis project Ga0315295, IMG submission 204453) | Sediment microbial communities from Yellowstone Lake, YNP, Wyoming, USA - YL17G14_0 | ecosystem: Environmental > Aquatic > Freshwater > Lake > Sediment | place: USA: Wyoming | collected...
GTCCTTTACATCCTCGTCGGTCCAATTGCCGTTCGAGTAGTGGATGATGTGCAGGTTCGAACTGATCCCGCCTGCGATCAGTTCAGGGCCAGGGTACCTCGGGTCAATATCGGCCAGGGTCACCCGGTGCAATGTCCTTTCGTACGGTTCCTGATATATCGTCGTGTTGGTCCAGCCGGTCCCGTTGTAATGGAGCATCGAGACCCTGCCCGAGAGGCTGGAGGTATAGATCGTCGGGCCGGTCATCCCGGGGACGAGGTTCGTCCCGTAGACCATCCCGAAATTTGGGAACACGTCCTTCCAGATCTCGGTGCTGTTCCAGGTCCGGTTCCTTTCGTCCCACCTGACCAGGAAGATGTTGTTGGAGGCCGAACCGATGATAATCTGGTCTAAGGTGGAGCCTGGCAGTATGGCGGCCGAGATGCATACCGTGTTGTCCACTTTGATCTTCTGGACCTGCATGACCATCGCGGACCATCCGTTCGGTTGATCCAAATCCTCGGTCAGGATGACCAGGATGGCGTCCATGCCGACGACGGCGATCTCCTTCCCTTGGTGGGATGCATTGAACTCGCCGATTCTCACGCTATGGAGCACGATCTGTTCGGAGGGAGGGGGGGCCGCCCAGGCCGTCTCCCCGACCCAGGCACCGTTGGATTCCCTATGGATCACATGTACCTTGCCGTCCTGGCCGGCGGTGACGACCTCGTTGCCGGTGTATTCGGACTGGACGTCCCCGATGGCAACGGTCTCTTGGGTCCTCAGAGCCGCGAAGAGCGTCCTCACTTGGAATGTGGTGGTATCATATTCATTGACCAGGCCGCCACCGCCCGTGAGGACCAACTGGTCCCCTGGGAGCTTCGGGTCGACCTTGCCGATTGCCATCTCGTAGATCGCCTGGGGCTCCATCCCGACGGTCCTCAGGAACCAGGGGTTGCCGGAGGCGGCCGAGGCCGGCATGAAGGTAAGAGCGCCAAGGAGCATCGGTGATATCAACAGTAGGGCTGTGAAAATGGCCGCCCTTGCGGAGCGTTCAGCCATAGTTCACCTCCGGTTCGGTGAGGAGGACCTCGAAGTATATCGAAGCATACATCGTATAGATTCTGACAGACGGAGGCTCGAGGGATGGGGCTGTAAAGTCGGGGACATTAAGGGAATAGGACCTCAATGGTCCTATGTTCCGATCAAGTTGGAAGAGCTGTGAGGAGACCAAGTAGTAAATGAGCGGGGCATCGAACATCGTCCCATCGGTCAAGGCCATAGCCTCGATGTTCGAAGTGCCACCGAGGTCCCTGGCGGCCCCCATGCCGATAGCCGTCTCGTCTAGGCGGCCTGCGAGGGCCAGGTCCACAAGGACACGGGAATGGCCCTGGGCCCAGTCGAGCATGCGTTTAACAGAGGCAGAGTCAGTTGCTCTGAGGCCGTACCATCCGTTGCCGGTTGTGAAGAGCAGCGCCAATCCGCTCATATTTATGGTCTTTATCGCAGTCGAGACCATGGCGAGGTTGGTCTTGGGGTCTGGCCCTAGCGTTTTCGGAATGGCTGCGAGCATCGCATTCGACAGGTCAGCCTCGTCGGGATGGCGGTCCTGCATTAACGCGACGGTGATACCTCCCCCGAGATTGACCGCGACCCCTTTGTTCAAAGTCCATCCTTGGGCCAAGAATTTCTTTGACCAATGTCCTTGAATCGTTCCGCTGCCCGCCAGATTGTTATATTCAGGACCTGTGGCCCCGTTGAGGACGTAGCTGACATCGAGCAGGCCCTTGACGGTCACGTTGGAATCGGCGACGACCTTCTCTTCGACGGCCTGGTTCCCTTCGCAGGTATCGAAATTGATGGCCATATCACCAACATTCGTCTCGAAGGTCAATCGCAGGGTGTACTTAATCCCGCCCCCTTGTCGTGGGATGTAATCGACCTTCATGAAGTACTCGGAGTTCAAGAATGTCCTGAGAATCTCCGTCGAGAGGTCCGGGCCAATGAGCCGCTTATTGACGAACTCATCCACCGAGGCCCATACATCGTCAGGAATGTTCCAGAGGGCCCTGTCCGCGCGAAGGTCCGTGACGTTGGAACCGGCCGCCAGGGCCACTGGGTAAGGACATGTCGAGGCCTTGACCAGCCGGATGTTCTCCTCGAGGACGGTACTATATATGTCCTTCACCGAGGACCAGGTCGCGTTCGAGAAGTGCTCGTAGGCCAGGGATTCCTGTGTGAAGTTGAAGGTCGCGCCCAACGGCGAGCCGACGTTCAGGTTCGTGAACGGCTCAGCGCTGTTCATGGGCTTGATCTTCAGGAACGCGTAGATGTTGAGCGGTATGTCGAGGCTGATGGTCCGATTTACGAGCCATCGTCTGGCGGTGCCGTCCTCCTGGGAGCCGTCCATGGCCCTTCCGACGGCGATGCTGAAGTTCCCGTAGACGCCGAAGTCCCACAGCATGACCCAGTTATGGTCCGGCGGGGGCTGCGGCGGCGGGACGCCGCCCGTCCTGCTGCCCTCGGACAGCCGAACATTGGTCATGTACTTGTATGGGACCGTGATGTCCTTCGTGACGGATATTGAGGAGCCCATGGTGAGGTAGTCCGGGCTCTGGTCGACGGTGAACCGCTCCTTGTAGTCCCCGGTGAAGCTCCCGCTCGGGTCCATGAGGTCGAGCTCGCGCGGGCCCACATCTGATAAGTAGACGAGATGGCTCGGGTCACGGGTGTCCGGCGGGTATCTGCCATCGAACATGAACTTGTTCTCGAGGATGGAGATCGGGTCAGACGGGTCGATGGGCCAGCCGTGCTCGTACTGGTCCAGGTTAAGATAAAGGGCCAACAGGTCCGCCGGGTCCACCAGGCCCTCATGGACATAGTTCTTGAACAGCGATGTCATGGTCCTCTGGACGCCCTGGGGCATCCGGTTCTGGTACCTGGCGAAGTCCTTCCTCTCGGCCGAGCCCCAGGGCCTTATGCCCGTCGGGTCGTAGGGCTCCCATGAGGTCTCGCCTTGGTGCACGGCCGGGTCCGTCGCATAATAGAAGAAGTGGTCCATGGAAGCGACGGCCCTGCCATCGTAGGTGCCGAAGAGCCGGGCCTCCTCCAGCAGGACGGCCAGGTTCACGGCGAGCTCAACATCGCCCTCGTTCAGCAGGTCCTTCTCGGTATCGTAGGGCCCGGAGCCTATCCCCTGCGAGGCCCTGAACCGGACCAGGGTCGTGAGCATGTAGCGCACCATGCGGCCGATGTCCGAGAACTCGCTCTTGCCGTTCGCATCGAACTCCGCGAGGCGGGTGGTCACATAAGGGGTCATATCAGGGAGGAGCCTGTCCACCGTGATGTTGAACGTGGTTATGTCCTCTTTCGCGCTCTTCATGTCGAACAGGGCGTAGCCGCTCAGACGATAGTAGGCCGGGACCGAGAAGGGCAACGTCGTTCCGGACACGTTGATATCGCCTGTGCACGAGGATGCGACCATGGACATGGGCAATATGGATATGACAAGGTCGGCGCCCATGGGCGTGACCCTGTAGTCCCCGAACTTCCTTGGGTCATAGCGCTGCTCGAGGAGGTCCTTGACCGCGGCCTGGAACTGTATATTGGTCTGGGCAAGATTGACGCCTTTGGTTTTTGCAAGGGCCCCCGTGGCAAGATAGAACAGGTCGGAATTCAGGTCGCGGGACAGGGTATTGGCGATGACCTCGTTGCGGAGGTTCTTTGCAGGGGCCTCGGCGAAGTAATCGGCCCGGTCCCTGTAGATCCCGAGGCCACCGAGCAGGAGGATGAATACCGTCAGTACCGTCAGGACGACGTTGATGGACGTGGGCCTGCGCGCCCTGGAGCTCCGTCCCTTCCTCGCCATCCTCGTCACCTCCTGATATCATTCCGTCAACGACAGGTACACGACCGCGTTCGATTCATAGCTCCGCATATGGACCTGCAGGTTGGCCCTGGCGCTGCCCTCGATGGCCTGGTCCTTCACGCGGAAGAAGGATTCGGCGAAGGCGGCCTTGAGGTTGTAATGGTGAGGTCTAGCGAGGCCTTGCAGGTTCTTGCCGATGGCCGCCTCGATGCCGGTCGCTAGGCCGGTCGTGTTGGCATTCATGGTCTGGTTGATACGCAGCTCCAGGTCCTCGACGATGAGTTCCTGGACCGTCCAGCCGGTGTAAATGTGCGTCCTGCCGTTCCCGTCGGTGTACCGCGCCTCATCGACCGTGCTGGCCAACAGGGCCTCGAGGATGCCATTGGTATCGACGACCGTGTAGCGCTGGGTCACCTTGGGGGCGTCCTGCCACGCGACCGCCAGGATGGACGATCCCACGACCACAAGGACCACGAAAAGGACCACCGGGACCGTCCCGATACCGCCCCTGCTTTCCTTCGGCATCTCATGCCTCCCAGACCGTGAGGACCAGGCGGGCCGCATGGGCCTCGTCGGGGCTGACCAGTATGGTGCCTCCGGAATGCAATGTGACGACCTGCCCGTCGCTGACCACGGAGGGGGGTGTCGCCGATTGAATCGGGTTCCCCGTGGCGATGCTGCGGGAATAGGCCACCGGGTAATCGCTGACATCGATGATCTCGAGCTGGAACTCGAGGCCTCGGAACGAGAACCTGCCCTCGAACTCGGGGCCCTTGACGGTCATCATCTTCTGAGCGTCGAAGGTGCTGGCCCCTGAGCCGTTGGCCACGATGAGCATGCATACTTTTATCCTGTCGAACAGCACGCTGGCCCTGTCCGTCAGGTCCTTGCCGCTCGATGTGCCCTGGTTCGTCTTCGAGTAGGTCTGGTCGGCATAGACGCAGGACCCTGTGAATATAAGGATACCAACGACCACGAGCGCGAAGCCTTTCAGGTTGCTCATTGAGATGTTCCTCACTACTAGTATAATTGGTAAGGTCGTATCCTTATCAAACAATATATAATTATATTGGTCATTGGTTCGAAACGATACCGGCGGACAATCTCATCAATGAGGGGGCGAGAATGGGAATCGATGACAGATTGGAGCTCGAACTGTCACACCTAGAGGAAATCTTTTCTATGAAGGATGCACTAATAGGATTGAGGTCCCTAAGTCAGGGAAGGCCTGAGCTCAAGGGGAGTTGAGGGAACGATATGGTTGTACCGACGGTGGTCCAGAGGCACCTTGTCAGGCCGCTCAGGTCCGTCGGGCTCTTCAAACAGGTCATCACAAGGAACTATCATGAGATTAGGGACGCGGCCGAGGCCCGCAGGGGCAAGATCGCCTGGTGCACGAGCCTGGGGCCCGCCGAGCTATTGCGTGCGCTCGGGTTCAAGGTCTATTTTCCCGAGAACCACGGGGCCATCCTGGGTTCGTTCAGGGCCTCGGAGGAGTTCATACCCGTCGCGACGGCCCATGGTTTCTCGCCGGAGATATGCTCCTATCTGACCAGCGACATCGGTGCCTTCCTCAGGAAGGAGACACCGCTAAGGGCCCTCTACGGCTTCAGGGACGTGCCGAGACCCGATGTCCTTGTCTACAACACGAACCAGTGCCGGGAGGTCGCGGAATGGTTCTCGTTCTTTGGCAGGGAGTTCAAGGTGCCCGTCCTCGGGATCAACACACCACACCATGTTCCCGAGATAACTGTGGCCCATGTCAGCTCCGTCGTGGACCAGATCAATGCGCTCATACCTCAACTGGAGAAGATAGCCGGCACGCGCCTCGACATGAACGAGCTCAAGAGGATCGTGAAACTGTCCCATGACGCCTGCGTGGAGTGGAAGGGCGTCCTGGGGACCGCGGCCCACAGGCCGTCGCCGTTCAACTTCTTCGACGGGCTCATCCACATGGGCCCCGTGGTCATCATGAGGGGCATGCAGGACGCCGTGGACTACTACAAGGCGCTCCGAAAGGAGCTGGACGAGCGGGTCAAGGACGGCATCGGTACCGTCGAGGATGAGAAGTTCAGGATCTACTGGGATGGGATGCCCATGTGGGGGAGGATCAGGGCCCACTCGAACCTCTTTGCCAGGTTCAAGGCCTGCGTCGTGGCGTCCACCTACTGCAGCACCTGGGCCCTGGACCAGCTCGACCATAATGACCCCATAAGGAGCATGGCCGAGACATACACGAGCCTGTTCATCAACAGGACCGAGGGCATCAAGGAGCAATACCTCATCAACATGGCAAAGGACTTCAGCATCGACGGGATTATCTTCCATGATTCCAAGACCTGCCCGTACAACTCGAACACCAGGTTCGGCATGCCCATGCGCCTCGAGAAATGGTTCCATGTACCGAACCTTGTCGTGCAGGGCGACGTCTGCAACATGAGGCTCGTGTCCGATACGCAGTTCGAGACCGGCATCGAGGCCTTCATCGAGAGGTTGATGCTCAAGGGCGTGGAGGGTGGGGCACTTTGAGCAAGCGATACGCCGGTATCGATGTCGGGTCCTGGAACACCAAGGCCGTGATCGTCGACGAGGACCTGGAGATCCTGGGGAAGAACGTGCTCAGGACCGGCGCCGACCCGCAGGGCGCCGCCAAGAGGTCGTACGAGGAGGCCTTGAAGGCCGCGAAGACCAAGAAGAACCAGATAGTAGGCGTGGTGGCGACCGGCTTCGGCAGGGCCAAAGTACCCTTCGCGGACACGACCAGGACCGAGATAACCTGCCACGGCCTCGGGGCCAACCAGTACTATCCAGCGTCGATCACCGTTGTGGACATCGGCGGGCAGGACACGAAGCTCATTCGGGTGGACGACACGGGCAAGAACCTCCATTTCGTCCTAAACCGTAAATGCGCGGCTGGGACAGGGGCGTTCCTCGAGGAGATGGCCCTGCGGCTCGATGTCAAGCTTAACGATCTGAACGACCTGGCGACCAGGGCCACCAAACATTTCAGGCTCGGGTCCTTCTGCACGGTGTTCACGGGGAGCGAGATCCTCAAGATGGTACAGGAAGGCGAGAAGGTGGAGGACATCGCGAGGGGCCTCTATGCATCGGTGGTCCTGAGGGTCTCGGAGATGGGCCATCTCGAGGGACAGGTCGTCCTCACGGGGGGCGTCATAGCCTACAACCCGATACTAAAGCAGGTCTTCGAGGAGGAACTCAAGGTCATATGCCTCGTCCCGCCGGAGGCCGAGTTCATTGGGGCGCTCGGGGCAGCGAGGGTGGCCCTGGGGCTGGATGGCGGGAGTGCGGATAAGAAAAGGAAGGAAAATAGGAAAAAAATAGGGGCGTTTACTTCTCGCCCAGGAAAGGATACCTGTAATCCTTGGGCGGGACGAAGGTCTCCTTGATCGTCCTCGGTGTGACCCACTTCAGCAGGTTCAGGGCGCTGCCGGCCTTGTCGTTGGTGCCCGAGGCCCTGCCGCCTCCGAAGGGCTGCTGCCCGACGACCGCGCCGGTGGGCTTGTCGTTTATGTAGAAGTTCCCGGCTGCATGGATGAGGGTCCTCTCTGCCAGTATGATCGCATCCCGGTCCCTAGCGAAAATCGCGCCCGTCAGTGCATAACGGCTCGTCTGGTCGCAGAGCTTGAGGGTCTTGACGTAGTCCTTGTCGTTGTATATGTAGACCGTTATAACGGGCCCGAACAGCTCCTCCTCCATGGTCCTGAACTTGGGGTCCGTGGTCACGATAACCGTGGGCTCGATGAAGAAGCCCTTGGACTTGTCGTGGCCCCCGCCGACGATGACCTTGGCCCTCTTTGACTTCTTGGTGAACTCGATGGCCTCGGATATCTTGTCGAAGGACGCCTCGTCTATGACGGCCCCCATGAAGTTCGTGAAGTCCGTAACATCGCCCATCTTGATGGTCTTGATCTCGTCCACCATGTGTTTCTGGATGACGGGCCACAGGGATTTTGGTATGTAGGCCCTCGAGGCTGCGGAGCACTTCTGGCCCTGGTACTCGAAGGCGCCACGTATGATGCCGACAGATACCGCGATCGGGTCCGCCGACGGATGGACGACTATGAAGTCCTTGCCGCCGGTCTCGCCGACGATGCGCGGGTAGGTCTTGTACTTGTCTATATTACACACGGCCTCCTTCCAGAGGCCGTTGAAGGTGCTCGTCGAGCCCGTGAAGTGTATGCCGTTGAAGTACGGGTGGCTCAATATAGGCGGGCTGATGACGCTGCCGGACCCGAGCATCAGGGTGATGACGCCATCAGGCAGACCGGCCTCATGGAAGAGCTCCCTGAGGAAATGGGCCGAGTACACCGCGGAGCTCGCGCACTTCCAAAGTACCACATCGCCCATCATGGCCGGGGCCGTGGGCAGGTTCCCGGCTATGGATGTGAAGTTGAAGGGCGTGATAGCGTAGATGAACCCTTCAAGGGGTCGGTATTCGAGCCTGTTCCACATACCCGGTGCCGAGTCCGGGTGGTCCTCGAAGATCTTCTGCATATAGTAGGCGTTGAACCGGAGGAAGTCGATGAGCTCGCAAGCGGCATCTACCTCGGCCTGGTGGACCGTCTTGGACTGGCCGAGGATGGTGGCTGCGTTCAGCGTGTCCCGATAAGGCCCGGCCAGCAGGTCGGCGATCTTCAGGAATATGGCGGCCCTAGCGTTCCAGGGCATCTCGGCCCACTGCTTTCTGGCACGCAACGCGGCCTGGATGGCCAGCCTCACGTGCTTGGGTTCCATCATATGGTACTTCGCGAGGAGCACCTTGCGGTCGTGCGGGGAGCGGCATTCCCCGAGCTTGCCGCTCTTGTAGATCTTGCCATCGATGATTATGGGTATCTCGATGGTCTTGGCCTTCATCTCCTCGAGCTTGGCCTTTAGGCTCTTTTTCTCAGGGGAGCCCGGCCTGTATTCCTTGACGGGCTCGTTCCTGGGCTTCGGTATCGTAAATGTCTCGTTCGACATATTCTTCACCCCTTTCCTTGACCTTGATGACCATTACTTCTTGGACTTGCCCTTCGATATCCCGAACTTTATCCCCTGGGCCAGGGGCAGCTCCGGGCTCCAGTTGATCGTGTTGGTCTGCCGGCGCATGTAGGCCTTCCAGGCGTCCGAGCCGGACTCGCGCCCGCCGCCGGTCTCCTTCTCGCCGCCGAAAGCTCCGCCGATCTCGGCGCCTGATGTCCCGATGTTTATGTTCGCGATGCCGCAGTCGCTACCTTTTGCAGAGAGGAACTTCTCAGCATATATCAGGTTACGTGTGAACATGGACGACGAGAGGCCCTGGGGGACGGCGTTCTGCTGCTTGAAGGCGTCCTCGATCTTATCGTACTCCATGATGTAGAGCATGGGCGCGAATGTCTCCTCCTGGACGATGGGCATGCTGTTCCTGGCCTTGATGAGGCAGGGCCGAACATAGGTCTCGCCCATCTCGGGCAGCCGCTCGCCGCCGAAGAGGACCTTGGCCCCTTGCTTCTTTGCTGCTGCTATGGCCTGCTGCATGATATCGACGGCGCCTGGCTCGACGAGCGGCCCCATGAGGGTCCCCGCGTCGAATGGGTTCCCGATCTTGACTTGGCCGTAGGCATCGACGAGCCGTTCCGTGAGGTCGGTCGCTATTGCTTTCTGAAGGAAGATGCGCCTCGTGCTGGTGCACCGCTGGCCGGCGGTGCCGACGGCACCGAAGAGTATCCCCATCAGGGCTAGGTCCAGGTCCGCATCCTCGGTGACTATGATGGCATTGTTCCCGCCTAGCTCGAGGATGGTCCGCGTGAAGTTCTTGGAAGCGGCCTCGGCGACGCGCTTGCCCATCGAGCATGAGCCCGTCGCACTGATGAGGGAGATCCGCTTGTCATTGATGAACCATTCCCCGACGGAAGAGCCGGGGCCGACGACATATCCCATGATGCCCGGGTATCCCATGTCCGCCATAACGTCGTTGACTATGTTCTGGACGGCGACGGCGCAGAGCGGCGTCTTGGACGAGGGCTTCCAGACCACCGTATCGCCGCAGGCCAGGGCCAGCATGGCGTTCCAGGACCAGACGGCCACGGGGAAGTTGAAGGCCGAGATGACACCCACGATGCCCAGCGGGTGCCACTGTTCGTACATGCGGTGCATCGGCCGCTCGCTGTGCATTGTGAGGCCATAGAGCTGGCGTGAAAGCCCGACGGAGAAGTCACATATGTCGATCATCTCTTGGACCTCACCCAGTCCCTCCTGCTTGATCTTCCCCATCTCAAGGGTGACCAGGCCGCCCAACGGCTCCTTCTTATCGCGAAGGGCCTGGCCTATGCGCCTGATGACCTCGCCGCGCTTGGGGGCAGGGACCATGCGCCATGTATCGAAGGTCCTCCTGGCCTCGGAAAGGACCTTGTCATAATCCTTCCTGCTGGCGATGCCGACGAAGGCGATGACCTTGTTATCTATAGGTGAGTAGACCCTCAGGGGGCTGCCGCCCTTCTGCCAGCCCTTGGGGCCCCAGCATGAGCCGGGATTGATGGCCTTGAGGCCCAGGTCCTCCAGAATCTTGGCCTTGAGCTCCTCGAACGACACGTCCTTCCCCCCAATAGACACGACGCCCGTTCCTACCATGGGCGCCTGTGAAACGACTAGGGATTATCTTTTATTGAAATATAATCGTTTAGGTCCATGGTGGGACCATTTCGTACTACGCGTCGAGTCCACTTTAGGTCCACGGGAGAGCACAGGTGAGGAAGCGCATATATTATATTTGTCGAGGCCGTTCAAGGTGATACGCGGACCGGGGACAGCCGGGCATTCCGTTGATAATCACCTGCCGCGAGGTGTTGACCTTAATATCATAGGTGGAATCGATATGAGAAAGGTCGCTGTGGTCGGTGGGGGCCTTTCCCACTGGGGCATCCGAAAGGCGAATTGGAGAGAGCTGGTCCAGGAAGCGGGCAAGGCCGTGCTCGACGATACCCGGAACCTGGACAAGAAGGACATAGACAGCCTGTTCGTGGGGGCTGCATCCCCGGACCGATGGGCATTCCAGTGCCATGTGGCGCCCCTCGTGGCCGACATGTTGGGGGTCTACCCGACCCGCATGATGGCGAGGACCGAGCTGGCCTGCGCCTCCGGGCAGGCCGCTGTCAGGTACGCATGGCTCGCCATCGCCTCCGGGTTCAGCGATGTGGCCCTGTGCCTCGGGGTCGAGAAGATGAACAACCCGAACATGCTCGAGTCCCAGACGACCATGGCCGCGGTCCTTGACCGGGAGTGGGACGGCATCCACGGGGCCTCGGCTCCCCCCTTCTTCGCCATGTGCGCTCAGCACCATATGAAGCATTATGGGACCACGAGGCGCCAGATGTCCCTTGTGGCCGAAAAGAACCACAGGTTCTCGACCACGAACCCCTTCGCCCACTTCCAGAAGCCTGTGCCCGCTGAAAAGGTGGAGGCCAGCCCGATGGTCGCACCTCCCCTGACCCTTTTCGACTGCTCTGGGATAACCGACGGGGCCGCCGCGGTAATACTCGTATCCGAGGAAAGGGCCAAGAAGATGACGGACACGCCCGTTTGGATCAAGGGTTCGGGCCAGTGCAGTGGAGGGAACAACTCGGCCAACTGGAAGAGCCTCGATACCTGGTATCCGATGCAGGTGGCGGCCCGTGAGGCTTTCCGGACCGCGGGCATCACCGTGGACGACCTAGACCTGGCGGAGGTCCACGACTGCTTCTCCATATCCGAGATCATCGAGTATGAGGACCTTGGACTCTGCAAGAAGGGGGAGGGAGGCAAGTTCATAGAGGACGGCCAGTCCGACATCGGGGGGAAGGTGGCCGTGAACACGCGCGGGGGCCTCCTGGGCTGCGGCCACCCCCTCGGGGCGACGGGCATCGGCCAGATCATAGAGATATGCCAGCAGATGCAGGCCAAGGTCCCCAAGGCGCGCCAGGTCCCGGACCCGCGGATTGGCCTGACGCACAACCTGTCAGGTGCCGCGAACGTCCATAGCATCCTTGTCTTCGGGAGGGACGCCTGATGGCCGAGAAGGGGAAAGGACAAGAGACCAAGGCGGGCGGAAAGGCCGAGGCAAACACTGCGAAGGGAATGCCTGGATGGATGGCCGACCTTCCACTGGTGCAGCTCCCCCTGGCCCTTGATTTCTGCTCGCCCCAGACGGAGGATTTCACGAGGGTGTCGAGGTTCTTCGACGAGCTGAGGAAGGGCAGGCTCATGACCACCAAGTGCAAGGCCTGCGGGGCCCTGAACTGGCCGCCGAGGGTCGTCTGCCCCGAGTGCCAGTCCGACGACCTCGAATGGGTCGAGCTGCCCAGGACGGGGAAGCTCTGGGCCTTCACAGAGGTGAGGCTCGGGGCCCCCCTTGGTATGGAAAAGGATGCGCCCTTCTCCATCGGCATTGTCGAACTGGACGTGGTGGGGCTAAGGATCCTCGCGCGCATCGACACGCCTTACGACAAGCTGGACTTCGACCGTCCCATGGAGCTCGTTGTCGCGAAGATGCCTGGGGAGAGGGTCATCTATAGGTTCAAGGCCAAAGGATAGTGGACCGGCAGAGGTGGGAGACATGGCAGGAATCAAAAAGGTGGCCGTGATAGGCGCCGGTAACATGGGGAGCGGCATCGCCCAGAAGATCGCCCAGGAGGGCTTCGAGGTCGTCCTGGTCGACATCGAAGAGAAGTTCGTCCAGAAGGGACTAGAGAACATAAGGGGCCTCTTGAGCGAGGCCATCAAGAAGAGGCTGTTCACCGAGGAGCAGACCAAGGAGATACTCGCCAGGGTCTCGGGTACCACGGATATGAGGAAGGTGGCCGAGGTGGACCTGGTCATCGAGGCCATATTCGAGGATCCCAAGGTCAAGGGTGAGCTCTTCCAGAAGCTCGACTCGATATGCAAGCCCGGGACCATATTCGCCTCGAACACCTCATCCCTGTCGATAACGATGCTGGGGGAGAGCACGAAAAGGAACGACCGTTTCGCGGGCCTGCACTATTTCTATCATCCGGCCAAGAACGGGCTCGTGGAGGTCATCGCGGGCAAGGGGACATCGCGCGAGACCTTCGAGGCCCTATGGCATTTCAGCAAGCGCCACGGGAAGACACCAATAAGGACCGAGGACGCGCCTGGCTTCGCGGTCAACCGGTTCTTCGTACCCTGGCTGAACGAGTCCACGCGGCTCTTGGAGGAGGGGGTCGCGAACATCCCGACCATCGACGAGGCTGCCAAGGATGCGTTCAACATCGGCATGGGCCCCTTCACGCTCATGAACGTCACGGGGATACCGATCGCGTACCACTCGACGGTGAGCCTCAAGGCCCTTGGGCCCTTCTACGGACCGACGGAAACCCTCAAGAAGCAGTTCGATGGCGGCCAGAAATGGAACATGGAGGGCGCGGTGGACAGGGCCAAGTTCGAGGCCGTCCGCCGGAGGCTCTTCGGGGTCGTCTTCTATGTGGCGACCAAGCTCCAGGAGGAGGGCGTGGCCACTCGCGAGGACATCGACCGGGGGGCCAAGATCGGCCTCAGGTGGGCCAAGGGTCCCTTCGAGCTCATGAACGAGGTCGGCGTCAAGGGGTCCTACGCACTTGTAGAGGATATCGTGAAGAGGCACGGGGACATCGAGATGCCGAAAAGCCTCAAGGATTGGAAGGACAAGGAGGTCCCGTGGGCCTTCAGGCTGGTGGACCTCAAGGTCGAGGGCCCAGTGGCCCATGTGGTCATCAACAGGCCCGAGGCGATGAACGCCTTGAACGAGGAGGTCTTCAGGCAGCTCAGCGAGCGTTTCCAGGAGGCAGAGGACGCTCCGTCGGTCAAGGCCATAGTCCTCGAGGGGGCGGGCAAGGCCTTCGTGGCCGGGGCCGACATCAGGTTCTTCATAGACAAGATCGAGCAGGACAGGATTGACGATATCGTGGCCTTCACGAGGCGCGGCCACGAGCTCCTGAAAAGGATCGACGGCTCCAAGAAGCTAGTCATCGCAAGGCTTGAGGGGCTAGCCCTTGGCGGCGGGACCGAACTGGCCCTCGCTGCGGATGTCCTGGTGGCCTCGGAGAGGGCCTCGATGGGCTTCCCGGAGACGGGCATCGGCATCTATCCTGGCCTCGGGGGGACCCAGCGAACACCGAGGTACATAGGCAAGGAACTGGCCAAGTACCTCATTCTCACAGGTAAGATCATCGATTCGAAGACCGCTATGGACATGGGCCTGGTCCAATACCTTGTCCCGTCGGACAAGATGGACGGGTTCATCAAGGACCTCGTGTCCAAGGCCAAAATCAAAAGGGCGGGCAGGCCTCCGAAGAGGCTCACGGCAGAGCTCGAGGGGATCAAGGGCCTCCTTACCGACGACAAGGTCGGAGCGCTGCTATCGGGTAAGGCCCCGGCCGAGGGCGAGGTCGCTCAGGGCATCGCGAAGCAGGTTTCGAAGAAGGCACCTGTGGCCCTCAGGCTCGCCAACAAGCTTATAGACGAGGGATTGAAGGGGAGCCTGGAGGCGGGCCTGGAGCTCGAGCTCCGGCACCTCAAGGAGATATTCTCGACGAAGGACGCCCTGGCGGGGCTCAGGTCCGTCGGGAAGGGCCGGCCCGAGTTCAAGGGCGAGTGAGAGGATTCACAAGGAGGACTTCGATGTCCGGAAAGCAGGGCAGGGAAGACCAGAAAGACCTGGGGAAGCCCCTAAGGTCGTCTGTCCTCCTGAAACAGGTGATGGCCGACCACTTCAAGGGGATCCGCGAGGCGGCCGAGGGGGGGAAGGGAAAGGTCGCCTGGTGCACGAGCGTCGGGCCCGCCGAGCTCCTTTATGCGCTAGGGTTCAAGGTCTACTTCCCCGAGAACCACGGGGCCATGCTGGGGGCCAGCAGGGCGTCCATGGACTACATCCCGGCCGCCACGGCCCATGGCTACTCGCCCGAGATATGCTCCTACCTCACGAGCGACATCGGGGCCTACCTCAAAGGGGAGACGCCCCTTCAGAAGCAATACGGCTTCAAGTCCATCCCGAGGCCGGACGTCCTGGTCTACAACACGAACCAGTGCAGGGACGTCCTTGACTGGTTCAAGTTCTTTGGACGGGAATTCAAGGCGCCCGTGCTGGGGATAAGCAGCCCCCATCCCGTGCCAGAGGTCGAGGTCGCCCATGTCAAGGCCGTGGAGGAGCAGCTGAAGGCCTTGGTAAAACCCCTCGAGGGTATCGCCGGAAGGACGCTGGAGATGAAGGACCTCAAGAAGTCCGTCGAGCTTTCCAGGGCGGCCTGCCTCGAGTGGAAGGGGGTCCTCGGGACCGCGGCCCGACGGCCCTCGCCCCTGACATTCTTTGACGGGACCATCCACATGGGCCCGATCGTCGTCATGAGGGGGACCCAGCCAGCCCTGGACTACTACAAGGCCCTCAGGAAGGAGCTGGACGAGAGGGTAAAGGACGGCGTGTCCGCCGTGGATGGCGAGAGGTTCAGGCTGTACTGGGACGGGATGCCTATATGGGGCCGGCTCAGGGCCCACTCGAACCTCTGCGCGCGGTTAAAGGCCTGCGTCGTGGCCTCGACATATTGCAACTCATGGGCGTTCGACAAGTTGGACCCGGCCAGGCCCTTCGAGAGCATGGCCGAGGCCTACACGGACCTCTTCATCAATAGGACCGAGGCCATAAAGGAGCAGTACCTCCTAGACATGGTCAAGGCCTTCAGCGTGGACGGGATGATCTTCCACGATTCAAAGACCTGCCCCAACAACTCGAACGCAAGGTACGGGATGCCCCAGAGGCTTGAGAAATGGTTCGACCTCCCGACCCTAGTGGTCCACGGAGACCTCTGCGACATGAGGCTGGTATCGGACGTGCAGATCGAGACAGCGCTCGAGGCCTTCACCGAGAGGCTCGAGGCCCAGGGGACGAACGGATGAGCCACTATTATGCCGGCGTGGACGTCGGGAGCTGGAGCACGAAGGCCGTGATCGTCGACGAGGACCTGCAAGTCCTCGGCAAAGCGGTTCTCAGGAGCGGGGCCGACCTGCCAAAGGCGGCTGCGGATGCATTCGAGCTGGCCCTGAAGGAGGCGGGCGTGAAGAGGGGGAAGGTCCGCAAGGTCGTATCGACGGGCTATGGCCGGAACAAGGTCCCCTTCGCGGACGCAACCAAGACGGAGATCACTTGCCACGGCCTCGGGGCCAACCACTACTATCCCTCGTCCCTGACGGTCGTGGACATCGGTGGCCAGGACACCAAGGTCATCAGGGTGGACGCGTCTGGCAGGAACCTTCACTTCATCCTCAACCGGAAGTGCGCTGCAGGGACGGGGGCCTTCCTCGAGGAGATGGCCCTGAGGTTGAACGTCAAGCTGGAGGAGCTGAACAACCTCGCGATGAGGTCCAAAAGGAGGCTTAAGCTCGGGAGCTTCTGCACGGTCTTCACGGGCACCGAGATACTGCGGCTCATCCAGGAGGGGGAAAGGATAGAGGACCTGGCGAGGGGGCTCTACCTCTCGGTCGTACTGAGGGTCGCGGAGATGGCGCCCCTTGATGGGAAGGTGGTCCTTACGGGTGGCGTCATCGCGTACAACCCCGTCCTCAAGCAGATCTTCGAGGAGGAGGTCAAGGTCACGTGCCTCGTTCCGCCGGACCCGCAGTTCATCGGGGCGTTGGGGGCGGCCCGGTTGGCGTTAGGTTTATCAATCAAGTAATGTTTTCCTTTTTCTGAGGGAGGGCCTCGTTCGATGGGCCCTGTCAGGTCAAGGCCAGGACCGCCCGTACTGTTCTGCCCCGGCCCCAGGTGAGACTCATGTCGCCAAAGCATGAAACGACCAAGGACGATGGAGCGGCGGAGAAGGAGAACGACGAGAAGACACCGGCCCGGACAGCGGACTACAAGACCGACATCGACCTTCCCGAGAACTTCAATGCTGTGAGCGCCCTCTTGGACGACCACGTCCGCGAGGGCAGGGGGAGCCGGACGGCAATAGAGTACGGTGAGGACAAGATATTCTACAACCAGCTCCTGCGATACGTCAACAAGACCGGTAACTCCTTCAAGGAGCTCGGTGTGGAGATCGAGAACCGGGTGGCGATTCTTCTTCCTGATGAACCAGCCTTTTTCTATTCCTACCTGGGCGCCATGAAGATCGGGGCCATCCCGATACCCTTCAACACCATGCTCACCCCGAAGGACTATTACTATATGATAAAGGACAGCCGGGCCAAGATCCTCGTGACCTCTCCGGAGCTCTACGACAATGTCCGGCCAATCCTCGGAGGCGCGAGATACCTCAAGAGGATCGTGATCGTGGGTGATATCCCTGATGTCGGGGACCTGGTCCACTTCACGGACCTCATGAAGAGGACCTCGGACAGGCTCGAATGCGAGGAGGTCTCTAGCCAGGACGTGGCCCTGTGGCTCTACAGCTCGGGCAGCACGGGGGCCCCAAAGGGCACCATCCACCTCCACCAGGACATCATCTTCACGACGGACCTCTACGCGAAGCACATCCTCGAGATGGACGAGAGCTCCAGATGCTTCTCGGCGAGCAAGCTCTTCTTCGCCTACGGTCTCGGGAACTCCCTTCACTTCCCCCTGAGGTTCGGGGCCACGAGCATCCTGTATCCGGGGAGGCCGAAGCCCGAGGCCGTGTTCGAGGTGCTCGAGAAGCGCAGGCCGACGCACTTCTTCGGCGTCCCGACCCTCTACGCCGCGATGCTCAACCACCCGGGGGCCGAGAAGCATGACCTCTCCCACCTCAAGTTCTGCGTCTCGGCGGGGGAGGCCCTCCAGCCCGTTATTTTCAAGAGGTGGCAGGAGACCTTCAAGCAGGAGATAATCGAGGGCATCGGCTCCACCGAGCTCCTCCACATATTCATATCGAACCGCAAGAACCAGGCCAGGCCGGGGAGCAGTGGTGTCCTCGTCCCTGGCTACGAGGCCAAGATCGTCGACAGCGAGGGAAAGGAGGTCCCCCTGGGCCAGGAAGGGAACCTCATCGTCAGGGGCAAGAGCTCCGCCCCCTTCTACTGGAACAAGCTCGAGAAGACCAGAAAGACCATGATTGGGGAGTGGCTCCACACAGGGGACATATACAACAAGGACGAGGACGGGTACTTCTGGTACTCCGGCCGTTCGGATGACATGCTCAAGGTCGGCGGGATATGGGTCTCCCCCGTCGAGGTCGAAAACGTCCTCATGGAGCATCCAGCCGTCTTCGAGGTGGCGGTCGTGGGGGTCCCGGACGAGAAGGGGCTCATAAAGCCCAAGGCGTATGTCATCCTGAACGCGGGGAGGGAACCGAGCGAGGAGCTGGCCCGCGACCTCCAAGAGCATGTCAAGAGGAGGACCGCCCCATACAAATATCCCAGGTGGGTCGAGTTCGTGAAGGAGCTCCCGAAGACGGCCACGGGGAAGATCCAAAGGTTCAAGCTCAGGAAGACCTGCGAATAGATGCCCGGCGAGGCCCACCAGCGTCGGAGATCGTTGAACATTATAAGGTTCGTTCGGTCGCTACAGGTATCATCGGAGGGGACTGCCGGACGGGGCTCGATGGATATTGTCCCAAAGTCGCACCGTAACAAACATTTATAGTTCATAACGCAATTTCCCTATACTTTTCCGAGGACGGGCAAGGTCCGGGGGGAGAAATACCATGGACAAGAGACTCGATTGGATACCGCGGGACAACGGCCTTAAGAACCACGAACTTTTCGGTGACGAGCATTTCGGCACCGAGGCGGATGCCCCGTGCACCATGTACCAGCTGAGACCGATAAAGGACCCGGCCGGGAACGTGGTCGAGGGCCTCCACACCGCGTGGATAATCTTCAACAACCCCAAACAGTACAATTCTTACACGACGGAGATGGTGAAAGGGGCCATCGCAGGCTTCCACAAGGCTTCCATGGACCGGAGCGTCGTGGCCACCATCTTCACGGCGGTGGGGGACAGGGCCTTCTGCACCGGAGGGAACACGAAGGAGTACGCGGAGTACTACTCCTTGAGGCCCCATGAGTACGGTGAGTACATGGACCTTTTCAATGCCATGGTGGACAGCATCCTGTTCTGCAAGAAGCCGACCATATGCCGCGTCAACGGCATGCGGATCGCAGGCGGCCAGGAGATCGGGATGGCCTGCGACCTGACGGTGGCCTCGGACCTCGCAATCTTCGGCCAGGCGGGGCCGAGGCACGGCTCCGCCCCCGACGGAGGTTCCACCGACTTCCTCCCTTGGTTCCTGAGCATGGAGGACGCCATGTGGAACTGTATCTCGTGCGAGATGTGGAGCGCCTACAAGATGAAGCTGAAGGGGCTCATCAGCAAAGTGGTCCCGGTCATGAAGGAGGGCGATAGGTGGGAGAGGAACCCGGCGGTCGTCACGGACAAATACATAGAGAACGGGGAGATCGTCTACGGCGAGAACATAAAGGGGGAGGACCTCAAAAAGGCCCAGGACCACATCAGGAACGCCAAGACCGACTTCACCCTCCTCGATAAGGCCCTGGACGAAATGACCTGGACCTTCACGAACCTGTTCCCTGAATGCCTGATAAAGTCCGTCGAGGGCATCAGGCTCAAGAAGAAGTTCTTCTGGGACCAGACCAAGGTCATCAACCGCCACTGGCTCGCGGCCAACATGGCGACCGAGGCGTACTTGGGCTTCAATGCCTTCAACAACAAGAAGGCCACGGGCAAGGATACCATCGATTTCATCAGGTACAGGAGGCTCCTCATCGAGGGCCGGACCATGGACGACGCCTTCTTCGAGGAGGTCCTGCCCAAGCCCAAGAAAGAGGAGAAGCAGTGAGGTTCCCGTCGTTGGCCGGGAACGCACCGGGGTCGGACCGATGACTATCTTCAAGACGGAAGTTCGGGTCAGGTACGCAGAGACCGATTCGGCAAGGGTCGTCCATTACTCCGCTTTCTTCCTCTATTTCGAGGTCGGACGGATGGAGATGTGGAGGAAGCTGGGGCTGCCCTACTTCGAACAGTTGCCCATTGTGGAGACCTATTGCAGATACCTGGCCCCCGTGAAGTTCGATGACCTACTGGAGATCCACTCGTTCGTCGTGGAGCTGCGTTCGAAGGGATTCAGGATCGGCCACAGGGTCTACCTGAAAGATAGCGGAACGCTCGTCGCCGAGGGCTACACGAGCTTTGTGACCGTGGGCAAGGACAGGAAGCCCACCCCGGTCTTCGAGGAATTCCAGAGGAAGTTCACGGAACACCTGGAGAAGGGAGCCACTGTGCCAATGGCTTCGACGGGAAAGGCGGATCGAACTCTATAGTTCCTTCGCGAGCGGTAACTCCTTCAGAGATCGCGAAAATAGGTCTCAGATTCCCTGCATTGGTCTATTCGATGTCCGAAATAGGCATTTTTTTCCAGCTAGCCCCGGGTTTTTCGAGGGAGAGGTAGACCTTGATGTCCGGTGTTGCCTCGAATATCCTCGGGACCGCCTGGACCGGCATTCCTATCTTGATATCCTCTTCCTTTATCGATTCCCCGAACCAGGCCACGAGGCGCCCGCCCTCCTCCAGGTCCACCAGACCCACTATGTATGGGGCGACGTCCTGGAAGCCGGTCGGGGCCGCGACGATCTTCGTGTAGGTGTGGACCGTCCCTTTGCCCGAATATTCCACGTACTCGAATTCCGAGGACATGCACTCGGGGCAGTCGGCCCTCGGGGGGAAGGTCTTGATGCCGCACTTCTTGCATTTCGAGCCCATGATGTAGCCGCCCCGCAGGTAATTCGCGAACCTCGAGACCTTCGTGTAGGGCGAGAAGTTGACCCAGCCGTACCACTTGAACACGGTCAATCCCTCCTGAAGATGTGGACGAAGGTGTATTGCCCGATGCCGCCCACGTTATGTGTCAGCCCGATATCGGCGTCCGGTACCTGCCGGTCCTTGGCCTCGCCCCTGAGCTGCTTCACGATCTCGGTGACCTGGGAGGCCCCGGTGGCCCCGATGGGATGGCCCTTGGATTTAAGGCCCCCGTCGACATTGACCGGGTGCTTCCCTCCGATGTAGGACTGCTTGTCCTCGATGAACTTGCCGCCCTTCCCCTTCTCGCAGAAGCCGAGGTCCTCGTATGCCATGATCTCCGCGATGGAGAAGCAATCGTGGACGTCCGCCACCTTGATGTCCTTGGGTTCGACCTTGGCCATCTTGTAGGCCTGCTTCCCGGCCTCGACGGCGCTCGGGAGGCCATAGAGGTTCGGCCTCCTTAGGACGGACATGCTCGTCGTCGCGCATCCGGCGCCATCTATCCAGATGGGGGTATCCGAGAGCTTCTTTGCCTTCTCCTCCGAGGCCAGTATGAGGGCTGCGGCCCCGTCGGCATTTGCACAGCAGTCGTAAAGGCAGAAGGGGCTGGCGACGATCTCGGACGCAAGGGCCTTCTCGAGCGTGATCTCCTTCTGGAACATGGCCTTCGGGTTCTTCGCCCCATAGAAATGGTTCTTCACGGAAACCTTGAGCATCTGTTCCCTCGTCGTCCCGAACTCGTGCATGTGCCGTTTCGCGAACATGGCGTAGTACCCGGGAAAGGTCGTCCCGTAGATGGACTCCCATTGGACCTCTCCGACCCTGCCCATCAGGGCCAGGATCTCGGGCGTGCTCAGCTCGGTCATCTTCTGGCAGCCGATGACGGCGACGACCTCGTAAAGGCCGGCCTTTATGCTCATCCAGGCGGTCCTCAGGGCCGCGCTGCTCGAGGCACAGGCGCATTCCGTGAGCCAGACCGGCAGGGGATTGAGCCCTAGGTATTCCTGGATCACGCCGGAGAGCGACCGCTGCTTGTGATACTCGGGCACGGAACCCACGAAGGAGGCCTGGAGCTCCTTCTTCGTTATCTTGGCGTCCTCCATGGCGTACCTGTAGGCCTCGAAGGCCAGCTCCTGCACGGTCGCATCGCTCCTCCTGTCGAACTTGCCGTGTCCGATGCCGATGACCCCGACCCTTGTCATGTCCAGACCTCCCTCGCCCTCAGATGTACTGTCCCCCGTCGATCTTGATGACCTCGCCCGTTATATGACGGGCCTTGTCGGAACATAGGAAGACCACAAGGTTGGCGACATCCTCCGGGGAGGCTATCCTCCCGAGGACCGTTTCGTCGATGGCCTTGTTCAGGAACTCGGGCGATATGTTGGCCGCCATGTCCGTCTTCACCATTCCGGGAGCGACGACGTTGACGTTGACATTGAACCGTCCTAGCTCCTTCGCCAGGGCCTTGCTGAGGGCAATCTCGCCGCCCTTCGAGGCGGAATAGTTGGTCTGGGCGAACTTGCCCCTGAGACCGTTTATGCTGCTGATGTTGATTATCTTCCCGTACCGCTGCCCCTTGAAAACGACGGCCGCGGCCTTGTTGTAGTTGAAGTAACCCTTCAGGTTCACGTTTATGACCTTGTCCCACTGCTCCTCGCTCATCGACCAGATGGGGCCGTCCCAGTTGATGCCTGCGTTGCATACCAGGATCTGAAGGCTACCGAACTGCTCGATGACCGCCTCGACCATGTTCTGGGCGTCCTTGAAGCTCGAGACGTCAGCCTTTACGGCAAGGGCCTTGCATCCCATTTCCTCGATCTTCTTCACGACCTCTTTTGCCTCGGCATCGTGCTTCCTGTAGTTGATGGCGACGTTGCATCCCTGTCGGCCGAGCTCGATAGCTATGGAGGTCCCAATACCCATGCTTCCCCCAGTCACGATTGCGTTCTTTCCCTTCAAGCCAAGGTCCATCCCCATACCTCCCGGTGGATTGTCGACTATTGTAGTGGATTGCACGGTTTCCTTTGAGACGGGCTACTTGTCCTTCCAGACGGGCTTCCTCTTCTCGAGGAAGGCCTTGAGCCCCTCGTTCGCATCTTCGGTCCTCATAAGCCCGTCCATGTAGATCTTCTCGATGTCCTCGAGGGCCCCCGGTTTCGAGAAGGCTCCCGTGAGGGTGGCCTTCTTGGCGAACTTGAGGACCGGCGCGCTCAGGGCCCTCAGCTTGTCCAACAGTTTACCAGCCTCGGCGTCGAAGGTGTCGATGGGATAGACCTGGTTCACTAGACCCAGGGCCTTGGCCTCCGCCGCCGGTATGGTGTCGCCCAGGAGTATCAGCTCGAGGGACTTCTTCAGGCCCATGAGCCTCGGGAACTCGAGTGCTGCGATCGGGGGGAAGACCCCGACCTGGATTTCCGGCTGGCCGAACTTGGCCTTTTCCGAGGCGAGGACGAGGTCGCAGTAGATGGCCAGCTCGCAACCGCCTCCGAGAGCAGCCCCTTTGACGAGGGCCACCGTCGGGGCCTCGATGGCGTCCAGCCTCCGGAACATCCCGTGAAAGACCCCGATCATCTCCTTGGCCATGTTCCCCGTGTGCTCGCCCACGTCTACACCAGCCGAGAAGGCCTTTCCCTCGGCGGAGATGACCAGGGCCTTCAGGCCCGCCTTGCCCTTGAAGCCGTCCAAGGCGTGGTTGATCTCCTTCATCATCTCGATGTTGAGGACGTTCAGTGGTGCCCTCTTCAGGACGACGGTTCCGATGCCTCCCGCCTCCGAGACCGCGATGTGCTTGTATTCCATTATCCTTCCCCCAAATTGATCCCCCTACAGGCCCGTGAGGCCTCAGGGAATTGCGATGGACCTGATCAGGTCCGGCGCTCCTTTGTCGAGGGCCTCGAAACCTTTGCTGAGATCCTCGAGCTTATACTTATGAGTGACGAGCTCCTTGACCTTGAACTTGCCGTGCTTTATCATCTGGATGATCCTCGGATAGTCCTGGAGCCCGCAGCCCAGGGAGCCCTTGATCTGCATCTCGCAGAACATGATCTTCCCGGCGTTGAGGGTCACGTCCTTGCTGGTGTAGCCCACCTGGATGAGCCTCCCGCCCCACTTCAGGCACTTGAAGGCCATCTGGATCGTGTCGGGGTTGCCGATGACCTCGAAGGCAATGTCGACACCGCTTATCCCGAGGGTCTTCTTTATCGCCTTGGGCAGGTCCTGCTCGTTCTTGGAATTGAAGGTCTGGGTCGCCCCCAACGTCTTGGCGATCTCGAGCTTCTGGTCGAAGATGTCCACGGCTATGACGTTGCCCCCGGCCACCGAGGCCATCTGTACCATGCTCAGTCCAACTCCGCCGCATCCTACGACCAGGACGTTCTCCCCCGGCTTCACCTGGCCCCTGTTCACAACGGCGTGATAGGGCGTGGATATGGCGTCCGAGATGATGCACCCCTCGTGGAGCGGTATGGGTTCCGGCAGGGCGAAGATGTCCAAGGCGGGGACGCTGATGAACTCGGCGAAGCCTCCGTCCCTGTGATTTCCGACCATGATCTGGTTGGCGCATATGGTGCCCCGGCCCGAACGGCAGTATTCGCAGGTCCCGCAAGCGAAGACCGGCGGTATGAGGACCCGGTCGCCCTTCTTGAAGTTCTTGACCTTCGACCCGACCGCGTCGACCACGCCCGAGATTTCGTGACCAAGTATGATCGGGGGCGCCTTTGCCGTCGGCAGGCCCTTGATGTAGTGCAGGTCCGTCCTACACAGGCCGCAAGCGGCCACTTTCACAAGAGCGTCGTTCTCCCCGTGCTCAGGAATCGCTACCCGCTCGATGACCAGGCCCTTCTCCTTACCATGAAAAACCGCAGCCTTCATGTCAGCCATAGTTTTCCCCCCTACAGACGCGATGAGTATAGGGGGATGGCTCTAAAGATATATATTTATTGAGCTATTTTGCTAGAAAATCCATCCACGCATCAACGAATGTCTCGTCCTTAAATTTATCTCGCATCCCAATATCCTTCGACAGCGTTCACGTGACGCGAGACAGGTCGCCGCTTGAGGGTGCCCATCCCCCACCGTGAAGGCTGGGAAAGCGCACCCGCCTACACGGGCCAGGACCGGCCCGTCCGTTTCGGGCTCAGAGGCCCCGCTCCCTCTTGATGGCCTCGGTGAGCTTTGGAAGGAGCTCGTAGAGATCACCGATGACGCCGTACTTGGCCACCTGGAATATCGTTGCGTCCGGGTCCTTGTTGATGGCGATTATCACGTCCGAGGACTTCATCCCGACGAGATGCTGGATGGCTCCCGACACGCCGGCGACGAGGTACAGCTTGGGGGAGACCGTCTTGCCGCTCTGGCCCACCTGGTGGGACTTCGGTTTTATCCCAAGGTCGACCACGGCCCTCGAGCAGCCTACGGCGGCGCCCATGACTTTGGCAAGTTCCTCGATGAGCCTCAGGTTCCCTTCATCGCACGCGCCGCGGCCGCCCGAGACGATCATGTCCGCTTCGTCGATGTTCTTCTCGCCAGGCATCGATGTCCTGGTGCGTTCCACGACCTTCACCCTCAGGAGCCCGCGCTCGATCGAGACCTTCTCCCGGACGACCTCGCACCGGGCGCCCTCGACGGGCTCGGCCATCTTCATGACGTTCGGCCTGACGGTCGCCATCTGGGGCCTCGTGTTGGGCGACATGATGTCGGCCATGATGTTGCCCCCGAAGGCGGGGCGCGTCTGAAGGAGCAGGCCATCCTTGATGCTTAGCCCCGTGCAGTCCGCGGTCAGACCGACCTCGAGGGTGGACGCGATCCTTGGCGCCAGGTCCCGTCCAAGCGGTGTGGCCGGTATGATGACTATGTTCGGTTTGTGCTTCGTTATCAGTCCGATGATGATGGTCGAATAGGCGTCCGTGTTGTATTCCTTGAGCTCTGGCTGATCGACGATGTAGACCCTCTTGGCCCCGTACCTGGCGAGGACCCCGGCCAGCTCCCCGACGTTGGAGCCCAGAAGTACCGCGCAGAGGTCCTGGCCCAGCTCCGTGGCGAGCTCTTTACCCTTAGAGAGGAGCTCAAGGGTGGCGTTCCGGACGGTCCCGTCCTCCTTAACCTCGGTGAAGACCCATAGGCCCGTGTAGTTCGTGAAGTCCTTCTTCTCCACCTTCCGTTCCAGCTCGAGGGAGTCAAAAGGGCAGACCTGCACGCAACCGCCGCAGAGGTTGCAATTGTCCTGCACGACGGCCTTCTTGTTCTCGACCTTTATGGCCCCGAAGGGGCATGTCTTCTCGCATTTCCCGCAACCTGTGCAACTGTCCTTCACCTTCAGCATGGCCCGGCCTCCTACAGGAAATGCTCCTTCTTCAGGATCTCCACCAGTTTGGCGACCGTCTCGTCGGCGGATCCCTTGATGATTATCGCCTTCTCCTTGGTCTGGGCGGCGTAGACCTTCTTGACCCACGTCGGGGAGCCCTTGAGGCCGAGCTTTTCGGGATCGGCCCCGATGGTGTTGGCGGTCCACTCTTCGTAAGGCTTCTTCTTGGCCTTCTGTATCTTGGAGAAAGGCGGGTCGGTCGGCACGAAGTTCGACGGTGTGGTCATCGTGCATAGGGCCGGGAGACGCGTCTCCACGACCTCGTTGTAATCCTCTATCGTGCGCCTGGCCCGGACCTTGCCCTCCGTCACGTCGACGGTCTCAGCGTAGGTTATTTGCGGGATCTTGAGGGTGGATGCCAGGCCGGGGCCGACCTGGGCCGTATCGCCGTCCACCGCCTGCATGCCGCAAAGGACGAGGTCGACCTTTCCGAGCTTCTGTATCGCCTTCGCGAGGGTATAGGCCGTAGATAGGGTGTCGGCGCCGGCGAAGGCCCTGTCGGTCAGCAATATCCCACGGTCCGCGCCCAGGGCCAGCCCGAGCTGGATGACGGCCTTCGCCTGTGGCGGACCCATCGAGATGACGGTGACCTCGCCTCCGACCTTGTCCCTCAGCCTCAGGCCTTCCTCGATCGCGAACTGGTCGAAGGGATTGATTACGCTCGGGACGCCCTCACGAATCAAGGTCCCGGTCTCAGGATTGACCTTGACCTCCGTCGTATCGGGGACCTGTTTGACGCAGACGACTATGTGCATGGGACCACCGGAAGGTAGCGATCAATAGCCCTTGTGGTCCTTGCCGAGGAGCTCCCTTGCGATTATGAGCCTCATGACCTCGGAGGTTCCCTCGGCCCAGCCGAAGCTCCTGATGGCCCTGAGGGACTTCTGCTCGGTGCATTCGAGCGAATAGCCGTAGGCGCCCTGTACCTGCATCGCGAAGTTGATGGCATCGAAGGCCCAGAGTGGGGCCCACAGCTTTGCCATTGCGATGGCCTGGCTGGACTCGAACCTGGTCGCCTTCTTCTCCTTCTCCTGCTGCATGATCCTGAGCGACTTATAGGCCCAGTCCCGGACCATCATCATCCTTGACCAGTGCTCGGCGAGCGGGAACTGTATCCCCTGGTACCTGGCCAGCGGCTGTCCGAACGCCTTCCTCTCCGTCACGTAGGCTATGGCGTTCTCGAGGGCTTTGAGGGCGGCACCCGAGCAAACGCATGCTATGATCCCCCTGGCGGCCTCGTACCCTTCGTGGACGATATAGAAGCCTTTGTTCTCCTCGCCGATCAGGTAGTGCTTCGGGATCTTGACATCGTCTATGTGAAAGCCCCCGGTCGATATTCCTTCCCTGCCCATCTCGCGGTCCTGGAATATCTTGATCCCGGGTGTGTCCTTCAGGGGCATGTAGAACAATGTGCATCCGCGGACCCCTTTGTCGAGGGTCTGCCGGGCCAGCGTCACGTGCCCGCCGCCCATGGTAGAGGCCTCCCTGACCCCGCTGATGTAGGTCTTGGCCCCTTTGACGAGGTATCCGCCGTCTTTGGGCGAGATGGTCGTCTTCATGCTGCCGAGGTCTGACCCCGTGTCGGCCTCGGTCGTGGCGATGCCGCACCATATCGTTCCCTTGGTCATCTGCGGTAGCAGCTCCTCCTTGGCCTTCTTGGTGCCATAAAGGAATATCATCCTGCTCCAAGCAGCTGGGACGAGGAAATAGACCGCCGTCGAGCCGGTCGGGTCCGCCCGACCGATCTCCTCTCCGATGATGCCTGCGGTCACGAGGTCGATGCCGGCGCCTCCGTACTCCTCCGAGACCAGCGGGCAGGACAGCTCGAAGTCGGCCATGCCCTTGATGGTCTCCTTGGGTATCTCCCTCGTCTCCTCCATATGCTCGACCACTTTTGCCGTGATGAGCTTCGCAAGGTGCTTCCTGAGGCTCTCCCTATACATCTGCTGCTCTTCGGTGAAAAACCATTCCTCCATGTCATCATCCTCCTGTCTGTCGACATCCCCCGTTTATCCAGGAAAGGGCATCTTGTCGACCCTTTTGTCCAGATGCCGTTCCTTGGCTCTATCGGATTAGGACGCCCCTTCGCCGGGATGGGCCCTTGTGCATCCTTTGTCGTCGGTCAGTGACCGTCCAGATCTGTCGTTCGCAGCAACGCCCTTAGGCCAATGGCCTTCGGTGACGTTCCTCTCCATCAGACCGTCCCGTTTCGGAAAGGGGAGTTCAGTCCATCTTAATAAATATAATGAATGAATATCGATTCTGATTTTCTCTGGGCCGTATACTAAAGACCTGTTAATACATGTCATCCAGCCCGCCCCCCGCCGTCTTGGGACGCACCTTACATTCCTTCCGGGGCCGGATGTAGATGGTCTTGTACCTGCCCGGTTCGGCCTTCATGCATTGGTCGCATTCACCGAGCTCGTCCCGATGAAGTGGTTCCAAGTGGACCTCGAACCCTAGGTCCTCGTACATCTTCACGAGCTCGCTGAGGCGGGGCTCGTCGATGGTGTTCTGTCTCTCCCAGCCCTTGGCCTTCAGGCGCTCCCCGCTCGTGCCCTTTCGTCCCTTGCCTCCCATCGGACCCGCCTCGTCTCAGAACAGGTCCTCGAGATCGTCGCCGCCCCCCGCGCCCTCGGGCATCTTGCCGTGGACCTGGATGTACTGCTGGAGCAGCTCGCTCTCCCTCTTCGAGTACATCTTCTCCTCTTCGAAGTCGAAGAACTTGGCCTTCGTGGCCGTCTTGATCTCCTTCTCGAGGCTCTCCTTCAGGTTGGGGACCCCCGCGATCTTGAGGACCTTCCGTTCTCCATCGAAGAGCCGGTAGACCCCCTCGGCCTCAGGGACCTTGGTTAGGGCCTCGGCGGCGAATGCAAGGACCCGCTCAGGTGGCCACGGGACCGCCGAGATGAGGAGACGCAGGTCGCACCTCAGGCAACGGTTCGCCTCAGCGATGGCAACCTCCTTGTCCAGGCAGGAGTAGACCTCGGCGAAGCCGTCCTTGCGGCCCGGGTCTTGGGCGTCCAGGTTGCGGGGAATGGCCCTCGGCAGCTTGGCAAAGCCTTCGACCTTGCCGAGATAGGGGGCCGGGGCCTTCACCTCCACCACGGCCTCGTCCACGATCCCTGAGCCTCCCAGGAGCTTGTCGATGTTGGAGGCCACCTTCCTGCCTGCTGCCACTGCGTCCACGATGGAGCCCGGCATCTTCACGAGGTCGCCCCCTGCAAAGACCTTTGGGTTCGATGTCTGGAGGGTCTCGGGGTCCGTCTTGACGATGCCCCGCTCGATGGCTATCGGGCTCGGCTCCCCGAGGAAAACCAGGTCCGAGGCCTGGCCTATGGCAACGATGATGATGTCGCAGGGCAGGGTCGTCGTTGTGGCCTCGTCAAATGCGGGGTTGAACCGGCCCGTCTCGTCGAAGACCCTCGTGCAGCGCTTGAGCTCGATCCCTTTCAAGGCACCGTTCTCGACGATAACACTCTTCGGGCCCCAGGAGCAGTTCAGCTTTATCCCTTCTTCGAGGGCCTCCTTGACCTCCCATTCGGACGCGGGCATGATGTCCCTGGATTCAAGGCATGCGAGCTCCAGGGAGGCCGTTCCCAACCTGCGGGCTGTCAGGGCCACGTCGATGGCCACGTTCCCTCCACCGATGACGACGACCCTCTTGCCCCTGAGGTCCACCCGCTCGCCTTTGTTGACGGCCCGGAGGAAGTCGAGGCCCCAGAGGGCCTTCGGATGGTCTATGCCCTCGATCCTGATCCTGCGACTGAGCTTGGCCCCGATGGCCAGGAAAATGGCGTCGTAGCTTCCATCGAGGAGGTCCTTGAACGGGATGTCCTTCCCGACGGATGTCCCCGTCCTGACCTCCAACCCGAGACCCTCCAGGTCCTTGATGTCCTCGTCGAGCACATGAACGGGAAGCCTGTAACGGGGAATGCCGATCCTCGTCATCCCTCCCAGCTTGGGCTCGCTCTCGAAGACCGTCACGGCGTGACCGGCCCGTGCAAGATAATATGCCGCGGTGAGGCCCGCGGGACCCCCGCCGACCACGGCGACCCTTTTTCCAGAGGATGCCTTGGCCGTCCGATGGTGGGCAGCGCCCTTCTCTGTGACGAAGCGCTTCAAGTTGCATATAGCGACGGGCTCGTTGATCTCGCCTCTGCGGCAGGCCTTCTCGCAGGGCCTAAGGCAGACCAGGGAAAGGGACCGCGAGAAAACGGGCAGTCGCTCCCTTACGACCGCAAAGGCCTCGTCGAAACGACCCTCTGAGAGGAACCTTATGTAACGAGGGATATCGACGCCGGCAGGACAGGTGTTCCTGCAAGGGACGAGCACGGCCGCCCTCTCCTTCTCCTGAGATGCCTTGGGGTCCTTGTCCACGAGGGCACCCGTGGGGCAGACCTCGACGCAAGCCCCGCAGAAACGGCAGTCCGATTCCTTGGGAGCGGGGCCCGACAGCCCCACCAGCCTTTTGCCGTTCTTGTAGACGAACCCCAGGGCGCCTACACCCCGGAGGTCCTTGCAGGCCCGGACGCACCGCGCACAGCCTATGCACAGGTTGAAATCCCTCTTGAAGAGGGGCTCCTGGTCCAGGACGGGGAGGTTCTGGGGCCGGTATTTTGTGGTCTCGGGCTTCACGCCGATGTAGGTCACGACCTTTTCGAACTCGCAGCGCCCGAGACGGGGGCAGCACCGCTCAGGGACGGGGACGTTCGAGGAGCAGGGCTCCCTTACGCAGCCTTCATGCTGGGCGCATGTGAGGCAGGCATGGGGATGGTCGACGAGGTAGGGCATCAGAAGGTCCTGCCGCTTTGCCTTGAGGCGGGGGCTGTCGGTCACGACGACCATGCCCTCGGCCGCGGGGGTGTTGCACGATGTTATGAAGGCATCCTGGCCCTTGACCTCGACGATGCAGAGCCGGCACCCCTCGGCCGTTTCGGAGCCGGATACAGGGGGAGTATCCCCCTGGACCTTCTCGGTCCCTCGATAGACGAAGGCCGCGGGCTCGAGCCCCTTGAGCGGGGGGAGCTCCGGATGGGAGCACAGGGTGGGAATGTAGATGCCCCCGGCCCATGCCGCCTCCAGGACCGTCTTTCCCTCGTCCACCTCCAGGTCTCTTCCGTCGATCTTCAGCCTGATTTTCGGCATGGGTCCACCTCGTATCGACCGTGGATGTGCCCGCTCCATCCCCTCGATGGTCACTCCGGTAGAGGCCTATGGTGAGGCCGGCCCTCACCAGGAGTGAGCGATAGCGTTCTTCGGGCAGGCCTTGATGCATGGCAGCGGAGGCCTGTTGTGAACCGGCTTGCACTGGTTGCAGCTGTACTTTATCTTCTTCCTGTGGGCCTCAGTGACCTTCGCCACCGGTTCGTCCCTGAGGGGGTCGTTGTCGTCTGGGCCGACGGCCATGACGCCCCACGTGCACGCCTTGACGCACTTCTCACAGCCATCACACACATCGGTGTCGATGGTGATGAAGAAGTCGCCCGTCCCGTCCTTGAAACCGAAGTTGGCCTTCATATCCAGACCTCTCTTGATGACCGTTGATGATCGTTCCTCCGACCCCGGGCCGGGGGTGTCCCTCTTAACGTTTATGGGTTCGCCACCGGCGTACTGGGCCCATTCCTCTGAGTGCTGGTCCGCGCAACCGGTATCCGATCGTCCCTAGGTCTTGCCCTTCTCGATCAGGGTCTTGCCGAACAGGGCAGCGCCTATCGCGCCCGCTATCTGGGGATCGAGCTGGGTCTTGGCTATGTCTATCTTGAGCTCTTTCTTCAGCCTCTCGACGACCCCTATGTTCTTCGCGATGCCGCCCGTGATGGCGAAATCCTTCTCGACGCCTACACGCTCTAGTAAAGTGACTATCCTGTGGGCCATGGCCGAGCAGTAGGCTGCTAGAACTTTGTTCTTTGGCCAGCCCTTCCTGAGCAGGGATGACGCCTCGGACTTGGCGAAGACCACGCAGGTGCTGCTCACAGGCGGGGGCTCCTCAGGGACGTCCAGGGACATGGCCCCGACATCAGTTATCGGGATCTGGAGCAGGTCGGCGAAGACCTCCATCCCGCGTCCGGTCCCGGCCGCGCACTTGTCGTTCATCAGGAAGGATACGACCTTGCCCTTTTCGTCGCATTTTATCGCCTTGCAGTCCTGCCCGCCCATGTCCAGCACGGTCCGTATCGTGGGACCGTACATGAAGTTGGCCCCACGCGCGTGGCAGGCGATCTCGGTTATAGCCCGGTGGGCGAAAGGCACGTTCACACGGCCATAGCCGGTCCCGATAATGTAGTTTATCTTGTCCACGGTCAGGCCGGTCCCCTCCAAGGCCCAGTTCATCCCGTTCTTCGCACTGTCAGGGCTGCTCGAGCCGGTCCTCATGTTGCTGTAGCAATAGAGCTTGCCATCCACCATGACGACGATCTGGGTGCTCACAGAGCCCACATCCACACCGGCCGTCAGTATCTTCCCGTCCTGCCATTTGATGTCGGGGTTGGTCCAGCGGGCCTCCGTCCACCGCCAGTACTCCGCCTTCTTCTCCTCTGCCATGTCATTTCCCTCCTGCCTTGACCTTGTCGGCCGCCTCGAGTGCGGCGCCCAAGGCCGAAACGAACTCGGGATCCGTCGGGATCTTGATGTCCTTGTTGAGTCCCCGCTTCATGGCGGCGACGAAGCCCACGTTCTTGGCCACACCACCGATGAGGACGATGTCGTCCTCGAAGCCCACCTTCCGGACCATGGAGATGATCCTGTCGGCTATAGCGTCATGTATGGCCTTGGATATGTCCGCCTTCGGCGTCTTGGCGTGGACGAGGGAGACAACCTCCGACTCGGCGAAGACGGCGCATTGGGCGTTCATGGGAACGGCCTTCGTCGACTTCAGGGACAGGGGGCCCAGCTCCTCGAGCTTCAGCTCGAGGGCCCTCGCCATGGCCTCGGTGAAGGCGCCAGCCCCCGCCGCGCACTTTTCGTTCACGGCGAAGTCCATCACCTTGCCGTTCTTGTCGCATCTTATCCCGCGTCCCTCTTCCGCGCCGACGTCCACCACCGTCTTCGCGTTGGGGTAGAAGTGCACCGCGCCCCTGGCGGCGCTGGTCACGTCGCTCACGTTGTCGTTCGCGAAATCCACGAACTCCCGTCCGGAGCCCGTGGCCGTTATGTGCTTGATGTCCGCCTTGGTCACCTTGGCATCCTTGAGGGCGGCCCCGTAGGCCGTCTCGAGGGCCACTTTGGCGTCGAGCCCCGCGGGGGTCAGGGCCTTGCCCTTGACCGTGCCGTCCTCGAGTATGATCACCTTGATGTTCTTCGCGCCCATGTCTATTCCTGCTGTGATCATTTGTAGTTCCTCCTTTTGATTCGATGTCTTCCGATCGTTCCTTGTATCGTTCTATCTCTTTGCTTACCCAGCTCCCTACTGGAGGGGCTTTATCCCTAGGGATTCCATGAAGGCGTCCATCCGGGCCGTCGTCCTGACCTCGTCGAACTCCCGCTCGTCCCCCATGTTCCCCTCGAAGATGAACACCGGGAACCCCGCCGCCTGGATGCCGAGGCGGTTCTCGGCGATCCCGACGCTGAGGCCCTCACAGCCGCGGTTGTAGTGAAGCATCACCCCGTGGAGCTTCCATTCCTTGGCGATGCGCACCATCATGTCGGTCTTCAGGTGTGGTGAGTAGAAGTGCTGCCATTCCGGCTTGCGCAGGTTCCACTCGGCCAGCACCCTGAGGGCCGTGTCCCGGTCCTTGATGGTAATCTTCTTCTGCTGAGGGGTCTTCCTCGGACCCCAGGTCCCGTCCTCTTGGACCTCCCACGCCCCGATGAGGGCGAATGTGTAGAGGGACCCGATGGACACGCACCCGTACTTGTTCTCGAGGTACCTGAATATCTTCAGGAAGCCCCAGGGCGGCTGGGTGTCCGTCATGACACGGCACTGCTCGTTTGGAACGGCAGCGATGCCGTTCTTGGCCCTGTGCTTGACCTCGTCCCTGAGCTTCTCGTAGAAGTCGGCGACCACCTGGCTGGACTTGTGGAGCGTCCCGAGGACGTACAGGGAATACATGGACTTCTCCTCGAGAGGTGCGGGGATGTTCCTGTTATAACAGCAGATCTCGGCCCAGGTCGAGGTGGCCCTGCACTCGTTCAGGACGGCCTTTATGAGGAGGTTGTCGTTGTACTTCCTGCCGGTTACCTTCTCCAACCATTCGATGCCATCGTGCATCTGGCCCACCAGGTAATCTATCATCCTGTCGTTTATCGCGGCCTCGGGGCCAGCAGCGACGTCGATGGTGAAGTTGGGGATGCCGCCCTCGAGCTCGCTGACGACCTGGTACCATTTCGCGTGGCTGCAGCAGATGTGGTCCTGCCAAATGAAATCCGGCTTGGGGAAGCCCTTCACGCCCTTGAACTCGTCGGGGAATTGATGCGTGAACACGAAGTCATTGAGAAGTATGGAGCCCCAGTAGTTCCTCATGTAGGCGCACAGGTCCCTTGCGTAGCCGGCCTTCTCGGTCGCCTCGAGGTACTTTATGGACTGGTCCTTATTGAAGGCGCAGCTCGCACTGTAGGGTTCGCTCGTTATCGGGTATACATCGTTGCCCAGTCCCGCCGGTATCGCGTCGAAGGACCAGGCCCCGCCGGCCCACCGGATCCCGCCCGTATCATGGGCGTAGGCGTAGTTCTTGTAATAGTCCAGCCTTATCTTCTTCGCCTCCTCCCAGCACTTGAGAGGCTCCGTCGGGTACTTCGCTTTCTTTTCCGCCATGCTTCACACCTCCTCTATCAGAACAGCTCTTCCCCCCGGAGGATCTCCAGGAAGGCCTCCACTCGTATCTTGAACTGGCCGATGGGCACGGTGACATCCAGCTCCAGCTGGAGGCACGGGATCCCGTTCGCCACTAGGAACTTCTTCAGTGCGACCATGTCGAGCTCGTGCGGGTCGCAGAACTTCTGCTGCACGAGTATGGCGCCTTGGGCCTTCCAGTCCTTGGCCAGCTTCAGGATGTGGGGGAGCCTCTTCCTCTCCTCCCAGTCCTTGGTCGGGCAGGGGGGCCGCTCGATGTATCGGTCGGCGATGGTCTGGAGGGTGTCCTTGCCGTCCTTGACATCGTTCCAGAAGTACCTGCTTCCCGTGCAGTGGTCGTCCACAACGATGGTGGACCCGCATGACTCCACCATGTTGAGGAACTTGGTGTCATCGTTCTCGCTCCCGACCACCATCAGCCTCGCGCCCGTTTCCCGCTCCACCTTTTTCTTCTTGAGGTCCTTTATCAGTCGCTCGAGGGCCTTGGAGTGCTCGACCTTGTCCGTCATCTGCATGGCCATGGTGATGTACATGGCCTCCGTGCCCGTGATGGGGGGTTTGTCGGCCTTTCGAAGCTCGTAGAGCTCCCGCATGAGGCGCCGGTTGTTGTTGTAGACCGTTATGGCCTCCTTCAGCTTCGCATCGGTGATCTTCTTCCCCGTCCATTTCTCGACGGCCTTCACGAAGTCCTCGATCTCGCCCCTCAGGAACGGGTAGGCCCTCTTGCTCTGGACCTTGTGGGGCATGTTAAGGTAGTAGCTGAACTCCCGCGGGATGTGCTTCGTCCAGCTCGTATAGGCCTGCCGTATGTGCAGACACGACTGTGCAATCCCGATGCCATCAAGGTAATCATATCTGCCCTGAAGCCCCTGGGCCAGGCAGTCCCGGCAGAACGGACAGAACATCGCGAAGATGTGCGGTTCGGTCACGTTCTGGGGCTCGTGGCTCCCCAAGATCCTTACCGGTAGCACGCCTGCGGCATAGAGCACTTCCTCGGGCATGTAGGTGCAGAAGTAACCGAACACCTTGCCCTTGTTCTTCTTCTTCCACGCCTTGGCGTAGTCGTGCCGGTTCGCTTGCCAGTCTATGAATTGCTGAACCATCCGACAACCTCCTTCTTACTTTCTTACTTTCCATATCATCTTCAAGTCTTCCGATGGCGCCCTCCATCATTCCCCGTGTCCGTCCATTTCCGACGGCGCGAAGGGCGAAATCTTGACCGCGGATGCCGGGTAACCGGACCGGTTACCCCCTGGCCCTCCGGCCCTTTCCCTTGAGGGGGAGCTCCAGGTTCAGGAAGTCGCTCCTTGTGAACCCCAACTCGCGGAAGAAGGCCAGGAGGTCCCCCGAGGTCCACTGGACCGATGTGTGTACGGCCTGGACGCCCCTGTTCTTGAAGACCGAGATCAATTTCCAACCGAGCCGCGTTCCAATGCCCGAGCCCATCCGGCTGGGATGGACGCCAAGGACCTCGATCCAGCCCGTCCTTGGGACGCCGAAGCCGTACTCCTTGATGGCACCGAGGATGAAGCCCACCGCTTTGCCGTCGACCTCGGCGACCATGCAGGTGTCCTTCCTTTCCTCGAGGTAATTGGACACCATCTTCCTGAATCCGGCGGAGGGGGTCCTCTTCGTGATCGCCTTCACAATCCCGGTTATCTGCTCCCCGTCCCCGGGCAGTGGTCTCCTTATTTTCACCTTGGCCTTCGCCAAGTCCCTTCCCCCTTCTTTGTTCTCCGATTTGTCCAATCGGACACGCTCGATGTCCTGATTCCTAGTTGATCCTGATAATCTTCACGCGCTTGTCGATCCAGTCGGGCGGTAGATAGACCCGTCCGCTGTTGCCTGCGGCCTTCACGTCCTTCTCGATCATCTCTTGGCCGTAGACCTCGAACTTGACCGGTCGTGCATTAGACCTCTTCGCCATCCTTTCCTCCCTGCCTTTGATGAGGGACTCCCGGGTCCCGTCGTTAAAGCTCCCTTTTCCATTTTCCTTCTTGTGGATTGACAACCCCATTGCGGTTACAATTCGGTCATAATGTAGTCACATTATAGTTATAATGTAGTGATGTTGTTATTATCTTTCAAGTTATTTATTCTTTCTAGATAAATTTATATAACAGCTGTACTTGGGTCGGCGCAGAAGGTACAGCTACGGCCTGGGCCTGCGGTCAGGCCTTGTATCTTGCGTACTTGCCGCCCCTGTGTTCGTCCCGGAGCCGGTGATAGTTCTGGGCGTTCCTGAGCGTGGCCTCCTTCAGCTTCTCGTCACCGGACTTGATTACCTTGGCCGGGACCCCGACCACGAGGCTCATGGGCGGGACCTCCGTGTTCTCCTTCACCATGGCGTTGGCACCGACGATGGAATATTCCCCGATGACCGAGCCATCGAGGACCGTTGAGTGCATTCCGATGATACATTGGTCCTTCACCGTGGCCCTGTGGACCACCGCGTTGTGGCCGACCGAGACGTTCTTCCCGATGTGGGTCCCACCGATAGGGGTCACATGGATGGCCACATGCTCTTGGACGTTCGAACCCTCCTCGATTACGATCTTGTTGAAGTCGCCCCTGATGGTCGCGAAGTCCCATACGCTGCAGTTCGGCCCAATCTCGACATCGCCGATTATCACTGCAGTGGGTGCGATGTAGCAAGATGGATGGACCTTTGGTGTTTTTTCATTGGCCATGTCATCATCTCCTGAATTTGACAGTCCTTTCGAAATAACGAAATGTCAAGAGGCCTTAAATGCATTGCTTACCCTTAATCACCTGCCTTTCCATTTAGATTTGTAAGAACATAATTTGTATATATAAAAAATCAAAAGATGCGCACTGTTCTTATATATAGTAAAAATAATTTCGGCATCGGTAAAGTACGAGGGGGGTTGGGCATGGACCAGTGGCTCTATCTTGGAGAAATGATAAAGGTCAATTCCGAGAAGTTCCCCGACAAGATGGCGGTTAAGGACGAGACCAGAACCCTCACATTCAAGGAATATAACGAGAGAAGTTGCCGGTTGGCGAATGGCCTAATGAGGTTGGGCATTTCGAAAGGGGACCGCATGGCCATAATCTCCCAGAACTGTATCGAATGGATGGAGATCTATGCTGCGACCGCCAAATCAGGCATCATCGCGGTGCCGATCAACTGGCGGCTCACAGCCCCCGACATAGCATATATCATCAACGACTCGGACACGAAGGCATTCATCGTTCAGAATGCATTTGTATCGGAGGTGGAGAAGGCCCGGAAGGACCTCAAGGGCGTCAAGCATTTCATCTACATCGGGCCGAGGGAGAGTATACCGAGGGGCTGGGTGCATCTCGAGGATGTCGTGGCCAAGGGCGGCCCCGAGGAACCTAAGGTCAAGATACAAGGTGAGGAGACCTGGATCCAGCTGTATACGAGCGGGACGACGGGCAAGCCGAAGGGCGTCCTGAGGTCCCACAGGTCCTACCTTGCCTTCTTCCTCCTAACGGACATCGAGTTCCAGTTCCACAGGGACGATATCGGGATGTACGTCATGCCCCTATGCCATGTGAACAGCACCTTCTTTTCCTTCGACCTCACCTACATCGGGGCCTCGGTCTACATATTCCCGGACTTCAACTTCAGGGCGGAGCGGATGCTCGAGGTCATAGACAGGGAGAAGATAACCTTCACGAGCCTCGTCCCGACACATTACGCGCTCATACTCTCCCTGCCCGAGGAGGTCAAGAAGGGGTTCAATGGGAAGAGCATCAAGCACCTCCTGTGCTCGTCGGCCCCCGTCCGGCAGCAGACGAAGCGGGACATCATGAAGTTCTTCCCGAACGCGAAGCTTTTCGAGGCCTACGGTTCCACGGAGGCCGGGCTTGTCACCCTCCTTAGGCCGGAGGAGCAATTGACCTACCTCGGCTCCGTCGGCAAGGAGAACGTGGGGGCCCCCATACTGAAAATACTCGACGAGAACAAGAGGCCCGTCCCAGAGGGGGAGGTTGGTGAACTTTACTCCAAAGGCCCAATGATCTTCACGGAATACTATCATCTGCCCGAGAAGACCAAGGAGGCCTTTACCGAGGATGGGTTCTTCACGGCCGGGGACATGGCCCGCAAGGACAAGGACGGTTACTATTACATCGTCGACCGGAAGGCCAACATGATAATCACGGGCGGGGAGCACGTCTACCCGACCGAGGTGGAGGAGGTCGTGGCCAGGCATCCCGGGGTGTTCGACCTGGCCGTCATAGGGACCCCGCACGAAAAATGGGGGGAGCAGGTCACCGCCATCGTCGTGATCAGGGAAGGGAGCACGGTGACCGAAGAGGAAATCATCGAGTTCTGCAAGGACAAGCTGGCGAGCTTCAAAAGGCCCAAGAGGGTCATCTTCATAAAGAACGAGGAGATGCCGAGGACGACAACGGGCAAGATCCTCCACAGGGTCCTCAGGGAACGATACAGCAAGTAGTCACTGCTCGATCATACGACCTTGGCCAGTAGCTCCGTCAGGTCCATGACCTTCAGCCTCTTCGCGGCCGCATCGCCCTCCTCCTTTAGTCGGGCGGCGGCGAGGGCGAGGTTATCCTTGCACGTCGGGCATGCCGAGACGATGACCTCGGCCCCGAGCTCGATGGCCTGCCTCACCTTCCTTAAAGCGATGTCGCTGCTCATCGCAGTGTCGAACGCCTTGAAGCCCCCACCCCCTCCGCAGCACCGGGACAGGTTCCTGTTCTCGGGGAACTCGAGCAACTCGAGGCCCGGGACAGCCTTGAGTATCTCCCGTGGCTGCTCGAACACCTGCATGTGGCGGCCCAGGTCGCACGGGTCATGGTAGATGACCTTCTTCCCGAGGGGGGTTTTGAATTTCAGGCGGCCCTCTTTGAGCAGCTTGTGGATGTACTCGACGGAATGAAGGACCTCGAGCCTATATTTCGAATGTTTCGGGAAAATCTCCTTGAAGAACCTATAGCAGCCCGAGCACGGGGTCACGAGCCGTTTGACACCGAGTCTCTTGAAGGTCTCCTCGTTCCTCTTCACTGATCCCTGCATGACGTCCTCTCCGCCAATCAGGAAGGCCGGGAAACCGCAGCACCTCTCCTCGTTCCCCATGGCGGCGAAATTGACGCCGGCCGCCCCAAGGACCTTGACCAGGCTCTGTAACATGGACATGTCCTGATAGGACGGGACGCAACCTGAGAAGATGACAATCTCGGCATTGGCGATATGCTCCTTGCCGATGCGCTTGGCCAGTGCCTCGGGATACAACTCGGTGCGCTTCCCCTGGGGATGGTCGAAGGGGTTCCCATTGAGCCCCATGCTGTCGGTCATGGCCTTGAAGACCTTGGGCATGAGGCCGGCCCTGACGAGGCGCGCCCTGGCACCGAGGACGACCTCGGGTATGTTGATGCTGGCGGGGCACTTGAAGCGGCAGTTCATGCATGTGAGGCAATGGTAGAACTTTTCGACGAGCTCCGGACTTGGCTCGAGGGCCCCGCTGTAGAGGTTGAAGGCCAGGGTGACGAAGCCCTTCGCGTTGTAGGACTCCATCCCGGTCTCGCCAAAGACCGGGCATCCTCCGCGGCAGAATCCACATTGGATGCAGGCCAATATCTCCGTGTCAACCTTGTCCCCGAAGGACCTTATCGCCTCGGGTTGCTTCACGAGACGCTCGAATGCGAAGTGATCATAGATGTCCGGTTTCCCGTCGGTCATGGCCATCTTGCCCGGGTTGAGGATGTCCTTCGGGTCGAGGGCGTTCTTGATGGCCCGCATGACGTCCAGGGCCTTGCCCTGTTCCTTCCTGATGAAGGGGGCCTTTGAGAGGCCCGTCCCATGCTCTGCAGTTATCGTCCCACCGAGCCCCAGGGCAAGCTCGATGAGCTCCTGGCCCACCTTGCGGATCTTGTTCCAGTCCTCCTGCTTTCGGACGTCCGCGATGAATGTCGAGTGGAGATTCCCGTCCCCGACGTGACCGAAGGTCGCGATCGTGATCTTGTTCCTCTTAGCGATCTCCTGGATACCCTTTATGGCGGCTGGGATCTTGGATGGGGGGACCCCGAAGTCCTCTGCGATGGGAATGAGGCGCGAGCCGGCCTTCAGCCGGGAGAAGCTCGGGACGAGGCCCGAGCGGCCCTTCCATATCTGCTCCCTCTCCTTCGGGTCGTCCGACATCATTATGTTGACAGCCCCGGCCCCCTTGCATATCTTCATCGCCCGCTCGATCTGGTCCTTGACCGTTTCCTTTTCGCCGTCCATCTCTATCAGTAGGAGGCCGTCGTAGTCGGGGATGTCAAGCCTCATGGCGCTCTTGATTACCGTCAGGCTGTTCCGGTCCATTATCTCGCAGCAGCTCAGGTTGATGCCCTGGGAGAGCATGCCGGAGACCGCCTTGCCGGCGTCCTCGATGCGGTCGAAACCCACGCTCAGGACAGCCACGTAGGAGGGTATTGGAAGGAGCCTCAGGGTGAGCTCGGTGATCACGCCGAGGGTCCCCTCGGAGCAGATGAAGAGGCGGGTGAGGTCGTAGCCCGACGAGGACTTTGGGGCCCTGGTCCCCGTCCGAATGACGGTCCCGTCGGCGAGGACGACCTCCATGGCCATGATCCAGTTCTTGGCCGTACCGTACTTGACGGCCCTGACGCCGGAGGCATTGGTCGCCGCCATGCCCCCTATGGTGCATATCGCGCTGCTACCCGGGTCGGGAGGGAAAAAGAGGTTATATTTCTTGACGGCGGCGTTCGCCTGGGCGCATATGACCCCTGGCTCCACCACCATCTGGGCGTCCTCGGGCCGGATATCCTTTATCTTGTTCATGCGGGTCATGTCGAGGACGATGCCGCCCCTGACCGGGAGCACACCGCCAGTCACGCTCGTGCCAGAACCGCGGGGGGTTACCGCGATCCCGTGCTTGTCAGCGAGCTTGAGCACCTTGACCACATGCTCGGTGGTCAACGGGAAGACTATGACCTCGGGCCGCCCCTCGTGCACTGACATGTCCCGTCCATAGGTCAGGCACTCCAGGGGGTCTGTCCGGACGTTCTCCTTTCCGACAATCTCAACGAGCTCTCTCACATGTTCGACCATGGATGACCCGCCCGTTTGGGTGCCGTCATCCCAACGCGTGGGCCTAAATCAATCCTGAAAACAGGCCCTGCGTTGGACCGGCGTCTCTTGTAGCCCGTGGCCCCACATAAATGTTTCGACAACTACTGTTCCCGAGATTGTACGAAATGGTCCTCATAAGGCCCTTGCCCACTCGGGTCTGACCCCATCCTCGTCGAGGTCCAGGGCCCGGTCTATCTCGGCAAGCAATGATTTTTTTCCTTTGGGAAGCGCCATCCGGAAGGTGACATAATTTGAAGGATGGTTCGCCCGGAAGATGCAATTGGTGAGCTCCAATCCTTCCACGAGGAGCCGTAGCTCTTTTAGGTGGTCCTTGGGCGATAGGAGCTCCACCTTCCCCTGGGCCACGTCCTTCTCCATCTGGGTCCCTTCGCACACCATCAGGGTCAGGGCCCCCACGTACTCCGGGTCCATCTGGTTCAGGACCTTAGCGGTCTCCCGGGCGTGCTCGTCGGACAAGGCCCTTCCGCCGAGGCCCTGAATGATGATCGCCGAGAGGGCCAGGCCCGCATCCCTGACCTTTCGCCCGGCCTCGATCATCTTCCTTGGGCCGGCCCCCTTGCAGACCATCTTGAGGACCTTCTCCGAGCCGCTCTCGAGCCCCAGATAGACGATGCCGAGACCCGCCTCCTTCAGGGCCCTCAGTTCATCAACGGACTTCTCGGCTATGTCGTTCGGTCCTCCGTATATGCCGACCCGCTCGAGGTTTGGGAAGTGGTCGTCGAGCTGCTTGAGTATCTTGAGAAGGTCCCCGGTCGGGATGCACAGTGCATTCCCGTCGGCAAGGAAGATCCTCCGGGCGTCCCTGGCGTATGGTAGGACCGCCCTGATGTCGGCCTCGACCGCCTTCAGGGTCTTGATCCTGAAATCCTTCTCGAGATAGGCGGCGCAGAAGGTGCATTTGTTCCACGAGCACCCGAGGGTGGCCTGGAGAATCAGGCTGCCGGACTCGGAGGGAGGGCGCCAGACAATTCCCTCGTAGATCGTGGGCATGGAGTGCCTCATTTTCATTGGTCTCGTCAATATTACTCCGTGCTAATTATCCTTTCCTGCTGCTTTCCTCGAATAAGGCCGCAGGGAATCGATCGAAAATAACCAAGGATGTGACAGATGGGATGCGTCCCGTTCGAGCGAGTGCCCCAACCTAAATAAACCGAAAGTGCTATTCTCGTGACGGGGACGGGACAGAGGATGAAGGTCATAGATTTCCACGTCCATATCGGCCAGAAGGGGGACTGGCTCCCCCAGGTCTTCGACCTCATGCTGAAGGCCAACCCCGCCCTCAATGAGCATTTCGAGAAGATAATGTGCCCTGCGGGGCTCGAGGCCATCCTCAGGAAGGAGGGGGTGGACGGGGCAGTGGTCCTTGCTGAGAACTCTCCGACCACGACGGGGGTCGTTACGAACGAATTCGTTGCTGACTTCTGCTCGGGCCGTAAATTCTTCATACCTTTCTGCTCCGTCCATCCGGCCAGCGAGGGAAAGGTCGAGGAGCTGGTCCATTGCGTCGAGGACCTGAACATCAAAGGGGTGAAGATGTACCCCTCCTACCAGCACTTCTATCCAAACGACCCGTCGATGTATCCGTTCTACGGGAAGGCCCAGGAACTGGGGGTCCCCATCATGTTCCACACCGGCTCCTCCGTTTTCAAGGGGGCCCGGCTGAAGTACAGCGAGCCCAAGTACCTCGACGACATCGCAGTTGACTTCCCGGACCTGCGCATCGTCATGGCCCACAGCGGGAGAGGGGCCTGGTACGACGAGGCCTTTTTGCTGGCGATCATACACCCAAACATTTTCATGGAGGTCTCGGGCCTCCCGCCGAAGAACCTTCTGAAATACTTCCCAGAACTGAGGAAGGTGACCGGAAAGGTCATCTTTGGCAGCGACTGGCCGACCATCTCGGACATCAGGGGGAACATCGAGGCCATAAGGGGCCTGGGCCTTCCCTCGGAGGCCGTGGAGGCTATCCTCGGCGGGAACGCCCTCAAGGTCCTCGGGAAAGATATTTGACCATCCCCCGTGTTCAAGGAGGCAGAGGGGACGCGCGGGAATGAACTTCGAGGATATCCTCACGAAGGGCAAGGATGCCATGGCCCAGGGCAAGTTCGTGGACGCGTGCTCCAACTTCAACAAGGCCATCGGGCTATTAGAGAGGAAAGCCACGGATGCCGGTCCCGGGTCCAAGGCCCGGCAGAAGGACCTGGCCCTCGAGGGTTCCATCAGGGCCAAGCTGGGGCACTGCCACAGGCTGTCAGGCAAGTTCGAGGAGTCCCGGAAGGAGTTCGAACGGGTCCGGGTCATCGCCGAGGAACTGAGGGACGACCGCCTGAGGGGCGAGGCCCAGGTGGGGTTCGGCTACGTGGCCTGGCGCGGCGATGACCACAAAGGCGCGAGGCAGCACTTCAACAAGGCCATCGAGCTTGCCAACAAGGTCCATGACAAGTACCTCAGTGGCATGGCGAAGATGGGCATCGGCAACCTGGCCCTGGTCGTGAGGGCCCTCAACGAGGGGGTCAAGATCTACGAGGAGGCCAGGTCCGATCTCGAGAACGTGCTCGAGGCCAGGACGGACCATGCCAGGCTCCTGCACAACCTGGCCTTCCTATATTTCAAGAAGGGGGACAACACGAAGGCCCTGGAACTTTACAAAAAGACCCTGAGTATCTCTGATTCCATAGGCGATGTCCACATAGGCGGTTTCACCCTCGAGAACATGGCCTTGATGTTCATCTCCATGGGCAAGCTGGCCGAGGCCGAGGACAGCATCGAGAAGGGCGGTAGGCTCCTGGCCCGTAGCAACGACCGGATCGGTCTGAACCTCGTCGTCTGGGTCAAGGGGCTCTTGATGGCGAAGAAGGGAAAGCTCGAGGAGGCCCTGGAGCTTTACCGCAAGGCCAAGAGGGGATTCGAGGACCTGGGCATGCATGTGCAAGTGCTCAATATGACCGACGATTACGTACCGGTGTTCAAGGAGACCGACCGAAAGAAGGAGGCATTGAACGCCCTCGCGGAGCTCAGAACGGTGTTCGCAAAGATGGACATCCCGGAGCTCGTCCGGAGGGTCGAAGAGGTCGAGAGGCTCTTAAGATAATACTAATAATCTTCACGTTAATATAAGGGACCGGAACCATGAGCAGCGGCAATCCGATCATTGATGCCCTGATAGTCGCGGGCCAGGCCCTTTGGTTCATGTTCCCGGCCATGTGCACCGGGTCCATCGCGGTACTTCTGGGGGGTGGGGCCCCGATCGACGGCGGTCGAGTGGATAAGTACGGTCACCGTCTGCTCGGCGACGGCAAGTCCTGGGCCGGCCTCGGCTGGGGCATCCTTGGGGGCGTGGCCGTCGGCACGGCCATGGAAATAATAAGGAGCTTCACGAACGCCGAGGTCAAGTCCTATCTCGCGGATTTCACGCCGACGGAGCCGACCGCCCTCGGGTTCATAGGGCCATTGCTGACCATGTGCTTCGGGGCCATGATGGGCGACCTGCTGTTCAGCTTCGGCAAGCGCAGGAAGGGGCTGCGAAGGGGCGCCAAGGCCCCACTGGTGGACCAGTTGGACTTCGTCGTCGGGTCGTGGCTGTTCCTGCTGGCATTCTATCCCACCTGGATTTTGCACACCTTCAGTGCCTGGCATGCCATCGCAATACTCATCCTGATGCCCGGCGTTCACATGCTCACCAATATCATCGCCTACAAGTTGGGCAGGAAGAAGGAACCTTGGTAGAAGGGGGTGGACCCATGGACAAAAAGGAGCTCAAGGAGGCCCTGGAGAGGACCGGGGCCGTGAAGTACGGCAAGTTCAAGCTCTCCTCAGGAAGGGAGAGCGACTATTATGTCGACATGAAGATGGCCATGACGGACCCGTCGGTGCTGAAGGGCATCGCAAGGGAAGCGGCTAAGCATGTCAAGGGTGCGGCCAGGCTCGCCGGCATGGAGCTGGGAGCAGTCCCGCTCGTCGTGGCCGTGGCCCTGGAGACCGGCATCCCGTACCTGATAGTCAGGAAGGAGAAGAAGGGTTACGGGACCGGGAACAAGGTCGAAGGGAAGATCTCCAAAGGGGACAGGGTCGTGGTCCTGGAGGACGTCACAACGACGGGGGCGAGCTCGCTGAAGGCCGTCAACGCCATCAAGGAGGCCGGCGGGACCGTCGAAAAGGTCGTGGTCGTGGTGGACCGGCAGGAAGGCGCCGAAGCGCTCCTTAAAAAGGAGGGTATCTCCTTGGTGCCTCTGATAACCAGGGCGGACCTTGGTGTCAAGGGTTGATGGGGCCAACATCATCTCAAAAGGATTAATAATCGAACCGAGGATTCCCCACCGGGGGAAAGGTCATGAAGGTACTTCTCATCGGTGGGGGCGCCAGGGAGCATGCCATCGCTAAGGCTGCGGTCAAGGACGATATCGAGCTCTTCTGCTTCGCTGGGAACAACAACCCTGGCATAGCCAAGCTGTGCAAGAAGTTCCAGCTCGGCAAGGTGACGGACATAAAGACCGTCGTGACCTTCGCCAAGGATGTCGGCGCCGAGATGGCCGTCGTGGGCCCTGAGGCACCGCTGGGAGAGGGCGTGGCCAATACGCTCGAGGCCGAGGCGTGCTGTAGGACCGTCGGGCCCTACAGGAACGCGGCCCAGATCGAGATCTCGAAGACATTCATGCGGAACCTCATGGCCAAGCACAAGCTCAAGGGCGGTATAGAGTTCGAGGTACTCAACGACCCAAAGGAGGCCAGGAAGGCCGTGCTAGGCTTCGGCATGCCCGTGGCCATCAAGCCCGTCGGGCTGACCGGCGGCAAGGGTGTCAAGGTGATAGGTGACCAGCTCAAGGACCAGGCCGCGGCTGCGGACTATGCGGCCGAGGTCGTCGAAAAGAAGATAGGTGGTGCATCACAGGTCGTCGTGGAGGAGCTGCTCGTCGGTGAGGAGTTCACGCTCCAGGCATTCACCGACGGGAGGACCCTGCTCCCGATGCCCGCGGTCCAGGACCACAAGCGGGCCTTCGAGGGGGATGTGGGGCCGAACACGGGCGGCATGGGGTCCTATTCGATGGAGGACCACCTGCTCCCGTTCATGACGAGGAAGGAATACGACGAGGGCGTCACGATCATGAAGGGAATCCTGGGCGCCATGGACAAGGACGGGTGCCCGTACAAGGGGTTCATGTACGGCCAGTTCATGCTCACGGCCAAGGGCCCGAAGGTCATAGAGGTGAACGCGAGGTTCGGTGACCCCGAGGCCATGAACGTCCTGCCGTTGCTAGAATCCTCGTTCATCGATATATGCGAGGGCATTGTTGACGGCTCGCTCAAGAAGAAAAAGGCGAAGTTCGCGAAGAAGGCCACGGTATGCAAGTACGTGGTGCCCGAGGGCTACGGCCTCGAGTCCAAGGTCGATGTCCTGATCGACTTTGACGAGAAGGCGGTCGAGAAGGAGGGAGCGCAGGTCTTCTACGCGTCGGTCAACGAGCGCGGCGGGAAGGTCTACACGACATCTTCCAGGAGCATAGGTGTCGTGGGCATCGCCGACGACCTGCAGACGGCCGAGAAGGTCTCGGAGAAGGGCCTGTCGCACATCAAGGGCAGGGGCATCTTCATGCGACATGACATAGGCAGGCCCGAAGCGATAAAGAAGAAGATAGAGCACATGAAGGCCGTGAGGGCCGGTAAGGCGTAAGACGGGCCCGGGCCTTCATTCTCCGACCGGGTGTTCTTGGTATCAACGTCTCTTCCGGCTCTTCGAGGACTGATACATCTTCCTTGCGATAAGTACCCCCCCGAGGGCGATCACCATATAGACGGCCTCGAAACCTGGGGCCGACTTCGTGGCCGATAATCCGCCGCTGCCATCCGACCGCGACCCGCCGCTCTTATCCCACGGCTGGACAACGATCTGGTCCTCGGTGACCTTGATGGCCCGCTGGCCCTCAATGAAGCCCGTGAGGCCATCCTCATAGATGCGCATGTAGATGACATGGGTCCCGGGCCTCAGGACCAGTAGGCCATTGACCTTGGCGCTCTTCATGGGCGGTAATATGCTTCCGGTCGAGCCGTTCTCGATGTATCTCAGGGTCGATGTGTTGAAGGTGGAGTCTATCACCATCGATGTTTGGTTCTCGGCGAAAACATCGACGAAAAGCTTCCCTGTGGAGCCCTTGCCCCTGTTCGTCAGCAGTATCTCAATCTCGACCTCACTGGAGAAACCGTCCTTGTGGGCGATCACGTTCTTGAAGATGATATCACGGTTGTCGAGACTGTCCATCGTGGGGGCGAACTTTGCCTCGGTGTGCGGTATGAACTGGGACCATGGGGCGGTCAATATGATGGCCACGGTCAGGATTGCCAGCACCGTCGAGCCGAGGATGGCCGGGATGGCCAGGACTCTGGTATCGGCCCGCCCTACGCACTCCGGTGAACAGAACCTATATGCACGTCCCCATCGGACCTTTAGATAGGGGAACTCTACGCGTCTCATAATCTTGCCACAGCCCGAGCATGGTATCCTCCGTTCCGGGTCGTTCCCATGCCGGCCCTTTGGCTTCCCATGGGCCTCCTCGAGGCGTTTATCCTTCTTTTTCATGTGGGCACCTCCAATATCCGTCTATTGTCCGTCGACCAATATCCTTCTATCGTAATCGTTTGGAAAAAAACAAACGGGTGGTGGTGAGTATGCCGTACTTTCAGATTGGAGGTTCGCAAAAGGTTTATAATGTATTATTTGCTAAAAGCGATGCCTTCATGTGCCCGGGTCCCAGCGCCGTCCTCCTCGGGCCACGGAGGAGCCCTTAGGGGGTTTTTGATTGAGGGAGATCCTATCCAAAGAAGTGGGCAAGAGGATGTTCCTGCTCGGCAACGACGCTATAGTCCGCGGGGCTCTTGAGGCCGGCCTAGACATCGCGACAACCTATCCTGGCACACCGTCATCAGAGATAGGCAATACTTTCCATGATATAGCAAAGGAGGCCGGGATCTACTTCGAGTTCTCGACGAACGAGAAGGTGGCTATGGAGGTTGCAGCAGGGGCCGCCGTGAGCGGCCAGCGGGCCCTAACCGCATTCAAGCACGTCGGCCTCAACGTCGCCGCAGACCCGTTCATGACCCTTTGTTACACAGGCGTCAAGGGCGGCCACGTGGTCGTCGTGGCCGACGACCCAGCGATGCACTCCAGCCAGAACGAGCAGGACTCGCGCTATTACGCGATGCTCAGCGGTGCGCCCATGATAGAGCCCGTCTTCCCCCAGGAGTGCAAGGACATGGTCAAGGGGGCCTTCGACATCTCCGAGCAGCTCGCCATCCCGGTCCTGGTCAGGACGACAATGAGGGTCAACCATGTGAGCGGTGCCGTCGAGTTCGGCGATATGAGGGCGCGCAGGGGCAAGGTCCACTTCGATAAGAAACCCATGACGCTGGTGCCGGTGCCCCTTGTTTCGAAGCAGAGGCATCCGGTCCTGCTGGAGAAATTGAAGAAGGCCCAGGAGCTCACGGAGAAGTACCCGTACACGACCGTCGAGGGCCCGGAAGGGAAGGCGAAGCTCGGCGTCATCACGGCTGGGGCGTCCTTCGGTTACGTCAAGGAGGCCGCTAAGAAATTGCCCTATGATATCCGGATCATGCGCATCGGCATGGTCCATCCCATGCCGGTCAAGAGGATGGCCGAGTTCATGAGGACCGTCGAGAAGGTCCTGGTCGTCGAGGAGCTCGAGCCGTACATGGAGATGTGGACCAAGGTGGCCGCGAAGGACGCTGGCCTCACGCTGGAGGTCCACGGAAAGGACCTGCTACCGAGAATGTGGGAGTTCAGCAGGGATATCGTCACCGACGCGATCATCAAGACCAAGGGGGACGAACCGCTAAAGAGGAAGATGCCATTCCAGATGGAGCTGCCGGCCAGGCCGCCGACCCTTTGCCCTGGCTGCCCGCACAGGGCGACATACTACGCGTGCAAGGTGGCCACCAAGGATGAGGCCATCTACTCGTCGGACATCGGATGCTACACGCTAGCCCTGCTGCCGCCATTGAAGACCGCGGACCTGTTCCTCTGCATGGGCTCCTCCGTCGGCACGGCCGCCGGGTTCAGCAAGGCCACGGACCAAGCGGTCGTGGGCTTCGTCGGGGACAGCACCTTCTTCCACAGTGCCATCCCTGGCGTCATAAACGCCGTGCACAACAAGCACAGGTTCACCTATGTGATACTCGACAACAAGACCACGGCCATGACGGGCCACCAGTCCCATCCGGGAACGAACAAGGACGGTATGGGGGAGGAGGCGCCAGCCCTGGACATCGAGCGGGTCGTCAGGGGTATCGGCGTCGAATGGGTCCGGACGGTCGACCCCTTCGATGTCAAAGCGACCATCGAGACATTCAAGGAGGCCCTGGCGTACAAGGGCATCTCGATAATTATCGCCCGCCGGGTATGCACCCTCCTCGAAGTGACCAGGAAAAAAGGCAAGGGCGAGACCTTGCCGACATATCGCGTCATGAAGGAGAAGTGCAAGAAATGCAGACGCTGCCTCAAGATGTTTGCTTGCCCAGCGCTCTACGTCGACGAGGACGGCACCGTGGCCATCGACGATTTGCTTTGCGTGGGATGCGGTGTGTGCGCCCAGGTGTGCGAGTTCGGGAGCATCGAAAAAATCAGAGGTAAAGGCAAATGAGCGTCATGGTACAGAAGGCCGTTAGCATCCAGCTTGCGGGCGTGGGCGGTCAGAAGGTCCTGCTGATCTCCAACATCATCGGGTCGGCTTGCGTAAAGCTAGGCCTCACCGTCCTTTCCTTGGAGATACATGGCATGGCCCAGCGCGGCGGGGTCGTCCGGAGCACGGTCCGGATCGGGGAGGTCTTCAGCCCGATGATTGCGGATGGCGAGGCCGATGTGCTGCTGGCCTTCGAGCCCGTCGAGGCCGCCAGGGCCGCGGAGGTTGTCTCGAAGAGGACCGAGATCCTCGTCAACACACGGCCCATCATCCCATTCACCGTCGGAGCGTGGGGCCAAAAGTACCCTGAGGTCAAGGACGTCATCAGGGCCCTCGAGGGCATCTCGAAGAAGGTCGTCGCGATCGACGCCGAGGAGCTCGCCGAAAAGGCGGGCAACAAGGTGGCCATGAACGTCGTCATGCTCGGCGCCCTGATGGGGAGGGAGATCTTGCCAATCCCCCCTAAGGTCATGAAGAGCGCGATCGCCGAGAAGGTCCCCAAGAAGACCGTGGACCTGAACATGAAGGCCTTCGAACTCGGATACGGGGCGGCCAAGAAGGCGTGAGGTCTCATAGACCGACGGTGATGAACAGCTCGGTCAGCAGGCTCGTCACCACCGTCAGCGCTATCGCTATCAGCAGGTGCTTCCTAATTATCTTGGGCTCCAGCTTGGCCGTCTCACCTATGGTCGACGCGGCGTTGTTGATTTTCGCCGAAGTTAGGATACTGGCGATACCACCGGTGGCCGGTTGGGAGCCGTAGACCGTCATGACGGTGAACGGGGCCAGCGAGAACTACCTCATCGTCAAGAACAAGACCCCGGTGGGCTACGCCCTGAAGGTCCGGGTGGAGCCCTCGACGGACTTCCATGGTGACAGGGGCGTCCTGGCCAAGGCCATATCGTCGGAGATCTTCGCCATACTGAACCTGGACGTTCCCGTCGAAGTCGTCAATATAGGGGCCATTCCGAGGAGCGAGGGGAAGGCGAAGCGCGTCATAGAGGAATTGGCCCGGAACTAATTTTTCCATTGTTCCTCATTTCATCATGGCGACAGCGGAGCTGCTGAACATTTGAAAGAAAAAAATCCCGTCTCCCGGATTTGAACCGGGGGCCTGCTGATGTCGGCTAGAGCCCGCCAGGACTTTAAGTGTCCCTGGTACCCAACTACAGTCAGCCGCGCTAGCCAGACTGCGCCAAGACGGGTCAGGGTTGGTCTATATCACGCGCTCCGTTAAAAATATTTCCTTCGGTGGATCGGGCGTTGTCGTCGTCATTCCCTCGACGATGGGGCCTTCAATGGCTTGGATGACGGCCCGGTTATGGACCAGGGAGGTAGAAGATTATATGCGATGCGGGCCCTGCCCACCAATCTTTCACATATACATTTATTTTTGGCCTTCTTTATTTTAATACATTATATAAATCGAGAATTTTTGAGCCCCTTGGTAAATGATATCAGGGTGCTTGCTCGGCCCTAGCAAAGGACCTGTTTTTAAAAGGGAAAATTTAAATTAGTTTCGGCGACAGACGAATATAAAACCTTAAACTATTATATACTAGAAACTCAATAGAGGGCCCGGGTAATTTATGAACTGGATTACTTTCACAAAGCGCATCATCGCCATCGTCTTACTTGTATTCATTTTAGGGGCATATTTCCTTGTCCCGGCCTTCCAAACTAGCACCGGTGACGGGTCCATCACGCCCTTCAAGGATTCCAGCGCCCAGAACAAGGATTGGAAGAAATGCTCGGCGTTCTGGGGTATGTTGAGCAGCGAGGGAAAGGAAAAGTACGATATGTACACGATGATCGGTAGCCCCACGATGCTGAGGAACATCGACCAGCCTGAGAAGACGCTCTACGTGTCCATGGGGGTCGAGAAGGAGTACAAGACGGCAGAGGTCGAGAGCCTCAAGGACTTCTACAACCGTGGCGGGAAGATCATCGTCGCAGACAACCACGACCTGGCCAACTCGTTCAGCCAGGACTTCGAGGTCAACTATTACGGCCAGACATTCTGGGACGCGAACTACACATATAACGTTTCTTTTCCTATCGTGCGCGCGACCGTGTTCGGGTCCGCGGACGCTACCGACACATATGGCCTTGTGCTCAACAAGCCGACCGGGCTTTGGTACAGACCGAACGCCTCGGGCATCTCCGTCCTTGCGGCCGGATCGAAGGAATCCTATGTTGACAGGAACAACAACGGGTTCATCGACATCTATGACGCGCAGGGCAGGATACCTATTATTGTTCAGTACAAGAAAGAGCCCGCCTCGGGCATCATCATATTCATGTCCTCATCCGGCATGTTCATGGACGACCAGATCGACAAGGGCGGCGGCCCCAACGGGACTGCCTGGCAGTTCAACAACAACAAGCAGTTCCTCAAGGACCTCATCGAGAACAAGCTGCTGCCCACGGGCGGTAAGATCATCATCGACGAGAGCCGCCATGAGCAGAACAAGTATCTCAAGCCGATCTACGGCAGCCTTGAGGCCATAACAATCCTGACATCGAACCCGAGGGAGATGGGCCTGCTCCTGGCCGGAATGGTCATGATACTCATAATGGTCGTCTTCAGGGCCAAGGACAAGGAAGATTGGCTCCACAAGTACGATATAAGCTCCATCAAGCGGAGGGTCGACCTGCCCGACAGCAGGCGTGAGATCCGTGACCGCATGAAGTCCGTGGTGATGCGTAAATTGCGCATGATACATAGCCTTACGAACGAGGAGCTGCAGGCCATGACGCAGACGCAACTGGCATCCATGGTCAAGGACCATGACATCAACGAATTGCTGTTAAATGATCAACGGGAATTCTCTAATGAAGAGTTACAGGCGATGAATGATAAATTGAGGAAGTGGGAGAGATGAGCGGTAACAACCCTGGTCGTTTGAGTGCAGCGCCTCCGGGCGCACAGCCGAAGCCGGGCGGTCCCCCGACAATGATGGGACCTGGCCCCGGTATGCCACCCGGCGGTCCGAAACCGATGGGCCCACCGATGATGGGACCGAAGCCTGGCTACCCGCCAGCAAAGCCTATGGGACCCATGATGGGCAGGCCACGCGGCCCAACCGGATCGACAGCCACACCTGAGGAAATCCAGGATGTGGCGAACGTCGGCCGCGCCATCCTCAATGAGGTTGGCAAGGCCATCGTAGGCAAAGCGGAGGTCATGCTGAAGGTGCTCGTCACGCTGCTGGCGAACGGGCACATCCTGTTCGAGGACTTCCCCGGCCTCGCCAAGACCCTGATGGCGAACTGCTTCGCCCAGGCCCTTGGGTGCACGTTCAAGAGGATCCAGTTCACGCCAGACCTTCTGCCCGCGGACATCACCGGGACCTACGTGTTCGACGAAAAGGACAATGAGTTCAAGTTCAGGCCCGGCCCGATATTCACGAACATACTGCTGGCCGACGAGATCAACAGGGCGCCTCCGAAGACGCAGGCCGCCCTGCTCGAGGCCATGCAGGAGAGGCAGGTCACCATCGAAGGTGTCACGCACAAGCTACCGAAGCCGTTCCTGGTCATGGCCACGCAGAACCCGATCGAGCAGGAAGGGACATACCCCCTGCCTGAGGCCCAGGTCGACAGGTTCATGACGAAGATGGCCGTCGGTTACCCCAACAGGGAAGAGGAGAAGGAGATCCTCATAAGACGAGAGCTGAGGAGGAAGGACGATGTCGAACTGGAGGTCATCACGAACCCGAAGAAGGTCGTGCAGCTCCAGAGCATCGTCGAGAAGATCCACGTGGACCCCGCCCTCCTGACCTATATCGTCGAGATAGTCACGAGGACCCGAGAGGACCCAAGGGTACTAGTCGGGTCGAGCCCCAGGGGCTCGCTCGGTCTGTTCAAGATGGGTCGCTCCCACGCGGTCCTGACAGGCAGGGACTATATCACGCCAGACGACGTGAAGTTCATCTGCCTTGTGACGCTCGGCCACAGGATCATCCTGAAGCCCGAGCCAAGGATCAGGGGTGTGCTGCCAGAAGATATAATAAAGAAGATACTGGCAGAGGTGCCGGTCCCGGCCGTGTAGGCCCGAGGACTGGTTCCCTTGAGCTAGAGAGACCGAGAGGGGAAAGGGCGATGCCCTTTCCCCAAAAAAACTCCGAATCTGGGATTCCGATGTGGACAAAGAAGGCCGTCATCATACTTAGCATTGGGATAGCCCTGACCTTCTTCGCGCTCGTGGCAAGGAGCACCCAGCTCATGGTCACGAGCATAATGATGCTCTCCTATGTAGTGGTCAGCATGTTCCTGTTGAGGATCGGTAGCGTGTTGCCGATCCGAAAGATATCCTCGGAAAGGATATTCGAGGACGGTGACGTCGAGGTCGAGCTCGAACTCCTGAACAAGGGTGGCAGGACCGGCTTCCTCGAGGTCAGGGACAAGCTCCCGAGGCAGATCAGGATCAAGGAAGGCAGCAACTATCTCATCGTCGACCTGAGAAGCGGTGAGAAGTCGAGCATCCGCTACTCCGTTGTCGCGCCTCTGAGGGGCATCTTCGACATCGGTCCCGTCTCGTTCCGGTCGCAAGACGTCTATGGCCTGTTCTATCAGGAGATAAACGTCGAGGATGTCCACAACCTGATAGTGTTCCCGCGGGTCGACGACGTCAAGGAGATACATGTAAGGGCCAAGTCCATGAAGCTGTATCCTGGCGCTTCGCCGGTCAAGCAGCCCGGCCCTGGTTCGGAGTTCTTCCTGATCAGGGACTATGTCCCGGGCGACCCATTCAAGGACATCAACTGGAAGGCCTTCGCGTCCAAAAGGAAGCTCCTCGTGAACGAGCACGAGCGTGAGGCCGTGTCCGATATCATTCTCATAGTGGACGGCCGCGAGGTGTCGGCCTACGGCACCGAGGCCGAGAACGCGCTCATGTTCGGCGCCCGGGCCGCCGCCACCATGGCGAACTTCTTCCTGAAAAGACGTGACAGCGTGGGCCTGCTGATTTATGGCGACCGGCTCCTGACGCTCAAGCCGGGCATGGGCAAGAAGCAGCTCTACGAGATACTCACGGCCCTTGCCGGCGCGATCCCCGAGGGGAACCTGCCATTCAAGGGCGTATGCGACGTGGCCGCCCCGACGCTCCCGAAGAGGAGCCCGGTCATCATCATATCAACGCTCGCTGACGACGAGACCTTCGCCCACGGCGTCAGCCTATTAAGGACCCTGGAGTTCAGGGTCCTCATAATATCGCCCTCGTCCATCGAGTTCGAGGTCATGGCGAGGCAGAAGACGCGCACCGGCATAAAGGACATGCTGCCCTATGACCTGTTGAGGCTCGAACGCGAGGTCCAGATAGCCGACATCAGAGGCTTCGGCGCCAACATAGTCACATGGGACCCGAAGACCCCGCTCCTTGGCGTACTAGCCGAGACCAAGAGGTTGACCTACTAGACATGAGGAAGGCGTGAACGATGGCACCACCACCAGGCGCACCGGCACCCCCTTCGACGGGGTCATCGATCCCGTCCACCATGACCCACGATGAGGCCTCCGCCCAAGCCGCGGAGCAGGCCGCTTTGGCAAAGGCCAGGTCGGAGATTGACCCCTCGACGAAGTATAGGGAGCTGGGCACGGTCAAGGTCCTTGCGGTCATGTTCATGTTCATTTGCATGGCCCTCAACATAGTGTTCATGATATATGACCCGAACACGCAGCAGGTGTCCGGGAACAAGATAGCGACGATTGGGGGCGTCGCGGCCCTCATTTGCACGGTGCTCGGCATCGTCTTCGGCATCATGGCCGTCTTCGTCAAGCTCCCCTGGAAGATCGGCCCCTACCCGCTGAAACTTATCATGATGCTCATGTCCCCGCTGTTCATATTGATCGGGGCGGCCGTGAAGCCAACCATCATGGCCGTCGGGAAGATCGACTACGTGGACCTGGCCTTGGCCATAATATTCGGGGTGTTCTTCATACTCTTCATAGAGTACCTGCATGCGGTGTGGAGGTTCACGGCGGTCGGCAAGATGGCCATCGAAAGGAACCTCAAGGACTTCGACTTCGGCCATGTGATAAGGCATTACATGGGCTTCGGCGCCGGTGTCCTCGGCGCCATCGTGCTGCTTTCCGTGATCGTGGTCCTACTGAAGGAGGGCATATTAGCAATGATGGCCTCGACGCCACAGGTGGCCCACAGCATCGAGATGAACTCGGTCTACGGCCTGGCCATCTCATCGGCCATCATCTTCACGATACTCGGCATCGTCCTGTCCTTCTGGTTCGGAAGCCGCGACTATGCGGCCTCCATCAGGGCGGTCTCGGCGTTCTCCAGAGAGAGGATGAGGCAGATGTCCGACGAGGGCAAGACGAGGCCCGGCCCGACCACCGCGTTAACAATGGAAGTGCCAAAGAGATAGGCGTACCATCGAGGACTTTTCATTTTGATAATTGTGTAGTTGACCCGCTGTAACGCCTAGCCGCCTTCCAATATGGCCTTCCGCTTCTCCTCGCGGTAGGCGAGGAGCTTCTTGTCGATGGCTGGGTCGCTCAGGGCCAGAATCTCTGCCGCGAGCAGGGCCGCGTTCTCGCCATTGTCAAGACCGACGGCGGCCACGGGCACGCCCGGCGGCATCTGGATGATGCTCAGGATGGAGTCCAGGTTGACCTTGCCGCTGATCGGGACCCCGATGACCGGTCTGTGCGTGTGGGAGGCTATGGCGCCCGGCAGGGCTGCCGACAGGCCCGCAATGCCGATGAATATCTTGGCGTCGGATTCCTTTACGACCTTCACAAGGTACTCGGGCGTCCGGTGCGCCGAGGCCACGACGGACCTGTGGGTCACGCCCAGGGAATCGAGGGTCTTCGTGACCTTCTCGGCTATGGCGGAGTCGCTCTTGCTACCCATGATTATGAGGACGGACATGTGTACCTGGCCTCCCATGGCTGGTGTGGACAAGAAGAGCGTGCAAGAATTTAAAATTGATGTCCGGACGGGCCGTGCTTCGAATGGGTGACCCACGGTCATCGATCCGACAAGGATATCAGACCGTTTTAGGATGCTTTGGCCTTGTTGTCCGGGCGGTCCTCGACGAGCTCGGGCCCTTCGGAGACGGGACAGGGGGCACTTTCCGGGATATCTTCCTCTTCCCGACCGCCAGGTCATAGGCCTCGATGGAGTACCACAATAAGGGGATTGTCGAGATCAGCATGTACCTGTTGTTATCGAAGTTCAGGACCGGGTTCGTGGTATAACCTTCCCCGATCGTGAACATGGCCGCTATGAACATGCTTAGGAGTAACGGAATGAAGATGGCGATGGCCAGCCCTGATACACGCTCGTCGGAAATCAATCGTCTCATTTCCTTTAGGGGATTGAGGCTCAAGTACAACCATGGGACAAGTAGCAGGACGAGCCATCCGAACTTGATTATGATAATGAGCAGCAATAGTAACGGGTCCTTAAAGGCGATGGCGCTGCACTCCGATAGGTGAACATCGGTCTGCCAGGAGATGAAGAGGTCCCCGACGGTCCCATTCCAAAAGCGGTACAGGTTCCTGGTGGCCCAGACCGCAACGAAGGACAGGAAGCAGATTATGGCGATTATGTAGGAGCGGTTCTTGAGCGTCCCCCAGCCCATGTAGTAGAACCGCCACAGGAACCCGAGGACCCCGGCGACGATGAAAAAGTAGCCGATGCTCGACCGCGTAAGATAACCGAGCCCGGCGAAAATACCGGCGTAGATGATATAATACTGCGTCCTCTTGTCCAGCGATTTGATGATCGAGAAGATGATGAGGACGTAGACCGCCAGCGCCATGGATTCGACCTGCAGGTTAGCGGTGCTTTCCCAGAGCCTCGGGATGATGGCGGTCAGGCCTGCGGCCATGATACCAGCGTCCGTGTTATAGAGCCGTTTGGTGCACGCGTAGACGACATAGAGACACAGCAGGAATATGAGGAAGGAGGCGGCCTTCAGGACGTAGAGGTCCTTGCCGGAGGCCCCTATGAAGATGGACAGGTAGAGGGGCATCATGGGACTGTACCTGTGCGACCAGACGAGGGTACCGGTGCTGTTGTACTCCTTGAAGTCGCCGTACTTCAGGAAGGTCTCTCCCATGGTGACGTTCCTCATGCCGTCCTGGTTCACCTCCGATGAATGGAAGGTATAGACGAGGGCGGCGCACGTTCCGATGATGAGAAATGCCAGGAAGACCGCCCTGAACCGCCCAATGTCCTTGAAGGAGAACAGCTTGCCTTTGAAGGTATGATGGAACATCAGGGCGAAGAGGGCACAGGCCAGCAGGTAGAAGGCCATGATCCTCGGGTCGGAGCTGAAGAATGGTTCCACGAGGATGTAGATGAGGAGGAACAGGAAGAAGAGCGTGAGGAGGAGCCTCAGGTCGATGGTCTTCATCGTCAACGGCATGGAATAACCGTGACCGCATTTAAATAATTAGTCCCTTAAGATTCCCAAGTGAGAAAAAAATGGCTGGAGCTAGCCAAGAAAAAATGAGAGAAATAAGAAAGTACTGTCATCAGGACTTCATTATGGCCCCGAGGAATATCACCAAGGCCGCACCGCCGCCAAGGATGGCCGCGATGACCGCTATAACGGCCTCGATGAGGACATCGGTCGACCAGGTGAAAGGCGTGGAGACCTGCAGCAACCCGGTGAACCAGAGCACGATTATGATGCCGATGAGGCCGATAAGTATCAGTGCCCCACCGATGTTCCTGCTGCGTCCCGTCCCGAAGTACGCCGTGAAGCCTCCGAATATTATGCAGAATATCCCGAAGGCGAACACGAAAATGCTTGAGAATATCATCCAAAGGTCTTCCATCCAGTATCCCTCACAGTCCGCATTTTGTTATTTCTAGGGAGCCAGTGGACCCCTTAGAACTTGATTCCTGTTAAGGTCTTGGTGTCGATCACGCCGTTAATGACCCGTATCTTATCGACGACAATCTGTCCCAGCTCGTTGAAGTCCTCGGCCTCTATCTTGGCGATGAGATCGTACTCCCCGAACAATGGGTGGAGCTCAACGATCTGCTTGAGCTTTAGAAGCTCATTGTAGACCTCGTGTTCCTTCGCTGGAGCAGTGCTTATTAGGACGAAACCGATTGCCATCTTAGGTCACCCGGGGCCTATAAAGGGGTCACTTATATTAAAGGTTTCTTCAAGGCCAGTCCGTCGGCCTATGCATTTAAGAAGATATTTAATAGTGTAATTATATAACTTCAAACCCCCTCTTTACCTAGGATAGGACAGTGGGGTATCAAGGTCTAGGCCTCGGAGGTCTGGGATGCCCGGGTCGTCCAAGATCAAGATTTACAAGGACCTGGTCGAGTATGTCCTAGCCCAGCACAGGGACCTGGTCAGTCTCGAGCGATTGAACCTGTTCCTGGGCAAATCGAAGAAACGGTACCCCTTGCTTGACAAGATGAACATCAGCGAGGACTTCTCGCTCAATCTTACCGAGGAGTTCCTGGAGGACGACGATACGGCCCTCCGGAGCCTGAGCGTCGTCATCGCCTGCGCCTACAAGGTCCTTGAGATGTTCGTGGGCTCGGGGACGGCCAGGGACCGGGTCCTGGCCTCGGTGGACAAGTTCAAGGTCCTGCGTCCTGAGCTCGATTCCCCTGACCTGAGGAAGTACCTGCCCAAGCGCGGGGAAGTGGATGACAAGGGAGCGACGCAGGGCAAGGATGAGGAAGTAGAGGATATGGAGGACCTACCGGAGGGCAAGGACGCCCCCACGGAGGCAATCAGCGCTGAGGATATTTTAAAGCCGAAGGACGAGGGGCTGCCGTTCTACGACGAGGAGAAGAAGGAATGGGTCATCCGACCCGCGCACGTGGTGAAGAAGGTCAAGGAGGAGCACACCGCGAGGCCCATGCCTGGCCTCGAGATCGAGGCCCCGAAGAAGATGGGGGACGACCTGCCGAAGGACCCGGTATCATGGCTACAGGAAGAGTTCGACTACGGCCGGTGCTTCGTGGTCGAGGGGACGGGCCAGGAGAAGAACATGTTCTGCGCCGAGTTCCTCAAGGAAGGCCTCGAGGCCGGTGAAGAGGTCATAGCGATCCTGGGCTATTCGCCCAAGGTCTTTCTGTCCCAGCTGCAGAAGATCGGTGTGCAAGAAAAAGACCTGTCCAGGGTCCATATTATCGACTGGTGCACCTTCAAGGAGAAGCAGGTCAACGAGACCGAAACCTCGGGGAACATCCAAGTGGTCCCGAAGGACCCGAAGTACATGGGCTCCGCGCTGACATCCATTCTGTCTGGGATCGACAGGGGTAAGAAGAAGCGGGCCTTCGTCTCCATAGTGTCCTATGCGCTGGCATTCATCGACCTCGAGACCGTCTACAACTTCGTCCAGGTGACGAGGCTCAAGTTCAGGAAGTCCAAGGTCATGGGCCTATTCACCATCGAGGCCGGGCAGCACGGCAAGGATGTCAGGGACCCGTTCATGGAGGTCACAGACGGATGGATAAAGATCAGGGAGGGGCTCTCGGGGGCCAACACCTGGAAGATGAAGGCAGATATATCGATGAGCTACGCGGACCGGAAGGTCATCAAGGACGTCGTCATCATGAGGAACGGCATCGTGGTCCTCGAAAGGAAGGCGGGCGCCAAGGACGAGGGGCTAGGCCTTGATGTTGAGGAGGACCTGGAGGAGGAGGAGGAGGCGGAGCCTGAGGAGCCCACCAAGATCGTCGACCCGTACCTCGTGGACAAGATCGAGATGTGGAGGGGGCTCGGCTTCTCGGTGAAGGCGCTCGAGGATTCCATGACCCGCGGGGAGGACGCGGTCAAGGAGGCCCTGCAGGTCTTCGAGAGAAAGGCGGGCAAGGCCCTTGAGCTCCGGGGCAGGCTGGACGAGCTCGCCGGCAGAATCAAGAGCCTCCGTGACCCGGCGCTGGAGGACGAGGCGCTGGAGGTCAGGAAGGGCCTCAAGGACCTAGGGGACATGGATGCGATGGACCGGCGGATCACGGCCCTGGAGGACAACGTTAAGGAGAGGCTCGAGAAGGAGTCCCGCCGCCGGGACCGCGAGAAGGACATCTTCAGGATCCGAATGGAGCACTGGGCGCGCCAAGGCTACGACACGGCCAGGCTCGAGCACATCATCCACAAGGACCTGGAGACCGTGAACAAGGAGTTCGCTTCCTTCAGGGCCATAGTGAACAGGCTGAAGAGGATGGAGGAGGAGCTCGATAAGATGACGCTCAAAGGCCACGAGCTTGATGTCCAGGCCATAAAGAGGCGGCTCTTCGACGTGGACCACATCGACGAGACCGAAAGGATGTTCGACAGGATTCGCGAGAACGTCATGGTCAAGGAACGCATCATAGAGACCGCCAAGGGCCGGAGGAACGAGCTCATGGACGAGATGTTCCAATGGGCCCTGGAGGGCTACTGCGTGGACCTTATAGACCAGGTGGACATCTTCAGGGAGGACCTGGCGACGCTGGAGGCGAGGCTCGGGAGGCTTAGGGCCAGAATCGCGAGGCTCAAGAGGATGGAGGAGACGCTGAACGGCCTTGACCTGAGCGAGCACAAGGACGAAGAGAGGGACGTCAGGGCCATCATCAAGGACGTGGACCGCGTGGACGAGGTGGAGAAGCGGGTCTTGGCCATCCAGGAAAAGATGAAGGGGAAGATCTCCGGGGACGTGGTGGCAGTAGACGCCAACATCGAGAAGGTGAAGGAGCTCGAGGAGACCTGGCAGAAGCTCAAGGCCAGGCTGCTGGCCGAGGGCCGGTCCGCGGAGAAGGGCGGGAAGGAGGGGGACAAGGGGAGCGGTTAGGGGCTGGTAGGACCGGATATATTTATTTACGATGAGACACTTATTCGACCAATAGGTCGGGAAAGGGACCTTGGCCCGGGACTGGGTCAATCAAGGTCTTTGTTGATCGGTAGGGGATGGGGACGGGTAAGGGAGGGGACCACCCTGGAAGATGAAGGGCTCGACAGGTATCAGAGGAGGCTCGAGGAGTTCCGCGCTCAGGGCTACCTAGTCGAGACCCTAGAGGAAGCCATCTCCATGATAGATATGAAGATCATCAAGGAGAGGTTCGAGGAGTTCGAGAAGGACGCCAAGTCCCTGGAGGTCCTCAGGGAGGCCCTAATGGACCTGGACGCGCGCGGCTTCGAGGATGACGTCAGGGCCATCGAGGCCAACCTCAAGGATGTTACGCGCATCGTCGAGATAGAGGACGAGGTTCTGAAGCTGCAGCTCAAGATCGAGAGGCGCAAGAGGGCCGAGCGGAAGCGGGAGGAGGAGGAGCGGAAGGAGAGGGGCGTCTACACGAACCGCATGGAGGATTGGAAGGCCCAGGGCTACAATGTTACACGGCTCGTCAAGGCCATGGACACGGATCGGGCCAGCCTCGATGTGGTCTTCAGGTCCTTCGAGAGGGACGTGGGCGAGGTGCAGAAGCTCCGTGGTATGATGAAGGACCTCTGGGGCAAGGGTTTCGACACGGAGCTCGAGGCCCTGGACCAGAGGCTGAACGAGCCCGACAAGGTCTTCGAGAACGAGGAGGACCTGCTCAGGATAAAGCTCCGTATCGACCGACAGGACAAGCACAAGGCCGTCCGCCAGGAGGCCGAGAAGGAGATGCGTGAACGCTTCCGGCGGACCCTCGACGAGTGGAAGGCCCAGGGGCTCAGGGTCAATGGCCTCGAGGCCGTGATGGAAAAGGACATGGACACGGTGGCCGAGGCCCTTGAGAGGGCCAGGTCCGAGATAGGTAGATTGAAGGTCCTAGGGGAGGAGCTCGAGGAGCTGGACACGACGGGCTACGAGGAGGAGCTCGGGGTCATCCGGGAGCTCCTGCGCGACCCGACGAGGGTTCACAACGCCGAGGAGGCCATCCTGGACCTACAGCTCAAGGTCGAGCGCCGGAAGAAGGATGAGCGGAGGCGCAAGGAGGTGGAGGAGAGGACCCGCCAGGAGCTCAAGGACAAGATCCTGACCTGGAGGGCCGAGGGGTTCGTAACGGATTATCTCTACTCGATGTTCGATGGGAGCCTGGACGTGCTCAAGAGGGCCGTCGAGGACTTCGAGACCGCCGCACGCAAGATGAAGGAGCTCGGCGAGGAGCTCGGGACCATGGACACCGAGGGCTATGACGAGGATGTCGCCCGGATAAGGACCAAGATGAGGGACGTCCGCCTGACGGGGGAGGTCGAGAACGAAATACTGAACCTCCTGGTCCGTTCCCGGCGCGAGCGGCAGGAGAAGATGCGCGTCGAGCAGATACGCAGGAACCTGGCCGAGTGGAAGGAGCAGGGCTACTACGTGGACAAGGTCGAGACCTTGATCGGCAGGGCAGACATAAAGGTCCTGGAGAAGGAGTTCGTCACACACAAGATCGGCATACACACACTCAAGGAGCTGGAGCGCGACCTGAACAGCCTCGAGCTCGAGGGGTTCGAGGACGAGGTCGCGGACCTCCGGCGTCACATGCGGGACATCAAGAACATCCCGGCGGCGGAGGAATCCCTGCTCGACCTGCAGCGCAGGATCGAGGAGCGCTTCGAGGAGGCCAGGAGCCAGAAGCAGCAGGAGAGCCGGGAGAAACATCAGTATGTGGAGAAGCTGTCCGAGTGGGTCTCCGAGGGCTTCAAGGAAGGAATAATCACGAGGCTCGAACAGGTCATTGCCAAGAGCCGGGACATGGACACGGTCCGGTCCACCTTCAAGACCTTCGAAACGGAGGTGGCCCGCGTCAAGGAGCTGCGGGCAGTGCTGGACACGCTGCAGGTCTCTGGCTTCGACGCCGAGATAAGGGAGCTCAAGGAGCGCCTGGCCAACGTGGATGTGGAGGACCTGGACCCAATCGAATCCGATATGATGACCCTCTTGAAGAAGATCGAGCGGAGGACGGAGGAGGAGCGGAAGAGGAGGCTCGAGGACCAGCAGAAGAGGGGCGAGTTCCTGGAGCAGCTCAATGCCTGGGAGTACGAGGGGTTCAATGTCGAGGGTCTCAGGAGGGCCATGGAGACCGAGGACCTTGTGGGCCTCCGGCGCTCCTTCGTTGTGTCCAGGATCAGGGTCCAGAAGCTCAGGGAGCTGGCCAAGGTCGTCGATGGACTGAGGGAGGAGGGCTATGACAGGGACATCGAGGCCGTCCTGCCCTTGCTGAAGGAGGTGGACCGGGTCGAGAGGGCCGAGGAGGCCGTGACCTCCCTGAGGCAGAAGGTGGATAAGGCCAGGGAGGAGGCGGGCAAGCGGAGGGAGTACAGGGCCAAGATGGAGGAGTGGCGGACCCAGGGTTACAATATCGAGAGGCTCGAGCGGGCCCTGTCCAAGGATGACACGGACTTCATATCGAAGGAGTTCCTCGTCTTCAAGATAAGGCTTCAGAAGCTCGAGGAGCTGAAGGAGGAGATCAATGTCCTGGTCCTGAGTGCCGAGGACTTCACGCCAGCGGTCGATGGCCTCAGGTCCATGCTCAAGGACGTGGACAAGATATCCGAGATTCGCGAACGGATATCGACGATCAAGGCCAAGATAGACCAGGCCCGCGAGGAGCGGAGAAGGAAGGAAGAGCTCGAGCGGAAGGTCAGGGAGGAGCTCGGGGCCAAGCTCATGGGCTGGGCGGCCCAGGGATGTAACGTCGAGGACCTGGAGAAGGTCTTTGACGGTCCCCTGGACGTCGTCCAGACGGCCTTCGACGAGTTCGAGAGGACAATCAACAAGGTCATCCGGATCAGGGAGGAGCTGACGGCCCTGGACACCAAGGGCTACGAGGGCGAGGTGGGCCTCATAATGTCCAAGCTCGGCGACATCAAGAGGGTTGTCGAGGCCGAGGAGGAGCTGGAGCTCCTGAAGGAGAAGATCAAGACGAGCGCGTCAGCAGGTGTGGCAGTCCCGGAGGAGGGCCTGTGGAAGGACCTGGAGGAGAAGATCGCCGCTTGGAAGGAACGGGGTTACGACGTGTCCGGCCTCGAGGCCCTGGTTGGCAAGGACATGGAGTCCCTGCGCAAGGCAATGCTGGTGTTCCGGGTCCGCGTGGAGCGGCTGAAGGAGCTCGAGGATGAGGTCCGGGCCATGGACACCAAGGGATTCGAGGCGCAGGTCAAGGGCATCCTGGCCATCACGAAGGATGTGGACAGCGTACAGGAGGTCACGAACGCCGTCACCGAGCTCCAGCAGGCCATCAGGAAGCGCAGGTTCGAGGAGAGGCGCCGTCGGGATGAGGAGCGGAAGGAGAAGGAGGCCTTTGCGAACAAGCTCTTCCAGTGGATATCGGAGGGTTACAATACGGCGCCGCTGGAGAACGCCATAAATATGGAGCTGCCGGTCATGAGGCAGCGCTTCGCGGAGTTCGAGCTGAAGCTCCGGAAGCTCAAAGAGCTGGAGCCCGAGCTCGAGTCCCTGACGCTCGACGGCCATGCCAGGGAGGCTAAGGAGCTCAGGGCGATGGTCGTGGACGTGGAGCGGGTGAACGAGATCATAGACCGTATAAACACGATCCGGGGAAGGGTGGTCGTGGCCCCCATATCACCGCCCGAGGCCAGCGGCCCTGCCACTGCGACCTGCGACTCGGTCGTTGTCGGCAGGGAGCGGGGCCCGACGCCCCCGGCCGGCCAGCTGTTGGACAGCATAAAGGAGAGGCTCGGCGCACTGAGGTTCGAGAAGATCGAGACCCCGTCGGTCATGAAGATCATCAAGAAAGATGATCCGAAGGACGATGAGGGCGAGGAAGAAGAGACCGAGGAGGAGACCGAGCCGGAGAGGCCTGGAGAGGCCCACAGGATCAAGAAGGTGAAGAAGCTCAAGAAGAAGAAGATAAAGAAGTGAACGGACCACCGACAAGTAGAACAAAGCAGACATCCATAAACATGCAAAAGTGTTAAAAGGGAAATGTGGAATCACAGAAGGCCCATCACATTCACGAGATGAATCACAGGAGATTAGGAGAGGAGTACAATGAACCTACAGAACGCGGACACGGTTCTTGCCCGGTCCACTGAGAGCAGGAAGTACACGACGCCGGACACCATTGTGTCCCTCGCGGCTTCCGATGCGAACGATCTCATCGTGGTCGGTGGGAGCACGAAGGACGGCCAGGGCGTCATCCATTGCCTTGGCCATGACGGTGAGATGAGATGGACACAGACCTATCCGAAGCATGTGGCCGTGGTCGGGGTCGCGGCCCGTGGGAACCTCGTCGGTATGGGCAGCGAGAGCAAGTCCATGTACATGTTCACGCCCTTCGGACAGTTGGTCTGGCAGGACGATTGCCGCTCCGAACCCAAGTCCATAGCCATCTCGGCGAACGGACGGTTCACGGTGGCGGGGCTTGCCGATGGGAACATCAATGTCTATGATGGCGACATCGTGGCCGCCAGGAAGTTCGCCTGGAAGCACAGGTTCGGCAGGCCGGTCATCGAGGTCTGCATCAACGCCGATGGCACGCTCGTGGTGGCCTCCACGGAGGAGGGGGAGATCGCGGTCTTCACAGAGAGGGGCGACCTCGTCTGGAGCAAGGTCATCGAGGCCGGTGTCGGGGCCTTCCGCATTGCGGCCGAGGGCGATGCCGTCGTGGTCGCCAGCGACGATGGCAAGCTCAGGTACTATAGCGCCGAGGTCGGGAAGATAATGTGGACCGCCACAGCGGCAGGGGTCTACAACGATGTGGACGTCAGCCGGAAGGCGGACCGGGTCGTGGCCGCCAGCAAGGACGGTACCGTCTATTGCTACGACAGGTCTGGGAACCTCGTTTGGAAGTACGATATGGGCAATCCGGGGGAGAACATCAGGATTGCCAAGGACGGAAAGACGGTCGTCGTATCGAGCATTGACGCGGTCATCCATTGCCTTGACAATAAGGGGAACCTGATATGGAAGCACAGGACAGGTAGCTCGGGCGTCGTGGGCCTCGTCGTCTCCGACAGCGGGGACATGGTCGTCGCGAGCTGCGAGAGCGGCCTGCTGTACTTCGAGAACATACAGGTGGTCGGCGGGCTCCTTCCAATGGCCAGGCACGAGATCACGTTGGCCAAGGAGCGGGGTGTGCCCACATTCAAGGCCGAGAAAATCTACGAGGAGGCCGTCGTGGCCCTGAACTTCGGCGATTACATCACCACCGCCGCGAAGATACGCGACATAGAGAAGGCGATGGGGCCGTCGCAGAAGCCGGCGCCCTCACCCGAGGCGGTCGTGGCGCCGACGCCTGGTCCCGGGCTCAAGCCGACCGATGAGGCGCAGAACGTGAGGACAAAGATCGATATCATCCTATCCGAGACCGAGGAACTGAAGACCAGGGGCGTCGATGTGGAGCCCGTGGAGAACCTCCTTGGGGAGGCCATGGTCCTCCTGGAGGACGGGAACCTGGAGGACTCCGTGGCCTATATCCAGGATGCCAGGGAGATGCTCGAGACCTTCAAGACAGAGGGCCCCCCGCCGGCGATTGTCGCGAAGCCGGTGGGGCCGCACAAGCCCAAGGACGATGCCCTGAAGGCCGTCGAGAAGGCGGCTACGATGCTTGCAGAGCTCGAGGAGACGGACCTGGGCCTGGACACGGTCCGGAGCGACATCAAGAGCGCCAGGGACCTCATCCAGAGCGCGGATTATCCGAGGGCCATAGCGGCCGCCAACAGGGCCATAGTCACCATGGAGAAGGCCCTGGACCCGTACATAACGGACTGCCTGATAGATGTCCAGAAGCTCATTAAAACCGCCGAGAAGGAAGGCATCAAGGTCGACGAGCCGAGGAGGGCCCTTGTCAAGGTCAGGGACCAGATCAAGGCGGTGGACTTCATCGGCGCGCTTGCCACGGTCACCGAGGTGGAGGAATGGCTCGAGGAGGCCCTGGAGTCTAAGAAACCAGCGCCCCGACCACCGAAACCTGCGGAGAAGCCTGTGGTAGCGATCCCGCCGCCGAAGGCCAGCGGCCTGGACGCGCTCAAGGCGGAGATGGCAGCGAAGTCGAAGAAGCCCGAGGAGCCGTCCCCTGTCCAGTCCAAGCCATTCATAGATGTCAGCAAGGTGCCACCGGGCAAAGGGGACCCACGGGCGGGACTCGTCGATGCCGAGGAATCGCTCACGGCAGGGAACATAGCCAGGGCCGTCGAGATGTACATCCAGGTGGCGGAGACCGCCGAGGGCAGGGCCCGGGCCATCGTCGAGGAGGCCATAACAAAGGCCAAGGACCAGGTCGAGAAGGTCCAGAAGGACGGCTTTGATGTCACCGAGGCCAACGGCCTTATCGATAGCGCATGGACCGACCTGAACGCCGGGAACTACACGGCGGCGGTCCCAAAGGCGCTGCAGGCCTATGAGAAGGCGGACAATGCGGCCGCCCTGGAGATACAGAAGGTCATCGAGGAATCAAGGAAGACCCTGGAGATGGCGCTTAAGATCGGGGCCAACATCCAGGCCGCCGAGGATCTCATCAACAACGCCGAGACGGCCATGAAGAAGAGGGACTACAAGGTGGCCGTGGAGTTCGCGGACCAGGGGGTTGCCGAGGTCGAGAAAGCCAGCAATTCGACCGTGTCGAAGATACTTGAGGAGGGAAAGGTCTTCCTTGACAAGGCCTCCGCCATGGGCGCCGATGTGAAGGACGTGAAGGCCCAGTTCGAAGAGGCCCAGATGGCCCTGGATTCGAGGGTCTTCATAAAGGCCCACGAGCTGGCCAAGAAGGCCGTTGAGTCGGCCAAGGTTCTCCCGAAGAACTATGTCTCGAGCAAGCTCACCGAGGCTCGGACCAAGGTCGTTGCCGTCGAGAAGATGGGCGCGGATATCATGATGGCCAAGAACTATCTCATCAAGGCAAGGTCCACGCTGGCGGCCAACGACTTCGACACCGCCCTGAAGGCAGTGGAGAAGTGCCTGGAGGAGACGGCCAAGGCCCCGAGGGAGCTCGTGAACAAGCGCATAGCCTTGGCTAGGGCCGACATCGAGGGGGTCAAGGCGGAGGGCCAGGGCACGACCGAGGTCGAGGAGATAATCGGACAGGCCGAGGCGAAGGTGACCGAGGAGAGGTTCGATGAGGCGCTGAAGCTCGTGGACGGGGCCATCTCGAGGCTGAAGGAGCTCAAGCAGTTCGGCAAGGATGCGACGGATGCCCTGTTCGATGCCGACATGGCTATTTCGGCCGCCAAGGATGCGGGGAAGGACGCGGCCCTCGTCCAGAAGGCGGAGACCATGTGGAACCAGGCCATGGAGACCAAGGCCAAGGACCCGTCCAAGGCAAAGGAGCTGGCGCTCGAGATAAAGAAGACGCTAGAAGGTTAGAAAATCAATGAGGAGGCCCGGATTGGGCCTCCATCGGTCCCATTTTTCTATTTGTAAATCTCGCCATTCACCACGAAGTCCGGCTTGTTGCCCTTGAGGACCTTGATGATCTGCTCGGCCGTGGTTATGCCGGCCGAGACCTGGGCCTCTTGTGTGTTGGCCGCTATGTGGGGCGTGCATACGACATTTGGCATCTTCACGAGGTCGGTCAGTCCCGGCGGCTCGTTCTCGAAGACGTCCAGGCCCGCGCCTGCGACCTTGCCGCTCTTCAGGGCCTCGACGAGGGCCTTCTCCTGGATTATGGGGCCCCGAGCGCAGTTGATAATCCTTACGCCCTTCTTCATCTTGTCGAACTGGGCCTTGCCCACCATGCCCCTGGTCTCGTCCGTGAGCAGGGAGTGGATAGTGATATAGTCGGCGACCGCCAGCACCTCGTCCAGGGTCTTCACGAGCTTGCACCCGATGGGGTCCAGGATCTCCTGTTTTATGTAGGGGTCGTAGGCCACCATCTTCATTCCAAAGGCCTTGGCCCTGACACCGACCTCGTAGCCGATGCGCCCGATGCCGATGAAGCCCAGGGTCTTGCCGTTTAGCTCTATGCCTTCAAAGCCCTTCTTCTCCCATTTACCTTCCTTCATGGTATGGTCGGCCCTGGGGATGTCCCTTGCCAGGCATAGCATCAGGCCCAGGGCCTGCTCTGCCACCGACAGCGTCGAGGACCGCGGTGCGTTCACGACGGGTATCTTCCTGGCCGTGGCGGCCTTGACGTCGATGTTGTCCACGCCTATGCCGGCCCTGCCGACGGCCTTCAGTTTCTTGCCCGCGTCAATGATTTCCTTGGTCACCTTCGTCCTGCCCCTGACAAGCAGCGCGTCAAAGTCCTTGATCTTCTCCTTCAGGGCCTCGGGCGTTATCTTGTCATCATAAGTGAGCTCGGTCTCCTTCTTCAGGAGCTCCAATCCTTCCTTAGCTAGAGTGTCTGCAACAAGGACCTTCATCTTGCTCCCCCGAGAGGAGAAAACCCTTGCCAGATAAAAGGGTTGCGATAATTTATTTGACCAGAGAAATCGTCTTAATAAGATGATTCTTTGGCTTAACAGCCCCATTAACAAATCCTTTATAAGTTAACCCACGAATTCATAGATGCATGAAGTGCGATATACACTCGGGTGTCGAAGCGGTCGGCAGATGTGTTTCCTGTGACCGTAGGGTCTGCGAGCAATGCTTGGTCAATATTAATGAAATGATTCATTGCAGCGCGTGCGTAGATGCCGGACGGGTCAAGAACATCCACATACCGCCTCCTCCAAAAATCCCTAAAAAACCTCCCATCGTTCAGATACCGCCCAAGCCCTTAGGAACAGTAAGGCCCACACTATTTCGGATTGGTGGACTTGGGGCTCTGCTCAGTATTATCGGGGTAGTTTTAACAATGCAATTGGGTTTTATAGGTTTTTTTAAAATTCCTCTTTATTTTTTCGCTGCAGGTCTGTCAATCCTAGCAATAGGGTGTTATGGCATATACTGGAACTATGGGTGCGAATGGGGTCTTTTGGGGACGGCGTCTCTTCCGGTCCTTGGAGTATTATTGGGTCTTGGCGCTTATTTTTTTCAGGTGATGGCCGTAGTTGTAGCAATGAGCACATCCTTGGTCATTGTGCATCTATCCACCTCACACATGCGTAAGCATTTACCCAAATACGGTTTTTTTTATATCCTAATCTCTCTGAACAGGATTGGATTCTTTTTTGGGGGCATAATCATCATCTTTTTCCTTGGAGAAGGCGTCCTACTTTCAAGCTATGCGTTTTACTCGGCACTTGGAATATTTTATTTGCTGTTTCTTTGGAACCAAATACTAAACCTTATATTCTTTTTCTTTGTTTTGAAACCGGACCCATCGATAAAAACCTCACAACTACCCATGCCCCGTGTGTGGAAGCAATTACTCGTGATATCCATACTTGTCATGATTATCTGTCCTACCATCTACCAAGCATACTACGCTTCATTGTATGACAACAAAACGATTGTCCACGGGGATGTCAGAGGCAGTCTTGAGTTACATGGCAAGAATACCATAATGGTCAACGGTATGTATGACTGGGATGGCACGGACTGGGTCGTTCAGGTCGATGGATTGGTTGATTTCTCCTATCAAAGGGGCGGTATTTCATATAATGAGCAGGTCCATAAATGTACAAAGGTCACGCTCACGCCTTTTAAGAATCATGGTGGGTTCCTTATCTGGAATTTAACACAACTTAGTGGAAATGTCACGTTTGATGAGATGAAGACCTATGAAAAGGGGTACTCTATGGGTGGCTTTACTCTAATGGGTGTCAGTGGAGAATTGAATGGTGAGCTCGAACCCATTAATTCGTTTATGACAACAACTGTCAATATTACCTATAATAATCAGACGATTGTCGGGGATAATATGAATTGGAATGACCTTATCAGATTCCATAGCAATGGCACAATCAGGATCAAAGCCACCATATCCAATAACGGTACCTTGTGGGTTCCATGGGGCCACATTGTTTGGAAACCGCTGAATGGGAAATTGAAGCTCACGGATTTTTCAGGGACAGTTGTCCAGAACGGCAAGATCTTTTTCGGGGACGTGACGATAGATGGAAAGGATATTACAATATGGACAATACAAAATCCCTATCGCAATTCCGGTGTCCCTGATGATGGTCCCTCGCGATACTGGAACATCGATGTCGCGTTCACTAACGGCAATATCAACGGGTCCTATTACCCATTCTGGGGGCTTGGGGCATTGATAGGAGTCGGGGCGATGATTATACTGAATGCCATAGGCATCATCTCTTGGAAGAAAAATAAGAAAGGGAGAGATAAAATAGAAACACGGGTCTCAGTTATCCGAGACCCCTAAACGACCCTTTCGGGCCGATGGGGATGGGCGAGGGCTTCGAGCGGTTCTATTTTGCTGGTCATTTTTGACATTTGAAAAGGGTTGCGCTATTTTATCGGGAGCAAAACGTCAAGAATGGGATTGTATCATTGGAGCCACAGGTTAGCGGTGATGGCCACTGGCCTCAGGTCACCTTGTCCAACTTTGCCGTAAGCTGCTCGTAGGTATATTCCCCTTGGTCGGTCCCTTTATTGGTCCAGGAGATCTTGCTGGCCTTGTTGACGATGTACATCGACGGATAGAAGCTCAGGTCGTACTTATTGAAGGTGGTACCGCCTGTGTCGAACACGACCGGAAATTGGAGGGCATGCGTGTTCACCCAGTCCGTTATATTGGCCATGGTCGCGTCCGTATTCGAGATGACTATTACTATCTCGACCTTGTTGGAATAATTATCATATATTTTATGGAAGACATTGGCCATTCTGGCGCAATGCGCGCAGTCGGTCGACATGAAGCCCAAGAGTATAGGCTTGTCGCCGAGATGATCGTCGAGGGAGTACTTCTGCCCAGTGGGGGTGGCGAGTATGAAAGCGTATGGCTTGTCCCCGGTGTTGGAGCCCCTTAGATCAAGATGAATGATGGCATAGTACGTCACGAGGATTATCACAACGATGATCGCCACCACTGCGACCCACTTTGTGGCGCCCGTGGCGGTCTGCCTCCGGGAAACTATCTTCGCCCGCTCTTCCTGCGTCCTCACGCCCCGAGGATGGACATGCTTCATGTGACCCTCGAGCTTGCTGGCCTTCAACCGAGTATTGCATATAGGGCATGTCGTCCAGCCGGACTTGGTCGTGGCCAATTGTATATCCTCCGGGGCCCATTACTCCGCTATCTCATGTAATGACATAATCGGACTAAATAATGTTTGCTGTATGTTCCATCGAACCGATTATCTATTAATGGAATTCCTGACCCTGTTCACTTAATATATGTATCGGAACCGTCGGGACAGGACATCATTTGTTCAATCCGGTCAGCGCCTCGGCGACCTGTTCCAGGAAGGATTCATCCTTGCTGTCGAAAGCGTCCAGTTCCTCGCTGTCGATGTCGATCTCACCGTAGACCGTCTTGCCCTTATGTATCGGGACCACGATCTCGGACCTCGTGGTGGCGAAGCACATGATGTACCTGAAGTCCTTGGACACATCGGGCACTATGACGGTCTTGCCGGTCTCGGCCGCGAGGCCGCAGATGCCCGCGCCGACCTTTATGCGGGTATGCTCGGTGGCATGGTCCCCGACCCAGGTCCTGAGCGATAGATAATCCCCCTCGACAATATAGATGCCGACCCAGGAGTAGTGTGAGAAGTCGTTCCTTAGCATTTCGCAGACCTGTTGGTAGACCTTGTTGTGGTCCTTGACCTCCTTCACGAGCCGCTTGGTCTCATTGACTATCTTCGAGATCTTATCGATCTTCTTGTCGGCGGGCCTGTCTGCCAATCCCATCACCGGGGCGATGATTGGTATTTTGGGATAAATAGATTGTTGATGCACGGCCTGGCAGACAGGTTTATTTAATGTGTTTCCTATGCTGTGCCGTCCTGTTAATCATCGAGGGATGCACATGCCCATCGGTCCTGGACGAGCTAGGCTCGTGGCCATCTTGAGCGTTCTTCTATTGGTCGCCTCCGGCCTGGTCCCGATGATCGGACTTGGCGCATCATGGCAGATCAAGGACAATTCGGACTTCACAGCCTCAGGATATCATACCAATGGCGTGGTCGTCCAGAGCGCCCAGCTTCGGTTGGGCTACCAGAACGCGAGCCTTTTCCAGAAGGTCTGGACAGGCGGGCCCGGCCAGGCGGAGCTCGCCGATGCGACACGGTACCTGGTAAAGAACAACATCGACGCCTCCGGCCAGGACGGCATCAAGCTCGAAAAGGAGACCTGGACAAGGCTCAAGGACGCCCCGACGGCCAGGAAGGAGCAGGTGGCGGTCTACGACCCTGCAGGACAGCAGATGTTCATGTTCGGGGGCCAGAACGCGACCGGGTCCATGAGCACCACTTGGGCCTACAAGCCCTCGACGGATTCGTGGACCCCGCTTGCCGACGCCCCTATCAGCAGATACTGGCACTCCGGCTCCTGGGACCCGGTGCACCTGGTAATGCTGATCCATGGCGGATTTACCGATTCCGGTGGGACCAGGAAGTTCAACAACGATACATGGATCTACGACCCGACCGCGAACGGGTGGTCCCGCAAGGCCAACGAGACGGCTAGGCGCTTCGGCCAGTCATCGGTCTGGGACCCCATACACCAGAGACATATCGTCTATGGGGGCCAGAGCGATACAGGGGTGACGAACGACACGATGGCCTACGAGCCTATAGGCGATAACTGGGAGACGAAGGCCAAGGGACCGGCGAAGGTCATGGAGGAGACGGCCGTCTGGGCCACCGGGCTCGACAGGATGCTCGTCTTTGGCGGCATGAAGCCCGCGGGCGTAACCTCAAAGGAACTTTACAGCTATGACCCTGAGGCCGACAAGTGGACCGGGCTGGCCCTAGGAAGCACAGAGGTCATCGGCCATGCGGCCGCATGGAACCCTGACACGAAGGAGTTGGTCGTCGTTGGCGGCCATGTGAGCTCGATGAAGTACAACAACACATGGATCTATAATTCCAAGGACAACACCTGGCGCGATGGTAAGCCCATGCCAGCGGACGCGAGGTCTGGCCAGACATTGATCTGGGTGCCGGAAAAGAAGGTGTTCATCCTCTACGGTGGGGAGAGCGACGCGGGGCTCCTGAGCGAGGTATGGGCCTATTCGCCATATTATGTCAACAGCGGCGAGCTCGTGTCATCATCGTTCGACACGAGCAGCACAACGATGCTCACGAACGTGAGCTGGACCGAGGCCCGGAGCCCTTCGGGATGCACGGGGGCGTCCGTGAGGCTCCAGCTGGCCGGCAGCATGACGCTCGACGGCAGTAGCTACATGTTCGCGGGCCCCGAGGGCACAACCAGCTTTTACACCAACGGACAGACCGTTGGGCACGACTTGACCGGATTGAAGTACGTGCGATACAAGGCGTACCTTTCCACATCGGATGTCGCATGCACAGCGGTCCTCAAGGAGGTCAGGATAGGTGCCAAGTCCTATCTGCCTACTGGCAACTGGACCTCCGGTCCTTTCGATACCGGGTCGAACAGCCTCGACCTGATATCGTCGGACTATACCTATGACACGCCGAGCGGGACCACGGCCAAGGTCTACCTGCGGTCCGCATATACGGCAGACATGACAGGGGCCAGTGACTGGGAGATGCTGACGGCCATGGATTCTGGGTTCAGGACCCCGGCCAGGAGGTACCTCCAGCTGATGGCCCAATTGAGCACTGAGAAACTTGGCATTACACCGAGCATAGGTTCCGTGTCACTGTTCTATAACAGTCTGCCCAAACTGATAACCTCACCCGTCTCCCCGAGCACCGGAGGTTCCTCGACGGTTTTCGTTTACAAGGTCATCTACATCGATACTGATGGGGAGACCCCGGCGACCTACAAGGTCTATATAGACGACCGGGCCCATGACATGCAGCCCCAGACCTACGACTACAAGGCCGGGGCCAACTTTACCTTCGACACCAAGCTAGCGAGCGGCCAGCACACGTACCGGTTCGAGTTCACCGACGGACACAACAGGACGCTCGAACCGGCCACAGGGGACTTCAAGGGCCCCGTCGTGAACGACCCGCCCTCGGCCCTCCTTAAGGCGCCGACCGGGGCCACCAAGGACAAGAAGGTGACCTTTGATGCCTCGGGCTCCTTGGACCCTGAGGGAAAGCTCAAGCAGTACAAGTTCAACTTCGGGGATGGAACGGATTCCGGCTGGCTCAACACGAGCAAGACCATGCATGCCTACAAGAAGGCCGGGACCTTCAAGGCCAATGTGACGGTCAAGGACGCCCTGAACGCGCAGGCCATATCGACGGATGTCACCATCAAGGTCACCGAGGCGAAGGGGTTCATACCTGCGCTGGGCCCGGTGGCCATCGTGGCCGCGGTCATGGTTTCGACCCTTGTGGCGAGGACCTGGAGGAGGGGTAGGACATACCGATGAGGTCCCCGGACCCGGACCAGCAGTTGGAGACCCTGATATTGGGGCCCCTCCTGACGAACTGCTACATAGTCCATGACAATGGCGAGGCCATCGTCATAGACCCGGGCTGGGAAGGCGATGTCGTCGTTGACAAGCTGGAAAAGATGGGTGTGAAGGTCAAGATGGTCATCGCCACGCACCTGCATATAGACCACGTCAATGGCGTATCCGAGGTCCTTGAAAGGTTCAAGCCGACCTGGGCCTACCACGAGGACGAAGAGAAGCTGTGGGGGCTTTTACCAGGGATGGCGCGGGCCTTCGGCTTCAAGCACCCGGACCTGCCGCACGCGGACGTCCTCCTCAAGGAGGGGGACCTGATTAAGCTCGGCCATCTCCGCCTCAAGGTCCTTCACACGCCGGGTCACTCGCCCGGAAGCATCTCTCTGCTCGGGGAGGGCCTTGTCTTCGACGGGGACCTCCTATTCGAGGGCAGCATCGGCCGGACGGACTTCCCGCTCGGGGACCTGGGCACATTGGAGGATTCCATCAGAAAGAGGATCTATACGCTCGATAAGGACGTCCAGGTCTTTCCAGGCCATGGGCCCATGACGACGGTGGGCGTGGAGAAGAAGCACAATATGTTTGTGAGGGGCTAGGCCTTCTTCGCCTGGATGAAGGTCTGGATGAGGGATAGGCCGAGGCTCTTGAAAGCGTTCTCGACCTGCTCGCCGTTCTTGGCGCTGGACACGATGAATGGGCACTGGTACTTCATAGAGACCTCGCCCAGCTCCTTGGTGCTGAACTCGTGCTGGTTCTTGAGGTCGTTCTTGTTGCCGATGATTATGAGCGGGATCCTCTGGGTCACGGTCCAAAGGGAATCGATCCATGCAGGGACCTTGTTGAGGGTCAGGCGTCGGGTCATGTCGCAGATTATCATTGCCCCTTCCCCGTCCCTGTAATAGGACGGCTTGACGAAGTCCAGGGCCCCGTGACCGGCGATGTCCCATATCATCATGCGGAGCTGGAAGACCTGCCCCGTCGGGACGTACCTTATCCTCAGGGTCTTCTTCGTGACCTTGGCCCCGATGGTCTCGATGTACTTGTCTTCGAATACATCATAGACGAAGCGTCGGATGAGCGAGGTCTTACCGACGGCTGGCTCGCCGAGCATGCATATCTTCTTGATGAGAATCGTCTCTCTCGGTCCTCGTTTGTCCTCCTCCTCCTCAAGGAGCCATTGGAAGAACCGTTCGGGGTTCACGTTCTTGTTCAAAGCCCATCCCTCGGTGCCAGTATCATCAGTTACATTCTCCTTATATTCATTAATGGCTTATTAAAATTGTGGAAGGGCATAGGCTCATTGTCATTGATATGAAAATGTGGAGAATGCATCCACAGTGAGGTTTGTACGATTGGACCTGGACTTCGTGGTTCAACCGGACCCCGACGGCGGGAACTTTAAGAACGTTACCAAATATTTAATATATTATGTACATATGGATAAGCGAACACGGGAAATACTACATGTCTGATGGGTAGGTTTATATTGACCTCCCTAGATATTATGATGGCACTATGGTTGAAGACCGGGTGGAGTAGATAGGAAGGAGGAGATTGGGATGGCAGGCAGTGCTAGGAAGATGGCGTTCAAGGGAATGAACAACGTCAAGAAATACCAGAAGCCCCTGGCTGTAATCCTCGTACTGATATTGCTGGTCTCGCTCGGAGCCTATTACGCGAGCCTGCCGAAGGTGTCGCCGAGCTATGAGACGGGAAAGGCCACCGTCGACGACCTCATCGGCGTCACATCGACGAGGAAGACCGGCGGTATGACCACGATGGTTCCTGATTCCTCAAGGTTCCTGCCGCTCATCGCCACGCCGGTCACGATGTACTATGAGGGCAAGGACGGGCCCAAGGCCAGCCCGCTCCTAATAGCCGGTCACGACGGCGTGAGCTCGTCAGTCACCAATTTCATGAAGGCCTATGGCAAGGGCGGCGTGCTTGCCATCGGGGACCTTGGTAAGGCCGCTAGCGGTGTGACCGGGAACGACACCATATCCGGCATATCGGATTCGGAGACCTCGATGCTCGTGGCCAAGTACTTCTGGACGAGCACAGACGCAGCGGTCCTCGTGAAGGACACGGACGACGGTTATTACGCGGCCGTGACGCTCACGGCCATTGCATCCTACCTGGACATACCGGTCATCGTGACACACCAGGTGGACGCCAAGGTCGCAAACCTCCTGAAGTCCCTCGGTGTCAAGTACACGATAGTGTGCGGCAACATGAAGGGCTATGCCAAGGTCATGCATTTCAATAGCATCGAGAAGAGGGCCTCGCTGGACCTTGCCCAGAACGCGACCATCAGAATCGTCCGGGAGAGGCTCGGCTCGGACATCAGCTACATTTCATTGGCCAACCCCCTGGACACTTACCAGAGGGAGGTCCTTGAGTCGACCATCCCTAAGGGCTACCCGGTCAACGGCACCATCTCAGACTCGAACTCGGCCGCTTATCCCGGCGCGGCCGCATCGACCAGCAAGAACGACCCCATCTATTACTTCAACGTCTCTGATGACAACCTGTTCGCGAGCGTGATCATGGACCTTTGGCTGGACACCACGAAGGAGAACTGGGGGGACTTCGCCGGGGCAAGGTTATATGCGTACCTTGGCGTCGATGGCGACAAGGATGGTGTCATTGACGCGACGAACCCCAAGGACAAACTACAGTACTTCGGCGGGACCCCGGCCTATGATATCGTGGGCGACCAGGCCCCCATGACCGGTGGGACGCCGACGGACTGGATGAAGCCCACCGCCGCCGGTCACCTGCATACCGAGATAGCTATCTACAACGATACGGGCGAGCACGCCGTCCAGCTCCTGGCCAGGCTGCCTTCCAGCTGGGGGAATAACTTACTGATCTCGGAATCGGGAGATTACACCGCCCCGTTCAAACTTAACATCACGGTCCAGAAGCTCGCCAAGGCGACCTACCCGCTGATGACCAACCTGTCCACAATGGCGTCCTACCTGGCGGCATATCATAAGGGCATCGTCCTTGCCGAGCCATACTTCCAGCTGCACGAGGTCGGCTACATAGGTTGCAAGGACTGTGGCGACCCGGCGGCCAACGAGAACGTCCTCATGGACGCGAACAACAGGACCGCTGTCGTCAAGACGGAGCTCAACAGGCTCCTGGGGACCATTGCGGGCATAGACGGCAGTGACCCGAGCAGCTGGGCCAGCATCGAGCAGCACTATGGAAGCTTAACGCCCGACAAGATGATGAACGTCGGTATAATTGCAGATACCAACATGATCCCGCAGTACTACTACATGAGCACGGGGCAGGGGGACGCCACCGAGGGGTTCGGCATCCCGGGCGACCTCTACTTCCAGGACATCGCCGTGAACCAGACCGACAACGCGCTCAGGGAGTGCAACCTGCAACTGTCCATCGGCCGCGTGGATGGCTGGAACAGCCAGGAGGTCTCGGCCCTGCTGGCCAGGACCTTCTTCTACAAGGATATCATCGACCACGTTATTGGTCCAGTGAACGGCCAGCTCGGGGTCAACCAGGTGGCGGGCACCTGGAAGGACAGCGCCATGACCTCCATCGGCACTGAGCCCCCGGTCGGGGCAGCCATAACCGCGGCCGAGAAGATCGGTATGATGTTCCAGCAGGCCGGCTTCTCGGCGAGCATCGCGACCTTCGGCAACCCCATCACAGGCCACACCGGGGATGCGTCGCGGAGGCAGAGGGCCGGACAATACTATGAGTCCAGCAACTTCATCCAGATCTGCGCGCATGGCTTCTACTACTGGTACGTTCCGCCGGCATGGGAGGGAACCGCAGCGCTGATTGCGCGCCCGACCCCATTCCCGCCCATAGGCGGAGGTGGCGCGTTCGATGTCGCCCACGTCAAATATATGCAGTTCGGCCCGAGCGTCATGTGGGCCGACTCGTGCGTCACGGGCCGTATCGACGGGCTGACCCCCGAGAACGCCCTGTCCCTGGCATTCCTGCATGCGGGCATGAACGTCTATATCGGGGCCACTAGGGAATCCTGGGGCAACATCATCCCGATCCCTGACGCAACGAGCGGCGAGACCCTGGGCAGCTTCCTGTCCATGAACTTCTACGGTCACCTGACCGGCTACTTCTACAACAAGAACGGAGGCATGCAGAGCTTCACGCCGGCGGACACCAGCGTCGGGGTGGCCTTGGTGCTTGCCAAGAACACCTATATCCAGAAGTTCGGCGTCGACTCCGGTGGCATGGACAGCGACACGCTAGAGGAGTTCATAATCCATGGCGACCCGGCATTCAACCCATACGAGCCGAACCACCCGATCAAGTAGGCCGATGCCGGGGCCCGAGCGGCCCCCTGACCAGGATGATATCATGGCCGAGAAGAAGAAGGGGCACCATCGGAGGCAAAAGGGCCGACGCAGATGGATCAAGGGTTGGATGAGGGAGTGGCCATTCATAGCGTTCGTCATCGCGATCCTGGTCATGCTTCTCGTGCTGATCGTGGCCTACATGTGGGACTTCGGTTCCGGTCCGAGCTCCAACCACAACAATGGGGGCCACTATGAGCCGCCCAGGGCATTGATCGTGATGGACAAGACGAACCTCGACGAGAACGGCACAGTCACATTCTCGGGTACGGCCTCGAGAGGTAACATCGTGCAGTACCTGTGGGACTTCGGGGATGGCGGGGAGGGGAACGGGCCGACCGTACCTCATACATATGTTAGATATGGCAGGTTCACGGTGAGGTTGACTGTCATCGACGTCAAGGGCGCAGGGCAGACGAACACGGGCTGGGTCCATGTGCATCATCATGAGGAGGTCGCCGGGACCGTCTCCATGGGCCAGACCAAGGATTACGTGCTCCCGGTGGGCGAGTACTGCATGGGCGCTAAGGTGTCGCTGAGCTATCCTACCGGCCAGATGATCAACGGAAAGCCATCGAACATCGTTGATATCGAGCTGTACTATCCGAACGGCACATTATATCGCGATTCCAAGGACCAGAAGACGCAAACCGGGAGCACGCAGACCAAGGAGCTCCATATATCCAATCAGGAGATGGCCGCATCGTTCTATAAGGATTGGAAAGTCAAGGTCGATTCGAGCTCGGGTATAAATGTCAGGTACGAGCTCGTGCTCGATGTCTATTATTGATATCGTGTCCGTCCTAGGCCGATACCGCGAGGATGGCGTTGAGCGAATACCAGGCCAGGTAGATGCCCGCGATCAGTAGGATGAGACCGGATAGGCGCTTTATCATGGGCATGGCGCTCTGCATCCGCTTTATCACCATGCCCTTGGCCATGCCGACAAGGACCGTCACGGTCACCATCATGATGCCCATGCCGAGGCCGAACATGATGAACACGAGGAGGGCGCTGGCGAAGCCGCCCGCCACGAAGCCGGCGATCATGATGGCCACGAAGACCGGCGCGTGACAGCCCATGGAGGCCACGCCGTAACCGACACCGTAGAGGAACAGGCCCAGGTTCCCGGCCCTGCCGCCCTTGGTGTTCCTGACGGCGCCCTGGATCCTTGTCTGGACCCGGGATGTGATGGGGCTCAGGAGGCCCATGATCTTGTCCGTCCAGCCGGCCTTGTCGAAGAGCATCAGGATGCCCATGACGGCGATGATCACAGCGATGACGGGCGTCAGGTAGGGGATATAGATGACGAGCTGTGCACCGGCCGTGGCCACGGCCAGCCCTGCGAGCAGGAAGAGGGCCAAGGCGCCCGAGGCGGCTAGGATACCGCCCACGACGGAGCGTCCCACGGGGACGGGCCCCGCCTTTGGGTCGTTCGCGTCCTCCCTGCGGGCCAGGACGTAGCCCATGTAACCCGGGAGCAGCGGGAAGGCACAGGGCGAGAAGAAGGCAAAGACCCCTGTTATGAAGGCCACGAAGACCAGGTCCTGGCCCTGGGTCGAGATGCCCAGGTCGTAGCCGCCCCGGCTGGCCTTGTCGACCTGTTTGGACAGGTCGTCGAGCGATGCCTCCCCGACATGACGGTAGGATATCTTGCCCTGTGGGTTTATTATGACCAACGTGGGTATGTGCGGGTCCGTCACGTCCTGGTAGCGCGGCCAGACATTGTCCGTATCCTTGGCGAAGGACCAATCGGCGCCGTACTTCGTCTGGAATGTCCTGATGGTGTCCTCGGTGTCGCCAGAGCCCTCGGGGGAGATGGAGATGAATACGGCCCCCGTGTAGCGCTGGTGGAGCTTGACGATGGTGGGCATCATGGCGTTGCAGGTCGGACACCATGTGGCGAAGAGGTCGAGGACCACGACCTTGCCCTTCTGGTCCGCGAGGCTGAAGCCCTTCTCATCGATGGTCGTGACCTTGAAGTCCGGGGCGTTGGCCCCGCCGGACTGGGACGACGATGGCACCGCGACCAGGAAGGCGTACATGCCCGCGCCGACGACGATGGCGATCATGAGGAGAGTGGCCACGGCCCTTCCCTTGTCGGTCCTGAGCCTCTCGGTCCTAAGGGCATAGAAGTAGATGACGACGGCCACGCCGCCTATGAAAATGGCCACGAGGATGGCACTGCCGGCACTGCCCAGGAACTGGGCGGGCGCAGATACAACCACGGGCCCGGCGCTGCTGTATATCCGGCTGTTGGTCCTGTCGCTGCCCTTACAATGGACCTTGCCGACGAGGTAGTAGATGCCCGGCTTGATGGTGGTGCTGCCGCTCTTCATGCCTTGGTAGATCCAGGTCCAGCTCACGTTCATGCCCGAGGCCGTCTTGTCTGTGACCGTCTGCTCCGACAGGTCGGCCTTGGCGACGATCTTGTCCTCGGTTATGGAGTTGGGGTCGATGTTCAGTTCCCGTGTCGCGTAGGGCCCGGCTATGAACTGCTCCACCAGGTCCACGTCCTCGACGCCCCAGACGTCGTCGACCTGGGTCCTCACGACGATGCTCGTCCCGGCCTTGTGGGCCTGGGGGAAGGTCGAGCTTGTCACGGGCGTGGCCCCCAGGATGATGCGGGACGGGTGGGAGACGCTGCCGTAGAGGAGGTCCCCTCCGGTGCCCCTCTCGGAGACCGTGATGTGCGCGGCGATGGTCTGGCCCGTGGAGATATTGAAGTCCGCTGTCCCCTCGCCCACGTACTCCTTCGCGGGAGTGCTGAGGCCCGAGGCCTGGGTCTGGATGGTGGTCCCGACCTGCGTGCCGTCCACCTCTAGGGACACGGAGAACTGCGTGTTCGTCTGGAGGTTCGACCCCTGGGCCCACATGATGATCTGGACCTTTCCTCCGATGATGAGCGGGGCCGAGGCGGCCACGGTCTTCCAGGTGCCAAGGTCCGTAGTACTTACACCGATGCTGGCCCTGAAGCTGGTAGTGGTGTCCGTCGGACCGCTGGGCGAGGCCGGGGAAAGGGCCGAGCTTGGCATGAGGTACATCGGCATCGTCGCCGTGCTATCCGTGGAAGAGGAACGGGGGGGCTGCGGTGCTGGGTAGGCGTCCGCCGAGGAGAGGCACGGAACGACCAGGAAAAGGAGGACAAGGTACATGGCCAGGGCTGTGCGCCACACTTTGGTCTTTGGCCCCTGGACCGTGGACAGTGACATGGCCTCAGATGTCATCATGAAGAGGCCCTATTAAGTTTTGTGGCAGTTATGTTTAATTGGATGCCGGGTATCGGCCGTGACGAGAAGTTCCACTTTCACTGGACCCTCCGTGAAACATATATATTCGTTAGGCGCAAAGATTAATTGTAGAATAGCCTGATTACCTTGTTTGAGCGGGAGGGAGTTCGCATGGACATAGGTGTCGTCGGTAAGCCAAATGTGGGCAAGTCGACATTCTTCGTCGCGGCGACGCTCGCACCCGCAGAGATACAGAACTATCCCTTCACGACGATAAAGCCGAACCGGGGGGTCGGCTATGTCAGGGTCCCCTGTCCCGAGAAGGACTTCAGCACCAAGTGCACCCCTAGGACAGGGAAGTGCGAGGGCGGCACCCGCTTCATCCCCATCGAGATGATCGATGTCGCAGGCCTGGTCCCGGACGCCCACAAGGGCAAGGGCCTAGGGAACCAGTTCCTGGACGACCTTAGGCAGGCCAGCGCGCTGATACATGTGGTGGACGCATCGGGGACGACCACATTCGAGGGGAACCCCACAACGGGCCATGACCCGCTCCAGGACGTGGAGTTCCTGGACCTGGAGATATCCCACTGGATATTGAACATCTTCTCAAAAGGCTGGGACAAGAGGGCCAAGCAGGTCTCGACGCTGAAGGAGAAGGTCGAGAAGGTCCTGGAGGAGCGGCTCACGGGCCTTGGCATCACGGAGTCCATGATAGCCGAGGCGCTTAGGAACGCCTACCTCCCGCCGGTCGTCAAGGATTGGACCGAGGAGGAGAGGCTCCGGCTATCGCGGGCCATACGCAAGGTCAGCAAGCCGATGATCATCGCAGCGAACAAGATGGACCTGGCCCCGAAGGAGAACTTCGAGAAGCTGAAGGCACTGGAGAGCGAAGGATACCTGGTCGTCCCGTGCTGCGCCGAGTACGAGCTGGCCCTTAGGCGGGCGGCCAAGGCGGGGCTCATCGACTACAACCCAGGTGACGACCATTTCTCGGTGAAGGAGGGGAAGACCCTCAACGCGGCCCAGAAGAAGGCACTGGACACCATCGCGGACTGGCTCAAGGCCAATGGCTCGACGGGCGTCCAGCGGTGCCTGGAGGAGGGAGTGTCCAAGCTGCTCGACCTGATAGCGGTGTTCCCGGTCGAGGACGAGAACAAGCTCACGGACAAGGATGGCCGTGTCCTGCCGGACGCCTATCTCGTGCCCAGAGGTTTTACTGCCAAGGAGGTGGCCTTCAAGGTCCACACGGACCTAGGGAAGGGGTTCATCAGGGCGTTGAACGTCCGATCCCGGAGGACCGTCGGGGCCGAGTACGAGTGCCAGGACCTGGATGTCCTTAAGATCATAGCGCAGAAGTAAGAGGAGATACCTTGAGCGGGAAAGTAGAGAGCAAGGATACCTGGGAGGTGCGCCTCCTGAACGGGAACTACCGGATGGAGAGGCCCCAGGACGAGCCCGTGGTGGAGCTCTATGGCCGTACACGCGACGGGAGGTCCATCCTTATCAGGAACCACGGCTTCCTTCCTTACATCTACCTCGCCGAGCCGTCCGAGGCAAAGAGGTCGAGGCTCAGGGCGGAGCTCGACGCGCATATGGAGGTCCTTGGGCTCGAGGAGAAGACCCTCTGGGTAGGCGGCCGGGACCGGAAATGCCTCAAGGTCATCATGCGGCACCCGTTCAAGGTCCCCGAGTACAGGACGATGTACGGTGAAAGGTCCGATTTCGGCGAGGGGACCAACATCCTGGCGGCGGACATCCCGTTCGTCTATAGGTTCATCTTCGATAAGGACATCGGCGGGTGCACCCGGGTCACGGGCCACGAGGTCCCGGAGATGAAGAAGGATTATACGGTGGACCTTGTCGTGGAGGGGGAATCCTACGAGGATTGCGTGCCGTTCCATCCGCCCCTGACCATCCTGAGCTTCGACATAGAGAACAGCATGATCGATAAGCACATCTTCACGGTCTGCCTCGCGGTCCGGAAGGGCAAGGATGAGATCATACCCAGCGCCATCGTCGGGACCGAGGAGGAGATCATCCGCGAGTTCCAGAAGGCCCTGGCAAAGTTCGACCCGGATATAGTGACCGGCTACAACATCGACAACTACGACATACCGGTCATGCTTGAGAGGGCGGGCAAGTTCGGCATCAAGATGGAGTGGGGCAGGGACTTCAGGGAGGTCCAGAGCCTGAACGAGCGGTTCTGGAGCGCCAACGGCAGGGTCATCGCCGACGCGTGGTGGAACGCCAAGAAGCAGCTGAGGCCGAAGAAGGAGACCCTGAACGCCATAGCGACCCTGGTCCTGGGCGAGAAGAAGGACGATGTCGACCCGCGAAAGATCGACGAGGAATGGGCCAAGGACCGGGACAAGGTAGTCAAGTACTGCAAAAAGGACGCGGACCTGGCCTTGAGGATACTTGAGAAAATCGCCATCCTTGAAAAGTCAATGGACCTTGCGAGCGTGTCAAAGCTCCCGCTGGACGACGTCATCAATGGGAGGACCTCGACGCTTATAGACAGCATCCTCATCCGGGAGGCGGACAAGAACAAGATCGGCGTACCGATGACGAGGCGCATGTCCAAGTCGGAAAAAATCGAAGGCGGATACGTGCACACCATCGAGCCTGGTGTCTATCATTGGGTCATAGTCCTTGACTTCAAGTCCATGTATCCGAGCATCATCATCACCAACAACCTGTGCTTCACGACTATCAGCAAGGACGGGGACATTGTCAGCCCCTACAAGGATGTCCGGTTCCTGTCGAAGGAAAAGAGGGAGGGCCTCTTTCCGAAGATCTTAGCGAAATTGATGAAGGAACGGGATGCAACGAAGAAGAAGGCCAAGGAGGCCAAGGCCGCCGGGAACGCGGACATGGCGAAGTACTTCAACGGCCTACAGGACGCCATCAAGATACTGATGAACAGCTTCTACGGCGTGCTGGCCTCGGACTTCTACAGGTTCACGGACAACGACATCGGGGCGTCGATAACAGCATTCGCAAGAAAGAACATAACAGATATAATAAAGACTCTTACCGATGAGAAAGTGAAAGTGATATATTCCGATACCGATTCAATTTTCTTAAGTTCGCCCGAACTGAACCTCGCCGGCGCCAGGGTTTATGGCGAGGAGCTTGCGAAGCGGTTCTCCCACGGTACCACAAACCTTGAGTTCGAGAAGGTCATGGAACCTTTCTTCACGCACGGGGCCAAGAAGAGGTACGTCGGCCGTGTTCAGTGGCCCACGCAGGAGACCTTAGTCCGCGGTTACGAGACCCGCCGGACGGATGCCTTCGATTACCAGAGCGAATCCCTGAGCAAGATATTCGAGATGGTCCTCGACGGGGACCCGGACGAGGCTGTGAAGCTGGCCCGGAAGCTCGTCGGAGATGTGCTGGAGGGGAAGGTACCTATCGAGAAGCTGGTCATCTCCAGGACGGTCAAGGATGTCAACGAGAACGGCGCTTACGCCAACCCTGACCACATGGCCAACGTCCAGGCTGCCAAGAAGCTCGTGATGCTGGGATACAACTTCGTCCCGGGTATGAAGGTCTCATGGGTCGTCACCAACGCTAAGAAATCGCCCCAGGAGATCGAGCCCTATGTCGACGGCAGACCCTTCAACGCGAAACCGGACTGGGACTACTACGCGCGACGGGTCGCCACCTCGCTGGCCAGGGTCACTGAGACATTCGGTTGGCAGGAGAGGGACCTCATATCGGGCCAGCGACAGGTTAGCCTATTCGACGGCTTCGGGGGCGGGGACGGGGGGAAGGGGAGCGATGGAGGGGGCGGAAAGGCAGGCGGAACGGACAAGAAGAAAGGCAAGGAGGAGAAGAAGGGTCCCGTGACCCTCACCGACTTCATGTGAGGGGCACCTCCGCGTTAATAACCTTTATAAGTAGTCATCATAATACAAATGACGGAAATAATAACTCGTGATTCTCATGTCTATGCAAGCGGGCATGACCCGTTTCCGCAGCACGGATGAGGAAGAGGACGATGCGGTCATCCAGATGGCCTACTCGAGGACCAGGACGAGGAAGAACAAGGGCCTCGTCTATCTCATATGCGTGGTCCTCGGTCTCGCCCTGGGCGTAGTGCTCCCCTTCGGCCTCGGCGCCACCTCGAATCCGTTCCTGTATCCCATATGGCCATTGCTTTTCATGCCCCTGCTGTTCGGTATAATCGGCCTTGTCATCGGGCTCATCATGAACTACAAGGTCGTCAACAGCTCCGCGAACGAGATAGAGCGGGCGACCGAGATCAAGAGATGCTCGAACGGCGCCCTCTTAGTGCTCGTGCTGGGCCTGGTGTTCACGATCTTCTTCGTGAGCATCGCCGTCTCCCCATGGTTGACGGACATCGTCGACAGGGACTATGGCACGTACACGAAGCCCGTCATGGGCAGGCAGACCCAGGACTTCGAGTTCACGCCCGACGACCCGCTGTACATCGTGCACGGCAGCCTTGATGTCCAGGCCATGAACAGCACCATAAAATGCAACTTCTTCGTTGGTAACATGGGAGTGTTCGAGAAGATCAACGATACCCAGAACATCAACGCGGTCCAGAACGCGAGCCTTCCACACGCGTACAAGTACAATGTCAACAAGTTCATCTACGACGGCACGGACTTCAAGCCAGGGAAATCCTATATCGTGAGGGTCTACAACTTCAACAGCGACGACGACATCAATGTCCATATCAAGATCCACCGGGAGGTCGACGGGTCCCTGCTGTGGGGGCTTTTGGTCCTGTGCGTATGCTATGTGGCCATTGGCGGGGTGGGATTCGGGTTGATGCAGGCGCTCAGGGTCTCCAAGGCAAGGCCCACGGCACCGCCGGCACAGGCCAGGCCTGCGCCGCAGCGGGAAGCGGCCACCATGTTCGCGGACATGGAGCAGGAGGTCCAGACCATGTTCCCCGCGAGGCCCGCCGGTCCGCAGCCCCAGAGGCCACCGGGCAGGCCCTATGGCCAGATGAGACCCGCACCGCCTCGGCCAGGGGTGGCCGGTGCCAGGCCCGGGGCCCCCGCAAGGGAGATCGCAGTCGAACGCCCGGTACCGCAAGGGGTCCAGAAGACCATCGCGTGCCCGCGTTGCAGGACAAAGTTCAGCTATACGAAGATAGAGGGCCGGGTCACGGAGATCCAGTGCCCCAAGTGCGGTAAGAAGGGGCGCGTCGGGGCCAGGACCGCCCCGCCGACGCCAGCACCGGCCGAGGAGCTCATCCCAGGTCCAGCGCCGACCGTTGCGGCAAGGCTACCCCCGGCGAGGCCTGTTGCTCCGCCGAGACCGACGAGGCCCCCGGCGGCAGCCAAGCCGGCCGTGTCCCCGTTGGACGATGTGCTTGGGACAACGGCACCGGCAACGCCAAGGCCTGCCGGTGCGAAGACAAAGACCATCGCATGCCCGAAGTGCAAGCAGAGGTTCACTGTGGTGGAGAAGCCCCGGCCCTTCGATATCAAGTGCCCCAATTGTGGCAAGACCGGGACATTGAGATAAGGCCTTCCAAAAGGTTTTTTTAGTCCGGCCATTGATTAGGGATACCCCTAGCAATGCGCTCGTGGTGTAGTGGTAGCACAGAAGCTTCCCAAGCTTCCAGTGCGGGTTCGATTCCCGCCGAGCGCACCTTGATCCCTCCTGTTCAATATGGAAAACGATTTTACCCTCTAACCCGGTCCCCTATGGCGTGAACCGCAAGTTGAACAGGCCCATGATACCGATCAAGGAGGTCAAGGGGACCAGCGGCAGGCTCATACTGGTCGAGGAGGAGACCGACCGTGTGACCGTCGAGCGGTTCAACACGGAGGTCGCCACGGCCCGCCGGGGCCTCGTGCTGTCCACCATCCATCCTTCGAAGCTACGGCCCAGGCTCGAGGCCGGGGAGGTCAAGTGGCTCACAAGGACATTGGGAGGGCTCAATCCGAGCCGGCTGGACTACGACGTTTACCAGGAGGTCTCGAGGTTCTACAAGGAAGAGGGGGGCGTGGTCCTCCTACTGGGCCTCGAGTATCTGTGCTTCCTGAACGGCTTCAAGCTGGTCGCCCGTTCCATCAAGAAGCTCGGCGACAGGGCAACGACCTCGGGCGGGGCATTGATGGTCGGCATGAACCCGGCGGCCTTCGACCAGAAGGAGGTGGCGGTCCTTGAGAGGTCCTTCGATTATGTGGAGAGGAGCGGGGTGGGGGCCCGGGTCGTCGAAAGGCTCGCGCCAGGGGAGGAGAGGCCCGGCTGGTCCTACCTGTTCATCGACAAGGGGGATTACAGGAACGTACGGAGGCTCCGCGAGGACGCCCTGTGCGTCACCACGGTCCAACCCGAGAAGCTGCGCCGCTGGGAGGACTTCCGCGGCAAGGTCCTTTGGGTCTCCGAGACCGAGGATGGGGGGGCGGTCCATCCGTCCAAGCTTCGCTACGAGGTCCTTCAGGGGGCCACCAAGGCCGTCGAGGGTGGCTGCAAGGGCATCTTCCTGGACGGCCTCGAGCACCTCATAGTCTACACGGACTTCCCGGAGGTCGTTAACTTCATCAAGAGCCTGACGGACGCCTGCGCGCAGTCCAAGGCGTGCCTCTTCGCGGCCCTGGACCCGCGGGCCGTCGATAGGACGCAGAGGGCCCTGCTATCAAGGATGTTCGATAAGACGATCGGTTGAGTTGGAGGGCCTAGAGTTGGTCGCCGCCCCGGAGGGTCGGTGGCTCCCGCTCGCCGACCTGGGTCCCGCGGAACGAGGCCTCTTCCTCGGCATGTTGGGCGATCTCGAGCTCCTTGACCTTCTTGTACTTCTTGGCTATGCTCGCATGTAGGTAGCCGTAGGTGGCCCCGACGCCGGCCCCTATGCCTACGCCGATGCCGATGAGGAGGGCGACCACGAAGGTGAGGTTGAACTGGATCAGGGGCGGTGCCGGTGTGGGCTTCTTGGTCTGGACCGTCACCTCCCGGGTGGCGTTGGCCTTGGCCCCCACGTCATCGATCACAGTGAACCTGGCGTTGAAGGTCCCGGGCTTATTGTACACCCAGAAGGTGGAGCCATTGAAGGAGGAGGACCATTCGATGGTCCCGTTCCCAAAGAAGTCCCATTCGTACAGGACGATGCGCCCATCCTCGTCAGTACCTGTGCCATTGAAGAACAACAGCTGACCCACGTAGACCTTGACCGCGGGCAAGGCGGCGGCCTTTGGAGACTTGTTCGGGGCTAGGACCGTTATCTTGATGGAATCCGAGGCCGTCACGGGCAGTTCCGCATTATCAGTTACCATGAGGGTCGCTGTGTACGTGCCTGGACGGTCATAGGACCAAAGGGCCTCGCCCGTCGTGGGGGATTCTCGGTCCGCGACGCCGTCCGCGTTGAAGTCCCACGCATACCGGACGATCTTACCATCGATGTCATAGCCCGTACCTGAGACCCTGAAGGTCTGTCCCGCATGGACCGTTTGGTCCGTGCCGGCCTTGGCGACCGGTGGCTTGTCCGCAGGGAACACCACGACCTTGATCGAGGACGTGGCGTTCGCCGGAATGCCTCCGTCGTCGGTGACCCTGAAGACCGGGTAGATGGTGCCCGTGGTCGTGTACATCCATTGGGCCGTCCCGTTCTTGGTGGAGCTCCAATCGTACTTGCCGTTCCCGTCAAAGTCCCACTCGTACTTCACGATGTGCCCGTCCGGGTCCTTGCCGGTCCCCACCAAAGTGACGACGTCCAGGGCGTGGACCTGCCGGTTGGGGCCTGCATCGGCCGTCGGAGGTTCGTTGCCCGTCACGACGGCGACCCTGATCGAAGCATCGTCGGTGCCCCCGTCGTTGTCGGTTATCCTGAAGACGGGATGGTAGACGCCGACGACCTGATAGGTCCAGGTCGTCTCGCCCGTGCTCGTGCTGTTGTACTCGAAGATACCGTTCCCGTAGAAGTCCCATTGGTATTTTACAAGAAAGCCGTCCGCGTCCACCCCGGTCCCATTGAAGTGGGCAAGCTCCCCGACGGCGACCGTCATGTCCTTCCCGGCCGTTGCGTCCGGCGGTTGGTTGACGGCAGAAACGGACGGGGCCCTCAAGGCCGGGACCAGGAGAATCAGAAGAAGGAATGACGCGATGAACAAGGGCCTTAGGGTCCCATGGGCTTGACGGCGCATGAGGGCTACCATCCTACTCCGGATGACCTCATCCTCGAGGCCGGGGTCTTGGCTCGAAATATTGTATTAACTATTGCATTATATAATTTTGGGCCAGGTATGCTAGCTTGCGGAGGGGCCTTAAATCATCTCCACGAGAAGGCTATGGAACCTCAGGTCCGGCGTCAGCTCGGGATGGAAGGTCATAGCAAGGAGGTTGCCCTGTTTGGCTATGACTATCTTATCCTCGAACACGGCCAGCGGCTTGCACTTCCCCCAGGTCCTTAAGATGGCCGGTGAACGGATGAAGACCGCATGGAACGGTGCCTTCATGCCTTCGACCTTGAGGTCGGTCTCGAAGGATTCCCGCTGGCGCCCGAAGGCATTCCTGTCGACGGCCATATCCATGAGGCCCAGGAGCTTGGTGTCCGTCTTCGAGACCTGATCGTCGCCCTCCTTGGCCAAGAGGATGCACCCGGCGCACGTGCCCATGATGGGCATGCCATCCTTGGCCCTGGCGATGATCCTCTCGAACAGGCCGAACTTCACAAGCAGCTTGCCGATGGTCGTGCTCTCCCCGCCTGGGATGATGAGGGCTTGTACTCCCTCGAGGTCCGGCAACCTCCGGACCTGGACCGCGGAGCCTTTGAGGTCGAGGCTCTTCAACGTCCTCTCGACCGTGTCCACATGTTCGGACACGGCACCCTGGATGGCGACTATCCCGACCTTGATGGCCATATTGTCCCTTCAGCGTCCGGCCTATATCAAAAAGAAGGAAATAAAATTATGCTATATAGCCTTCTACCAGCCTCGCTCCTGCAACCTCTCAGCCTGCGGGATCGAGTCGATGGTGAGCCCCTTCATGGCCTCTCCGAGGCCTTTAGAGACCTCGGCGAGGACCTTTGGGTCGTCGAAGTGCATAACGGCCTCGACGATGGCCTTGGCCATCCTCTTCGGGTCCTGGGACTTGAAGATGCCGCTGCCGACGAAGACGCCATCGGAGCCCATCTGCATCATCATGGCCGCATCGGCGGGCGTGGCGATGCCGCCGGCGGCGAAGTTCACGACGGGTATCCTCTGGAGCTTCACGCATTCTTGGAGGGTCTCTATGGGGGCCTCGATCTTCCTGGCAACCTTCCCGAGCTCCTGTTCGGTCTGGCCCTTGAGCTCGCGGAGCTGACCCAGGATGGCGTGCATGTGCTTGACGGCCTCGATGACGTTGCCTGTACCGGCCTCGCCCTTGGTACGGACCATGGCCGCGCCCTCGTAGATGCGCCGGCAGGCCTCACCTAGGTTCCTGGCACCACAGACGAAGGGCACCGTGAACTTCGACTTGTCGACATGGTGCAGCGGGTCCGCGGGCGTGAGCACCTCGGACTCGTCGATCATATCGACGCCGAGGGCCTCAAGAATCTGGGCCTCGACGAAATGACCGATCCTGCACTTTGCCATCACGGGTATGGTGACAGTGTCCATGATCTCGACAATCTTGAGCGGGTCCGCCATGCGGGCCACACCGCCGGTGGCCCGGATGTCGGCCGGGACCCTCTCCAGGGCCATGACGGCTACGGCCCCGGCCTCCTCGGCGATGCGCGCCTGCTCCGCGTTTGTGACGTCCATGATGACGCCCCCCTTCTGCATCTTCGCGAAGCCCCTCTTGAGGAGCTCGGTCCCGTGTCTAAGTTTCTCCAGTTTAAGGTCGATGGGAATGTGTATCCCCCCGTATCGTGCCTTGATTCGGGTTCCATATATAAAAGCTGTGGTCTAGGAACCGTTGGGAACAATGCACATTTATCGTATATCCGACGGGCCCTTTGACCAATTCATTGACAAAAAGTTATAAGATGATATTGTATAAAGGCCAAGCGGGCCCAGGACCCCGGGGAGGCTTTGGATGGTCAAGAAGGATTTCGTACCATACATTCCGGCCCAGAAAATCCTCCCCGAGCTCACGGCCAAGGCCATCGTCCTTGGCGGGATCCTGGCAATAGTCATGGGCGCGGCCAATGCGTACCTGGGGCTCTATGTCGGCATGACCGTCTCGGCATCCATCCCGGCGGCCGTCATCTCCATGACCATCATGCGCAGCCGGTGGATAAAGGGTAACATCCTCGAGAACAACGTCGTCAAGACCATGGCCGCCGCCGGCGAGGCGCTTGCGGCCGGTGTCATCTTCACCATCCCTGCCCTGCTGATAATCTATCAGAAGACCAACGGTGAGGCTGGCTGGCAGACCATGTCCATATCGAACACGGACCAGTACATCATGATAACCGCCTCGGCCATGATAGGGGGCATACTGGGCGTCCTGTTCACGATACCTTTACGAAGGATGCTCATCGTGGACCTGGACCTTCCGTACCCCGAGGGCGTCGCCTGCACCGAAGTCCTCATAGTCGGTGACAAGGGCGGGAAGGGGATGACCTATGTCTTTTACGCCCTGATCGTCGGGGCCCTCTACAAGTTCGCCGGGAGCGAGTTCGGCCTGAGGATCTGGAAGGAGAACGTCAATGCCATCGCGAACCCCGAAAGCGACAACAGGTTCTTCGTCGGCATGGACCTGTCACCGGCCCTATTGGGGGTCGGGTTCATAATCGGTCCTAGCATCGCGCTCATGCTCTTCAGTGGCGGTGTCATGGGTTGGTTGATTATGCTGCCCATCGTCGGGGCGGTCAAACATTATCCGGCCGCCGGCTACGAGGGCATCATAGGGATCTGGCATTCAGATACGATGTACGTAGGCATAGGCATGATTATCGTCGGAGGATTGGCTACCCTCATCAAGATGCGCGGCCAGATCGTGAAGGCCGTCAAGAATAGCCTCGGGAGCATGAAGGTCAAGACGGCCACGGTGATCAGGACCGAGCGGGACTTCCCCTGGAACATCTGGTACTTCATAATCATCGTCGGTTGCATGGCTGCGTTCTATTGGTACATCTCCCATTCGGCCGGCATAACACTGGTGGCCACCGGCTTCATGCTCGTCTTCGCCTTCGTCTTCACAGCCGTCGCGGGCTATATCGCCGGCGTGGTCGGCAGCAGCAATAACCCGATCTCGGGCGTCACCGTCGCAACCCTGCTGTTCACGGCCATCGTGCTGCTCCTAGCAGGCGCTAGCATGAACGCGGGCATGACCGCGACCATACTGGTCGCTGCCATCGTGTGCTGCAGCGCGGCCATAGCGGGCGACTGCATGCAGGAGCTGAAGACGGGCCAATTACTGGGCAGCACGCCGAGCGCTCTCCAGAAGGCCGAGTTCATAGGGGTGTTCCTGTCCTCGATAGTGCTGGCCCCAATCGTCATGTATCTGCACCAGGCCTACACCATCGGCAGCACGGCCCTGCCCGCGCCCCAGGCCACGGTCATGGCGACCGTGGTCTTCGGTGTCTTCAAGGGCCAGATGAACTGGTTGATGTTCGGCATCGGGGTGGTCCTGGCCATCATCTTCCTGGCCCTCGAGTACTTCAAGCTCGCGAACATTTCCATCATGGCCGTGGCCATCGGGATCTATCTTCCCTTCACATTGTCGGTGCCGATCTTCATGGGCGGCCTCCTGAAGCTCCTCGTCGACACCTTCGTAAAAAAGAAGGTCCGGATGTTCGAGAAGGGCCTCCCGCCGGACAAGCTTGAAAAGACCATCACGACCGAGGTCGAGAAGGCCGGCAACGGCGGTGTCCTGATAGCCTCGGGGCTCGTGGCCGGCGAGGCGCTCATGGGCGTCATCGTCGCGGTGCTGGTCATCTCGGGGATCCATACCACGCTGATACAGGGGCCCATAGCCTGGCCCGGGTTGTTGATATTCTTCTATATCGGCCTGCTCATAATGTATATGTCCGTGAGGGAAATGGTCGGGCCCATACCCGGCAGTACCGTCTGGAAGCTCGTCGGGGACACCATCAAGGACCCCCTGGGCAGGAAGAAGTAGTTCGGCCCCGAGGGTGAGCGATTTGCCGTCGAAGAAACATGATCCCAAGGGCAAGGACAATATCCTTGACATGAGGCCCAAGAGGACCATGAAATGGAAGCGTGGCGAGAAGGTCTCCATAGTGGTCCCCAAGGCCAGGAGCCTCCTCGGCAGGCACTTCATAGACGCACTTGGCCTCAGGCCGACCTATAAGATAAACCTTGACGAGTTCGGCTCCGCCGTGTGGAATCTTTGTGACGGGACAAGGACGGTCACGGAGATAGGGGATGAGCTCAGGACAAGGTTCGGTAAGAAGGTCGATCCGCTCTACGAGAGGCTCGCCGTGTTCATAGGGGCATTGAAAAGGGAGGGGCTCATCGCGTTCGTGTGACCCGAACGGATGCGCTATATTACTTGTTGGTAAGGAACATGATCGTGACTTCGACCTTGAAGTTGTTCCCGCCGTCCGTGATGGTTCTCTTGCCGAGCGGGTCCGGGACGAGGGGGATCTGGTCACCGGCCTTGACGCAGGTCACTGTCACGTTCCAGGGCTTGTCGCGCGAGTCCCAGGGCTTTTTATCGGGGGCCGTGAAGTTCAGGATGACCTCGCCCTTTTCGTTCTGGTCGTGGCCGCTGCCGAAGGCGGATTCGACCCCTAGGGCCAGTGTATCGGGCTGGTTCGTGTGCCTTGAATCCGCGTTGGGTTCGTCGATCCATGTCAATTTGACGATGATGCCCAGTTGCTTAGGCTGGTCCACATTTATCTCCTTGGACTGGCTGGCCCCGACGGCAACATTGGCCTCGAAGGAAGGTAAGGTGCTCGTCGTCGTGACCATGTTCTGTGCCTCGGCGTTCTGGATTACATGGACCGCGTAATCCCCGAGGGCGAAAGCCCCGATGAGGGAGACTAGCGTGATGAGAACGCCAAATCCGATGACGCCCCGGTCCTTGGTTTGGGGGTTAGGTCCTGAGACGCTCAAGTTGACACCTGGTCCGTGTTCTCTGGATATCCCATGACGCTTAATACATTTTATGAGATATCTAGATATATATAGCTGAGCATTTGAAGGTCCAGATGATGGCGCCCAAGGGACAATGGCCCCCATTGTCAAGGCTGCTCCTCGGACTTGCGGTCCTCTTCATAGCCTTGGCGCTGGTGTTCATCCTGCTACCACAGCATGCACAGGCCGGTGGCTCCGGTGTCTATCCACCGCCGACCTCAGGCGATTGGGTGATATCGACGGACACCGTGGTCTTTAGCGAGAACGTGAAGATCAAGGGCAATATAGTTGTTCAGCCCGGCAAGAGCCTTAAGCTCGACCATGTGACGCTCGCCATGAACTGCAGCATCTTGGATAGGTTCCGCATCGAGGTGCAGAACAATGGTTCCCTGGATATCCAGCGCTCGACGATAACTGCAGGCAATAAGAGCAACCCGTACTTCATGGTCGTGAAGAAGGACGGTGCGCTCACGGTCGTGAACAGTACGCTTGAGAACATGGGTCTGCAGGACGCCCCATCCATAGACCAGTACGGCCTGACGGTCCATTCTAGCAATGTAAGCATCACTGGAAGCGTCATCAAGGACAACTGGGTCGGTCTCTATATCGACAACGCCACCCCGACGGTGTCGGGCAACAACTTCACGGGCAATTTCCGCGGGATATGGTCATATAGGTCCAGCCTACAGCTCATCACGGGGAACACATTCTATGATGATGACATAGGTGTCTTCAGCGAGAGTTCGACGATGATCGTCCAAGGCTGCCAGTTCCTGAAGGACGATTATATGGGCATTGGAATGTTAGATTCCAGCGTCGATATCGAGGCCAGCTCCGTCATCGCATCCAGTCAGTATGGTTTAGGTGCCTGGCACAGCATCGTTTTCATGGGCAACGGGACGCTCGAAGGCAAGTACCATGACGTTTTCCTCGACAAGAACAGCACCATGCTGGCGTTCAATGTATCAATGAACGTGCTGAGATTGCATGTCGAGGACGAGCAGAGCCATCTTACGGCCTATTACTCTGTCGATGTGAAGGTCGTATGGTGGTCGAGCTCGGGCCCGGTCAATGGCGCGTTCGTGAGAGTGACAGGGCCCGGCGGTGCCGAGGTGGCCAATGGGACGACGTTGCAGAACGGGGTCCTCCAGGGCCTGTGGGTCCTGGGATATGACCGGGGCTACCACGGGTTAGTGTTCCACAACCCCATCGACCTAACGGCCAGGGCCTCGGGCCTCAAGGGGAACAGCACCGCGGAGCTCAAAGGCTCGGGCCTGGTGAGCGTCACCATCGACGACCTGTTGCCGGGCCTCACTGTGACGGCTCCGCGGCCGAACGGTTACAATAACAGACGTGACATGACCATCCAGGGGGCCCTGTGGGACAATGAGAGCGGCCCCTCGCGCGTCGAGGTCTCCGTCGACGGAGGCAATTTCACGACGGCTCAGGGGGTCGACCTATGGAACTTGACGGTCACCGTCAAGGATGGGGCCCACAACATCACGGTCCGGGGATGGGACGTGGCGGGGAACAGCAGGACCGTCAAGTTCAACCTTACCGTCGATACCATATCGCCACCGGTGGCCATCAACGGCCCAAAGAACGGATTGAGGACCAGGGTGACCCGCGTCTGGGTCAATGGGACCGTCGAGAAGGGGGCCAACCTGACCGTTGGCGCGAGGCGGATCAACGACACGGGCGGGAACTGGGGCCTGTACGTCGACCTGGCCGAGGGGGCCAACAACATCACTGCCGAGGCCGTGGACAGGGCCGGCAACATCGGTCGGACCTTCGTGATCGTCACGAGGGACACCTTGGTTGACCCGCTCGTGGTGGACCCGGTGAACGGGACCCCGACGAACATGAAGAACCTCACGTTGAAGGGATCGACCGAGCCGGGGGCGTTCCTGCGAGCGACCTGGGACCTGGTGGTCGGCAGCGGCAACAACACGACCGTCATCCATAGGAACGCGACCGCGGTGGCGGACCAGAAGGGTTCGTTCGTTCTGATGCTGGAACTGAATGAGGGCGTGAACAACATCACGCTGTTCGCGAAGGACACCCTCAACAACACGAGATATATGAACCTGACCTATAAGTTGGACAGCGTCCCGCCGGTGCTCGTGATAACATCCCCGAAACCGAACCCGTACTATACGAACAAGAACGGTGTGAACATCAAGGGCTATACGGAGGCCGGGGCCAGGGTCTTCCTCAATGGCCAGGAGCTGCAGCTCTATGACCTGCAGTTCACCATCAGGGTCGAGATATTCGATGGGGTCAACAATTTCACGGTCAAGGCTGTCGACCCGGCCGGCAACGAGGTCACGATGGTCCTCACGGTCGTTGTAGACAAGAAACCGCCTGACCTCAACATCACAATGCCTAGGGACCCGGTGACCAAGACCTATGACGCCTACTATACGGTCACCGGTAACACCGAGAACGGGTCGACCGTCTTCATCAATGGTGTCGCGTACACCGTTGGGCCCGGAGGCGGCTTCAGGGCCAAAAGGAGCCTGGCCTTCGGAAGGAACGACCTGGTCATCACGGCCAAGGACCGGGCGGGCAATCCCACGACCGTTGAGAGAACGATCATACGGGAGAAGCCCCCTCCGAGCATGATCATGACATACATCGGCTACCTGATACCATTGCTGATCCTGGCCGTGATAATCTGCATCGTGCTGTTCTACATGTATGGGACCGGGAGGCTCCAGGGCCTGAGGGACCGCATGGGTCAGAGGAAGGAGTCCAAGGAGAAGGAAAGGCTCGCGGAGGAGGAGGACAAGGAGGCCCCGTCGAAAGGACCAGAGGAGGTCGAGGGGGCCATCACGATCCCGGGGGCGTCAGAAGGGCCGTCCTACGACGATGAGGACAAGGACGGAGGGGCCAAGGCCGACGACGATGTTGTACAAGACATGGAGGAGGTCGACGACCAGGAGGGCAAGGAATGAGGATAACGCTTGCCCAGAGGGCGCCCGTGCTGGGGGACAAGGAGGCGAACCTCAAGGCCATGGAGAAGGACATCAAGGCCGCGGGGAAGAAGGGCTCGGACCTTGTGATGTTCGGCGAGCTCTTCCTGACCGGCTATCGCATCAAGGACCGGGTCGCGCGCTTGGCCGAGGCCTCGGACGGGCCGTCGATAAAAAGGATCGCCAAGGCCGCACGGAAGGCAGGATGCCATGTGCTCTTCGGGATGCCCGAGCGGGACAAGAGGGTCCGGGGGCTCATCTATAACTCGGCGGTGCTGGTGGGCCCCAAGGGCAAGGTCGATGTCTACCGCAAATGGTTCCTACCGAACTTCGGGCCCTTCGAGGAGAAGATCCATTACACGCCAGGCAGGGGCCTCAAGGTCTTCGACACGGACATTGGCAGGATCGGGGTCTTCATCTGCTACGATATCTTCTTTCCAGAGCTGGCCAAGGCCTACGCGCTCATGGGGGCCGAGCTCCTTGCGGTCCTTTCGGCCGCACCATCCTCGTCAAGGCCCTTCTTCGACCATCTTGCAGTGGCCAGGGCCATGGAGAACGCCATCCCGCTCGCCTATTGCAATGTCATCGGTGTGGAGGAGGGGTTGAAGTTCTATGGGGGCTCGGTCCTGGTGGGGGCCCGGGGGGGCGTCATTGCGAAGGCCAAGGTCTACGAGGAGGAGGTCCTGACGGCGGAGGTGGACCTCGGGGAGGCCGACTTTGCACGCTTCCACAGGCCGACGGTGAGGGACACGCGAAGGGAGCTCTTCCAGATAATTGAGCGCGAGCTCGGGCCTTGAAGACGCACATAAAGGGGCAAGCACGATGCTGACCGGGGCACATTTCCTGCTTTCGTATAAATGCGACAGCGAGTGCGACCATTGTTTCCTTTACAGCGGCCCTCGGGCAAAGGGCACCTTCACCTTGGCCCAGATCCGCAAGGCCCTCGGCGAGCTGGTAAAAATCGGGACGATCGAATGGGTCTATTTTGAAGGCGGGGAGCCCTTCCTTTTCTACCCCATCATGCTCGAAGGGATAAGGCTTGCCCGGGACAAGGGCTTCAAGACGGGGGTGGTCACCAACTCCTACTTTGCGACGGACGAGGGGGACGCGGAGCTGTGGCTTGGCCCGCTCAAGGACCTAGGCCTTTCCAATCTCAGCGTGAGCGACGACCCGTTCCATTTCGACGAAAAGGATGCGCGTCCCAAGACCATCCTGTCCGCGGCGAGGAGGCTCGGGATACCGACCGGCCCGATTTGCATCGAGAGACCCCGCGTGGATGCGGAGGCCCGGAAGGCCGATGGCGGGGAGGTCGTCGGTGGCGGGGCGCTCCTGAAGGGACGGGCCGTGGACAAGCTTGTCGAAGGGCTCCCGAGGAGGGATCCCGACGAGTTCAGGCGGTGCCCCGAGGAGGACCTGAGGGCACCCAAGAGGGTCCATTTGGACGCATATGGCCACGTCCATCTCTGCCAGGGCCTTACCATGGGCAATATGTGGGCGACACCGCTTTCCGAGATTGTAAGGAGCTACAGAGGGGAGGACCATCCGATATGCGGGCCATTGCTAGATGGAGGTCCGGCCCTCCTTGCCCAAAGATATCAGGTCCCGCTCGAGGAGGGATATGTAACGGCATGCCATTTCTGCTATAAGGTCCGGCTCGCCCTCCTCGACAGGTTTCCCCAATATCTTGCACCGCGACAGGTTTACGGCCTGGAATAATTGAAAACGGTTGATCCGGTCCCTCAGAGACCATGGACAGCCTTTACGTCCAAAAGCCAAGATAATGCCCGAAACCTCAATATCGCAAGCATCTTCCGGTCTACACGCGTATTGGAGACCGTGCGCATCAATCTCTGGTCCGCCTTCCAGAACCTCGTATCCAAACGCCTATACCGGTCTTGAATATATTTTGGGTCCGCCTTGAATGATCTGAGGTCTATCTTTCTAATCGTTCCCTTCGAATGCCTTACTCCTGTTACATGTTCGATTGGCACCTTGATATATCCTTCCTTGGCATCCTGATATACATCGGACAGGTTATCGGCCTCCTTTACAATAGGCCCGAAGTCGTTGGCTATGGCCCTGATGGCCCCTTCACCAAGCTCGGGCATGGAAAAATAGACATTCGTCACAACAAGATTGGTCCCGCTTCTTGCGGTCAGCCTCTTGATTTCATCCCACTCGAGGATCTTGCCCTTAGTGCAGGCCTTTTCATATCCTATCTCGAATGATCTGAGCCACTCTTTGTAAACGGCCTCGCTGTATTCGAACCCCCTCGAACCCATGGACCTCAAGAATGACACATCTCGAATGAGCCTGGCCTCGTATCTATTCGCTGGGCGGGCCCGCTCCCCGGCCCATACGGACCTGACGATGCCTTTGCATTTCAGGTGATATTCAGGGCCGTATTTCCCCTCGTCGATGGCATCGTCGATCCCCATCGTGGCAAGAACCTCGATTTCGCCGATCCTTCGTTTCAATTCATCGTTGAAGTACTTGCCCATAAGTTGCGGAAAACTATATTTCTGAGCCATACCGAAAACGTCACTCCTGCAATTTTTTCAATGGATTGTCTTTTTTTGCATTCAGGAAGGCGCAGATGGGCATTGCCAGACCTCTTTGTCTCATTTCCCTTTTCTCGTGGGTATCTCGTCGATGGCCTCGGGGTTCTCGATCGAGGAGGTATCGCCGATGCTCCCCTGGCCTAGGAACTTGGCCTTGATGACCCTCCTGACGATCTTGGCGCTGCGGGTCTTGGGCAAGGCCTTGACGAAGATGATGTCTTCGGGCCTGTCAACCTTTCCCAAGCTCTTGCCGACCTGATCCTTGAGATCCTCCTTCAGCTTTTCGGTGGGTTCGTTACCAGGATGGAGGACCACGAAGCATACGATCCCCTCGCCCTTAATCTCGTCCGGGACCCCGATGGCCGCGGCCTCCGAGGCGGCCGGGTGCTCCATCAGGGCCCCCTCGATCTCCCCGGGGCCGATCCTCCGGCCAGCGACCTTGATGGTATCGTCCGCCCGCCCGAGGAGGAACCAGAAGCCGTCCTCGTCGATGAGGGCCCAGTCCCCGTGGTTCCAGACATTCGGCCACTTGGACCAGTAGGCCTCGATGTACTTGTCCGGGTCCTTCCAGAGGCCCCTCGTCATGGACGGCGCGGGCTTCTTGCACACCAGGTAACCGACCTCGCCCCTCAGCGGCTTCCCCTGCTCGTCCCACACATCGATGTCCATACCGGGGCCGGGGCCCCGGAGGGTGCAGGGCTTGAGCTCGCATATGGGCAGTGGGGCGAGGAAGCACCCCACGATATCGGTCCCTCCTGAGATGTTAATGATGGGGCACCTGCGCCCCCCGACCGTCTCGAAGAACCACATCCAGGATTCGACGTCCCAGGGCTCCCCGGTCGAGCCGAGGATCCTCACGCTGGACAGGTCGTGCTTCTTCACGGGCTCGTCGCCGGACCTCATGAGCATCCGGATCGCCGTGGGCGAGATGCTGAAGATTGTTATCCTGTGCCTCTCGATCATGTCCCATAGACGGTCGGGTCCGGGGTGGTTCGGGGCACCCTCGTAAAGGAAGATGGAGCCACCGTGGTTGAGGGCCCCGATGATTATCCAGGGCCCCATCATCCAGCCGATGTCGGTCAGCCAGAAGAAGAGGTCATCTTTTTTTATGTCGAAGAACCAGCCGACCTCCTTGGCCACCTGGACTAGGGTCCCGGCATGGCTATGGACCGTCCCCTTGGGCCTCCCGGTCGTGCCCGATGTGTAGATGATGAGGGCCGGGTCCATGCTGTTCATTTCCTCGCACCGGCATTCGGTGGATGCGCCTTTGAGGAAATCGTCCCACCAGATGTCCTTCTTTTCGTCCCAGGGGACCGCCAGGTCGTTCCTCTTGAAGACGACCATCTTCTCTATGCACCCCGCGATGGCGGCGGCCTTGTCGGCACTGGATTTGATGTCGAAGGCCTTGCCCCTCCGGTAGGAGGCATTGGCCGTGAAGAGCACCCGGGCCCCCACGCCCTTGAGCCTCTCGGCGACGGCCGGAGGGGCGTATCCTGAGAAGATGGGGATGCTGATGGCCCCGATCTTGAAGGTCGCGAGGAGCTGGACCACGATCTCGGGGGTCATGGGCATGTAGATGCCGACCGTGTCCCCTCTCTTGATCCCCAGGCCCTTGAGGGCGTTGGCGCACCTGTTGACATCCCCATAGAGCTGCCCGTAGGTCACTCTACGGACATCGCCGTTCTCCCCCTCCCAGACGAGCGCGACCTTGTCCTTCAGGGGGCCGCGGATGTGCCTGTCCAGGCAGTTGTGCGTGATGTTGATGGTCCCTCCGACGAACCAGTCGGTCCATGGGATCCCTTTTGAGGAATCGAGCACCTTCGTGTACGGCTTGAAGAACTCTATGTTGAGGTCCTCGATGGCCGCGCCCCAGAACCATTCGATGTCCTCCGTGGACCTCTTGATCAGTTCCTCGTAGGTCCTTATCTTGTGCTTTTTCATGAATCCCCAGACCCTCGTGGACTTCTTGGACTTCTCTGTGGGCTTCCAGACGATGTCCTTCATGAGACGCTACCCCCGTGATGCTCGTGGCCGGATTTATCGTCCTGGTCCGATCCGGACACCCGGCCGATTTCCTAGAACATCTAATCGATATTAAACGCATCGCTAGCTTTCGAGGAGCGTCGTGCCCATCTGCCCTATGATGGCCTTCATAACGATGCTGAGGCCCGAGGAGAGGCTGGCCGATCTCCGTCTGCATCCAGAGGACCTGTGGTGATTAACAATGCTTACCAAAGGTGATAGATGTCTCGAGAGGAACTTGTTTCAGGATTTCACACAACCCACATCGATGGAAAGGTTGAAATGTCCATATTCCGATTTCAATACGATAGGGTACACTGGTAACTTGTCATTTCCTATATGGAAAAAGTTTAGGTGGTGGTCATATGAAGAACAAGGCAAAGGACGACGATGACGAGGAGGAGAAGAAGGTAGTGATGAAGGGCGCAAGGACCGACACCAGGAAGTACTTCGCAGAGATGTTGGGCACCTTCGCGCTGGTCTTCTTCGGATGCGGCAGCGCGGTCCTGGCAGGGGCCCACATCGGCTTCTACGGCATCGCCTTCGCCTTCGGCCTGACCGTCCTCTTCATGGTCTATGCCATCGGGCCCATATCGGGTTGTCACATCAACCCGGCCATCACGCTGGCCATGCTGGCCGCCGGGAAGATCAAGATGAAGGACGCGACCATGTACATCATCATGCAGTGCATAGGGGCCTTTGCGGCCGCCACCTGCGTGTTGGTCATCGCGTTCGGCAACGCGAACTACAACGTCTCGATAGACGGCCTTGGTCAGAACGGTTACGGCGACCATTCACCCGGGAAGTTCGAGTGGTGGGCAGGGTTCGTCGCCGAGGTCATCATGACCATGATGTTCCTGTTCGTGATATTCGGGGCGACCTCGAAGCGTGCGAACACCAAGTTCGCGGGCCTGGCCATAGGCCTCTCGCTGGTGGTCATCCACCTGTTCGGCATACCGGTGACCGGCGTTTCCGTGAACCCGGCAAGGAGCCTGGGACCGGCCATGGTCCTAGCTATGATGGGGAGCTGGGACGCAATGGTCCAGGTATGGCTGTTCATAGTGGCACCGATCATAGGGGGCCTCATAGCGGCCTTCGCCTGGAAGGAGATATTCGAGGATTGAGGCGGTTCGATGGGGCCGTTGCCCGATAAGTGCCAAGTCAATCCCAAACTCCATATATATTTGTTCAAAATCTTAATATAGCGGCGGACATCTTTCCATAATCCCCTCTATTTAAGGTTAATTTGGAAGGATACAGATGGGAGAGCGGAAGTTCCTAAGGAAAGTGTGCATGCTAGGCGAGTTCGCCGTCGGCAAAACCAACCTCGCCAGCCGCTTCTCCCAGAACGTTTTTGATGCTAGGTACATCACGACCATCGGCGCAAGGGTCTCCAAGAAGGATGTCCAGTACAAAGATGCGAACGTGACCCTCATGATCTGGGACCTGATAGGCTTCCTGAAGTACGATAAGATCATCACATCCTATGCCAAGGGCTCCGACGCGGGCATCCTTGTGTTCGATGTGACCAGGCCGGACACCTTCGAGGCCGTCGAGAACTGGGCGGACCTGTTCACGAAGGACGAGAAGAAGAGGAGCATCGTCCTCCTGGCCAACAAAATGGACCTGGGACCCAAGTTCGAGGCCGAGTCCCAAGGCAGGGAACTGGCCAAGAAGCGCGGATGGAGGTTCTTCACGACCAGCGCGAAGACCGGGATGAACGTCGAGCAGGCGTTCTTGAGCATCGCCGACGTCGAATGAGCGGATCAGGAAAGGGAACAGCCCCGGTCGGATTCGAACCGACGTAACCGGCTCCAAAGGCCGGGGTGTTAGACCAACTACACTACGGGGCTATGTTGTACACTTCATAGTGATGGCGCGGCGCTTAATAGATATTTCCAAGACGATGGGGGCGTGAAGGCCGTCCGGCCCTCATGCCCATCATTGGCCCGATTGTTTGAACTTCTTGTAGCGTTTCCGGGCGAGCTGGAGCTTGACCCTCTCGCCGATCAATTGGGCAAGCTTGTAGAACGGTCCCGAGAGGGCTGCGGAGGTGCCGGCCTTGGTCGTATAGAATAGGGGCACCTCATAGCCCTTGAGAACCTCCCGGACCTTGCGGTCTAGGTTCTTCCGGTCGTCCTCAGGTACCAGGTCGACCTTATTGATGACCACGATGGTCGGGACCATGTCGGTTATCTTGTAGGCGGCCCTGATCCACTTGGGTATGTTCTCGATGGACGTGTCGTCGCTGGCATCGGCCATCACGATGAGCCCCTCAGCACCCTTGTAATATGACGACTGCATGTGAAGGAAGTCCTCGCGGCCCGTGATGTCCCAGACCATTATGAGGAGCTTGACGTCGGCCACGACGAAAGAGTAGCTCTGGCAATACTTCGTTATCGTTGTCCCTATCGTGTTCGCGTAGTGCTCCCATTCCTTCCTGAAGGGGGCGACCTTGCCCAGGATTGTCTTCTTACCGACGCCGGAGTCCCCGATGAGGCATATCTTCTTGATGATGTCCATCTGCTCGAGCGATTCCATCTCCAATGTTGGGACCGCGTCCTCCTTCGGAGACCTAGGGTATTTTGACGGCCCCTGTTCTGCCGGTTCCTCCTCGGGGATCAGTTCCTCCTTCTGTTCTTTGGACCTGTCCTTCCTGGCCAATTTATCTAGGCGGGCCTTGAGCTCGTCGAGGCTCTTGCCGGAGTCCTTCTCATCCTTATCGTCCTTCTCGGGGGCCATGTGGGGCCTATATTGGGCGATGCCGTTATTTAACCTTTTCAAGAGGGTTCGGACCGACGGGCACCCCTCAAGGGAGGACGAGCACGGACCTTGGGCCGTACTCCACGACCTTGCGCAACAGGTCCCTCTTGATGGCCCTGGACCTCCAGTTGATCAGAACGAGGTCGAACTCGCCGCCCTTGACGTTCTCGACGAACTCCATGGTGGGGTTACCCTCGATGTCCTGGCGCGTGACCTGGAGGCCGTAGAGGTGGCCGGCACGGACGATGTACTGGGCGAGCTGGTCCGTGGCCTCCTCTTCCTCCCCGACCTTGGCGAGGACGTGGATGCGGGAGCCAAAGAGGATGGCCACCTCGATGGCAAGGGACACGATTATCTCCGAGTTCTCTGACCCGTCGATGGCCAACAGGATGCTCGTGTACGGGTTCATGTTGCCTGTGATTATCACGGGCCGGTCGATGCCATTGAGCGTGTGCTCGATCCACGAGGTCCCCAGCAAGCGTTCCAGCATGGTCGAGGTCTTAGGGTCGACCATGATGCAGTCGTACAGGATGGTGCCGTTCTTGGTGGTCTTCCGGTCCAAGGCCATTTTCCGCAACAGGGATTTCAGGCCTTCCTCGGGTTCATCGTCTATGCCTTTGATTTCTATGGATACATCCTGCAGTTTGAATATCTGCTCCATCTGTTTGGCGATCTTTCGGTCGTCCTTGTCGCGTTTATCGTAAACAAGGACGACCTCGGCATCGGCGTACTTGGCCAGGACGAAGGCCTCCCGAAGTGCGTACTTGATGGTCTTCTTCCCCTTGTACGGGACATAGATCCTCTGGAGCTGTGTGAGGTCCAGTCGGGCCCCGAGGAGCTTCTCCAGCTTCAGTACCTCCTCGTCGGAAGCTATTACCGTGAGGACATCGCCGGCTTTGAGGACAAGCGTCGGCTCGGGGACCTCCAGGTTCTCGCCGCGAAGGACCGAGACCAGGGTGACCTCCTCCGGGATGTTCAGCTGCTCGATCCTCCTACCCGCGGCATCGCATCTCGTGGGCAGGATGAACTCGTGCACGTGCGGCAGGTCGGGGTTGTAGATGCGCTCGACCAGCTTTGCTGACATGGCCGGCGTTATCTTGAATGGCTCCATGCCAAGGCTCTTGTAGGCCTTGAAGGATTCTTCATCGGTGACGCGGACCAAGACCTTGCGTACGCCGAAGGGCGCCACGGCCATGGCGATCTTGTTGTTGACATGGTCCTTGCTGGTCGTGATTATGACCATATCGGCCTCTTGTATGCCGGCCTCCATGAGAAACTTGAGGTTGGCCCCATCCCCTATTAGTACCCGGTCCTCCCCATAGAGCTTCGACATGTTCTTGACGGTGGCTGGGCTGCTCTCGATGAGGAGGGCCCGAGGCAGATGTTTCATGAGGTGCTTGCCGATACGTCCGCCGCCGATGATGATTATTCGGCCGGTCCCCTTCTTCTTCTCGGGGGCGGCCCGTTCCATGGTCGAGGGGAGCTCCTTCGTGGGGACGGGCGCCTCATCCTGGCCCTTGGTCAATCAGAGCACCTCCTCGACGGCCTTCCCTTCGTGTTCGCCGCCAGACTCACCGGTCTTTGAGGCGGCGTGGGTCTCTTCGAGCCCTTTCTCCTTGGGCTCGTTCGCCATCATCCTCTTAAAGACCGTGGGGCTGACCAGGCAGAGTATCATGGCCACAAGGATGATGGGGGATAGTAGGTCCTTATTGACGAGATTGTATTGTATGCCGAGCGTTATGGCCGCGATCATCACCGCCAGCCTTGAGGAGTTCAGGACCCCGATCCCAAGGACCTTTTTAATAGAATGTTCGGTGACGAAGTAGAAGGACGGGACCAGCTTGTTCACGAATGCCACCATGAGGATGAAGGGGACCATCCACAGCAGTTCCGGCCTCCAGAGAAGTGTGAAGTCGAAGTTGCTGCCGATGTAGATGAAGAAGACCGGTATGAAGAAACCGTAGCCGAGGCCGAAGAGCTTCTTGCTGAGCAGGGCGCCCTCATGGAAGAGCAGGGAGAAGAGCATGCCAGCAAGGAAGGCCCCGAGGATGGCCTGGATGCCGAAGGCCAGGGTCAGCAGGATGAAGAAGAAAAGGAACATGAAGGAGGCCCTCACGCCCAGCTCGGACGGGTCCTTGCCGTGGAAGAAGCGGGACAGGGTCTTGGGAAAATGCCACATGGCTAGGCTGCCGACCCTGTAGGCGATGTAGAATATCAGGAAGGTGACGGGGATATAGATGCCCAGGTTCAGGATCAGGCTCATCATGTCCGCGTTCGCCACGAGCGGTACGAGGACCAGCATGAGGGTCACGGCGATGTCCGCCATCAGGGCCATTATGATTATGTTCTGGCGGTAGCGCATGTCCGCGAGGCCGACCTCCCTGAGGGTCGACGCTACGATGCCGACGAAGGTGGTCGAGACCGTCAGACCGACGAGGAATATGCCCCCGTTGCCGATGCCCATGTGCAATGGAATCATGAGGAGGATGCCGATCAGGTAGGTCATCACGAAGATGGCAACGCCCTTGAAGACCGGGCCCTTACCGCGCTCCTGGAGCACCTGGAAGTCGAACTCGAGGCCGGCCAGGAACAGCAGGACGATGAAGCCCAGGTTCGCGAGGAACTGCAGGGGTGAGCCGAACAGTTGGAACTCCGTGTTCGGAAGCTCCCAGGGGGAGCTCCAGTTCAACCATTTGAGGAGGGCCACGATGCCGCCGATTATCATCCCGAAGGTGAGCTCCATGACGACGACGGGCACTCGGATGCGCTTGGCCAAAAGGGGGCTTATGAAAGCCAGGATGGCCACCAAGGCCAGGGCGAAGTACTCCGAGGCGTATTCGGTCGTCATCCGCTACTTGAATATGGGTCATGGATAAAACCCTTTTCTAAGGTCATTTCAACGGATAGAATATATTACATTTGAGGGGCATAAGGTGGAGGTCTTGGACCAGGGGAGAGAACATGGCAAAAAAGGGGGGGAGTGCTAGAACGATGGTGGGGAGGGCCAGGACCTCGAAAGGCGAGGATCCCCTGGAGGTCCTCAGGGCGCGGATCAAGGGCCTCAGGTTGCCAGCGTTCAAGGCCGTCATCGAGCCAGGGGACGGCCCGACGACCGCGTCGAAGTTCTCGGGCAAGGCCTATGTCCTAGAGGGGGAGGACTGGCCCTTATGCCCGAACTGCAACAAGCCCATGCAGCTCTTCCTGCAGCTAGACCTGGGCTCTCTTCCTAAGGAACTGAAGGGAAGGTTCGGCACAGGCCTGCTGCAGATGTTCTATTGCACGAGCTTTGAGCCCAACTGCGAGGTGGCCAGCTCAGGATGGGTCCCCTTCTCGAAGAACGGTGTGGTCCGCGTGCTGAGGCCGAAGGGCCCCGGGAAGGACCTTGAGGTCCCATCGATCGAGCGGTACTTCCCTGCAAAGCGGATTGTCGGTTGGGAACCCCTGGATGACTATCCCGGCTTGGAGGTCCTGGAGGAACAGGGTGTCGAAATCGACAACTCCCACTATGACCGCATATTCGAGGAGGAAAAGAAAAGGACCTGGCCCTCGCCGCACCAGGGGGACAAGCTTGGGGGCTGGCCCTTCTGGTGCCAGAGCCCGGAATATCCTGAATGCCCCAAATGTGGCAAGACCATGAGGCTCCTGTTCCAGTTCGATTCCGAGGACGATGTGCCTTACATGTGGGGCGATTCCGGCATTGGCCATATCACACAGTGTGAGGACCACAAGGATGTCGTGGCCTTCGGCTGGGCGTGCCATTGATAAGGAGTTGCAGGAACAATGATTATTTCATAGTATGGTCATGCACTGGACGGATATTCGAGGGGCCGAGAGGTGTTGGACCTGACGCATGTGACGCCGCAAGGGAAGGGGAGGAAGGACCCGACGAAGGATCTCGTCATCCAGACCAAGGGCCTTGTGAAGACCTTCGGCAGCCTCAGGGCCGTCGACGGGCTCGACCTCGAGATAGGCGGGGGCCAGCTCTACGGCCTGCTTGGGCCGAATGGGTGTGGAAAGACCACCACGATCAGGATGGCCCTGGGCCTTCTGACAATAACGGAAGGGTGGGTCGAGGTTCTAGGGGTCAGGATGCCGGACAAGGGCATAATGGCCAGGATCGGCTACATGCCCCAGGAGACGGCCGTTTACAGGGAACTAACGGTCCATGACAACCTGGAGCTCTTCGGGCACATGTACGAGGTCCCCCTTGACAAGATGGACCGGCGCGAAAGGGAACTGCTCAAGCTCGTGGCGCTCACGGACTGGCGGGATTCCATGGCCGGGGACCTTAGCGGTGGCATGATGCACAGGCTCTCGCTGGCCTGCGCCATGATGCATAACCCCGAGGTCATGTTCCTCGACGAGCCGACGGTCGGCGTCGACCCGGAGCTCCGGGACAACCTCTGGCACCATTTCCAGGACCTGTGCAAGCAGGGCAAGACCATAATCCTCACGACGCACTACATCGAGGAGTCGCGCCACTGCGACCTGGTCGGCCTGATGCGCGACGGCAGGATAATCGCGCAGGACGCCCCCAAGAGCCTCATGCAGAGGGCCGGGACCGAGACCCTTGAGGATGCGTTCCTGTACTTCACAAAAGGGATGACGCGTTCGCGCAGGCCCGAGAAGGGAAAGACCAAGCAAGGCCGTTCAAAGAAAGACGCCGGAGGTGAGGAGGAATGAAGCTCCGGCGGACGCTGGCCTTCTCCAGGAGGGTCCTCAAGCAGCTCAGGCACGACAAGAGGACCTTCGGGTTCATCCTGCTGATGCCGCTCATAATGATAATAGTCTTCGGATACACCTTCGGCGGGGATGTGAAGAACGTAAGCGTCGTACTGGTCAATGAGGACCAGCTGGCGACGGTTATCATCCCCGGGAACGGCCCTGGCAACCTCACGACCGTGAACCTGACCTTCGGGGACTACATCGATAAGGGCCTCAACAGGGACACGCTGTCCATCAAGACCAGCGACGATCTCAACGGATCCAAGGAGAACGTCCGGTCCTCTCGGTTGTACTCAAAGACCTGGGCCGTCATCTACCTGCCCAAGGACTTCAGCAGGGTCTTCGCCGAATACATAACCAACCTTGCGCTCTCGAAGATGATAACGAACGGGACCCAGTGCGATGCAAGGGGCTACTTCTGGTACGATGGGTCCTGCCATCCGTTCCAGGCCTCCAATGCAGATAAGTATGCCCAGAGCTCGGACTGCAAGGCCGCGGGGTTCAAGTGGTACAGCAACAAATGCCACGAGGATTTCAGTGACAAGGTTAAATGGACACCGACCGAATGCGAGGCCCGGGGCTATTTCTGGTACGATGTCGCCTGCCACGATGGGGCGGACATCACGATCTATATCGACGGGGCCAACCCGAACATCAGAGGCACTGTGCTGAAGGCCGTCATGGACGCCCTTTTGAAGGCGCAGACGGAGGTCTTCGCAAAGAACCCGGCCCTCAAGAGGTTCCAGGTGGACAATCCGGTCGTCCAAAGGGACGACTACGCCTTCGACACCGGGGACATCAGGTTCATAGATGCGTTCGCGCCCGGCATCATGGCCTTCGCCATGCTCATGGTCACGACGATGATAACCATCTTCCTGTTCATCGAGGAGAGGAAGATGGGGACCCTTGAGCGGCTCCAGGCGTCCCCGGCGACGGAGGCCGAGATCGTGGTCGGGTATGCGCTGGCGTTCAGTCTGGTGAGCGTGGCCCAGGCCACGGTGATCCTTATCACGGCCCTAGGGCTGTTCAACATATACATCGCCCCGCCGGTCGGGTACCATATCCTGATAACCTACGGTTTCCTGATATTGCTGGGCATGGGCCATCAGTGCCTTGGCATCCTGCTATCCTCGGGTGCCAAGAACGAGCTCCAGGCCATACAATTCATCCCGCTGATAATCTTTCCCAGCATACTCCTTTGCGGCATGCTCTTCCCAATCGAATCGATACCGCAGTACCTGAGGCCGGTCTCCTACATCATACCGCTGACATACTGCATCGATGCTGTGAGAAGCGCGATGGTGCGTGGCCAAGGGCTTGAGTCCCTCTGTTGCAACGGGGTCGCGCTCATAGTGTTCTTGATCGTGATGTTGCTGGGGGCCATAATGTTCCTCAAGAGGAGAACTTGAGGCAGGTACGCCGTCGGTCGGAGGGCGTTTTAAAGTTATCAGAAAGGTTAAATGGATTGAAACGCTTGAAGGTCTGCCTTACCTTCGAGAAGGTAGAGTATTGAGGAGCTTGAGACCTCATGGCACCACCATCAACGGCCACCCCGGGAGGCGATGGGGCGGTCGCCAAGGAGAACCTGGACAAGGCCAAGAAGCTCATAGATGACCTTGAGAAGAAGGGGTGCCAGGTCTCGGAGGCCCGCGGCTGGTACGACCAGGCCAATGACATGTGCAGGAGCGGGCTCTACAGGACATCCATAATCTATTCTAGCTACGCCTTGGATGCGGCCAACGAGACCGTCCAAAGGATAAAGGAGATGGTCCTGAAGGTCACCAAGGTCAAGGCCAGGGCCGTGGACCAGCTCGGCAAGGACAACAAGAACATGCCGAGGATAGAAGAGATGATCGCCGAGATGAAGACGGCCATAAACGAGGGCCGCCTCGACGATTGTCAGGAACTTATCGGCCAGGTGGACGAGATACTCCGCGGGGGTTCCTCGCCCTATACATCTACGAAGCCGGTCAGGGTCGTGGCTGTCAAGACCGTACAACCGAGCCGGGGCTATTCCAGCTGCCCGAGCTGCGGCAACATCGTAGAGACCTCTTGGAAAGAGTGCAAGTACTGCGGCCAGAACCTGAAGGACGAGGAACCGGAGGAGGATGGTGGGCCGGCCTGGACGAGCGGGGACGGTGGCCCCCGTATGGTCTCGGACGATCGCACCGATGAGGAACCGCCCGACGAGGAAAAGGAACAGGACGTCCGAAGCATGGAGCGCACGCAGGAGGACATGGAAAAGGTGGGGACGGACCTGGACAGGACCGAGGGCGAGATGGTCAAGGAGACCGAGAGGACCGTCGACGAGGAGACCTCGGCGGACATGAAGGAGCAGGAGACCATCGAGAAGGAGATGGAAGGCACCGAGGCCGACCTTGATAAGGAAGGGCCCGTCGAGGAGAGGCCGCAGGAACCGGTGGCACAGGTGCCCGAGGTGAACGTCGAGGAGGAGCAGAGGAAGGCGCTCCTTGAGCGGATCAAGGGCTGGCGGGACGAGGGCTACGACGTCACCAGGCTCGAGAAGACCACCGACGGGGACCTGACGGCCTTGCGTCAGGATTTGGACCGGTATGCAGATAATGTCGAGAAGCTCAAGGCCCTCACGGTCAGGTTCAAGAAGCTGAAGAACCCAAAGGCCCAGAAGATCGAATCATACATGAGGAAGCCCGACGAGGTACCGAGGCTAGAGAAGGCCATCACTAAACTGGAATCCATGGAGAGCACCGAACCAAAACCGACCCCGACGGAGGAAATGAAGCCCGCGCCCGCCGTCGAGCCTGCGCCGACGCCTCCCAATGCAGAGGTCAAGCCCCCGGAGGAGCCGCCGAAGCCGGAGGGACCTAAGATGGAGCCTCCAAAGCCCGAGGAGCCGAAGAACGAGGCAAAGCCAGGGGCGCCGAAGAGGTTCTCCATACCACCGCCACCCAAGATAACCTTCGACGACGTCCCTATGCCATCGATGTTCGCCAAGAAAGAGCCGAAGAAGTGCCCAAGCTGTGGCGAAGAGGTCGAGCCTGAGTTCCTAAAGTGCCCGTTCTGTAAAAAGGCCTTGAAGTGATGGATAGGCCCCTATTTCCTTTCTACATCGTCTAGTAGGACCAGATGTTTCGTCTCCAGGGCCCAGCGATGGCGTGACAGGCCCTCGCGCCGGAGCCTGAGCAGCTGGCCCATGGTGAACCTTTCGCCCGTCGACCAGTCCGTGTAGCCCTTGCGGACCACATATGTCTTATCCGCCGAGCCCCATGCCCCGAACCGCTCCTCCTCGAGGGCGATCAGGCTGCGCCATTGGGTGTAATTGCCAGGATAGAGACGCATGTGGCCCCGGCCGTCCATGGAAATCGTGTGGTCCGAAACCCTGTCGAGGAAGTACCTGTCATGGGAGGCCATGATGAGGGTCCCCTGGTAGGAGTTCAGGGCCGCCTCGACGGCCATGCGCGATTCCAGGTCGAGGTGGTTCGTGGGTTCGTCGAGGACCAGGAGGTTGCACGGGGACATGACCAGCTTGAGGATCGCGAGCCTGGCCCGCTCACCTCCGCTGAGCTTCCCGACGGGGCTGTTCACCAAGTCGCCCTTGAAAAGGAACCGGCCAAGGAGGGCCTTGGCGTCCTCCACGGCGAGAAGTTCGTTGACCGTTCGGAGCTCCCCGATAAGGTTGTTCTTGTCGTTCAGCGAGAGGTGGCCCTGGTCGAAATAGCCCATCTTCACGCCCTTGGAGACGAGCAATGACCCGCCAGTGGGCTCTACCTCGCGGACCAGCAGCCTTAGGAAGGTCGTCTTGCCGCAACCATTGGGTCCGATCAGGCCGACCCTGAAGCCGGTCTCGAGCTCCAGCTCCGCTCCCTCTATTAGGACCTTGTCACCGTAGCCCATGGAGAGTTCCTTGGCCTCGGCTATGTTACGGCTGCTTTTCAGGGACGACTGAAAGTGAAACTTGAAGGTCTTGTTCCTGATGATGGGGTCATCGAACTTATCCATCTTCTCGAGGCGCTTGAGCTTGCTGCGTATCTGGGCGTTGAAGCGGTTCCTGCCACGCATCTCTTCGATGTAGGCCTGCTGTCTCGTGATCTCCTTCTGCTGCTTGTCATAGGCCTTCTTGCGCGCCGCCTGCAGGAAGGACTTCTGTTCGATGTAGTCCGTGAAGTCACCTTCCCAGGTGGTCAGGCGATAGGCCTCGACCTCGAAGATCCTTTGGACGGTGTCGTCGAGCAGATAGCGGTCGTGGGAAACGATGATTATGGTCCCCTCGAACTCGAGCATATACTCCTCGAGCCATTCGATGGCCTCGATGTCCAGGTGGTTCGTAGGCTCATCGAGGAGCAGGATGTCCATGCTGCTCGCGGCCACGAGGGTCTTGGCCAGGGCCACCTTCCTGCGCTCGCCGCCGCTCAGGTCCCTTATGCGGGCCCCGGGCCTGATGCCAGGGGAGCCGAGCCTTGCCAGGATGTCCATGGCCCTGTCAAGATAGCTGGCCCCGCTGTACTTCGCATACTCGGCCTGGAGCTCGTTGTAGCGCTGCATGACGTCCTCGTAGCCGGGCTGCTCGTAGAAGGTAGGGTCCGCCATGCGTTCCTCTATGGCCCGGAGCTCGTCCTTTAGGGCCGTAGAATAGCCCGTCTCGGCCAGCTGTGCACCGACGGTCTCGTCCGTGTCCTGGATCTGGCGCTGGGCCAGGAGGCCGACACGCAGGTCCGGCTTTGCCTCGATGTCGCCGATGTCTATCTGCTCCTTGCCTACGAGGATGTTGAGGAGGGTCGTTTTGCCAGTGCCGTTCCTCCCGATGAGACCGATCTTGTCGCCCGAGAAGATGTCGAAATTGACATCCCGGAACAGCAGGAGGTCCTTGAAGGACTTCATCATGTTGCGGACGCTTATCAGGGGTTTCACGAGGCCGCGATATGATACTCAAAGGATAAATAACGGTGAGGTCCAGGCCTGGGGACATGATCGGTTTATTTATATTATCCGAAAAGTTCAATTCATTGGGCCTCCATCTATATGGACCCGGATGGGCGAAGCCGAAAAACCTTTAATGAAATGTTCGCTGGGCATAAAGTTCATTAAGTGGTCTTCGATTAAAGCGCGGGAAGGCAGGTAAGGGTCCGATGGGAAAGAAGCTCGACGACATCTACATGGAGCTCGTTGCCAAGAAGGATGGCGGGTCCCAAACGAGGGACTACGAGTTCGAGTTCGACCTCAAGGGCAACTTCAAATCGGTCAGCCCCGAGGCCGCCGAGTTCGCTGGTTATACACAGGAGGCCCTCGAGACCATCTCGGTCTGGGACGTGGTCTCGGAAAAGGACCATGACCTCATGCTCGAGAACTTCGCGGCCCGCAAGGAAGGCAGGCCGGTGGACCCCTACGAGGTCACCTTGATAAGGCGGGACGGAAAGCACATCAGGATAAAGGTCGAGACCACGCCTGTCGTCGATGAAGATGGAAATGTGATCATGATAAGAGGTAAGTTCATCCCGCTTTGATGAGAGGAAAATATTGTTATGGAATGGGAGCATCTTGAAAGGGTAATATGCGGGATTGACAATATCGAGAAATAAACAAAGAGGGGACCGGTCGCCCGGTCCCCGATCTGGTCCTAGTTTTGCTTCCGCCTCATGAGCGCGAGGGCGATGACCAGCACGGCGATGATGAGGGCCCCGGTCTCGAAGCCGGGGATTTTCAACCCGGTGCTCTGTGCCGCGACGTACTTGATAACGATAGTGCTCGTGCCGACATTGCCCGCCGCGTCCGTCGCCCTGACCGCGAGGGTGTACGTGGCATGCGTTGGGAGATAGACATCGAGGCTGAAGGACTTCGGGTTGTCCACAGGCATCCAGGCGCCGTTCGGCAGCTGGACCTCCACGGTCCTGAGATCGTGGTTGTCCGAGGCCGTTCCGACGATGGTCACCGTGGCCGTATCGACCTTTGCGTTCATCTTGGGCTTCAGGACGGTCACGGTCGGCGCGGCCGTATCAATTATTATGCTGTCCGAGACCGCGTTGCTCGTCATGCCGTACCTATCCTTGAACTTGGCATATACCGTGACCGCTCCGTCCGTCTTTTGCGTCGTATATGTCATGCGGGCCGTGAAGGGCACCCAGGTCGCCCCCGTGAAGTCCGGGATCTCTGAGAGCATCATCATGGACTGCGCATCGCCGCCCGTGAGGTCGAGCTTCGCTGTCAGGGTCTGGTTGTTCGTGTACTGGTCCCCATTGTTGAGGATGAGGCTCCCCTGGAAGCCCCCCTCATGGATGTCCAGGATGATATTGTCCGAGACCACCTGGCTGACGAGGCCCGCGATGTTCTTGAACTTGGCGTAGACGGTCTGCGGACCCAGTGTCTCTGGCAGGGTCCAGGTCATGGTCTTGTTGTATTTGACCCAGAGGCTCACGAGGAAGTCCGGCTCGTTGCTGAGCATTACGTAGGAGATGCCATTCTTGTCCGTGGCATCCAGGGTCAGGGTCACGACCTTGCTGGTGGTGATGGCGTCGCCGTTGTTTATGACCATGGTTCCGGTCGGTGCTTTCGTGACCAGCTGGATGGAGCCGCTGAAGGCCTTAGTGTTGCCCGCGCTGTCCCTGAAGTCGACATAGACGGTCTTGAGGCCATCTCCCTCAGTGAGCTGCCAGTCCATGACCGGGGCATAGGGTTTCCAGTCGATGCCGGTCATATCGGGATCGTTGGACACCCACATGTCGGTCACGCGGTTCACGTCCGTGGCCGTCAGGCCCAAGGATACCGTTAGCTGGGTCGTAATGGGGACATTGCCGTTTATGACCACGGTGGCATCGGGCGGTGTCGTGTCCAGTATGATAGAACTCGAGAACACGTTCGAGGCCCACCCAGTGGTGTCCTTGACCTGGCCATACATTGTCACGAGCCCGTCGATGTCCGGGAGCTTGTAGTCCAGGGCTGATATGTAGTCCAGCCAGCTCTGGTTCAGGAGGGCCGCCAGGGATGTGGCCAGCCGCATCTTCACCACATCGCGCGCATCGGCGGCCGAGATCGACAGGTGCACGCTCGTGTTGGTCGTGTACATTGCATTGTTGTTTATCTGGATGATGGCGGTGGGCTTGATCGTGTCCACGACGAGGTTCATGACGAGATAGGTCGGCTTGGGTGTCGTGTCGATGATCCGGACATATAGCTTGTTGGGACCCTCGCTAAGGTACATTGTTATGTTCCAGTCGTATGTGCCCGTGGCAATGAACCAGGTGTTGTTGTCGGTGCTGACCTCGACCCGCTCGATGGCCTCGAACTCCAGCCTTATCGCGCTGACGGTCGGTTTGATGATGCCGTCGCTTGAGGTCAGTGTCACCATGTACTGCATGAACTTGGCGTTGTTCCAGGCGTTCTTGCCGTTGACCTGTGGGGCCCAGGCCTTCCAATCAACGCGGTCGTTCGAGCTCCTCGTCGATACCGATGCCGTCGTACCAACAGGTGTGTTCGCTGTTATATGTACCTCGTTCCAGTCGACAGGGAACTCCCCGACATATATGTCCGATTGGAAGATGCCCGTCAGGCCCTCGAGGTTAGCCTCGGCAAGGCCGATGCGAGATTCCTGCGCGGCATCGATGCCGGTGTAGTACACTTCGTATTTGTTACCAACCCTGAGGACCCCGAGGTTCATGATCCCGGACGAATCGAAGTTCCCGCCATCGCCCTGGAGCACTGGGGAGTCGCCGTTCTCCTTGGTCCAGGTGACCCCGTCGGACGATGTGGCGATGCCCGCGGACCTACCGGGGATTCCAAGGTACCACATCCTGTAGATATCGCCGTCCTTCATCACGACCGTGCTGTAGAGACCATCGCTGTCGAAGGTGTTACTCTTACCGAAGGACAGGACCGGCTCTCCGTTGTTCTCCCTTGTCCACTTGATCCCGTCGATAGAAGTCGCATAGCCGATCTGGTATAGGTTGTTGCTGTACGATATCATGCCAGCATACCACATCTTGTAGGTATCGCCGTCCTTTATTACCGAGGGGCTCGCAGCACTGCCACCGTCGAACTTGTTGACCGGCCCTATGTCCAGGACCGGTTTCCCGTTATTGCCCTTCGTCCAGGTCAGGCCGTCCGTGGATGTCGCGTAGCCTATCGTGGATATCTGATTGGAGTCGATGCCGACATACCACATCTTGTAGGTCGCCCCATCCATTATGACGGTGCCGGGCCAGATGGCCATCTCATCGAAGGCCCCAGGACCCCCGAGGTCCAGGTTGCCGTTTTGGGCGGTCCAGGAGAGTCCGTCGTTGGAATCCAGGTATTCGAGATGGTACACGAAGCTACTGTCCAAGGCCATCGCCCACATCTTGTAGATGTTGCCATCCTGGATGATGGCGCCGTAACTGGTCCCGAACTCGTCCACGGAGCCGGCGGCCCCGAGGTCGACCAGCGGGTTATTGGCGCTCTTCTGGAACTCCCCGAGGTATGGTTTCACCGTCAAGGCGCCATCCTTGGTCAAGGTCATATTGTTCATGGAACCGGCCTTGAACTGGGCACCTGTGTTCTGGTACCATTGGTCAGGGCTCGGCCTCGCGGACCCTGTCAGGTTCATTGTCCTGACCGTGAGGACATCGCCATCCTTGTACGAGGGAACGTGGATCCAAGGCCCATCGGATAGGACGGGCATCGGTGCTGTAAGCATCAGGAGTATCACTATACTGGACACCGTCTTGGCGTTCATCACTTATCACCACCCTTTGGACCGTTGGTCACATCAGGGGATTTGGCCTTCCTTGGTGGATTGCCGTCTGTCTTTTCCAGGTCGGGGAAGGGCGGGATGGTCGGGATGCTGCTGGAGGTCTGGGCGGGCGGTGGGGTCAAGGACTTGTCCGCCGTTCCATTCATCTCGACCTCGCCTCCCCTTGGGGCGATCTCGCCCGAAGTGCCCATCTCGTTCAGCATCTGTTTGGCCTTCTGGATGTGCTTCTCGGCCTTTTCCGTAGCGTTCTTCGATGCATAGATCTCGGCCATCTTCAGGGATTGCTTGATCTTCGTCGTGTCCGCACCCTTGGCGTCGAGGCTTTCGACCTTCTTCTGGAGCTCGGTCAGCTCGCCGCCCGTGGCCTCTATCTCCCCTCCAGCTGCCTTGTCTGACATCCCTTTCACCGTTGGTGTGTCGTCCTCGGTCGGCGAGAAAGCGCCGTTGCCATTGGGCTCCTCCTTCTTGACCATCGATGCCGGTGGCGGGACCATGTGTATCTGTCCACCCTTCTTGCCGGATGGTCTCGATTGTGACGGGGCGGGCTTGGTCTGTGGGGCCTTGGCCTCGGGTTCCTTTGCCGCCTCGTTCACGACTTCCTTCGTTGCTACCTCATCGACCGGCTCCTTCCCCCTGCCATACCTCCTCGAGAAGCCGAGGAACAGGATGATGGCCATGAGGGCCCCAACGATGGCGCCGACGAGGGCCGCCGCGAGCCAGGCTGTGGAACCGGACAGGCCCTCGGTCGTCTTCTTGGCCGGGGTTGCCGGGACCTGTTCCCGGACAACGGTCCTGTCGATCGTGTTCACGTTACCGTTCTGGTCGGTCACGACGATCTGGAAGTCGTTGATGCCTAGAGATAGCGGGAAGTTGTGGCTGAACTTGCTAGTGTTGTCGAGCTGGATGTCCAGGCCGTTTATCTTCAGCGTTGCACCAGGCCCGACCTTCCCGAAGAAGGTCACATTGTCGTCGGTGGTCCTCATGTTATCGGCCGGTGAGAATATCTGTATGTCGACATTGGTGACCAGCGTGACATCTCGGACGACCATGGCCCTGTTACCAGCCAGGTCGGTAGAGAGTATCACGATCTGGTTCACGCCCTCCTTGAGGGTCAGGACGGTCTTGAAGGAACCACCGGATGTGGGAACCACGACACCGTTCACTGACACGGCCGCATTGAGGTCCGTGATGCCTTCGACGCTCAGCTGGGGCTTGTTAGTCATGGTCTTTTCGAGAGGGTTCGTCACTGTGAGCGTCGGCGGGGTCGTGTCGAGGAAGACGTTCCTGACCACCTCATAGGTGTTGCCGATCTTGTCCACTGCCCTGATGACGATGCGGTTCGTGCCTTCCTTGAGGAGCACGATATATGAGAACTGCCCGTTGTTCGGGTCAAGCACGACCGGTGCGCCGTTGACGGTCACGGTGTTGCCGATATCGGAGGACCCGCTTATCACGAGGACGGAATTGCCAGTGAAGAGGTTGTCCTTCGGATAGACGATGTCCAGCTGTGGCGGGTTCGCATCCTGTATGACGGTTATCTGCAAGGAGGCGTGGTTGCCCGCATCGTCCCAGGCCTCGAACAGTAATGTGTTGAGGCCCGGGTTCAGCTTAAGGGTCGTGACGAAGGTCTGGCCCAGGAGCTTGATCCCGATGCTATTGAGCTTGACCGAGCTGGCACCGTCCGCGATCCCTCTGATGTCGATCTCGGCCGCGTTCGTTATGAGGCCGTTCGGGGGTGTTATGATGTTCAGCGTCGGCGGCACAGAGTCGAGGTTGACGTTCCTCCAAAGTGGGACCTCGTTCCCTGCGGCATCCGTGGCTACGATGGTTATGTTGTTAACGCCTTCAGTGAGCATGACCGTGAACTCGAACCTTCCATTCGCGTCAAGATGGACGAGGTTGTCGTTTATCTTGAGGGCTGCCCCGGGCTCGGTCTGGCCACTGACAACGACGGTGGGCTGGTTCGTGATCATGCCATTGTCGGGTTGGTCGATTACCAGCGAAGGCGAGACGGTATCACGGTAAACGTGTAGCAGGATTATCCTTGTGTTGTTGAACTTGTCTTTGGCAATGACCTTGATGTCGTTGTTGCCCTCCCGCGAAAGTGGCATGTAGTACTCGAACGTGCCTGTTTTCGTCAGATCGATGGGTACGTTATTGATTGATAGGGATGCATCGGGCTCGGTTATGCCCGAGACCCGTACCTGCATCTTGTTGGTCACCATTTTGTTCTGTGGCGAGTATAGGATGACATCCGGCGGGACGTTGTCCAGGTAGACCTTCACGATGCTTTGGTATGTCGGGGAGACCTTCACACTGGCCAAGATGCCATATTTAGTGGCGTTGATGGTCACCGGTATGTTCATCTTCGTTCCATCTATCGTTATCGTGTAAAGGGTCATATCGATGTTTTTGTACCATCCATTTGCGTCCACCTGGTCATCAAGCACCGTTCTTCCGGAGGTGTCGTAGACCTGCAGCCCGGCATTGGCGACAGGGCCGGTCCCGTCAAGCCAGAGGACCTCGATGTCCATGCTACCAAGGACCCATATCTCGGGCTTCTGGTTACCACCAAAGTCCTGGAGCGAAGTGGTCTCGAAATTATCATTGTGGGACTTCAGGATGGCGCCCTGATACACCACGATATCCTGGGCATTGTTCGTGATGTTGTTGTTGTATAGGTAGTATTCATCCTGCCCATTCCAGTTACCATAAATGGTCAGGCCCGCCTGGTTGTTGCTGGTGATCTTGTTGTCCGCAATGGTCAGTTTGGTCATCTCGTCAATGTACATACCGTAGCCGTTCTTCAGGAACGTATTGTTGTCGACGCGGCTATCGGCGAAGTTGCCGTTGTACGAATACATTTCTAGACCATAGTTGCTGTTTTCGATGATTAGGTTGTTCTCTACGAACACTGGTGAATTGACATTGCCTAGGTCCAGATAGATACCGTCCTGTTGGTTGTTGATGACGGTATTGTTCTGGACGAACAGATAGGGGGTATTGATGCTGTAGGCGTAGATCCAGATGCCGTTCTGGGACCTGGCTACTGTGTTGTTGTTGATGTTCATGCCGGACGTGAAGGTGCTGCTCGAGAACTCCATGTAGAAGACTTGCCAGCCTACGATATCCTTTACGACGTTCCTTTCGATATTGACGCCCTTCATCTGCTCGTTATATGCATAGACGTAGAGGCCATTGCCCCAGTTCGGAGAGGTGTCCAGCTTGTTGTCGGTGAAGTTGAACCACCCACGCAGTCCATCACCGCCATAATGCGGGATATAAATCTGGATCATCGAGCCATATTGTTCGTTCTTGATGGTGTTGTGATTGATGTTTATATCGTTAGTAATACCGCCATAATAGTCTTCGATGTAGATCCCGTTGCTGTCGATATAATCCATATAATTGTTCTCGATTGTTATAGAGTCGAATGTGTAGTAATAGCAGTAGCCATTGAGCACGTTCCCATGGATGTTGGTGAAGTTGTTGTTGCTCATAACGAAGGCACCTACATTCGTGTAGTCCCAGGACCAGCCAAAGTCCCAGAAAGTGCCCGTATCATTCAAGTTGTTGTTCGTGAGGGTTATGTCGCTCCATGTGGTCCCATATGCATCCATGTAGATGACATTCGTAGAGACATGTTCGATATTATTATCGGAGAAAACGAAGTCGCCTATGCTGCTATAGCTTATCTCCAGATAATATAGATTATACCACGGATATGACGTCTGAACGGTGTTGTTCTTGAAGGTCAAACTACCTGTTTGAGAATTATAGGCGTAGAAATAGATGGGCGTATAACTTGTCGATATCTGGTTATTTAACATCTCGACCTTGTTCGTGCCGCCGTATGGATTGTTGAAGTTTATCCCGTCAGATTGCGTCGATATCTTGTTGTCATTCATGAATATGTTGTATAGCGTCGAGTAATACCCATCGAAATAGATGCCACTTGACCAGTAGGTCGTGATATCATTGCCCGAGAAGGTCCAGTTGGAGATTGAATAGGTTGTCCACTCCGCATAAATGTAAATTCCATAGTTGTTTGTATCCTGGAACACGTTCTTCTCCACATTTATCGTCGTGTATGAGCCGTATGGAAGTGAGAGGTAAATCCCATTCCCGCTCGTATATGTGAAGGTGTTCATCGAGGCATCGAGCTCATCGATTGCTGCATAGTCGATGTAGAAGTCCAGACCGTCGTTGTATATCCACCCGAATGTGTTCCCGCTTATCTTCACCGTCCGCATGGAGGCAAAGTTCGCGTTGATCTGGATGCCGTTACAATCACCGAATGTGTTGTTCGTGATGCTGGGGCCGTCATAGTTGTAGGTGTTGAAGGTGAAGTCCGTCGATATGCCATTCGCGAAGGAGTATGCCGGTGTCATTTGGTTACCATCGATGGTGGCATTGGCGTCGTAGAGCATGATGTCGGAATACCCGCTAATGTCGTTCCCGGTGAGTACCATTGACCCGTCGAGATTCAGCGCTATGGTGTAATCACCGCCGTAGGACATTATCGTCGAGTCCTTGATGACGACCCGTCCGCCCCCGTTGATGGTCAAGGCGGATGAACCGACGACGTAAATGGTCACGTGGTCCATTGTAAGGTTGCCACCTGAGGCGACAATTATGTTCGCGCTCAGGTTGGTCGCGCTGTCGTTGAAATATTGATCGCCGGAGATCGTCTGGTCCGAGGTGATGTCCGGTGGCAACGGGTCCGCTGACCCCATGGTGGTGGCCAGTGCAAGGACCATTGCCAATCCTACGATGAGTAGGACCGCACCCAAGAGTATCTGGTATTTTCTCCAATTAGTCTCCATTGCGCCCACACGGATGTTGTCCGTAGATGTCATATCTATTACCTCCAATTTTTTTCCTCTGGATCGTTAGCTTGTTACTTGGTCCGCGTCATATTTATACATATTTCGCGAGCATCCATTCTATCTGGTTCTTGTGCCCGTTTTCACATTTTTATTCGAGGTTCTATTATCACGCATTTTATTTAAAGGTTATGTTTAATATATCTTTTATTTTGTTTTTTCAATTATTTTATAATTTTATAAAAAAAAGTTAATTCATTAATTTAATATGTATTATTGAATAAAAACATTAGGAACACTGGTAGAACATGGACAATCTACCAGATTTTCACATAAAATGGAATAAACCGCTGTCACAAATCACATACGAATCTGTTCAAAATATCGACGCTGCGGGCTTTTTCTGGGTTATTGTTCAGAGGTCACCTTTAGGACCTTGCGTAATATAGGGACAAAGTTCGGCTCTGGCTGTGCAAGAATTTCAGAAGACGAATATATAATGGTTTTTATTTCGCCTTCGATGTAGCCTTTCCCTACGTACTCCATCAACGCCACACGTTTCATTTCCTGCAGGGTATGATAGTTCTCGAACGCATAGAGCGTATGGGCCCGTTTGTTCGATATCAGGGACACGAAGATGGGTAACTTCCCAAGCAACCATTCCGTGGAGCCGAGGCGTTGTTCGTAGGTGGTCTCGGCCTTGAATGAGGCATCGGAGAACACGAAGACCTCGAACCCCATCTTTGCGATGTTCGGTATCACGCATCTCATGAAATTGCCCTGTTCGATTAGCTTGGCCTTCGCCTTTGAGACCGTCGTCCGAGATAGATCCAGGGATTTGGCCATGCGCACTTCCGAGTCCTCCGGGTGCTCTAGCAGATGCAAAAGGACATGGCACTCGTTCTGGTGCATGTCCGTCAATTTGGCTTTCGCATGGCCGCCCGGCTTTAATTTCATCGGCGGAGGCGCGCCCTTCTCCTCAAGATTGAACTTGGAATAAAGTGGGTTCGAATAGTCGAACCAACGCGCAATAAGACTGGTCTGCAGCGTGAATATCTCTTTGGTGATGGCTGCCCGTTCCATTATGCCCTTCTCGATGTAGGTCTTCTCTATGGATTCTATGACCTGGTTGAGCTCGGCGAAGTTATTGGATGTAAGGAAAATAAGGACGTTGTGGACGCCGCTGACCATGTAGAATATCTCAGGGAACCTCTGCCTCAAGAAGAACTCGAGGCTTTGCCGGTCCTTGTCGGTGGAGATGGGGTTGTATGAACCGTATATGACGGCGATCAGCTCGAGGCCAAGGCTCTGAAGGTCGGGCAGGCCCACAATGGAATAGTACTTGTCCTTCTTCAAGCGCCTTTGGATGTTCGAGAAGGTCGGCTGCGGGATGCCCATCTGTTTGGCGATCTGGATGGCGTGTTCCTCAGGGAACCTGACCAGACCGTAAAGAACGCGTTTCTCATTGATACTTAGATCTCTTTGGGTGTCCATAAAGACCGTGATAAATATAATCGGATGGGAGTTTTTATACCTTATGTATATCTGAGAAGTGCGCAAGCTGGCACAGATCTCACAACACATGACCTGGTCCGACCAACCCAGGCCAAGGCCCTGAGATAGGACGTCCAATGGCACATCCCGACCATCGGACAAATGTATTTACTGCCCGATCGGCTCGAGACCCTCTTCATCGCCCCTTCAATGTCCCCGATTTCTTACAGTTCGGGCATGTGATCCTGACTGGCCTCTTTTCAGTATAGACCGGGACCCGGCCTCCGCAGTGGCCGCACTTCACCGTCTTGAGCGGTTCCTCGCCAGTGACCGCGGTCTGGACTTCGCCGACGGGCTTGGCTTGTGCTGCATGAGACCCTGTTCCTGCATGGTGGGCCGGCTTCCTGTGGGCGTGTTGCGCCTTCTCCTCCTCCACCTCCTGATAGAGCTCGTCCAACTCATCCGCCGATCCCCCCTCGAGGGGGATCTCCTCGAACGTACCCTCGGCTGCAAAGGTGGCGGGTGGGGCCCTCTGGGGCCTACTTCCGGTACCTGCCAGGGGCTGTGCCCTGCGCGCCTGGTCCTCTATCCTCTTTCTCTGGGCCTCGGCCGCTTCCTGCCGTTTCCTCTCCGCCTCCTCCTGTCTCTGACGCTCATCATCCCTGGCCCGCTCCTTCGAGAGCTCTGAGGCCGCTCCCCTCAAGGATATGTGACCATGACAGTGCGGACATAGACCCTCGTCCGTGCCGACCAGTATGGCCTCGACGGGCGCCTCTGTCGAGGACGATGTCCCGCCTAGGGATGTGGGGGTCGTGGAGGTAACTGTCGATGTGTCCCCACCGAACTTTAGGAGGCCTTGACGGTACATGAAGCCCGTCAGGCTCAATACCAACACCAGGATGAGGACCAGGGCGATCCATGGCATCGCGTCCGATATGCTGGTGGTGTGCCCTCCGCCAGGGGGAGGTTTGTTGGGAGGCTTGTATGGAGGGGGCACATAGATCGCATTCGTGGTGAAGTCCAGCTGTTGGCCCGAGGCCTGGTTCCCCGATGGGTCCGTCGAATAGACCGTGAAATTATAGGACGAGTTCGCTTGCAGGCTCTGGAGCACGATGAGGTGGTCGAAGACGTACCTCTTTTCACGGGCAACCATCTCGGGCTGGCCGGCCTTCTTGAAACGGACCTCGGAATCAGCCGGCTCATCGGTCTTCCATTGGATGGTCGCTCCCTCTGCGGTGATGTTCCAGATCTTGAGGTCCGTTATCTTGGGAGGCGTCTTGTCCGGCAGGTTCGAGGTCGCGAAGTTTATTTCGCTACCGACCGTAGGCCCGTGGCCCGCCGCGTCGGTGCACTGCAGCCTCAGGTAGTATGTCGTCTGAGGGGCCAGGTTCCAAAGGACCAGGGTATGGTCCTGGTGGTAGCCTTCCTCGGGCACCTGGAAGGTGTAGGCCTTGCTGGCCTTGCCGTAATCGACAAAGCATTTGGCCTGCTTGTCCGTGTCCCAAAGGATCACCGCGGCGGTGTTGGTGATGCCCTTGACCGTGACATTGAAGATGCCGGGGGCGCTGTTGTCCGCCAGTGTCCCGGTCTTGAAGGAATACTCGGAACTTATGGTCGGGCCGTTCCCGCTGGCGTCCATGGATTCGACGGTGAAGTTATATATCGTGTCTGGCGAGAGGCCCCCCAGGGCCATGCTGTGGGACTCGACCAGGTCCATATCATAGATAATCTGGCCCATGCTGGTCCTCGTGTGGTAGGCGACGCCGCTGTCCGAGGGCTCGTCCGTTGCCCAGGATATGATGGCGCGGGTGGCCTCCACCTCCTCGACCTTGACGTTCGTTATCACCGGCGGTGTCCGGTCGGGGACCTTGAGCGTGAAGAAGCCGAGATCGTTGCTCGTTGTCGGCCCGTTGCCTACGACGTCTATGGCTCTGACGATGAGGTTGTACATGGTGTCCGGCTTAAGGCCCGTCAGGACGACCCGGTGGGACGTCTCGTAGCGCTCCGAGACGGCGATCTGGCCGTAGTTGGAGGTTGTGCCATACTCGATGATGCTCAGGGCCGGTTCGTTCGTGTACCATTCGACGATGGCCAGCGTGTCCGTGACACCCTCCACCTTCAGGTTGGAGATGGTCGGAGCGACCGTGTCGACCGTCGTGGAGGTCTGGAACGCGCCCGCCTCCTGGCTGGGTCCGTTGCCGTGGCTGTCCGAGGACTGGACCATGAAGAAGTACTTGGTGTCCGGCGTCAATCCCCTGAGGACGACCCTATGGTCCAGCGCGTCCCTGGAATCTCCCTCGACGAACATGTAATCCGTCGTGGTCCCGTACCTCAATCGCGTGTCGGACGGTTCGTCCGTCTTCCATGAGACCACGGCCGTTGTGGCCGTCAGGCCATCGACGCTGACCTCCGTTATGGTCGGAGGTATGTTGTCGGGCAGTTCCTTCGTGGTGAAGAGGTAGTCCTTGGAGACCGAGTAGGAGCCCGGTGCGTTCGTTGAGTTGACCTGGAAATGATATTCGGTGCTCGGCCTCAGGCCCGATAGGGTGATGCTGTGGATGGTGACGAGCTCCGAATTGAAGGGCGCGTTGTTGTAGTTGACCGTGGTCCCGTACCTGACGACGCTGTTGGCCGGGATGTCCGTGACCCAGGTCACGACGGCGCCCTTGTCCGACACGCCGAGCACGCGCACATGGGAGATGCGTGGGGCGGCCGTGTCGTACACGACATAGCCCCTGACCGCGTCGGCCTCGTTGCCTGCCTTGTCCTTGGCCTTGAAGTATATGATCTTGGTGCCCTGGCTCGACGATATGACGGTGGTGGACTTCGTGGCCCAGTCGTACCAGACCGTCACTTGGCCGCCCTCTTCCCTGAAGGACATGTAGCCGAGGCCTGCCTGCTCGGGCCGGTCGGTGGCCCGGAGGTTCAGCGGGACGGTCGTATCCCTCGCGATGAGCTGGCCGTTGTTCACGATTATGCTGAGGTCGCTGGGCGGGGTCCTGTCAAGGACGACAGGTGCGTGGGCAGGGCCTCCGATGTTGCCGGCCTCGTCCATGACCCGGAAGTAGACCTTGTGCTCCCCGTCCTCGGCCCATCCACCGGCGTCGTTCGTCAGGCTCCAGTGGTTCCTTGTGACGCCGATCTTCTCCCACGGGCTCCAGGTGTTATCGTCGTTGCTGAAGGACATGACGGTGACCTTGGCACCGGTGGCCGACTGGTCCCAGGTAAGCTTGAGGTTCACGTCAGTGTTGCGGGTGTACCGCTGGCCGTCGTTGATGGTTATGCCTACGCCCCCGGGAGCCGTCCGTTGCAGGGTTATGTTGCATTGGGCGATGGGGCCGACGTTCCCGGCATTGTCCTGGACGCGCGCGTAGACGGTGCGGTTACCGTCCCCGACGCTGGGTGAGTTCTTGTCGAGGTCCCAGCCCGAGAAGGTCGCCTGGTAGGGCACCCAATCGGACCAGTGCCTCAAGTCGTTGCTGAAGGACATGTTCAGGAGGCCTGAGAGGGCGTCATGGGCGCTTATGCCAAGGTCCACGAATGAGGTCTTCGAGTATTGGGCGCCATCGTTTATCGTCAGGGCCACCTGGTCAGGGGGTGTCGAGTCTATCCAGATGGGCCCATAGTAGGCAGGGTGCCCCCAGTTGCCGGCCCCGTCCATGGCCATTATGGAGAAGTAGATTTCGTTGCTGTCGGCGAAGGTTAAGCTTTCGGTGACCGTGACGGTCCCGGGCAGGTCGATGACCGAGTCCGGATTCAGTGCCCCTGGGCCAACGTTGAATTGCAAGGAGTAACCCTGGATGCCGCTCCTATCTGGTCCTATGCTCCATTCCATCTTCACGACCGTCAGGTTCCTCCAGGTCTTCTCGGGATGCGTCGGGCTCCAGACGTGAGGCGTCGGAGGCGGGTCCACATCTCGAGAGAACCGGTAGACCTTTCCGTCCTCGCAAGGGACGTAGATCTCCCTGTAGGCAGGCTCGTCGTCGGCCTCTGAGACCACCAGGGACATGGCCTGGGCGGGCAGGGGGCCTTGGGAGACGTCGCCCCGGTCCCATTTCTGGGTGTCGCGGTCGAATGGATAGTAATAGATGGTGTTGTTCGCGGCCGCAGCGAAGAGCTCCTCCGCGTCGTCCGCGTTGGCATCCCCCAGGGCCAGTTTGTTTATTGTGGAGATCTCGGATGTGTTGTATATTATCTCGCTGTTCCACTTGCCAGCGAAGGCGTCGTAGCGGAACCCCATTATGTACCTGTCCCCGGCAGCGGCGATGACCTCGGGCCTGCTTTCGTTCCTCGGGTCGCCGATGATGATGTCACGGATGTAGTCCCAGTAACCGCTGTATCCCCCGTAGCCGATCTCCACCGTCTGCCAGTTCCATCCAGAGTACAAGTACCTCAGGACCCTGTCGTCGCTGGTCCCGACATATATATCTTGGGGACCGAAGCCATTACCGTCACCAACCGTCAGGCACCTTAAATAGCCCGCAGGCCTGGTGTCGACCTTGTTGACCACCCAGCCGTTACCGGTAAGGTAGGCGTACCTCATGGCCCCGCCGGCCTCTATCCAGTAAATGTCCTTGGTCCCGTCGTGATTCGCATCGCCCGTGGCGAGTGCCATTGGATAGTCCGACGATGCGAAGCCCTTGTAGATGATGTCCGAGGACCAGGTGGCGCCATTGAAGCTGATCCTGTAGACCCGGCCGTTGTCCGTGGACTGCTGCGATGCGACGTATATCTCAGGGAAACCGTCGCCGGTGAGGTCGTCCACCACCAGGGCCTGGACCGAATCCGGGACGGACGGCAGCTCGTCCTTCTTCCAGGCGTTGCCCGCATGATAGACCTTGAACAGGCGGCCTTTCATCGTCGCGACATAGAGCTCGTTGTGGCCGTCCCGGTCCGCATCGCCCGCGCCGATCTTCGTGAACAGCAGACCGGTGTCGATGACGATGGAGCGGTACCATCCGGAGGACGAGACCACCGGTATGAACCCGGTCATGACGAAGGACAGCGATAGGGCTATCGCTGCGCACGCAAGGAATTTCTCATTCCTTTTGGCCATGGGTCATCAACTCCATCCCTCGGGGGCCCTGGACAGGTACGTTCCCGAGGGGGATATTCAGGACCTGTTTTCCATGATTCAGCTATTCTAGTTACGTATGTTAGAGATTGCAAATGTCATAGGTAATATTAGTTTTATTGGTACAGGTTAACCTATTGTTATATGTCGTATATAAGCAGTATAAATATATTTTAGGACATAGTTCGAATGATTGCTAACGAAACGATAGAAAAGAGGTCCGCGGGGCCCTATAGTATCAATACTGCCGCGGCAAGGACAGAGACCCAGAGGCCTTCCTTGTCCACCACGGCCGTCTGGCAGGTGGACCGGGTTATGACGTCCTTGCCCGAAATGGAGAAGATGTCCTTCTGCTCGTTGTAGGCCTTGTCCACGTCGAAGTCGAGGCCCCAGGTGGAGGCCAACATCTGGGCCGCCAGGTCCTCGGCGTAGTCCCCCGCGGCCTTCTCGTTCTGGCCCTCGGAGTGGTGCTCGCTCAGGTAGCCGAAGCTCTCCTTCTCCTGCGGGAGGGCGGCGCCGACGGCGGCCGCAATCAGCCTGTGCGGGACGTTGGATTCGTTCCTGCTCATGACAAGGAAAAGCACCTGGCCGGGGGAGAGCTGCTTGAGGCCCTCGACGTGGCCCACGAGCTTGCAGCCCGGGGGAAAGATCGAGGAGACGCTGACGAGGTTGAACTTCTCAATCTTCGCGTTCCTCAGGGCGAACTCGAAGGATGTGAGCTTGTTCTTGTGCCTCCCCACGCCCTTCGTGAAGAAGCACATCTTTGGCATCAGGTCCCCAACGACATGCATGTTCTCGTTTGGGCTAATGTGTATTTTAGTAGTTTAAGGTTTGCGGTGACTCGACACCTTGTAACACATACGCACTGACGATGGCGGGATGAAGCGATTTATTCTTCGTTCTGCGTCCCGTCCTTCATGTCCTTGCCTTCTCCCTCGCCCGCGCCCTCTCCGTTCCCGCCTTCCCCGTCGTCGTCCTTGAACGGTAAGGTTTGTTGGAGGGCCTCCCTGTCAACTTCCTTTTTCTTCTCCAGCACATCCCAGTCTAGGTTCTCCCCGGGATTGTGGCCGAGGTTCTCCGTGAACCTGTTCATTAGAAGCTCCAAACCGTTCTTCTCGCCATGAAAAACTATCCGTATGTAGAACGCCTTGAGCTGGTCCCCAAGGGGTTTGTACCTAATACACTCGAGCGTCAAGAGGTCCTCCCCGAACTCGATTTCTATAGTCCATGCCTTGTCCTCCTCCAGGAGGGAGGCCTTGGTCAGCCTTATGCTGGCCTTCGGATCGATGGCCTGAGCGGCCTTGTAGATGGCATCCCCGACATCCGTGAAGCAGATGTATGTGTGCACGCTGCTCATCTTGCACTCCTCGTACTCGCCGCTGAAAAGTTTCTTGTAGAGCACATAGGGCTCCTTCGTCGTAGGTGCCGCGTAGATCTCGCTCTCAATCCGGTCCTCTGTGGCCAATTCCTTTCCGAGGAGGTCCTTCCATCCATCCATGACCTCGGGTCTCTCGTAACCCGTCTCCCTCTCAAGGTCGTCCCAGTTAAGGAGGATGTACGGCTTCCGGCCGAGCTTCTTGACGATGCGTCTACAGTATCTTTGAATCTGTGCCCTGGGGCCGTTGAACCGTAATATCATGTAGAAGGTCTGGGGCATCTTTCCAAATTGGCTGTACCTCTTCGATTCGAGCTCAAGGGTCGTTTCTAGAAACTCGATCCTTACCGACCATTCCTTGTCCTCTTCCAACCATGATGCCCGATAAAGCTGTATCTTCACGGCCTCATCCAGCTCGAGCGCGGCATTCCAGGCAGCATCGCCTACATCCGTGAAACAGATGAAGGTCTTGAGGGACAAGTAGGAGCATTCAGTGTAGGTTCCCTTCTGGAGGTCTGCGTAGATTGCATAGGGCTTCTCGATAGAGGGCCTGGCGAAAAGCAAGGCCGTCGATTTCTCCTTCGCCATTTTATCCGCCTCGGTTGCCCTCAAGGGACGGTTTAGGTGTTTCATTCTCATAGGGCATAATAAACCTTTTCAAAGGGGTGATGAAGGTATTGAGCGCCCGACCCGGGATTCGAACCCGGGTCGAAAGATTCGCAGGCTTTCAGGATGGTCTGGCTACCCCACTCGGGCATGGAGATTCTTAGGGGCCTTCTCCTCGGTGGACCGTGGTAGAGGGGTCGGGATTATAAGTTCGGTCGTCGGTTTGTTATTCTATCTCCACTAACTACTCGGCACAGCCAATTGACAAGACCACAATAAATATAACCTCGTACGAGGATTCTTTACCGTTCGCGGGTGGGACCTTGGTGGAAGATAATCATAAGGAGACGGAGAAAGGGCCTGCCCCTGAGAACAAGGGGCCCGGACCTGAGAAGATGAATGGCGTGGAGGGCCCTCCGGAGAAGGTGGACGAGAAGAAGGCTGTTGATACCGGAGGTGTGGGCGGGACCGCGCCCCCGTCTCAAGCCCCTGCGCCGGGGACGCAGGTCCGACCCATGGCGGCCGGACGGTCGTTCCTTGGCACCACGCGGGGGAAGGTCGTGGTCCTCGTCCTAGTGGTGATAATCGTCGGAGCAGCGCTCTTTGGAACGGGCGCGTTCCGGTTCTCGGCGACAGTGAAGACCAGTGTCAAGACCGCCGCGGAGAACGTGACCGTTCCCGATAACTACTATGCGGAGAAGACGCTCACGTTCAGCTATGGCCACAGACGTGCGCCCGTCGGGACCTCTCAGACGGTCACCTTCCCGGTCGAGGGGAACGCCACGGATGGATTGGTCGAGACGACGGGGGACCCGGGGGCCATCCCAAGGTATGACCGCGGGGACAGGAAGGAAGTAGACATCGAGGTCCTGGGTGCCAGCGGGAAGACCATCGGGTCAAGCGCGACACCGTCGATACACGAGGTGGTCAAGCTCGATGCCAAGAAGTTACAGATCGGGGGTATCGGTGAGTGGCAGGTCGTCGTGGACTGCTATTCCGGGACGAACGTGGTCGTTACCCTCAAGATCTGGGTGAACTATACCAAAACGAATGCGACCGGCAATGGGACCTCCAATAGCACGCTTGGGCCGGGCCCCACGCCCCTCGGACAGGGGACCGCTAACGAAAACCATGATGCGGAGCCGATGCTCTCGTCCGCGGAGCGCGAGGTGTGGACAATTCCCAATGACCCATGAGGCCCAACTGTTCAATTCATTGAGGCGACATTTTATTCAAATGGATTTCCTTAAAAAAAGAATCGGTAGCGCCCGAGCCGGGATTCGAACCCGGGTCGAAAGCTTCGCAGGCTTTCAGGATATCCACTACCCTACTCGGGCACAGCAAAAAGGCTAACACACGCATGAGAATTAAAAGGTTTCTTTTCGTGAAGGCCCCGGTTCACCGCGACCGGCCCTTCGTCAGGATGAACAGGAGCCGACCCATCACAGGCCCGATTATTGGGATGTCCTCCCTCCGGGCTTCCTCCTCCAAGCGTCCGAGGACGCCGCCCTCCCTCGGTACGAAGTCGTAGAAACGCGGCGGTCCGAACAGTTCGGGTCGTGCTAATTGGATCACCAGTGGCATCCATAATGTATTTATCCAGAGATGGCTTTTTTCATGCGATGACCGGGATGCAAGTCAAGGGCCTGACCCTGAAATCGAGAATCCGCTTCGTAGAGAAGACATATGGCAAAGATGCCCTGATTGGATTGGTCAAGCACTTGAGGCCCGAGACCGCGGCCTTGGTCTCCGACCCGGTGAAGCTCAGGGCAACGGCCTGGTACGATCTGGAGGTCCAATCGGAGCTCGACCGGGCCGTCTGCAAGCACCTGGCCAATGGGGACCAGGGGGTTTACAGGAAGATGGGCGCATTCTCGGCCGAGTTCCAAAGTTTCAGGGCCGGGGGAAAGGACATCCGGGACCCCATCAAGATGTTCCAGATAATCGGGGCGGTCTTCGACCGCTATTTCCAACCGGGGCACATGGAGCTCGTCAAGGTCAGCGATAAGGAGACATATCTGAGGCTCTTCGAGTTCCGGTCCGTCAAGGAGAACTGTCTATCGAACCTCGGGTTCCTTGAGAAGAGCCTCGAGCTCAACGGGTTCACGCCGGTGGTCGTCGAGGAGACCCAATGCTCCGAGGACCCGTCGAAGAAGTACTGCGAGTACCACATCAAATGGAAATGAGGCGCCTATCTCAGCAATTGTTCCGAACAATAGGGGCAGAACTTGGGCGTTTTGGGGAGGTTCAGCTTCTCGCCGCAGTAGGGGCAGGCGGCGAAGGCCTTCTGGGCCGTCGACGTCACTGTGTTTCCCTTCAGGGCCACGTCCGTCTGGACCTGCTGGGTCCCACCGAGGTCGCTGTGCATGACAACGGAATTGTCCACGTTCATCGTCGAACCTGACCGGGCCTCGCCGGCTATGACCGGGCCTCCCGCCCCTCCGCCGCCAATCTGGGACCTTTGCACAACGGAATCCTTGATGTTTATCTCGTCGCCGATGCGGACGTTCTGCGCGACGATGATCTGCCTCTGCTCGCTGGCGGCCTTCTTGGTGGCCTCGACCTCGGAGAGTATCTTCGATAGGTAGGCCTGCATCTGCTGACCCGTGGTGCCGGACTGCCCCTGTATGTCCGACTTCATCCGTTCCATCTCGGCCTCGAGCCTCTCGACGTCCTCGGCCTTGTCGGCCCGCTTGAGGCGGTCCTGGACGTCCTGCAGCTTCGAGCCCGTCTGGGAGACATAGACCGCGGTCCCCAGTTCCTCCTCGAGCTTCTGTGCTTGGACGTTCATGCCGAACCGCTTCATGACCTCGATGGCTATCTCGTACCTCGTGCACGCCCCGGGCCCGTCGAAGAATATCATGTTACGGGCCTCTTCGCCAAGGGCCTGGGCCTTCTGCTTGACCTCGTTGCCGAGGGACTCGACCTTGACCATGAGGTCCTTCTTGATGTCCGGCGGCGCATCCTTGGAGCGTATCATGTCCTGGACCCGGAAGAGCGTGTTGACCGAGCTCCTCAGGTCGGTGCCGAGCAGGGCCCGCGCTGCCATGAGGTGGACATCGACCTCCTTGATCCAGTCCTGGGCGCCGGCCTCGGCCTGTTTGCCCTTCTCGCCGCACTGGAACTTGAGGATCTCGTAATGCTTGCGGTCGTTGCCGATGATTCGCTTCATGTCGTTGCCGGACCGGGATAGGAAATCATAGAGCGGCAAAAGCTCGTCGAGGACCTTGTCGGCCTCCTTGTAGCGGCCCTGGCCCATGAGAAGGTTGGCCCTGTAGTCCAGGGACCTGAACTGGTTTATTTGCGGTGTATAGGCCATGAGGGCATCTCCGGGTCGAGGCGACCGTGCCTACTTGACGGGTGCCCCGCACCCTCCACAGAACTTTGCGTTCGGCGGGTTCTGGTGACCGCATGTGGCGCATCCGGACTGGGCGATCATGGCGCCGCAGAAGTTGCAGAACTTGCCGCCGCCGGTGACGTACTGGTGGCATGAGGGGCACTGGGCACCGACCTTCTTGGTCACGTCGCCGTCGAACTGCTTGCTCTGGTAGACCTGTTGCCGCATCTGCTGGACGGCCACCTCGGACTGGACCGCGGCCATCTCGACGCCGAGGCGTGGCGAGCAGGTCACGCAGAGGTTCGTGTCCGGGTTCCAGCAGTCGACGCAGGCCCACCGGTGGTCCTTGGGGCACTTTCGGAAGTACGGCTGGATCTCGGCCCAGGACCGGCCGAAGGCGTCGTCCTTCTCCTGCCGCTGCTTTGCCGAAAGCTGGTCGCCGCTGCTCTGCTGGCGGACCATATATCCCAAGGTCCCACCAAGGAGCTCGCTGGCGAAGTGCGCGGTGCTGGCGCTCTTTGCTGCTTGCGACGCGATGTAGGTGCACTTATACTCCCTGCCGCAGATGTCACAGTGGAACGAGAACTGATAGCCTTGGTTGTTACTGTTGTCGCGCCAATTGTGGGGGACATCTAGGATAGGCATGGGACCACGCAAGGCCATTAATTATCAATTCATCTATTTAATCTTGTTTAGAAATGAAGATAAAGGAAGGGCCGCGGAACGGCACTCTGGTATCGCCCAACGGCCTAATGGTCCCTCACGAGGTCCTGCATGCCGATGAGCTTTATCCTCGCGTCGACGGCTATGCAACCCTCGCCCTTCGGCAGCACCATGACCGGGTTCAGGTCCACCTCGGCTATGTCGCCCATCTCGGTGACCATCTGGGCGAGGCGCTCCAGCCATTCCTGCAGGACATCGATGTCCGCCGGGGGCTCGCCCCTGGCGCCTTTCAATAGGACCGCGCCCCGGGTCTCGTCTATCATCTCCCGGGCGTCCGTGTTGGTCAGGGGTATCAGCCTGAAGGAGACGTCCTTCAGGGCCTCGACGTAGATGCCACCCATCCCGACCATCAGTAGGGGCCCGTAGGTCTTGTCCACGCTCATGCCCAATATCATCTCCTTGCCCCTCATCACCAGAGGCTCGACGCGCACCCCGTTGATGGCGGCCTTGGGAGCCTTGACCGACATGTTCTTGAGAATCTGGCCGTAGGCCTCCCGGACCTCCTCCTCGTTGTGCAGGTCCAGGGCGACGCCGCCCACGTCCCATTTGTGGACCAGGTCCGGGGAATCGATCTTGAGGACGACCGGGAAACGTTGTTGCTTCGCCATGGCGACCGCCTCGGCCTCGGTCTTGGCGAGCAGGGACCTGGTGGTCTTGAAACCATAGGCACCTAGCAGAATCCGGACCTCGTTGGGGTCGAGCCAGAGACGGTTTGCGTTCCTTGCTTTCAGTATCTGCTCCTCGGCCTTGGCCCGGTCCGCTTCGTACTCGCGGACCTCGCCCTTGTCCTTCTGGAGCCACTGCCCGTAGTTGTACAGCATCCGCAGGGCCTTGATGGCGGATTCCGGGAACCTGTAGGTCGGGACATTGTTCTCGGTGAGGTACCTCACGCCTGGGGAGTCCTCCTTCTTTCCAAGGAAGCAGGCGATTATGGGCTTTTTGGAGAACCGGCCGATGTCCACGATGACCTTGGCCGATTCCATCTCGATCTTGAGGACCAGCGGGACATTGAGCACTAGCACCGAGTCGACGTTCCTGTCCTTGATTATGGCCTTGAGGCACTTTCGGTACATCTCGGGCGTGGCGCCGGCGATCATGTCCACAGGGTTGTGCGTCGAGGCCTCCTTGGGGAGGAAGGTCCTCATGTAGGCCTCGGTCTCGGGCTCGAACTTGGCCATCTCGAGGCCGATGCCCTCGACGGCGTCCGCGGCCATGATGGCCGGTCCGCCGGCGTTCGTGAGGACCGCCACCCGCTTTCCCCGCGGATGGGTCTGGCTGATGAAGGCCATGGCGTAGTCGAAGAGCTCCTCGACGGATGTTGCCCTCATCATGCCGCACTGCTTGAAGAGGGCCTCGGCGGCCGCGTCCAGGCCCGCGAGCGAGCCCGTGTGGCTACTGGCCGCGGCGGCGCCGGCCTTGGTCCTGCCGGACTTGACCGCGATGATGGGCTTCCTCTGGCTGATCTTGCGCGCGAGCCTGGTGAGGTTGCGCGGGTTGCCGAAGTTCTCCATGTACATGAGGATGAGGTCCGTGTTCGGGTCCTCGCCGAAGTCCCGCAGGAGGTCGTTGCCGGAGATGTTGGCCTTGTTGCCCATGGAGACGAACTTGGAGAAGCCGATCATCTCGTCGCGGGCATGGTTCAGGATGGCCACGCACATGGCGCCCGACTGGGACATGAACGCGATGCGCCCCGGCACGGCCGGGGTCGTCCCGAAGGTCGTGTCCAACCGGTACTCGAGGTCGGTGTTTATCATGCCCATGCAGTTGGGGCCAAGGAACCTCATGCCGGCCTTGCGGGCGATCTGGTTGAGCTCCCTCTCCATCTTGTGGCCCTCCTCGCCGACCTCCTTGAAGCCCGCGGTTATGACCACGAGGCCCTTGACGCCCTTCTCGGCACATTCGAGGAAGACCTCCTTGACGCTCTTGGCGGGCACGACGATGACCGCGAGGTCCACGGGGTCAGGAATGGCCTTGATGGAGGGATAGGCCTTGACGCTATGGACCTCCTGGGCGCTAGAGTTCACTGGGTACACGGTGCCCTTGAAGCCATAGGTCAGGAGGTTGTGCATGATGACCCATCCGATCTTGGTCGGGTTGTTCGACGCGCCGACAACGGCGACGGACTTTGGCTTGAAAATACAATCGAGCTCGCCCGTGGAAATTCCTCCTCAGGATGACGGGACGTGGGTAGGCAATGACCGAATAAAACGGTTTGGCTGGCCCGGGGACCCTATTCCTCGGGCTTCTTCTTGGTCTCGAGCTTGCCCAGGGTCGCGAAGAGCGGCGGGACGGCGCCCTTGGCCACGGGCTTCGGGGCCGCCGGCGGTGGGCCTGGCTTCGCCTCGGCCTTGGGCGGCGGGGGCGGCGCGGGCCTCGTCGGGGCCTTCTTCTCGAGGTCGATGCCCCTGATGAGCTCCATGTCCTCCTCGTCGTCGTCGTCGGGCTCAGGGGATGGGCCAGGGCCTGGCCCGGGAGGCGGCGGGAAGAGGTCGGGCCTTGGCTCGAGCGGGCTCGGGCCTGGCGCTGGCATGGGGCTCGGCCCTGCCCTGGAGACCTCCTTGATGCCAGGGGATGTGATGGGCTTCGGCGGGCCGGCCGGCATAGGCTTCGGGCCCATCGAAAGTGGCCCGGGCCTGACCGCCGTCGTGAGCGGTTGGGGCGCCTTGACCGCCATCTTGACCTTCTTGATGGTCTTTACGACCGGTTTCGGCGGTGCGGCGGGCATCTGGGCCTCCGGGGTCTTCTTCACCTCGGGCTTGGATGCAACGGGTGGTACCACGGGCTTCGGCGGGGGTGGTAGGGGCTTGGCCTCGGGCGTGGGCGGCGGCTTGGCCACCGGTTTGACGACCCTCCTGACCTTGACGACCTCCTTCGGCTTCTCCGCTGGGGCCTTCGGCTTCGGGGTCACCTTCGGGACCGGCCTGACGGCCGGCTTCGGGGGCTCTTCCTCCTCCTCGATGACCTCGGCCTCGACCACCTCGGCGTCAATGACCTCGTCCTCGGGCTCATCGTCGAAGATGACCTTCTTTACCGTGGGGGTCGAGAACTCGAAGAGCGGGAACTCCCGCTCGAGCCCCTCGGGGACATCGGCGCCCTCTTCGGATGGGGCCAGGTCTATGGAGCGGGCCAGGTCGACATGGATCGGGTCGTTGGTCCTTGATCCGGTCATGCCCAGGTGGAACCTCTGATAAACCTCGCAGGACTTTGCGATGTCCTGGTTGATCTTGAAACAGACGGTGCAGAGGTTGAAGTTGGGCCTCACGTGACATGCGTGGGTCGGGAGGTTGTCCAGGAAGAACCTCAGGTTGTCCTTTCTCTTGTCATAAATCGCAGCGGCATCGCACTGCATGGCCGTCATAGTCATCACCTGGTCGCTCTCCTTACCCTCGAGGTCCGTCGAGTGACACACCTCTATTTATTTAATGGATAAAGAGTTTTTGGTTGATTCACTTAATTCCCCACCGCTCCCCGTCGAGCCTTGGCCCTTCTGTCCCGCGCAGGGCCACCAATGCCTCGCTTGCGCCTCAGGACCATTATGAGGAGAACCGTCCCAATCATGGGAACCAGGATGTCCCTGAACTCTGGTATCGTGGTGTAGTCCGGGCTCCAATTGTTGTCTGGGCCCCGGTCCTTGACCGCCCCGCCTGGCTCGGGGTCCCCCTCGGTCGTGGTATAGTAGTTTATCGTCTGGGTGGAGGTCAGGTTCAGATAGCTGAACTCGATGCCCAGCTCTAGCTTCTTCTCCTTTCGATCCATGTCGTACCTGTCCTTGTTGGCGAGAGAGACCTCGCTCCACGCGGAGCCGTTATAGGAGAATAGCCGGACCGTGCTGTTATCGTCATCGTACACGACATCGAAGTCGGCAGTGCCATCACCGTCCACGTCGATATAGAAATGCACGCAGGCCTGAAGGGACTGGTATGTCTCCGCATGGAGGTTCAGCCATGTCCCGTTGTCTGATATCCTCATCGTCTTGAGGTCCTCGTGGTCGTCCACCCCGTTCTCATTGTTGTCCGAGACCTTCCCCTCATCGGCGTTCTTCCAGTCGGGGTCGACCTTGTTGTCCGTGTAGTCCACCGTGTTGTCGTAGCCTCTGGCGCCCCCGGAGGTTATCGTCGATACGAACGAGGACAGAGGAAAGACCCCCTCGACGCCCCTGGCAGTCGAGCTCACGGCATCACGGGCCAGGATGACCCCGATGGTCTGATTCGCCCCGTCGAGGGAGACATCCCCTGCAAGGAAGACCGTGATGGGCTGGCCGCCGCCCGAGATGGGCAGGGGCGGGCTTATCTTGATGACCGCACGCCCGTTCGCGAACTGGGACCCGCCGAGCAGGTGGGTGATGTCCAAGGGGGTGAAGGTCCTGTCCCCGTCGTCCTCGTAGAGGTGGATGGCGCCCGTTGCCAGGTCGGTCGCGTTCCCCGTCCTTTCGAAAGTAAGTGCCCTCAGGAGGACGGTCTCGGAGGCTCCGATCTCGATGCCCATGAACGGGACATCCGCGGTGCCCGGTTCTATGCGGTCGGGGATTGCATCGATGGCCTTTGCGGTCAGCTGCCCCCTGTCGCCCGAAAGGACGGTGTCCGAGGCGTCGATGTCCTCCTCCCAGTCGGTCATCACGAAATAGGCGTCGACCCGGTTGTAGGCGCCAATGCCAACGGCATCGCTGGTCACCTGTGCCTCGATCCTGAAGTGGTCCTTGGCTGCGGGGACCTGGGCTTGGACCTCCTCCCATGCCGAGGGCCCTGCCCCGGGACCCTTGTAGCTGAACAGCTTGGACGAGCTGATGGCCCCGGCCTTCCCCTCGATCTGGAGCAAGAACTCGGCTCCCAGGGTCACGCCGGTCAGCTTGAGACCCGTCGTGGCGTTCTGGTCGGTGTCCATGTATATGAGGGCTGTGTCGGTCCCCGTGACCCTCGGGAGCTCGACAGGAGGGGGCGGAGGGCCCGGGAGCGTGACGTTCTGGGGTGGTCCCGGCCTCGCCCTCTCGGTCGCCGGGGTGAGGGCCCCCGACAGGCCCTCGCCGGACGTGGCCAGGTAGAACGAGACTGCCCCGGGCTCGAAATGGGACCTGTAATCGACGATGTCTATCCTCGGCACCGCGATCTCGCCCGTGTCCCCTTCCACGTCGATATTCGCAGGGACGCTCGCCCAGTCCTCGAAGAGGCCGTCAATCCTTATCTCGGTAGGGACCGCCCCCACGTACTTCGCTGAAAGTGGGTCCCCATTGACCGTGATGACGCCCATTTCCAGGCCCACCATGGACCGCCCCATGGCGAACCCCAGGGTGGAGTAGGGCTCTGAGCCCGCCGACAGGCGGACCGTTACGAATGCCGTGAGGTCCGCGCCCGGGGCTATCTTGTATGGGCCAGAGAGGTCGAGGGTCGCCTGCCCGCCAGCGGGGGTCGCGGTTGCGAGTGCGTGGTCCTCGGGGTCCATGGTCCCATCGCCGTCGTCGAGCAGGAGGCGGACCTCCTCCGGGGCCTTCGTGAGGGTGCCCACCATTGAGAAGGTCATCGACCTCAGCTCCACGGCCTTTACAAGGGCCCTGAGCCTCAGCCTCACGACCGGGTGCTCCTGGCCGTCCAAGGTCAGGACTGGGGGACCCGCCCGGTCCACATCAATTACGAGCGCGTCCTGGCCCGGGGATATTATGGCCTGGCCTCCGTCCTCCCTTTCCTGGGAATCTCTCATCATGAAATAGGCCTGGGGGACCGCCTTCCCGGCCAATCCTAGAACCCCCATCGCCACCTTGGCCTCGAGGGATTGGGGGCCCGTGGCCGCCTGGACCCCTCCGACCATGTTCCAGCCGTTCCAGTCGTCCATTCCCCTCGAGGCATTGAATGCGTAAAGGGATGTGGATTGGACCTTGCCGTCCCACCCGAAGGCCTCGACGAGACGGTCAGCCCCCATGCCGTGTATAGAGTAACCGGTGCTATCCTCCTCGTCGCAGTCGAGGAACACCCAAAGGACGTCGACCCCGTCGTCCTTCCCCCCCATGATCCGGCCAGCCCCCCCCACCTCCACGTACATGTAGAGGGCGCCATCCCTCACCGTCGCAGCGTATCCAATGATGTCCAGGTCGCTGTTCATTGGCTGGTCCCCAGCCGGGTCCGGGAACTTATCGACCGCGGACCAGTCCTGAAAGGACCCATCGATTACGATTGAAGGGCCCTGCTGATTGAAGTACATGAACATAGGAAGGACCATCATGCTCAGGACCATCAAGAGGGTCACGCCGACGGCCCCGAGGTTCCTCCTCCGTCTGGCCTTCATAGGCGTTCGGGAGATGCCGCTCCCGTTCACGAGGCCGTTGCCGTTCGTCAGGCCGCTTCTCCCGTTGACAAGGCCCCGACCGTTCACCAGGCCCTTGCCGTTAACGAGACCGCGACCGTTCACGAGGCCCTTACCGTTCGTGAGGCCTCGACCGTTGACCAGTCCGTGGGTCTCGCCCAGGGCCACCCGCTTGAGCCTGCGCGTCATACGCAGCTCCTTGACCTCTATCTCGGCGAGCTCGTCCCCGACCGGGACCATGTCGAGGACCTCCTCAGGGGTCTCCACCATCTCCAGGACCTCTCCCTCGGCTGGGACGGCCTCGGGGACCGGCCCGCGGGCCTCTAACAGGGTGTCCACGATGTCCTGCAGGAGGGTCCTGACGGCCACGGACGCAGGCGCCATGGTCTGGGCCTTGAGGGCCGCCTGGTAGGCCTCGTCGATGCGGACAAGGGCCTGCAATGCTTTGGCCTTGGACAGGTAGCCTTCGATCCTGCTAGGGTCCAAATCAAGGGCCGCCTCGAAGGTGTTCAGGGCCGAGCGGGTCATGCCTATGTCCATGAGAGCGTTGCCCTTGTACCACACGGCCTCGAAGGTCGGGAATTTAGATATTGAAAGGTCATAATGCTCCATGGCGAGGCCGACCTCGCCTCTGACGAAGTCCTCGTAGCCTTGCTGGGCCTCGAGGAAGGCCTCCTCCTGTACCGTCGTAAGGGGCTGCGACGGCTGGGCCGCGGGCGCTGGCTCTTTTGGGCTCCCTGTGACAGGCGATACGGCCCCTGGCTCCCCCTCAACACCCATGGTCTCTGTGAGCGCGACCAGCTCCGCTACGGCCTTCTCCTCCAAGGCCTTCAGATCGGAAAGGGTCTCGGCGGGTCCTTCCACTGGCTGTTGAGCTGGGAGCTCCTCGACGGGCTCGAGCTCCTGGATCGCCTCGACGTGCTCTTCCTCTGGGACCGGGTGCATCTCGGGGAGCCCTTCCAGCTCGCCGGCGGGCACCTCGGTCTCGTGGGCGCCAAGGGCCTCCAGCCTGGGCAAGGGCTCCTCCTCAGGGACCATCTCCAGCTCAGGGTATGCCTCGATGTCGGAGAGCGGTTCCAGTTCAGGCAGCTCTTCGAAGTCCTCGGGCCTGAAACCCGAGGGCCCCTCGACGACCTCCTCCAGGGTCGGCAGGGCCGCCTCCTCCTGGGTGATCTCCTCGACGGTCTCGAGCTCGGGATAGCCCTCGGCCTCGGACACGGGTTCGAGCTCCCTGACCCCTTCCACGACGGGCTCCATTACGGGTGGTTCCTGGGGTACCGGGACCGCGGCCGGGGCCTCCTCGGCGCCCTCGATGAAGAAGGCCTTACTGATGCGCCGCTTCATCTCACGCTCGATACGGCCCTCACGTTCCCGCTTGAACTCCTCCCATTCCCGTCTGGCCTCGAGCTCTAGCTTGAGGTCCAGGAGCAGGTCCTCGGCCTGCAGAGGCTCTCCGGCCCCGAGGGAGATCAGGATCTCGTCCTTCTTCTCAGGGAGCTGGTCCTTTGGGATCCCGTTCAGTTCCTCAAGGATCCTTATTTTCGTGGCTTCGAGGGCCTCGGCCCTGGCCTCGACAGGCCCTACCCGCTTCAGACGCTTCGCCAGGTCCTCGGCCCTTGACAAGGCCAGGTAGTTCTTGGCGCGCTTGGCCCTGATGTCTAGTGTTAGCTTGACAAGCGCGTTCTCGGCCTCGAATATCTGGCCCTGGTCCAGCATCCGCCAGATGTTCCTGGCCTGGGCTTCGAAGCCTCGGATGTTCAGGCCCTTCAGGTCCCGTATGACCTTGTCCTTGGTCTCGGCCTTGGTCCTCTCTATGGCCTTGCTGCTGGAGTCCATGGTCTGGCCGAGGTGGGCTAGGAGCGAGCCTTTGGCTATGACGGCCTCGATGCCCTGGACCATCCTCCGCTTCTGGGCGTCCTCGTCCTTCTTCAGGCCCTTGTCTCGCGCCTTGCGGACCTCGTCTGTGAACATGACGCCGAGGACGTCCTGGGAAGGGGCCTCCTTCCTCTTGGCCTGCATGCGCTCCTTGATTATGTTGAGACGCCGAAGGGAATCTGACAGCAAGAGACCGGTGTCGATGTCCTGCCTGGTCCTAACCTCGCTGGAGGCCTTGGAGACGACCTCGCCGATCCGCTCCTTCATCTCGCCTTTCGGCCTGGGGGGTGCTTCGTCGATAATGACCTCGTACTCGTCGGATTTGGCCTTGGACGGTGGCGGTGTCAAGAACGGGGAGGGTTGGTCGACCGGGGAGCCGCAGGATGGGCATTTCCCTGCCCCTTGTGGAAGGCTGGCACCGCACTTCTTGCAAACCCCTGGTTCGGAGCCTACCTTGTCCCAGTGCTGCTTGAACTTCTGGGCGAAGCCGTTCTGATGCCCCTTCTCCTCGTCGGCCATCTGTTCTTATAATAATATAATATATTAATATGGGTTACTTACACCTATTTTGCATTTCTAGTAAGATTCTTTGCCTTTTCCCTGGCATTCGGGAGCTGGCCGAACGGGTCCGTCACGACCTCCATCACGGTCGTGCCCTCGCCCGCGGCCATCCTGACGAGGAGGGAGCCAGAGAGGGCCTTTACTATGGACGGTTCGACGTTGTCCTCTTTAAGGGCCTTCATGAGCGAGGCCTTGAACCGCCCTAGGCTCCCCTGGCGAGCCCTGGCCAGTTGGTCAAAGAGCCGTGTGGCCTTGTAACGTATGGACCTCCCGTCGCGGAGAGGGACGATCAGGCCCGCCCGTTCGAGCTTCTCGAGGTGCCAGCTCAGGGCCTGCCGTGGGACCCCAATGGCCTTCGAAAGCCCGGCCTGCGTGGCACCTGGGCGTTCCTTGACCTTGTGGAACGTCCTGAGGGTCGCCGGATTGCTGAGTGCCGAGAATAACCTGGCCTCCTCGTCGGTGAGATGGCCCGCGGCACGGTAGGCCCACCTGCCGCCGAGCCGGGCCCGGGTCACAAGGCCCACTCCGATGAGCTTGGACAGGTGCCACACGGCGTTCGCCCTCGAGGTCCCTAGGGCCCTTGCGAGCTCGCCCGAGGTCTGGCAGGGCCTGCGGCAGAGCTCGGAGAACATGGCCCTGCGGGCCTTGCTCATCATGAGCGAGGCCCTGGGAAGCGGGGGCTGCTGGGCAAGACCCTGCTGCCGCTGCCCCTCGAGGGCCCGGCGCATCCTTTGCCCGAGGCCGTCCTCCTGTGAGGCCCCTCCTTTCCTGGCCTGCCTGTCTGACAATTCGACCACACCTCATGCCGTCCCGAGGGCTGGCATTACTGGTACTCGTCGAGGACGTTCTGCACGAACCGGTCCAGATCGAGGCCCTCGAGGTCCTGGTCCCCAAGGTCCTCGAGGACCCGTGCGACATTCTTCGCCACCTCCGGCGGGAGGCCGTCCATTTTCTCCTTCAGGGCCTTCTTGACCTTGTCCATGGTGGCCTTGGTGCTACGCCTGTAGGTCCGCACAGGGTTCACGACGATGCCGAGGCCCTTGATTATCTTGTAGGGATGGGCCGATTCGTCATGGGCGCTCCCCCGGAACTTGATTATCTTGAGGCTCCTCTCGGCATCCTTGCCGAGGAGGTTGTGCCTCAGGTGAACGACGCAGTCGGCGACGTACATCGGGATGGTTATCTCGCTGCCGGAGAGGTTGCCCTGGCCCCCATGCTCCTCCAGCGTGCATATCACGGTCCCGACGGTACGCAGCTGGTTCATGAGCAGTGTGACGTACTCCCGCTGCTCGTACATGTCCTTGATGGTCCACATGACGGGTGTCAGCGGGTCCACGACTATGCGGGCATTGAAGCCGCGCCATTCCTCGACGAGAAGGGGAAGCTCCGTCTTGACGAACTCCGTGAACTCCTTGGCCGAGGCATCTATGAAGACGAGCCTGCCGGCCTTGATCTGGGCTTTTATATCGGTCCAGCCCATGGCCTCGGCCTCCTTGATGATCTGGGCTTGGGCCTCGTCGAGGCTTATAAAGACCCCTTCCTGGCCCTCTTCGAGGCCCCTGCGGACGAACTGCAGGGCCAAGGTGGTTTTGCCTGCACCAGTAGCCCCGATGACGACGGTGGTGCTGTTCTTGTTGAGGCCGCCGTCCGTGATGGAATTGAGACCGAAGATGCCGGTACGGAGCTTGTCCATCGCTGCCATCGTCGGAACGATAGGACTGGCCGGTTAAAAATCTTGCCGAAGGGGCAAAGGTGCCATTTCCCGCCCTTTTTTTTGACGAAAGGTTTATCGGTGGGGACTAAAATCGGTCCAAATATGTCCGACAAACCGAACCCCTTCGTCTACGCCAGGACCCACGACGTCGTTTGGATGAGCCAGAATACGAACCACCTCCCCACGACGCCGGATATCGAGAAGGCCATAATCGATTGTGTGAAGAGGAAGGAATACAACCTCTACCCGCCATTCCTGACGGGGCTCACGGACCTTCACGATGCCATCAGGGCGGACCTGGGGCTGAAGGACTTCAAGGTCATGCTGACATCCGGGGGCACTGAGGCGCTCTATATCGCCCTGAGGGCCTTCCTCGAGAAGGGCTCCGAGGTCATAACATCGGACCCGAGCTACTTCATCATTCACCATTTCATCGAGCTCTCGGGGGCCAGGCCCACCAACCTGCCGATTTACAAACCGCCTTACAAATACGATATCGAGGAGATCAAGAATGCCATTAACAACAAAACAAAGATGATCCTGCTCATCGACCCCATCAATCCCCTTGGAACGGGCTATACTAAGGCCGAGGTCAAGGCTATATGTGACCTGGCCGTCGACCACGATCTTGTGATCTTCGACGACATAACCTATCGGGACTTCGCAGAGGAGCACCACCTCACGACGGAGTTCGCGCCTGACAACACGCTCATTGCATACTCGGTGTCCAAGAACTGCGGATTGGCCGGGCTCAGGGTCGGGGGCTTGGTGGCGCCACAGAAACTGATGGATGTTGCGGCTCCTTTTAACACGAACGACCTGTCCATCAACATTCTTGCCCAGTACGCGGCTTTGGCGGCCTTGAAGACGAAGAAGAACTGGATAAAAGGTGTCGTCGCCCAGTCACGGAAGAACCAGAAGATCATCAAAGAGGCCGTCGACAATGTCGATGGGGCCTTCCTGCCGGTCTATCCGTCCCAGGCCAATATGTTCGTCATTGATGTGAGCCAAACAGGCATCAAGACCGAGCCCATACAGGACAAGCTGCTCTACGAGCACAACATCTTCGTGAGGGCGGGCCAGTACGTGAGCAAGCAGTTCGGGTCCAAGTTCGTGAGGCTGTCGTTCACGGTCCCGGAGGAGGGGGTGCGGAGGTTCGCTGAGGCCTTCCCGAAGGTGATGAACGAACTGAAGAAGGGGAAGAGATAGGCTGGTAATGATCCCTCTTTTTCTAACTTCGTACAATAAGCTTATTATAATTTCGTTCTGTTTGATTCTAGTGCATTTTACAGGGAGAGTGGAGCATCTATGGAAAAAGGTCTGGTATTCCTGATCGTCCTTTCTATGATCGCCTGTTCGTTCGGGGTCGTCTCCGGTGGGAATGGTGGAACGCCGGTCCGGGTGGCCCCGTCCATTTCCAGTATCGACACCCTACTGGGTGGCTATTTCACGCTGAACGAAGGGCAGGTCAGTGACGCTGCGATTGTCCTTCACTCACGGAATGCTTTCTTCACGCCGACCGGTGTCCTGTTCCGTGTGACGGAGGGAGAGGGCGGATATGTGTTCAGGATGTCCTTCCAGGGCGCCAACCAGGTCGTCCCAATGGGAGTGGACCGATTGCCCTTCGACAGCAACTACTTTATTGGCAACGACCCCTCGGGCTGGAGGACCCGGGTCCCTAACTATCGGGAGGTCGTTTATGAGGGACTTTACGACGGGGCGGACCTCGTATTCAAAGCCACGCCTGAGGGCGTGAAGTACGAGTTCATCGTCCATCCGGGAGGGAATGTCGACGACATCAGACTGGCCTTCGAGGGTGCCCAGATATCGACGGACGGGAAGGACCTGTTCATCGAGACCCCGCTCGGACGGGTCGTGGACGGCGGGCTTGTGGTATATCAGGACCCGGAAGTGCCGCTTGACGCTAGAGTGCTTGTCGAGGATGGTGCGGTCGGGTACAGGATCGATGACGGGCGTTACGACCCGTCGGGGACCCTTGTCATAGACCCGCTCATCTTCTCGACCTTGTTCGGGGGCGGGGCGATGGATTCGGGCGAGGCTATCGCCCTGGACAGCTCGAACGACATGTATGTGACCGGTGCCACGAACTCCGCCAACTTCCCGACGACGGTCGGGGCCTACGACAGGACGCCGAATGGTAACCAGGACGCCTTCGTCCTGGCCCTCAATGCCACTGGGAAGGACCTCATTTACGCCACCTATGTCGGCGGGAGCAACACAGACCTGGCCCATGCGATAGCGGTCGACAGCTCGAAGAACGCCTATGTGACCGGGGAGACCTATTCCCTCAACTTCCCCACCATCGCTGGTTCCTATGATCTCAGTTTCAATGGAATAGATATGGATGCCTTTGTGTTCAAGCTGAACCCGACCGGATCGAGCCTGACCTACTCGACCTATGTCGGCGGCAACAGCGACGATGTGGGAAATGATATTGCGCTCGACGGGTCGGGCAATGTATATGTGGCCGGGTACACCTGGTCCACGAACTTCCCGACCGTGTCGGCCTACAGCGCGGCATACCACGGAATGGGCGACATCATCGTCTTCAAGCTGAACCCGGCGGGGAGCGCCCTGGTGTTCTCAACATACATCGGCGGTTCCAGCTGGGATTACGCCGATTCGCTGGCGATCGATCCCTCTAACAATGTCTTTGTGACCGGGCAGACGGCCTCTAGCGCCGACTACCCGACTACGAATGGGGCCTATGATACCACCTTCAATGGCGGCCAGTTCGACCTCTTCGTGCTGAGGCTGAACACCAGCGGGTCCCCGCTGGACTATTCCACATTCATCGGCGGATCCAACTTTGAGTTCGTCGGCCATATAACTGTCGATGCTTCAGGCAACGCCTATGTGACGGGCATGACCGTTTCCAACAACTTTCCAACGACACCGGGGGCCTACGACACCACCTACGGCGGGGGGTACGAGAGCTTCCTGTTCAAGCTCAACTCGACCGGGAAGGGCCTCGTCTACTCCACCTATGTCGGGAATAATGGCGACGATACGGGCAACGATGTGGCCCTGGACAAGGCGGGGGACGCCTACGTTACGGGACAGACCGACTCCATTAACTTCCCGACGAGCCCGGGGGCCTACTGCACCACCTTCAATGCCGGCGTCGGCACGGACGGCTTCATTTTTGCTGTGAACTCCACCGGGAAGGGCCTTATCTATTCGTCTTTCGTCGGCGGGACCAACAGTGACATCGGCAATGGCATAGCCTTGGACGGCGCCGGCCTCATCTACATCACCGGATGGACGATCTCAGCCAACTTCCCGACCACCCAGGGGGCATTCTGCACCACGCTGGCGGCGGGAGGGGACGGGTTCGTGCTCAAGATGAAGGTCCCGTTGCCCCCGGGCCTGCCGAAGGGCCTGGTGGCCGCCTCTGGCGACGGATATGTGCTACTGGACTGGGCGAGGCCCGATGATGATGGCGGGGCCAAGATTACCAATTGCCGGGTCTATCGGGGCCCGGACCCGGGCAGCCTCACGCCCGTGATGCTGATCGGCAATGTGACGGAATACAACGATACGACGGTCACGAACGGGGTCAAACACTACTATGCGGTCACTGCAAAGAACATCGTCGGCGAGGGCCCGATGTCCGCCATCGTTAGTGCGACCCCGAGCACGATACCTGCATCTCCTCAGAACCTGAAGGCAACCATTGGGAACAAGTATGTGAACCTGACCTGGGCCGCACCCTCGAGCACGGGCGGCGCCCCGATCGCGCACTACAAAATCTACAAAGGGGTGCAGCTGACATCGCTCGCGGCCCTCCCGGAGCTGGGAAATATCTCGGCCTATAACGATACCGTGGTCCAGAACGGGGTCACCTATTATTATGCGGTCTCGGCACTGAACCTGAGGGGCGAGGGCTCGATGAGCTCGACCGTGAAGGCGATTCCCGGTAAGGTCCCGTCGGCACCGCGCAACCTTAGCGCTGCCATCGGTGACGCCTACGTGCTCCTTGACTGGGATGGGCCCCAGGACCTCGGAGGGTACGCCCTGACCATCTACAAGGTCTACAAGGAGGGGGCCGGAAGCGCTCGTGCCGTCATAGGCCAGGTTGCCACACTGGGCTACAACGATACGACCGTCGAGAACGGGAAGACCTACAACTATTCCGTCTCTGCGACGAACGCCCTGGGCGAAGGGCCGGCGGGCCCCGTGGTCCTGGCAAGGCCTGGACGCGTACCTGGGGCACCCATCCTGACCGCACAGGCAGGGGACGGGCGCGTCGACCTCTCATGGACAGCCAGCAACGATGGAGGATACCCGGTCTCCGGGTTCAGGGTCTACAGGGGCGTTACGGCAACCGCGATGATATTTCTTGCGAACATCACTGGGACACTGTACAACGATTCGACCGTCGAGAACGGGAAGACCTATGATTATGTGGTCTCGGCCATGAATGCGCTCGGCGAGGGCCCGATGAGCTTGACCGTGTCCGCCACGCCCAAGGGCCTTCCGGACCGTCCGGTCAACCTAACGGTAGTGGCAGGAAACGGATTCGTGGTCCTGTCATGGCTCCCACCAACGCATACCGGTGGCCTGACGATCTCGGGCTACAAGGTATACAAGGGGACGAAGGCCACAGGGGAGGACCTTGCGTTGCTCAAGGAGGTCACAACCCTGACATTAAATGACACCCAAGTCGTGAACAAGGTGACATACTACTACGCCGTTTCCGCCATCAATGAGGTGGGCGAGGGCCCGAGGACCATCCTGGTCCAGGCGACGCCACTAGGACTTCCAGGCAAGGTCCAGAACCTCTTGGCCAAGGGTGGGGACGGCCATGTGCTCCTCGGATGGGCGGCCCCGGGAGATGACGGCGGATCCCCGATACTCGGGTACAAGGTCTTCAAAGGGAGCCCCCTGCTATCGGTGGTCAGCTCGCCGGGCCTGAATGACACCGCCGTGAAGAACGGCGTGAATTACACGTACTACGTCGCGGCCTACACGGCAGTGGGGATTGGTGAGAGATCGAAGGTCATGGCGACGCCTGGTGCCACCTCAAAGGCACCAACGAACCTGACGGTCACAGTGAAAAGCGATGGGGTCCTGCTGAGATGGGGACCGCCGCAGGACACTGGCGGGTTCATGGTCGAAGAGTACAGGATCTACCGGGGTACCTCGCCAGATGCCCTGTCCTTGGTCGGAAAAACCTCTCCATTGATCGATAGCTCGACCAACGGAGGATGTAATTATCTGGATAAGGACGTGAAGGCCGGGAAGACCTATTACTACCGCGTCTCGGCTGTGAACGAGCGCGGGGAGGGTACGAGAAGTGTTGTGGCCTCCGGGAAGGCCAAGACGGCCAGTACCGGGATGGGCGGGACCTTCTACCTGCTACTGGCAGTCCTGATAGTGGCGATCATCGCGGTGGTCGTGGTCGTCCTAGTGTTGAAGAGGCGCAAGGGTCGGACCCCGGAGGTGGCCCCTCAGGCGCCTCCGCCCCAGCCGCAGCCCATGCAGTATGGTTACCAACAGCCCCAACAGCAACAGGAGGGATTGGGGGGCCAAGGTCAGGCCTGGGAGGCCGGCCAGCAGCCCCCTTACGTTCCACCGCCACAAGGGCCCAATATACCATGATTGATAGAGTTTTTTTTGAATGGATTGTGCAATTTACAGATGGCACCACAAGAAATACCATTTATTTCGGTAGGGAAAAAGGACATATACATGTCTATACATATGTATATACTAAGGTATATACTTGACCAGCTGGAAAGGACGGGAAATAGTAATCGATAAGATGCGCAATGTGCCGGTCGAGATGCGGGAATGTGGGATTTCGACACAGGAAATCATAGAGGTCCTTGAGAACGGACTGTCACCGACAAAACGCAAGAAAGGGATAATCGAAAGATGGTTGAGGCAGGGCTGGGAGATCACGATCATCGTCATAGAGGATTGCACGGACTATTGGTTGGTTAGGCATGTGGCCAAGAGACGGATAAACAAGAATGTCGCAAGAGTGCTCAGGGGAATGAGGAGATGACACACAACTGCAATCTTTGTGGAAAAACAATGCGGGCCGTCAATGACATCGAGATAAAAGGTATCAGAGAACTTGCTGGCGCGAAGGTTCGGGGTTGGAGATGCAAATGCGGGAACGAGCACGCCAATTCCGATGATGTGGACGTCATCGTTGAATATTACAAGATATTGCGGTCAGGCGTGAAGGTCTCATTATTTAAGTCCGGTAATAGTTGGGCCATTCGTCTTCCCGCATCGCTTGTTCGCGCGCTCCATCTGAGATCGAAGACCGGTTTCAGCCTGCAATTAGTTGGCGAAACGATAATCTTGAAACCGATGGCGCGGAATTGAACTGGAACTGGAAATCTCTTATTTTCCTGGGTTACTTCTTCCATTCTCTATCGCTGGAAATTAATTCATTCCTTCTTTTCGTCGGCGAATTCGTAGAAAGTGACCCTGGCGCCGCCAAGGCTTGAGTCGAACTCCCACTCGCGGACGTGGCTTTCGAGGTCCATGCCGGAATCGAATTCGATGCCGATTTGCCGCAATAGTTCCTCGGCCTTGAAAAGAATGTCGAGGCTCTGTTTGTCCTTGACTGGAATCTCAATCTTGACATGACAGGGTCTGCCCATGTTGTCGACGACCTTGGACTTTGCCAACGGGACCATCTCCGCTGGAACAAATCCAAATAGAGGGATAAAAATCCTTTCAAATCGGCCAGCAAGGTCAATTTCTATCCGGTCCTTTCTTTTTATGATATATGATGAGCGCAACGACCAAGATGATCCCGACAGATGATAAGATGTCGATTTCAAGTTCGATTTTCCCTATCGATTGCCCAGTTCTGACGTCTATATTAATCTCCTGAGATTCATTTTCGTCGTTGGCGAACCAATGTTCGGTTCTTGCTTCGATCGTATGAGAACCCTGCACCGCGGCCCACTTTACAGTGACGTTCTTGAATCCCCCTGGATTCATCCTCCCAGCGCTCATATTCATAGCGATTGGTCTTCCGTCGATAAAGAAGGAAACATTCGCATATGGCTCGTAGAAGTCACCATCGTTCCTGAGAGTGGCCGTTATCGTCGTGGACTCTCCAGCGATTGGTCCAACGGGAAAGGTCGTGACAAATGGGATGGAGATGAGGGGGCAATGAATGACTATCGATGCGTGCTCTTCCGTTGTGGTCTTTTGCGGGCTATCGTTCGATTGGGCTAGCACTTTCAGGTCACAGACCGCTCTGGGGCGGGAGGGTGGCGGGACAACGACCGTGATAGAGATGTTGAAAGAATCCCCTGGAAGAATGACCGATTTTCCTATGGGGACCGTTGACGGGGAGGAGATTGTTGGCCAACCATTCGAACATGAGGCCTCAACGGTGTACTCATCTGGCATCACCCCTATGTTCGTGATGGTGACATTGTATTTAGCCCAGCCCATGGGGTTCTCACTATTCAAGTCCAGGTTGGAGGCTTTCAATATCAATGTAAGCTCAAAATCATAAAGACCTTTTTCGGGGCTCATGGACCGTCCATTATCTGCATTGCACCCCACTGAGAGCAATATACAAACCAGGATCAGCACAGCTCTTTGGAGTAGGGACATGATGATATCTTTGCTATCGTCGGTTATATACCATGATTGGTGGAAGGTTTTTACACCATATGGGACTAAGAAAAAAAACCCAAAACCGAGGCCTTCCCGAAGGTCATAAAGGAACAGAAGAGATAAATAATGGATACTCGACCCTTTTTTAATCAAATAACATTAGAGATAGCTAGGATTAAATGAGACCATTTCGATATTTCTTCGATGATTATCCAAAATGCTACTCGAAATAATGATTTTAAATCTCAAACCACGGCACACAAGAAAAAAATCAGTAAAGACCAGGGAGGGGAAAAACTAGAGACGATGCGCAAGTTCCCAAGAAGGCGACAAAGCAGCGATGGTATCTATGAACGTATTGAATGGTTCAAGAACCCGCATCATTCCGATTTATGGGAGCTCGCTATTGGATCCCTCTCTGGGGCATTCGGTCTTCTTTTCTTAGGCATTTATCTTTTCATCTTCTTGCCGTGGACGTTCCTGTTACTAACACTCGGAATTATACCGTGTTTCGTTCTCGTTTTGATTCTCGCAATCGAATCCCTTCACTCGTTAAATGATTCGCCATCTGCGGTGGGAGCTACAGCATCTAAACTTCAATTCAGGTACATTAATGGGAAAGTCGATATCTTTCTATGGACCGAAATTAAACATATAAAGGTTTTCGATTCAATTATTGACCTTCTTGGGAAAAGAAAATGCGTTTTGGAACTCGTCGATACCACCAATACAAAATGGTCCTTCTATAATGATTCGATGCCGTCACGGGAATTCGCGGAATTTATTTTAAATTCGTTCAAGAAAAATAGAATGGGGGGGAAGCACAAAGATATCTGAAAGGCCGAACGCAAATCACCTGGTCGTCTTGAACCCCTCGACGACCTTCAGGTTCTCTGGATGTTTATCGAAGTATGCCCGGACCGGGTCCAGTATCTGGTTGAGCGCGTCCGAGACCCCCTTCTTCAGGTCCGCGGGGTGCAGCTTCCCGTCGACAAAGGCCTTCTCGAGGCCCACGTAGGAATCGAACTGGACGTCCCCACCGAACTTTGCGGGCCGCTTGATGTTGATGACAGGAAGCCTGTTGAACAGGATGTTCCTTGCGATGTCCATCAAGGGATTCCCTTCGACGACCTTCTCCGGGCAGAAGGCGTTCTTGATCTTCCTGGCGACCTCCTCGGCGGGGTCGTGCAGGAAGATGGCGCTCTCGGGCTTGGACTTGGACATCTTGGCCTCCGACGGGTCCATGCGGCCTGCGCCCTGGAGACCGGCGTTCAGGGGCGTGTGGATGGCCACCGGAGGTTTTAACTTGAGTTTTGGCGCCACGTCCCTGGCCAGCATGTGGGCATGGCGCTGGTCCAGTCCGCCGAGGGCCACGTCCACCTTGAGATAGAAGATGTCCGCGACCTGTATGAGCGGGTACATGAGCTTCGATGTGTCCTGGTCGCCGTCGGCCTCGTGGCGACCCAGGATTGTCAGGGCCCGCTTGACACGGGAAAGCGTCGATGCCTTGGCGACGCGCAGGACGAGCTCCCAGTACTTCGGGTCGCTCATGTAGTCCGTGAAATAGATGAACTTCGTCCTCTCGGTGTCGATGCCCATGGCGGTGAAGCAGTCCTCCATGTACTTCCCGCACTTGCGTATCTTTTCCATATCGCCGCCGAGCTTATCGTTGATGAAGGCGTGCCAGTCGGCCATGAGGATGGTCATCTTGAAGCCGCAGCGGGTGAGGTCTATGATTTTGTCCGCCATCATGAGCCAGGCGATGTGGGCCTTGCCGGAAGGCTCGAATCCTATGTAGCCCGTTCGATCGGGCTTCGTCATGACCTGCTCGAGCTCATCCTTTGTGATTATCTCGGCCACGGCCCGGGTCTTGAGGGCCTCCAGGTCCTTCTCCGTCGGCATGGTCTTCGGCATACGGATAGTGGTGAGAGTAAAAAAGATTGTTGGTGGATGGCCCAGGTCACTCTTCCTCGCCGCCCGCCTTGGCCTCGTCGTGCCCATCCACTGCCTTGTATCCTTCGGATCGGCCCGTGACCTCTTCCTTCTTAGGCCTCGGCCTCTTCTTATCGCCACGGTAGGCCAGCAGGGCCACGGCAGCGATGAACAGGACCAATAGTACCAGATAGAGAGGCATCGGGTCACCCTTGGGGCCCGGCCCTGGGTTCCCATGGGTATTGTTCCCGCCAATGTTCTCGCAGAGACCGTCCCCGTCGGGGTCCGTCCAGTTAGGCGGGTCGAATGGGCCGGCGCACAGGTCCGTATGGTCCGGGACGCCATCCCTGTCGTGGTCAGCGTCCTCAAGGAGCCTTAGGACGATGGTCGGATGCACGTCCTCGGGGTGGTCATAGCAGCAGCCCGTGATGTAGTCGAATGTCCAGAAGGTCAGGAACAGCCTCGGGTCGCCCCATTTGTCCGGGAAGACCACGGCCTTGGGGTTCAGGTCGGTGCCCTTGTTCCAGAACTCATTGTCATCCACGAAGGTCTCGTCCACATCGCCCACGCGAGAGACCGTCTCGGGCTTGGAATAGGTCTCGCCATCATGGATGACCCGGACGATGTCGTAATCGTTCCCGTCGGCCGTGGCCGGGTCCTTGGAGGTCCAAAATATCTGGAGGTTCCCGCCGTATTCGATGGCATAGGGCTGGATATTGTCGTACCAGCTGTCCGTGCGCGAGATCTCCTGCGTAGGGGCCCATGTGCTCCCGTCGAACACGCGCCCGACTATGGAATAGTCGCGGATCCCGTTCTGGGTGTTCTCGCAGCCGTAGGTCCTCCAGAAGGCGTGCAGTTCGTCCTTGCCTGTCTTTGGGTTGTGATAGGTGGCCATGGCAGGCATCATCTCCCAGATCCCAGAAGTCGCGTCACATCTCCGGGACAGGGTAGCCACAGTGCTCCAACTGTGGCCGTCCGTCGTATATGAGTATACCGTCTCTTCGGTGGGGGTGCCGTTCACGGATTGCTGCCACATGACGTACAAGGTCTTGTTATTGTAGACCGCCACCGTTGGGTAGACGTTGGAGGTGTTGTTGTTCGGCCAATTGGACAGGGCCTTGATGTCGCTCCAGGTGTTGCCGTCGAACACGCGATATAGGATGTCCCTGGTGCTGCGGGAGATGTCCTCGCGGTACCAGACGACGTAGAGCTTGTCATTGAATATGATGGGCTGGGGATTTTGGTCGATGCCCCAGTCGCCAAAGACGCCGTCGCGACCTATGATCTCGGGCGGGGTTAGCTGGAGCATCTCGTTACCGTCATAGGTCCGCATCAGGACGTCGAACCGGTTCTCGGGGGTCCCCTTGGGCTTCTGGTTCCTGTCGTAGGACATCCAGAATATGTAGAGGCGGTCCTTGTACGAGATGAGCCTTGCCTTCTGGTTGTCGTGGTCGGCGTAATAGGCATTGGGGGTGACGTCGATATAGTCGCCCCAGGTGAGGTTGCCGTCAAGGTCGGTGTAGGACCGCATGTAGAGCTTGCCCTTGTAGGAGACCGGCTGGTCCTTGGAGTTGGGCACGAGCAGCCCCTCCCAGATGGTCCAGAGCTTGCCATGGAAGACCGCTATATCGGGCTCCCTGTTGCTGCTCTCGGCCGTGTAATTGGGCCAGTTATTGGCCCACCAGGCCTCGAACTTATAGGTCACGTGCCAGAAGGCGTCATCCGTCTTGGACCCTGGGACCGGCTCGACCCAGCTGGCCGAGACCTGGGGGAGGGCGGAAAGCACCATGACCAGGACGAGGGTCGATGCAAGGAGCCGCTTGAACATCTGAGGACCTCCACGAACAATATCAAATAACAATAATTCAATATTTATATTGATTGGAGGAACATCTAACTCTCGATTTGATAATAATAAGAAATGGTTGAAATAATGAAAAGGGAGGGGGCAGGGCCCCCTCCGACATCTGCCTACTGTTTCCTGCGGAGCAGGACCAGGACCACTGGTACCATGGCCACGATGAACAGGAGGGCGTCAAAGCCTGGGATGAGGCCACCACCGCTTGAGACTGTGACCTTGTCCACCATTTTGTTGTCCTCCTTGTTCGACTCGATTATATTGCTGTCCGGGTCCACCACGTACTCGAGCCTGTGCTGCCCGGTCTTGGGCATCCAGGTGAAGACCGCCGTCTTGTTCTGGTTCGACGGGAACCGCTCGATCACCTGCTCGCCGGCCACGGTCTTGTCTTTGAACCTTATGGTCACGTTCTCGCACGACACCTGGCCCTGGTTGTATACGATGACCTCGATGGTCACCGGCTTGTTATCGATGAAGCGGGCCGGGTGGTAGGTGACCTTCATGATCTTCAGGTTCGGCAGGAGCAGGTTGACCACGATGGACACCTTGTCCTGTATGCGGCCCTCGGAGGTGCCCGTGACCGTCATGTGGAACTCGGTGTTGTCCTGCGTGTATGTGGCCGGTACCTCTAGGAACAGGTAGACCTTGGCCTGGTCGCCGGGCTTCAGGGCAACGGAGTCGATGTCCTTCCCGTCCAGCTTGAAGTTGCTGCCCCAGTTCATGGGCTTGTCCTCAAGGGACAGGGCGACGATGTCCTTGCCGTTCCCGCTGTTCTTGACCACTACCAGGAAGGCCAATGTCCCGCCTGGGGTCCCGGTCTGCTTGGATATGTCGGTCGTCAGTTGTATGGCGTAGATTTGCAGGACCCTGGTGCTCAGTTGGAAGGTCGTGTTCCAGTTCTCGGTTTTGAGCTGGAAATAGGATAGGTAGGTGTCGGCCAGCTCGCTGCCTGGGACCTTCAGGGCCACGGTGTAGGTCTTCTGCTCGCCGGGCTGCAGTCGGATCTCGTCGATGGGTATCCCTTCCTGCAGATAGCTCACGGACCAGAGGCTCTTCATGAGCAGCGGGGTTATCTTCATGGACTCGGGCCCGTTGCCGTTGTTCTTGACCTGGAGCTCGTAGTTGGCGGTCTCGCCGGGCTTCACCTGGACCTCGGGCGGATAGATGGCCACATCGAGGTTGTGCACCTGGTTGACTATGGTCGTCGCGGTCACCTCGGCGCTCATGGTCCTTGACTCGTCACTGGCCACGACCCTGACCACCAGCCTGGAGCCGGCCGAGGCGTTCTCTGGCGCCAGGACCGTCATCTTGACCTGTTCCTGACCGTTGTTGGGGACCGTGACGGAGGTCCTTTCGAGCATCACGTTCCAGGCACCGGTCCCGGAGACTATCTCTAGTATGATGACCACGGTGCCCGCCTGGTTGCCCTCGTTGATCACGGTCAGCGTAAACATCGACGCGTTGCCAGGGTCCACATACCTAGTGGACTGGTCGATCTTCAGCTTGATGAATATATAGGGTGCGACGATCGTATGTAGCGTGGCCGTGCTCTTGACCTCGGGCATGTTCTGGATATATGCCCTGAGGGTCACCGAGCCGACCTCGTTCGCAAGGGCCGTGTTGGGCGGGGTAACATCGACGATGATGGTCTTGCTCTCCTTCGGCTTCATGCCTGGGAAGGAGTTGTCCTTCATTGTCACGAGCCAGTCCATGGGCTGGTCGATTATGTCGACCTTGACATCCTCTATGATGTCGCCCAGGTTATGCAGCTGGCAGGCATATTCCGTCTTTTGGCCTGCCGCCGCTATGGCCACGTTGCTTAGACAATCCAGACGTATATTATGCGTGACCTGTAGGAACACTCTGAAGTGCACGCTATCGTTCTTGTCCGGATTACGCTCACTAGTAGCATTGATATGTACCTCTATGAAATCATTGAGGTTACCGAAGTCCGGACCCTTGACGGTGATCTCGAGCTTCTTCGCCTCGGTGGCCGCCAGCTCGAGGTCGCCGTCAGCGAGCCAGGCATCCCAGCCCTGGTTCTCGTGGCCCATAAGGTTGACGCTGATGTTGAGGTGCATGGTGTCGTTCTGGCCGCCCACGTTCTTGACCGTGAGATTTGCGGACTTTATCTCCATCGGGTGGATGAACATCATCTTCGCCTGCTCGCTGGGGTCCATACCGAGCTCGACGCCGAAGGTGTAGGCATACCTGTAGTAGACCGCGTTGCTGCCGCCGCCGTTGTTTATGAACACGACGTGCAGGCCGTTGTCAGGGTCCACACCGAACTGGGGCCAGGAGGACTGGCCGGTCAGCCCGGCGCTGATCTTGATCGCCTTCTTGGTCAATGAGGACTGCTCGTTGCCTTCGATGATCTTGGTGTAGTAGACGCTGCTGTCGCTGCATGAGCCCCAGATGACATAGACGTTGTTCTCGCCATCGCCTACGATCTTGCCATAGTCGCAAGCGTCCTGGGTGATGGTGAAGGCCTGGGCGCCGTTCAGGGGGTTGCCGTTCTTGTCCGTCTCGCCGTAGTAGAAGGTCTTGGGGTTGGCCGCCTGGGAATAGAGCAGGATGTGGACGTGGCCGTTAGGGGTCGTGGAGGCCATCGGGACGGGGCTGTCCCAACCGGTCCCACTTATCAGGCCAGCGTAGATCTCATGGGGGCTGACCGTCATCTGCAGGTCGGCCGTGAACTTGGAGTGGAAGATGCCGGTGCCGGACCAGGTCCTGGTGAAGAATTGGACATTGTCGTCGTTCCAATTGTCGACGACCAGGGACACGCCCTCGGTATAGGTCTTGACATTCACCATCTGGGTGTTGAACTTCTTATCGATGCGGGTCAGCTCACCGTTCTCACCGCCGCCTTCCTGCTCAGTGCCAACGTACGCGTAGTTGTTCTTGCCCACGCCAAGATAAGGCAACTGGGGCGTCTGTGCGGTGGGGGACGGGTCTATGACCTGCGAGATCGGCTTGCCGGTGTTGGAGAACTTCTGGTACTGGTTGCTTCCCCATTGACCGGTCGCCCAGACAACGTGGATGTTCTCTTCGCCGTCGATACCGATGCGCTCGGTGGGCTGCGCAATGGTGGAGCCATATCCAGCATGCTGGAAGGTCATGGCCGCGGAGACTATCTGGGTCTCCTTCACGACCTGCTTGCCGGGCCTCTGCCACTTCTGGTACTTGAAGTCCTGGCCGTTCGAATAATACAGTATATGCGCGTTCGAACCAGAGTCGACCGCCAGGGTCGGGTAGGCGTTGTCCACGTTGTTGTTGGTGATCCTGACTGGGTCGGCCCAGCTCAGACCGTCAGGGGTGGTCAGAAGGCGGGACTCGGCCCTGGCCTTCGCCGTCTCCTCTGCCGTCAGGCTTCCAACGAGGCCCGACAGGATGCTTGTGCACACCATTACCAAAACTAGGGAAGTCGCCCCTATTCGCCTCATGTTTTACCACCTCGATTGACCCCAAATGACCAAAGGTTATTGGTATTAAGAAGGGCTTGGGCTATATTAAGTGTATTTGGAACAGCAATCTAGTTATTATATAAAGCTTTTGGAACGTTTAACTAATAAGAGGAGGCCTTTTTCCTATGAAAAAGGTTGTTCGGGGAGGCTGAATATGCCTACACTAGTTCTTTGGCCAAGAGGTCCGCATCTAATGAGTTGTGATTGTGACGGCACCATAATTGGCCCCGGAAAAAGATAGTTTCATGAGCACCCATGCCATTTAGGAGAGATGGTCTGTCAAGGGGTGAGAGCGTGTCCCCATTCCAGCTAGGTGGGAAGCACTTTGCCTTTGTCGCGGTTCTGCTGATGTGCATTTCGACCTTGGCCCAGGTGCCTGTCTCGGGCAATGGGACCTCACCCCAGGTCCTGGACCGCTTCGACGAGAAGACCACGGCACTGGCCCTGTACCTGGACAAGGACGCTACCCAGGTCTCGTTCACGCTCCCAGCCAATGCGAAGGTCCAGGACGCCAGCATGAAGCTCGAGGGGGTCCTGCCGCCGGTAATCAAGAAGTACGCCGTGGGGAGCGCCCCCGTTGCGGTGAGGGGCGCCGACCTGGACAAGGATGGCAATATAGACCTCGCCGTGGTGAACTCGAAATCGGACTCCGTTTCCGTGCTGCTGAACGACGGCCATGGGAATTTCAATAAGATGCCGCCGCTGGACTACATGGTGGCCCATGAGCCCCAGGACCTGGTGCTCGCCGACCTTGACAAGGACGGCAAGATGGACATGGCGGCCGTGAACTCCAGCGATGGCAGCGTGACCGTGAGGTTGAGCACGGGCGATCTCTTCAGCACGAACACGGCCTACCATGTCAAAGGGAACCTCAGCCACATCTATGTCGGGGACATGGATAAGGACGGCTATCCGGACCTGGTGGTGATAAGGAGGCAGTTCCCGGTGATCTCGGTCCTCTACAACAAAGGCGACGGGACCTTCAACCCGCCGGTGGACGTTTCGATAATGGCGGTGCCGGAGGGTGCGGCCCTCATCGATGTGGACAGGGACGGGAGGTTGGACATCGTCCTGGCCTCCTCCATGAAGCCCTATTCGATAATCGTCGTGAGGAACCTGGGCGGAAAGAGCTTCGATGACGGTGTTGTAACCTACAGCCTTGACTGGCCTCCGAGCGACCTGATGGCCGCGAACCTGACGGGCCATGGGCAGGACCTCGTGGTCCCGAGCATACAGGGCAACATCACCATATTCCCGAGGGTCGACCTGGGGTTCGGCACGCCTTACGTGCTCAGATACGAGAGACAGCAGGCGGTCTTCCCGGCGGACCTGAACAACGATGGCCTCATGGACCTCGTAACGATCTCGCGCTGGGACAGCACGGTCAGGACCTTCATCAACAAGGGCGGCGGCAACATGACCCTGGACCAGCTGTACATCACGGGCAGCAATCCCAACGGGGTCTTCGTGGCGGACCTCGACGGCGACGGGGCGTCTGACATAGCGACGGCGGACAGCGCGGGGGGGACGGTCTCTGTCGCTTTGAACAACGGCCGGGGCAGATTCGCCTGGTTCGATGTGTACGATTTGATCGAATCGGACAAGATGGCAGTGCTCGGTGACCTGGACGGAGATGACCGGCAGGACCTGGTGAGCACTAACTACGCCTGGCAGTCCGTGACCATAGGGTACAATTCGGGCAAGGGCCAGTTCACGAGGGTCCAGAGGAGGCCCGGCTACATGGTCTTCACGGGCGGCTCTGGCGGGTCCGAGCCGTTCTTTGCGACCATAGCGGACTACAACGGCGACGGGAGGAACGACATAGAGTACGGCGAGGAACTGTCCTCGGCCATCATAATGATGTTCAATAACGGCGATGGGACATTCAGGGAGGATTCCGTGGCCCACATGGCCGGCAAGAACCTGCTCACGGCCCCGGCCTTCACGACGTTACCTGTCGATGTCAACGGGGACGGGTCCCTGGACATCGTGACGACGCACTTCAACCATGACTACATATCCGTGCTCCTGAACGACGGGACCGGCCATTTCCAGAAGAGGATCAATCATAGCATGGAAGGGAACCATCCCTTCGACATCGTGGCCGACGACTTCGACCATGACGGCCACATGGACTTCATCACGGCCAACATGGGCATCGAGCAGAACTACGAGAGCAACCTCACATTCATCAGGAACGACGGCAAGGGGAACCTCACGAACGTCATGAACCTGCCCGTGAGGCCCGGGCCCAAGGCGCTGACCACGGCGGACATGAACGGTGATGGCAAGATGGACATCCTGGTAGCCTTCGCGCCCAAGTACAACTTGAACGATATCGGCCAGGGCGATGTGAGCGTGATACTGGCCACCGATACGCCCATGCAATACAAGGCCCCGATGTACTTCAAGGCCGGCGTCCTTCCGGGCGTCGTCCATGCGACGGACCTTAACGACGACAACAAGCCGGACGTCATCTGCCTGAACCAGGGGACGGGAGCGACGGGAACAATGTTGGTCTTCATAAACAAGGGCGACGGGTCCCTCGAGCCTCAGATCGAGTATCCGGGCGTGCCCTTCCGGCATGTCGCGTTCGGGGACCTGAACGATGACGGGAGGGACGAGGTCGTCGTCCCCGCCCTCGGCAGGTATGTGGAGGTGTACCGGGCGCTCTATTTCCCAGGCAATGTAGGGCTTTCCGGGCCCACGGGGGAGAACCTCGAGGTGAACGCGGGCATCCTCCAGACGGCCCAGCAGGTGAACCTGACGGCCTCGGTGAACGCTTGGCTCCAGAAGGTCGGCAAGGGCTCCTCCGGTAATGTCACCTACCGCATGAACCTGACGGCGGGCCGGGCCGGCATCGTCCGGGTCTCGGGCCTGAGCATCAAGTACAAGGTCGAGAAGGCGCCCGTCGGCGGGACGGGGAGGGACTTCAGCGAGCAGGGCATCGTCATCACGCTCGTTCTGCTGGGGATGCTTGTCCTCGTGTCGCTCTCGGTCGGCCAGCCGAAGGCGCCCGAGAAGGAAAGGCCGAGGAAGGGGAAGGGCGCCAAGACAAAGCCCCACAAACATAAGCACTTGGACAGGGGATTGAAGGAGCCAGGGCCCGTCATCATCCGGGCGCCGGCCGTCCAGGTAAAGGCCGGGAAGGACGAATGGGACAAGGTGCCGACCGCGAAGGCCACGGCCAAGAAGGTGGAGAAGAAGCCGCCCGCGGGCCCGCCGGTCAAGGTCGAGGTCGTGAGCCAGGGTTGGCGGCCATCGAAGCAGACCGTGGACCATTCGAAGTTCGAGAAGGCCGCGGAGCATAGGGAAGATATCAAAAAGGAGAAGGATTACAAGAAGAAGAAGAACCATTAACGGCTTCCGTGGAACCTCATTCGGACTTCTCGATTGTCGACAATTTATCCTCTAGTTGGGCGAGCTCGGACTTCAGGTCCTTCAGGTGGGACTTCATCGTGGGAAGGTCTGTGACGACGACGCCTTTCGACTGGATGTCCCGGATATGGATCGTGTGTGTGACCAACCCGAGCGGAAAGAGGCCATCGTCCGCAAGTTTCGTCCATTCCTTTGAGATGGCATCATAACCGGGCTCCAGGTCCTTCAGGTCATGGGCTTTGATAGTGGCGATCGCTGCCTCCGTGACCTTGGCCTCGAAGGCCTTCCTTATTATCTCGTCATCCTCTTTGAAGAAGTTCCGGGCTGCCCGTTCAAGGCCGTCCTGGTCCGTCCTCAGTTGGAATTTCAATGTCGTGTACAACACAACCCGGTTCTGGTCCTTAGTCCACAGGTCCTTGAGGACCAATCCTTGCGTGAAGACCTTGAGCGGAAGGAAGCCGTAGGATTGTGTGAAGCGGGACACGTATTTCCGGCCTTTGAGGAAGAACTTGTACTTGAGCGCTTTCTTCGGTTCCTCCTTACCATAGATTACGAGGGCCTTTTCTGGGGGGATGGTGACGAGGCTTTGATAATATATTGCAATTATGGTTATTATTAAAAAGATTATCAAGATTATCACAATTGGCAACATAACGAATAAGTAGTGATTGTCGTCAACCGGGATTAGGAACATCTTTGCACGGCCCCTATCCTCAAAGGGTCTTCTCGATATTAAATCCTGTTGAAAACAGAATGTGAGAAAAAGAAATAATAAAGTGGCGGCAGGCCCAGCCTACCGCCTCTTCCTGAGCAGGACAAGACCAACGGCCACCAGGGCCGCAAGGACGAGAACACCCTCGAACGACGGCAGGAAGCCCTTGACCGGCTTCTTCTTCACGTTGATGGTGATGCTGACCTTTACGTCGCCGCCCTTCTGGTCGTTGACCTCCAGCGTAATTGTGTGCTTCCCGGGCTTCAGCTTGCTGTAGCTGAAGGTCTGGCCGGTGCCACCGGGCATCTGGGTCCCGTCGGCCAGCCATGTGTATGTCAGCGTGTCCTTGTCCGGGTCCGAGGCGGTCTGTGCCTTGAATTCTATCTTTGCGCCCTCGGTGGTGTTGAAGTTGTTCGCGGGTGATAGTATCTTGACATTGATGGGGGGCCGGTTAACGTGGTTCACGGTCAGGTTCCAGGCCGCTTCGAAGGAGTAGGTCGTGACCGTCGGGTCCATCACCTTGACAGAGAGCTTGTGCGTACCGGCAGCGCCGTAATCGGGCTTGTACTGGTAGGTCTGGTTGACGGCCCCTGGGATTACGATGCCGTCGAGCCTCCATTCGTACTTGAGCTCCGAGGGCTGGCGGTCGCGGTCCGAGATCCCGACGGTGAGGTTCACCGAGCTGTGCTCGTCCACCGTGACGGTCTGGGAGCGTGGTGGCGTGGTCTTGGTCGTGTCCTCCTTGGGCGGATGCAGGACAAGCGTGACGACCACCTGGATGGTAGCGTTCGCCGTGAGGCCGAGGGTGTCCGTGGCCATGACCTTGATGTCGTTGACCTGGCCGTTCCAGTCGGTCTTGGCCCCGAACAGGAAGTGATTCCGGTCCTTCTGCGTGACGGTCAGGTTGTTGCCATAGTTGGTTATGTTGTACTTGATCTGGTTCTGGTCGGCGAGGTCCTTGTCCGTAATGTAATCGTCGAGGTTCACCGTGGTGCTGTTGTCCTCGGCGAACTGGACCTTCGTGAAGGTGGTCTTCCATACGGGGGCGTTGCCGGGGGGCTTCCGCACCATTATCTGCAGGTTCACTGGCGGGGATTTCTGGGGCGGGTCGCCATTGTCGATTGCCCAGATGTGGACCGTGGCGTCATGGTTCAGCTTCGTGTTGGAGGCGTTGGTGGTGATGTAGACGGCGATGGGCCCTTTGTAGGTGACCAGATCGGTCTCCATCGTGAAGCTGATCCTTATGGAATCGTTGATGGTCGCGGCCAACAGGACCTGCTTGCCGAGGACCGTTGTGTATTGGGGCTTGATCCACAGGGGATTGTCCATCGTCAGGTTGTAACCTAGCATCTGGCCAGTATCGTTGTCCCCGAAGACCTTCTTGAGGTCTATGGTCCCGTTCGGTGCCGTGTCGGCATAGGTCAGGAGCATCGGGGGGATGGACATGGTGGCGAGGTACGGCGCCTTGACGAACGGGGCATGGTTCGCGGCCTTTACGTTGAGAAGGACATTGACGGAGTAGTTCAGGCCGTAGGGGTCCCGCGCCCTCAGGGTCACTGTCCCGGTGCCGATCCAGCCGTCAGGGTTCCCGGCTTTCGGTGTGATGGTGACCTTCCCGTCGACGGCTATGGTCACCGAGAGGTTCGCGTTGTCCTTGAAGCCCGCGCTACCGTCCCCCTTCAGGTAGCTATAGGTGAGGGTGTCCGGGCTGTCCGGGTCCATGAAGATGGACTTGACGTTCAGGGAATCGTTAAAGGTGTTCTCAGGGATGGTCATGATGCCCGGGACGCTGGTCTTCAGCACGGGGGGCCTGTCCGTCACCAAGCTGAGGGAATAGCGGCCGCCACCACCGCCGCCGTAGACATAGACCTGGATGTAGTTCAGTCCGCTCGAGTCGGGGGTGGAGCCGTTCGTGTATCCCAACGGGTCCGCCTGGCTCTTGGTCTGGTTCGGGTTCGAGTAATCGGTCACATGATCGGCCCTTAGGAGCGAGATATAGATGTTCGGGCGCCTCGTCGATGTGCTGTAGTCCTGGGAGTTGATGCTCACGTTCACGAACTGGCTCGTGACCACCGGCAGGCTGTACCAGTTCTCGGGGTTGATGCCCTCACCGACCTCGCTGCTGTTGCTCCAGGTATGGTTCCCGGTCAGTACAATCGGTAAGGCCGTCGAGTAGCCGCCGTGGATGCCCTTATGGATGCTCGTCTTCTGGATGTATAAATTATAAATGCCGGCGCCGCTCCAGGCGAAGACCCGGATATAGACATCGCCCGTTGTCGTGGCGCCGTAGCTGAGCGTGACGTTGCCCCCGGGTAGGGAGGCCTTGGACTGCTTGATTAGCTGGTAGCTGTTGCCGCCCAAGGACTTGTAGAGCTGGAGCCAGAAGTCCGCGTTGGACGGCTGTTTTAGGAAGACCACCAGCAGGTCAGCGGCCGAGGACGAACTCGAGAGCGTGATCTTGTAGAAGTCATTGTGGTCCTTGGGGGTCACCGGGTCCAGGTTGCCGTTGATCGGCTGGTTGTCGCCGGTCACGGTCTGGGCCTGGGTCGGGTAGTTGTTGTTGTTCCCCTGGAAGGCCCCGTTGACCTTCGTCGTGGAGAGCGTGTAGGAGAAGTCGGAGAACTGCTTGGATATATTGATGTAGAAGAACTCGGTGTAGCCGGAGACGAACTTCAGGACCTTGTTGTCGGCGTTCTTGTCGAAGCCTTGGAAATACAAGAAACCGCCGCTATCGGTGACCGTAAGGCTGACGCCGTTGGAGCTGTTGAAGATCACGAGGACCGTGACCGTGTCGGCGTTGGCGCCGGTGTTGGTCAGCCATATCTTGTAGAAGTCCGTCGCGTCGGCACCATTGAGCTGCCCTGGGATGTTGGCCGTGGCTATGGTGATGTTCGTCGCATCCGCGACGGTAGCGTTGGGCTCGGAGTCCGTGTTGTCCGTTAAGCCCCTCGAAGCGGGAAACGCGCTCGCCAGATTGGCCAGGGCCGATGCCAGCATCAGGCCGACCACTAGTAATGCTATCGCTTTACCGTTGTCCATCCGAATACCTCCTTGGACCTTCATCGAACGATGTGTAATAGGTATTATTCTGTTCGCCCTATTTGATGTTTAGGATTCGCGGGTGGGCCGCCTAGGCCTCGTCCTCCTCCTCCTTTGGGCCCTTCTCTTCCTCGATGACCTCGTCCTCCTCTTCGCTCCCTTCGTCGGTGGCCGCCTTCTTCTTGGCCTTGGCCGCCTTCTTCTTGGCGGCCCTGTCGGCGGCGTAGATGTCCTCTTTATCCTCGCCCGTGGGCTTGACCTTCCTGCCCCTGAGCGCGAGCCCCAGGATGACGGCGATGAATATCAGAACGACGAGCGCGCCGGCCACCATTGCCGGGTCCACCGTCTGCGAGACCGTCTTGGCCTGGATGGTAATATTGACGGTCTTGGAAATGGTGACCGTCCCGTCGCTGACTTCGAGGACGATGGTATGCGCGCCTTTCTTTGGTGCCTTGATGTCGTAGGTCTGTGAGCTCCCAGCGAACTGGCCATCGACCTTCCATTTATATGTGAGGCTTGGCGCGTCCTCCTTGTCCAGGTCCGTCGCCCTCGCAGCCAACAGGCTGATGATGACGCCCTCCTTGAAAATCTGACCGTCCGTGGGTGACAGGATGATGACGTTGGTCGGGGCCCGGTTCACGTTCGTCACATTGATGGCCCAGTTGGCCGAGACATTGAGCTTGGGATGCTGCATGTTGCTCACGACCACCGTAAGATGATGGGTGCCGGCCTCATCGAACGATGGCTGGAAGGTGAAGTTGGGGCCGACCTCTGTCCTCAGCCAGATGCCGTCGAGGGTCCAATTGTAGACCTGGGTCGTGATGGCGTCCAGGACATGGGTCGCGATGTGGAAAGGCATGCTCTCGCCCTCCGTCATGTTGACCGTGGCGCCCTCGGGCGGTTTCGTGGCATCCTTTATGGGCGGATATGCCACGTAGGTGACCTCGATGTCGATTGTGTGTGTCTTGTAGAGCTTGAAGGAGTCCGTGCAGTTCAGGAGGACTCCCTTCACCGTGCCGCTCCAGTGGGTCTTGGCCCAGAACGTGAAGTGGCTCCTGTCGGTCTGCTTGACCGTGACGTTCGGGCCGGTCCCTGAGACCGCGTAGGTCCGGGCATGGGCGTCCTCGATGTCTATGTCCGTCGTCAATGTGTCAAGGTCGATGGTGACGTTGCCGTCCTCGGGGAAGCTGATCTTGGTGAAGGTCTGGACCCACTTCGGCGGTGTCCCATTGGGCGACAGGCCTTTTAGGACCAGCTTGACCGTGTGATTGCCCCACTTGGGCGGGACGCCGTTGTCAAGGACATTGAACCATACCGGCTCCTCGAGGGGGGTCCTGTCGTCCTTGGCCTTCTTGACCTTTGGGCTGTCCGTGTTCAGTCGGACCGAAACGATCCCCGTCTGCTCGACGAGGTTGCCCTTGAGGTTGAAGCTCAGGATGAAGGTGTCGTTGATGGTCGCGCTCTTGAGGAAATATCTATTGTCGATGGATGTGTGGCCGTAGTCCTTTACCTCGATATTTGGCGATGAGCCGTTCAGGTCATAGGTCAGCTTATCGTTGAGGTCCTGGTCCCCGAACACCTTCGTCAGGTCGACATCGATGAGCGTTGTCACGCCGTATAGCAATGTCACCGGGTCCTTGAACGCATAGGTGGCATTGTAGGGGACCTTGACATAGGGCGCATGGTTCGTGCCCGTGACCTTTATGTGGAACACGGCCGTGGCATTAAGGCCGTAATTGTCCGTGGCCGTGAGGGCCAGGTCGCCTTCGCCCCGGTATCCGGACTGGATGGCCGTGGCGCGCCTCGGGGCCAGGGTGACCGTCATGTCCGGGTCCTTTGCGATGTTGACCGTCAGGTTCTTCGGGTCGCCCATGCCCTGGTCGCTGATGACCCGATACGAGTACGTGACCCGGTCGTTACCGTCGGGGTCCTTGAAGAGGTTCTTCAACTTGATGGACGAATCCGAGGTGGGTTTGTCCGTCGTGCTCTCGTTGATGGTTATGGGCCCGATGAGGCTCGCGTTCGCTACCGGGGGGCGGTCCGTCAAGAGGTTGACAATATAATTCCCACCCCCTGAGGCCTTGTTGTCCACGAAGACCATGATGTAGTTCAGGACCGGGCCGTTGTCGGCCGCCGTGCCGTTCGTGAAGCCCGTCGGATTGAGCTGGTCGTGGGTCATGTTCGGGTCCACGTCGTACATCGTGGTCCCATCGGACCGCATGAGCTCGAGATGCATCGTGGGCAGGCCCGTGGACGCATTATAGTCAAGGGATGCGATGGTGGCATTGGACATCTGGCCCTGGACCACGGGCAGGGACCAGTAGTCAACGAGGTCCAGGCCCTCGGCCACATTGCCCGAGAAGCTCGCCGTGTGGTTATTGATGATATTAAGGGGCGTGGCATTGGCCGGGTCGTTGTTGTTGTCGTTGATATCGATGATGAAGCGGTTCATGGAGAGGGAATAGCTACCGGTCCCGTTGGATGCCCAGACGCGGACGTAATAGATGCCGGCGGCCTGTGTCCCATATGAATAGGTCTGTGTCGATCCGGGCTTGGGGTCCCCCTCACGCTCATAGGCATCCACGTTCTTGAGGCTGGAATCGTAGACCTCGACCCAGTACATCGCCGTCGGGGCCTGCTTCAGCTGGGTGACGAGCAGGTCGGCCTTCGAGACGGTCCTCGAGAGGGACACCTTGTAGAAGTCCTGGACGTCCATGGGGTCCGTTCCGCCGTTGAGGGTCTTGTTCGCGGTGAACGGGAAGCTGCCTACCAGGACGGCTTCCGATGGGTTGTTGTTGCTGTCGCCCGTGAACGGTTCGGTGGTGAAGGAGACGGTCACGTTATATGTCTCGCCCTTGAGCGTGTCGTCGGTGATGTTAAGGTAGTACCATGCCAAGGGGCCGGTCGCAACATTGTAGAGCTTGGCGACCTGAACGTCCCGGGCGAAGTCCAGCAGGAACCCGTTGGTGTCCCTTAGGTAGACGCTGACCAGGGGATTGGACTGGTCCAGGTCCACCTCGATATATGTCTTCGTGGCGACGCCGCCGCCCATGGCGGCCTGGAACTTGTAGTTGTCCCAGTGGTCGGCCCCGAGCAGCGTGCCCTTTATCGTCCCGCTGACACTTACGACGGTCGCGTCCGCCATGGTGTTGTTGGGCTCTGAATCCGTGTTCGGCACCGGGCCCCTGGGGCCGAGGGCCCCTAAGGACGGTGCAAGGCCCGATGTCACCATCAACAGCACGGCCATGACGGCCAACGAACCAGCCCTGGTCTGCATTTCCTTCACTTCCTTTGGGCGTCCCGAAGGATAGGGTTGTGCCTATTCCTCCTCGCCTGTGCCCTCGTCCTCTTGTCCCTCATCGACGGAATCGCTCGCGGCCCCGCCGGTCCTGCCCATGGCAACGAGGGCGATGGCGATTATTATGAGAATAATTATAATCAACAATACAGGGATATAGCTGCCCCCGGTCGCGCTTGGCTCCGAGGCCTTTATGACCTTGGAGGATACATCATCAGGCATCGCGCTGGTCCCGATATAGACCTGGGCCTTGACCTCGTGAAGCCCGAGCTTGGGCGTCCAGTTGAAATAGGCGACCTGGCTCCCGCCGTTCTTGGTGATGGGCGTGGTCAGGGTCTGGGAGCCGAGCTCGACGCCGTCCACGAACAGGACGACCCTGACGCTCGTGGCGTCCCGGTCGCCGGTGTTCTTGATGGTCACGAGGACCTTGACCTTCTTGCCCTCCTCCGGTTTCTGCGGGTCCGTGATGACGCTGGAGATGCGGAGGTTGGGCGTGCCGGGCCAGACCTTCGGTTGTAGGCTCGTGGCCATGGTCCTGTAATTGTTGGACCTGTTCCTCTCATGAAGCTCGTTCAGCGGATCGATGGTGATGTTGAGGACGTAATTACCGGGGGCCAGCGTGCCCGTGGTCCATGTCGAGTTCAGTGTCACGGTCTCGCCGGGGGAGATGGAGGCTGTGACCTGATCGTCGAAGCCTATGTTGCTCGCGTTTATGATGTATGAGAACAGGACGGTCGCGTTGATGGCCTTGGCGGTGCCGTTGTTCCTGATGGCGGCCGTGATCACCACATGGTCCCCGACATAGGGGCTGAGCGGGTTTCTGGACACAGCGAGGACGACCATGTCGACCTCGCCGACTGGCGCAAGGACTGTGACGGTAATGGAGCGGACGTTGTTGTCCTTATCGAGCTCGGTGTTGTTGTTGATGGGGTCCACCACGACCTTGAATGTGTGGTTCCCGATGGTGACGCTTGAGGTGTCCCATATGTATGGGAGCACCTGGTGCCCGCCCACGATCAGAGAGAACAATTTCATCGTGACCAGGGGGTTGGACGAGCTGTCGAGATATATGGCGACGGTCGTCTGGGCCGATGGTTTGGTCCCGTTGTTCCCTATGGCCGGATTTATGACGGCGATCTCGCCCCTGTGGACACTGGAAACGGCCCTGCCACCCACGGTCATGTTCAGGGCGGAGACCATCAGGTCGGACTTGGCCTTGAGCGTAAGGGTCTTGTTCCCTTGGTTATTGGCCCGGTTGGCGTCGGGGACGCTGCTGTCGGGGTCCACATGGACCCAGAGGCCATAGTTCCAGAACTCGAGGCCGGTGGTGTTCCAATTGTAATAGACGTTCGTCGATACACCGGGTTGGAGCCCCTTGAGGGGCACGAGGGCCAGGTTCTTGCTGTCCAGGCCCTTGATGTAACTGAAGCTCACGTTGGAGGGCAGCGATGGCCATGTGCCCTTGTTCTTGACCGAGACCGTGATGTTCACGGTCTCGCCGATGTCGACCGAGTTGGGCGTGAGGACCAAGGATATGACCGCCAGGTCGGCCACGCCGCCGACCTTGAGCGTTATGTTGCTGGTGAGCTTGTCCGAGGACCAGACCGGTCTCAGGCTGGCCTTGACGGTGTGATTGCCCACGGCGAGGCCCGTCGTGTCCCACAGGAAGCGGGAGATGTACGTGCCTCCGGCAGTGACGTTGACCTGTGCATCGTAGGCCGAGATGAGGTAGGGCTGGTCCACATAGAAATGGACGGCCAGGTCCTTGGCGTCCGATGTGCCGTTGTTGTTGATGGTTGCGTTGACCGTTATCTTGTCGCCGACCTTGCCGTTCAGGGGCCACCACTCGAGCTTGCTAACGTATGGGTTCGGGGCAAGGAACATGATGTTGCCGGTGGTCGCGTTCCGGCCCGCGTTCTGGAGCTGGAGCCTGAAGGTATGGTTCCCTGGGAAATATGCCGAGGTGTTCGGGATGAACATGCCCTGGGCGCTCTGTTGCGGGGCCAGGCCTTGGATCGCCTGATATTCGAGGGGCACGGCGGCCTTGTCCAGATAGAGCTGCAGGTTGTCGCCGAGCACGTTCTCCGTCTTGGTGCCGATGTTCGTGACCTTGTAGGAGATGCTGAACTGGGCACCGACGGCCACGGACGTGGCCGATGGGGTGACCTTGGCAACGATCAGGTAGGCATCGTCCAGGAACTGCACGTTCGTCCGCATGATGTTATTATTTGGGCCGGCATCGCTGGCGTTATAGGCCGTGACGTTGATGCTGTAGACCAGGCCTCCGGCGACGCCCTTGCCGGCCTGCGAGGTGTTCCAGTGGACGGTCACCTGGACCGGGATGTTGGAGGTCAGGTTGGCCCCACCGTTGTCGTGGCCCAGGCTGTTGTTGGTGCCCAGGTCGATGGGCTTGGTAAGGGTGTTGTTCCAGGCCTCGAACTGGACCGAGACCTTGGTCGCGTTCAGGGTCCCAAGGTTCTTGATGGTCGCCGTGATGGTGATGTTGTCGCCCTTGAACAGGAGGCCGGTCGGGACCTGGAGGTTGGTGACGGTTATGTCGGCCGGGCTCCTCGGGCCGGTACGGGCCCCGACGGGCGGGAGGACCAGGAAGAGGTTTGCCAACAGCATGAGAACCATGAGCGATGCCAGCGACTTAGACTTGTTCAACGCATTCACCTCGACTTCATGTGTCCATTATTGGCCAATGAGGCCTATTCTTGGCGCTCAAGATTGGCGCTTGGAATATCGGTTTGGTGTTTATATATATTAATGATACAATCAAGCCTAGGTCTTATTAAATCAAGATTGGAACGTTGTTCTAATTGACGAAGTCCGGAATCACTTTGATATTCTAAAATGGCCCTCAGAACTGGAAGAACCCCTTCCTCTTCTCCTTCGGGGCATTAGACCCCGAGCCGTCGAAGGTCCCCTCGAGCTCCCTCAGGAGCTCCTTCTGTTTGGCAGTGAGGTCCTTGGGGACCATGATGTCGACCTTCACATAGAGGTCCCCCCGGCCGTGGCCTCCGAGGTGAGGCATGCCCTTGCCACGAAGCTTGAACACGGTCCCGGCCTGGGTGCCCGTCGGGATCTTCAGCATGGCCGACCCTTCGATGGTCTTGACCTCGGTCTCGCCGCCCAGGGCGGCCGTCGGGAACGAGATGGCCTTGCGGAGGAAAAGGTCTAGGCCCTCCCGTTCGAAGAGATCGTGGTCCTTCACATGGACGACGACGTAGAGGTCCCCGGATTCCGTTCCCATGGGGCCGGCATCGCCCTCGCCGGTCACCCGAAGGTTCGTCCCATTGTCGATGCCCTCGGGGATCGTCAGAAGGACCGTGGATGTCTTGGGGACCGTGCCCCGCCCGTGGCATTTCTTGCATGGGTCCTCGAGGACCTGGCCCTCGCCGCGGCACTTGGGGCACGTCTCGATCCTGATGAAGGTGGAGAAGCCGGTCTGGGATGCGTGACGGACCTGGCCATGGCCTCCGCAGGTGGGGCATGTCCTGACCCCGCTGCCCGCCTCGGTCCTGCGGCCCTTGCAGGCCGGGCACTCCACCTGTCTGTCGACAGGGACCTCGACCTTCTTTCCCTCGAAGGCCTCCTCGAGCGTGAGCTCAAGGTCGTACCTCATGTCGGCCCCGCGGGCCCGCCGGGGCCTGCCGCCCCGACCGCCCCTCATGCCTGGCCCGAAGAAGGCCTGGAAGATGTCGTCGCCCTGGAAAAAGTTCCCGAAGATGTCTTGGATGTCGTCGTAGTGCGTGAAGTCGGACCACTGGAAGCCGCCGGAACCAAAGGTCCCGTCCACGGCCTCGTGCCCGTAGGCGTCGTACTTGGCCCGCTTGTCCTCGTCCACGAGGACCTCGTAGGCCTCGGAGATCTCCTTGAACTTCTCCTCGGCCTCCTTGGGGTCGCCATCGTAGATGTCTGGGTGGTACTTCTTGGCGAGGCGCCGGAAGGCCTTCTTGACCTCCTGCTTGGTGGCGCCCTTCTCGACGCCCAGCTCCTCGTAATAGTCCTTCTTCGTCATCCGGCGGGCTCCGTCAGGTCAAAGTCCAGGAGGGACTACTTGTCCTCTTCCTCCTCGTCATCCTTCTTGTCTTCGTCCACGACCTTGTAGTCCGCATCTACGACCTTCTCGCCCTTGCGGCCCTTCCTGCGGGGCTGCTCCTCGTCCTCGCCGCCCTCCTCGGGTTCCGGTGATGGCCCTGTCTTGGCACCGTCCCTGGACCGCTTATCACCCTGGGCCTGAGCGTAGGCCTGTGACGCCTGCTGGTAGATGGCCGTCGAGATCGTGTTCATGGTCTTCGTGAAGGCCTCGCTCTCCTTTTTAATGGCCTCCATGTCGTCTCCGTCCAACGCCGCCTGCAGCGTCTCGGCGCCCTTCTGCAGGGACTCCTTCTGGTCCTTGGTAAGCTTGTCACCCATGTCCTTGACGAGCTGCTTCGATGCGTAGACCAGGTGCTCGGCGTTGTTCATGGCCTCGACCTTCTCCCTGGTGCCCTTGTCCTTGTCGGCGTGCTTCTTGGCGTCGTCCATCATGCGCTCGATGTCCGCCTGGGGAAGCTTCGTCGATGCAGTGATGGTTATGCCGGTCTCCTTGCCGGTGCCCAGGTCCTTGGCCTTGACATTGAGGATGCCGTTCCTGTCGATGTTGAACTCGACCTCGATCTGCGGGATGCCCATGGGGGCAGGCGGTAGCCCGGTGAGGTTGAACATGCCGAGGGAGACGTTGTCCTCGGCCATCTTACGCTCGCCTTGGAGCACGTGGATGGTCACGGTGGTCTGATGGTCCGCGGCCGTGGAATAGATCTGTTTCTTCTTGGACGGGATGGCAGTGTTCCTCTCGATCTGGACCGTGAAGATGCCGCCCTTGGTCTCTACGCCCAGGGACAGCGGCGTGACGTCGACGAGGACTATATCCTTGACCTCACCGGTGAGCACGCCCGCCTGGATGGCGGCGCCGATGGCTACGCATTCCATCGGGTCCACGCCGCGCTCGGGCTCCTTGTCGAAGAACTTCTTGAAGCGGTCCCTGACGCAGGGCATCCTCGTCGGGCCGCCGACCAGTATGACGCGGTGGATGTCGTCCTTGGTCATCTTGGCGTCCTTGAGGGCCGTCCTGATGCAGGGCTCGAGCCGCTTCAGGATGGGCTCGATGAGCTCCTCCATCTTGGCCCTTGACAATGTGAGCTCCAGGTGCTTCGGGCCTTTGCTGTCGTGATGCAGGAAGGGCAGATTTATTGTGGTCTGCAGCGTCGATGTCAGCTCCATCTTCGCTTTCTCGGCTGCGTCGCGGATCCTCTGCATGGCCTCCTTGTTGTCCGAGATCTCCATGTCGTGCTCCTTCTCGAACTGTTCCAGTATCCATTTGGAGATCGACCGGTCCATGTCGGAGCCGCCCAGTTGCGTGTCTCCCGATGTGGCCTCGACCTCGAAGGTCCCCTCGCCGAAGCCCATGATGGTGACATCGAAGGTCCCGCCGCCCAGGTCCAGCACGACGATGGTCTGGTCCTCGACGTCCTTGTCAAGTCCGTAGGCCATGGCCGCCGCCGTGGGCTCGTTGACTATGCGCTTGACCTCGAGGCCCGCGATGAGGCCGGCGTCCCTTGTGGCGGTCCTCTGGTTGTCATTGAAGTAGGCCGGTACCGATATCACTGCCTCGGTTATCTTCTCGCCGAGGTAGGCCTCGGCGTCGGCCCTCAGCTTGGACAGTATCATGGCCGATATCTCCTGGGGCGTGTAGTCCTTGTCGTCGATGGTCATCTTGTAGTCGGTGCCCATCTTGCGCTTGATCTCCATGATTGTGCGCTCTGGGTTCGTTATGGCCTGCCTCTTGGCGGCCTCGCCGACCAGCCTCTCGCCGTCCTTGGTGAAGGCCACGACCGACGGGAAGTAGCGGCTTCCCTCGGCGCTGGGTATTACCACGGGCTTGCCGCCCTCCATGACGGCCACCTCGGAGTTCGTAGTGCCCAGGTCTATGCCTATGACCTTGCCCCTGGACTTGGGGGCTCCCTTTCCCTTCTTTGCCATTGCTCATACCTCCTTTCTCGATGGTTCATGCTATGTCATGAATCTACTGTCAGATGTTTCATTGCGCCTGCTTGGCCTCGGCCGACGGGGATCCCTGTCCGGCCTTGGGCAGGACGTTCACCTTGACCTTCGTCGGACGGATGACGTTCCCGTCGAGGGTATAGCCTTTCAATATCTCCTCGAGGATTGTGCCATCGGGCCTTTCCTTCTCCGCGACCTTCATGAGGGCCTCATGTCGGAACGGGTCGAAGGGCTGGCCCAGGGCCTCGATGGGCTGTAGCCCGTGCTGGGCCAGTACTTGCCGCATCTGCTCGTGTATCATCCGGACCCCCTTGATGAACTCGTCGGAGTTCTTGCCGGAGTCGGTGCCGTTCACCTGCGCCAGGGCCCGGTCCATGTTGTCCATGATGCCGAGGATGTCGCGGAAAAGGGCCTCCTTGGCCCTTTGAAGACGGACCTCGACGTCCCGCCCGCAGCGCTTCTTGAGGTTCTCGAACTCGGCCTGCATGTAGGCGAGCCGGTCCTCGAACTCGTCCCGCTCCTTGGCCAAGGCCTCGATCTGCCCGTCGCGGGCGTCCTTCGGTGCCTCGGCGGGCTTTGGCTTTGGCCTCGGCTGGGCCTTTGCCCTGGACGGACCCTTCTTTACCATGGACATCTCACCTCAAAAAGGTCAGAGGAACAAAATGATTCGTGGTGGCCTTATAGGCCGGTATCGTCCTCTACTTCCTCCTCCTCTTCCTCCGCCTTTTTGTCCTCTACCTTCTCGGCCTTGTCCTTACCGCCTTTGATTACGCTCACGTCGATGGGCTCTTCCTTACCCTTGTCCTTCTCCCGCTTGAGGACCTCGAGCTCCTCGGGCGTGATGGTCTGGGCAGCCTTCTCGGCCTTCTCGAGGGCCTTCTCGCGGGCCTCCTCCAGGTCCGGTGTGAGCTCGACGGTAGGCCTCTCTACGACCTCGCCCTCGTCGCGGATGGAGTCCACGCGCTTGACCGTTATCGGTATGACCCCCTTCTCGAACTCCAACATGGATATCCGGATAGGGTCGATCATCTCCTTGGGGACCTTGACCAGGATGGGCGCACCGAGGGACACCTGCAGCGCCCTCGCACCGATGATCCTGGCCCGCTCGAACCTATTGTACCTCATCTTCGTGACCATTCGTATCCCTTCCTCATCTGTTATTGCTGATCTTGATGTGCACCGGTCGTGCACCGGACTTCCTTCGGCCATGCATCTCCACGCCGTCGGGGAGCACATGGTCCGCCGAGAGGTCCCGCAGCACCGCGACGACCTCGGCCTCGGTCATGTTCAGGGTCTGGGCCATCTCCCTCACTATTATATTAGGGTTCTCTAGCAGGAGATAGAGCACGGCCCTGTGAGAATAGTCAGGGTAAAGCTCGACGATTAGCGCCGTGGCCTCCTTGAGCATCCGGGACTTCATCTGGAGCATCGCAGCCCTCGTTCCGTCGAGCTTGTCCAGCTCCGCCTCGGCCTTCATGAGGAGCAGGCCCAGGTCCCGGACGCGCTCCTTGTAGTTCTGTGTGTGGAGGACGCCCAGGAACTGGTCCTCGATGGCCTTGAAATCCTCGGTCATGGGCGCCGAGGTGGCCTTGACGGCCTCCTGGGCCCTGGCATCGAACATCTTTGGGTCCATGGAGATCGTGATGGTGAAGTGTTTTGTTGTGCGGTAGAGTTTCCGTGGGGGGCCTTCGTCGCTAGGCGTGGTGACGCATTCGACAACGCCATGTTCTTCGAGGACATGCAGATGCTTCGTGACCGCCTGCTGGCTCACTCGAAGCTCCTTTGACAGCTGGAGCGGGTAGTGCTTCTCCTGCACGAGCTTGGCCAGGATGCGTCGCCTGGTCGGGTTGCTCAGCAACATGAGAAGCTCGTCGAGCTCGTTGTCCTCCAAGGCCATACCTCGTCCTTAATTCTGGGCGTACTTACTAAACAACCTTAGGTTGTATACTCGCTTTGGTAAGGTGTAGGCCGTATAAAAACATGTCGATACATGACGCTGATATAAATCCCTTAAATGCAGCACTACTTTGTTAGAATTTTAAAGAACCCATCTTGAATGCGCATTCTCGTCATTTATCGTACACAACTTCGACAATTGCCGTACTTCCCACCGTCGATTCTAAATCTGGCCTG
>Ga0315295_10000016_pt1 | contig 180644 bp, 139 predicted proteins | sample YL17G14_0_MG_FD_204453 | JGI IMG/M metagenome (GOLD analysis project Ga0315295, IMG submission 204453) | Sediment microbial communities from Yellowstone Lake, YNP, Wyoming, USA - YL17G14_0 | ecosystem: Environmental > Aquatic > Freshwater > Lake > Sediment | place: USA: Wyoming | collected...
GTATGAAAGGGCGGGGCGCATGAGCGCCCCGCCCGGCGCGGTGGGCCGAAGGCGAATGAGGGCCGTTCCTCGTCAGGCGCCCTGGAACCTGATGATGAAGTCCAGGGCCAGGTTGATCGGCCGCGTCTCATGGTCGCCGCCACTGTTGAAGGAGTGCCCGTGGGTCCCGGCGCGGTCGATCGCGGTCGACCCCGCGTTCCAGGCGGTGACATGGTGCCCAGCGCAGTAGTCGCTGGTGTAGTGCTCCCCGGGAACATAGTTCAGGGTGTGATTGTGGTTGCCGTCCGTCGACGTGCCGAAGGCCGCCTTCGGCGCGGCGGTGGTCGAGCGGCGTACGACGTGCCCGACCGGCTGGTCATCCGTCGCGCCGGTGACGAACAGGCCGCGCAAGTCGGGGAGCTGGAACATGTTGCCGGCGCCGCCGTAGATGTAGCCGACGACATTGAACAAGGCGACGTACTCCCTGGTATCCAGCGACTGCCCCAGGCAGCCGAGCCAACCCTGTGCCTTGAGCGCGTCGCCCGTAGCCGCATCAGTGACGTCGCCGGCGAACGGCACGACCGTGCCGACGACCACATTCAGCGCCATTCTATCGCCCCCTCCGCTTGATGTGCCGGAGCGCGGCAGCCGGGCGCTCGGCGCGGGCGCCGCGGCCCTCCCGCCGCCGGCGTCATAGGTCGCTGCGGAACTTGATGATGTAGTAGAGGTAGAGGTTGTACGGCCTCGTTTCCGCGTCGCCGCCCCCGGCCACCGTGTGGCTGTGCGTGCCCGCCTTGGTCGTTGTCGGCGCATCGTCGTTCCACTCCTGGGCGTCGGGCGCGCTGGGAAGCGCGCAGGCGGTGTTGTGGTCGTCGTTCGGTATGTGCGGCGTGGCGTGGGTGTGGTTCCCCGACTCATCGATGGACGACGGCGGGGACGTCGGCTTGAGCGGCACGCCGGTGACGAATACCTTGATCGGCAGCCCCGTAGCGTAGCCCTGCATTGACCCGACCTTGTCGCCGGTCGAGCGCTCCCCGGCGTCGGGGTCCGTATGGCGACCGTGGTCGGCGCCCCTGACGAAGACCCCGCGCAGGTCGGGGACGCGGAAGTTCTCCCTGCCGTCGACGCCGAAGAGGTACCCGATGACGCCGAACAGCCCGGCGTAGTCGTCGCGCGGCGGGTAGCCCTGGCCGTCGCAGAGGAGCCACCCCTCCTCGCGCAGCTCAGCCAGCCGGGCGCCGGCGATATCCCCGCCGTAAGCCCCCACTGTGCCTACGGGAACCTTAAGAGACAAGGTGTTGCCCCCTCTCCGTCGTCACTGGTACTTGATGATGAAGAACGTGGCCATATTCACCGGCACGGTCCGGTCATCGCCGCCGGCAACGGTCGTGTGGTAGTGGGCGCCGTCGTCGGGCGTGGTGACGGAGCCGCTGGTCTGCCGGGACACTTCCCACGTGCTGCCGTAGTACGCGTAGTGGTCGTCGCTGGTGAGGTGGTGGCCGACGTGGGTGTGCTCGCCCGGGCTGTCGGTGGTGAATGCCCTGCGCGGCAGCGCCGTGGCCTGGGGCTGCGATGAGCCGACGTTGTTCCCCTGGTTGCCGTTGGGAGCCACGGCCGGGCGCGCGTCAACACCGGGGTCGATGTTTTTTCCGGTGACGGGGTCCTTGCGGTCCATGTTCACGCCGCGCGCGAAGGCGCCGTTCAGGCGGGGCAGGTTGAAGCGGATGACGCAGCCGTCCCTGATCTCACCGCCGTGGGCGACGCCGATGGCGTTATAGAGGTCCGGATAGTCGCTCACCAGGAGCGCGTCGCCGCTGCACGGCATCCAGCCGGCGGCGCCCAGCTTGAGGATCACTGAGGCGTTCTTGCAGTCGCCGGCGAAGAGCAGGATCGTGCCGATGGGGACAGGTGAAGGCACGAGCGGACCCCCCTTTCTGCACGGGAATCCTGTACGGTCCGTTACGCCTCGCGGAACTTGATGATGTAATCCAGGGCGAGGTTGACCGGCCGCGTCTCGCTGTCACCCCCCTTGATGATGCTGTGCGCGTGCGCCCCGCCGCGGACGATCTCGCTGGAGACTTCGGTCCAGGCGGAGCTCCAGTGGCCCAGGCACCAGTCGCCGAGGTAGGCGGATTCAGGGACGTGGTGCAGGGTGTGCGCGTGGGCGCCGTCGGTGGATGTGGCGAACGCCGCCCGGGGCGCGGCGGTGGTCGACTTGCGCAGGATGCGCCCGATGGGCAGGGCGTCCGTCGGTCCGGCCATGAACAGGCCGCGCAGGTCGGGGGGCTGGAACACGCTGCCGGCGCCGCCGTAGATGTGGCCGATGGCGCCGAACAGGTCGGCGTACTCCCCCCTGGTGTCCAGTTGCTGCCCGATGCAGCCCAGCCAGCCCTGCGCCTTGAGCGCGTCGGATGTGGCCGCGTCGGTGATGTCGCCGCCAAACGGCGCCGTCGTGCCGATGGGCACGTTCAAGCCCATTCCGGTCGCCGTCTCAACCGCCGTCTCAACCGTCCCCTCAGTCGCTCCCCCGGGCTTGTCGGCGCGGAACTTGATCAGGTAATGCAGGTAGGTGTTCTCCGGCCTCGTCTCAGCATCACCGCCGGTGACCACGGTATGGCTGTGCGCGCCCGCCTGGCTGGTGGTCCGTTCATCGCTGTTGAATTCCGGGGCGGTGGGGCCCCCCAGTGCAAGGGCGGTGTCGACGTAGCCGGTGGGGATGTGGGGCGTGGCATGGGTGTGTTTCCCCGCGGCGTCGACCGATGACGGCGGCGCCGCCGGCTTCTGCGGTATGCCTACCGCGAGCGCGCTCTCGGGCCGGGCCGTTGCGCAGCCCTGCTGCGACCCCACCCGGTCGCCCGTCGACCGCGCGGCGGCGTCGGGGTCCATGCCGCGAGTGTGGTCGGTCCCCCTGATGAAGACCCCGCGCAGGTCGGGGACGCGGAAGTCCTCCTTGCCCTCGACGCCGAAGAAGTAGCCGATAATACTGAAGATCTCGGCGTATTCGCCGCGCGGCGAGTAGCCGCGCCCATCGCAGAGGAGCCACCCCTGCTCGCGCAGTTCAGGCAGCCTGCTGCCGGCGACATCCCCGCCGTAGGCCGCCAGTGTGCCGACCGGAACCTTCATTTGCAGGGACAAGGTCTTCCCCCTCCCATGCCGTCACTTGACCTTGATGATGTGGTACATGGCGATGCTGACCGGCTGGGTCGTGCCATCGCCGCCGGAGACGGTGGCGTGGTGATGGGCGCCGTCTTGCGGCACGGTGACCTCCTTGGTGTTTTCCGCGCACAGCGCCCTCGTGCTCCCATTGTAGGCGTAGTGGGTGGTGGCGGTCACGTGCTGGCCGGCGTGTGTGTGTTCCCCCGCGCTGTCGGTGGAAAACGGCGCGCGCGGCAGCGCCGTGGCCTGCATTTGCCGCGAGCCGACGTTGTTCCCCCGGTTGCCGTTGGGGGCGGCGGTCTCGCGCGTATCGGCCTCGGGGTCGACGTACTTGGCGGCGGGGTCCTTGCGGTCCCCGTTCACGCCGCGCGCGAAGCGGCCGCCGTTGAGGTTGGGAAGACTGAAGCGGATGACGGCGCCGCCCACGATCTCGCCGCCGTGCGCGACGCCGATGGCGTTGTACAGGTCCGGGTACTGGTTCACCAGCAGCGAGGCGCCGTCGCACGGCACCCAGCCGGCGGCGCCCAGCCTCTCGACGACGTTCCTGTCCCGGCAATCGCCGGCAAAGGGCAGGATGGCGCCGATCGGAACGGGTGAATACAAGCCTGAGCCCTCCTTTCGGGGCAGGAGCCTCTGCCGTTAGTCCTCCGGCCAGTGGGGCAGGCGGCCGGCGTAGGTGATCACCAGCAGCATGTCTTCGATCCAGTCCTCCTGGAACATCTTGCGCACGTCGGGCTGGTCGGGGAACTCCAGCCGCCAGTCGCCCGCCACGGGCCGGCCGACCATCGGCAGCCACGCCGGGGCGTTGCCGCGGCGGGTGCTGATCACGCCGTCGATGGAGACGGCGCCGCCGCCCACCGGCTTTCCGCCCGCCGGCGTGAACTGCAGGGCCTTGACCGGGACCTCGAACGTCCTGCCGGCCGCCCGGCTGAAGTAGAGCACGACGTGCTGGACGGCGAGCCCGCTGAGGTTGGGCGGGAAGTCCTCCGGGCGCGTGGTGAAGTGCACCACCATCGGCTCCTGCGCCTGGTCGGGGTTGTGCAGGTCGTACCACGCGTCGGCGAACTCCTGCCGGAAGCCGAACGGCCTATCGGAGCTTATGCGCGGGTCGAGGCCGCGTATTACCTGGACGCGGTAGATGTAATTGTCCAGCGCGGTGTACTCCAGCGTGAGCAGCACGTCGGCGATGCTGCCGTAGTCGAAGCGGTTGGCGGCGCGCGGGAGGCTGAACTGCCAGGTCGTGTCGACTCCCGTGCACTCGAACGGCAGCAGCATGTCGGAGGTGACCGGGGCGAGGTCGAACATCCCGGTGGCGTCGCGCGCCGAGGTGAGGGCGACCGACTGCGGCGGCCGGCGCACGACCGTTCGGCGGAAGATGTCGCCGTCGCTGACCACGACGCGCGAGGCCCCCCCCGCCGCGAGCGTGGCCTTGATGCTGTCGATGGCCGGGACGAGCGCGATGACCGACACGCGCACGCGCGAGATGAGGCGCAGGTAGTGGCCGGGGAAGTCGCGGTCGAAGAGCTCCATGGGCGTGGCGAAGGTCATCACCCCGCTGGTCTTCATCGCCTGGAACTCCGACGGCGCCAGGCGCGCCAGGGAGATGGTCTTGGTCAACTGCAGCTTGCGCCGGGCGGTCTCAAAGGCGTACTGGTCGAGGCGGTAGATGTCCTGGAGCAGGCGGGCCGAGCCCGTCAGGCCGCGCCGGTCGTCGGCGCCGCCGGACCCTTCGCCCGCGGCCGGGTTCGTCTCCCAGTAGTCGGCCTGGATGACCGCCAGCGGCGCCGCCTGGCGCTCGAAGGCCAGCTGCTGCGCGGCCACCTGCGCCATGCCCGTGGCCTGCTGCAGGAAGAAGCGGTACACCCCCTCGAGCACCTTGCTCATCCAGTCGTAGAGCTCCGCGTTGGTGAACTTGTTGGCCAGGTACTCGACGGTGGCCTGGGCGTTTTGGGCTTGCAGGGCGGCGATGGCCCGCTCCTGGCCGACAACGCGCAGCTGGTCCTGGGCGATGGTGATCTGCTGGCCGGCGGTGCGGGCGTCCTGCTGTGCCAGGGATTCCTGGAACTGCCACTCCTCCTGGCGCCGCTCGTAGCTGGCCACGGTGGACATGATGGAGGCCTGCGTCGAGGCGGCGCCGGCGAGGGAGCCGAAGTACCCGGCGATGGCCATGGCCGACCCCTGCGGGCTGTAGCTGACCTGGACCCCGCTGGGGAAGCCGCCGCCCACCGAGGCGGGCAGGGCGGCGGCGAGGAGGTTGCTGCCGGCGGCGGCGAGCTGCAGTATCATCGAGCCCCGCATCCAGGCGAGGCTGTCCCGCTCGGCGGGGATGAGGCCGCGGCTGAGCTGCCCCTGGTAGTAGTCGACCTGCAGCGACGAGCGGTCCTGGTTCATATTCGCCAGGGTGACCCCGTCGGATGCCTCCTGGATGCGCAGGTCCCCCAGTTGCACCCCGGCGCGGGCCAGCCCCAGGTCCTGGCGCGCCTTCATCAGGTTGTAGTACTCGGCGTCGCGCTTCTCCAGGGCGGAGAGGAAGGCGGCCTCGACCTGCGCCGCCAGTTGGGCGAGCTGCTTTGCCCGCTCGATGAGGGTGCTGTAACGGTAGTCGGTGGGCATCTGGGCGCCCGGCGCCGGCAGCGCCAGCTCGCCGCCGCCGCCGATGATCGGCATGCCGCTTGCGGCCTCGGGCGGCAGGGCGTACGGGTCGAGCTGCCGCGCCATGCCGGCGATGTTGCGCCCGCTGCGGATCTTGTACAGGTTGAGCTGGGCGTGCAAGCGCAGCGATTGCAGGATGGGGTTTGGCGGCACGGCAAAGGCCGGCGACACGGCGGGGGCGTAGGGCGCCGCGGGGGCATCCGGGACCGCGGCGTTGCCCGCCGCGCCGGCGCCTGCGGCGGCGCTGGCGCCTAGCGGCGATGCGGCCGCCAGCCGCACCATTCCGGCCACCGCCGGGCGTGCGAGGAGCGCGCGGTTGGCCCGCGCCCGCAGCGCCGACCCGGCTGAGAGCGCCTCGCCGATGGTGGCTGGCGGCGGGGCGTCCGCGCCCAGGCCCTCGCCCGGGGCGTCGAAGGGCGCCAAGAGGGCCGTGGCGTCGCTGTAGAGGGCGCGCGCGCGGGGCACTGACTCGGCGGTGTCACGGGCGAACTCCGCGTCGGCGTAGCTCAGGAAACAGCCGATCAGCGAGAGCAGGACGTACTTCTGCAGGGCGTCGGGACGGCCGTCGGCCAGGCGGTGGGCGTCCAGTGGGTCAGAGAGCCACGCCACGGCCCGCGCCGGGTCGTCGTCCGGACGCGCCACCGCGGCCAGCCCGACGCTCCGGTCGGCCTGCGCCGGCTTCGTGTAGTCGTAGACCGTGCGCAGCCAGTCCAGGGCGCTCACGTACTGGGCGGCCGCCTCAAGTTGGGTGGCGATCTGAATGGGCGCGTAGTAGTAGGCCTCGCGCAGGTAATCGAGGATGGAGTCGGACTCGCCGGCGTTGTCCTTGAACGCCTGATCGAGCTGGGCCCGCCGCTGCACGAGCTCGACATCGTTGAGCTCGTCGGTGAGGGTGTACGGGCCCTTGTCGCATGGCGCCGCCCGGTTGAGCCGCCCGGGCTTGAGCAGCGGGTCGGCGTCGGTGATCGGGCAGCGGTAGGCGCCGGCGTCCCCGTACCACACGGCGATGATCGTGCTGCCGGCGCCCTCAGTGCCCAGGCAGACGGCGATGCGCACCGGGGCCGGGATGTCCAGGTCAGAGCCGGTGCCGGGGTTGTCGACCAGCATGTAGCGGGCCTTGGTGGGCTGGTACTTGGGCCGGAAGATGAGGTACGCCTTGGAACCCGGGAAGGTGAGAAGGCCGGAGTAGTACGCGTTGACCGGGGAGCCCGCCTTGCCCGGGGAGGCGATGACCAGGTTCTTGTTGCCGTCCTCGATGATCGCCCAGAAGGCCTTCTCGTCGGCGCTGTCCCAGGTGAAGCCGTCCAGGGCGGTCGCGCCGGCCATTTCGGCGGGGGCCGCCCACGCCGCCCAGCCACCGGCGTCGAGCCCGCCGGCGTTGACCGTGCCGCGGTAGTACCGGTTGCCGGCAAGGCGCACCATCAGCCGGGGCGGCCTGGGCAGGGCGGGGGAGAGGGACGGCGTGATATGCTGCTCGATGACGGCCGCGAAGTCGCCGGCGTGCTCCGGGGGGTCGATGTCGGCCGGGGCGTCCGACCACGCGCGCCAGTTGAGGTCGTAGGTGGACAGCGCCAAGCGCCGCCCGCCGGTGCCGCCGCGCACGCCGATGAGGAGGATGTGGCTGTCGCGGTCGGACACCTTGTACGGGGCGGCGCCGACGATGTTGATCGCCTGATTGAACCCCGGCACGGGCGCCCACGGGGTCTGGGGGTGGAGCGACTTGTCGTCGGGGTCGAAGGCCGACCAGTAGACGCGCTGGCTCTGGGCGCCGCGGGCGAACATGTAGTACAGCGTGTGCACGTCGCCGGCGGGGTCGCCGGGCGGCCCGACGCGCGTCTCGGCGTAGCAGGAGGCCTCCGTGACGAGCGCCGTCGCCTCGCGGTAGGCGTCGGCGTAACCGTCGGCGGCGAGCCGCGCCTGCGTGGGGGTGAGCTGGCGGTAGGCGCGCGTCTTGGCCACCAGGTCGTCGAAGCCCGGCGTGGTCCACTGGCGCAGCCCGGGCGCCAGGTAGTTCTCGGGGTACAGGGTGACCAGCGTGGCCGCCTGCCAGGCAGCGTACGAGCCCACCCAGCGCCACGCGTCGTCGAAGTCCATGCGCGAGCCCAGCGTCAGCTTGGGGCGGGTGGCCGCCATCTGGCCGGTGCGCACCGCCCACAGGATGCCCTGCGCGGCCTCTATCGCCTGGCCGACGCGGGTGGTGAGCTGGTCGCCGGAGAGGGTGGTGTCGACCTGGTAGTTGGCGTAGAACCAGGCGGCCTTGGCGTCGAGCCCGGTGCCGCCCTCGGGTATGAGCAGGAGCAGGGCGTCGCGCAGCGCGGGCAGGTTGGCGGCGTCAGCGGCGCCGGCGGCGGCGGCCAGGCCCTGCCGCGCGTCGCCGGCCTGGGCGGCGCGGGCGCGCAGCGTGGACTGCCAGAGCAACAGGTCGTCGGTCGCCGCCCGCCACGCCGGCAGGGCCGGCGGCGGGGGCGGCGGGAAGAGGGTCGGGTCGGGCTGCGGGACCTGGAACAGCGCCGGGTCAAGGCACACCTGGGCGGCCTTCTCCTCGCCGCGCCAGGCGTCGTACTGGCGCTGCTTCCAGGCCTGGGTCAGGATGGCGTAGACGTCCTGCCACTCGTCCTTGAGCAGGTCGACCTTCTGCGTTACCGCCTGGTACGAGCGCACGAGGTACGCGAAGGCGGCCTCATCCAGGTGCAGCGCCTGGAGGCTGACGGCGATGTCCCGACCCTGCTTCTGATCGTCGTAAAGCTTCATGAGGTCGCTCATCGGCGACCCGACGGCGTCGAGCACGATGGCGTCAAAGCCCGCCCGGGGGTCGGGCGCCTGCTCCCGCATCTGCTTCAGGCGCGCCATCTCGGCGGCTATCGCCTGCTGGCGCTTCGACCACAGGTCAAACGCGGGGTTGCCCGGGCTGGGGTGGGCGATGTATTCCTTGCCCGTGAGGTCGGGGTCGATGATCGGCCGCGCGCTGGCTGGCGGGCTCTCCGACCAGTCGGCCTCCCGCCACAGGGCGCGCAGGTGGTCGGCCTGCCAGGCGGCGACGTCCGGCGCGACGGCGGGGGGCGGGAAGGGGGCGGCGGTGTTGGTGGTGCCGAACAGCTTCTCCAGGGCGGCCTCGGAGAGCTGGTCGGGCTGCAGGAACAGCCTGTCGAGGCGGTCGGGCCGCGCCCCCGACGGGTCGAGGTCGATGCCCAGGCGGTCGGCCAGGGCCTTCCTCGTGTCGGCGTCGGCGGTGCGCGCCGCGCGCAGCTCGGCGTACGAGGTGCCGATGGCCGCCAGCACGCTCTCATAGAACGCCAGCAGGTAGTCGGCGGGGGCGTCCTGCTTGCCGAGGTGCGCGCGCACGCACTCGATGCAGACGCGCACCTGCGTGAGCTGGTCGGCCTCGGCGGCGCCGCTTGCGGGCAGCTTGCCGAACGGCTGCAGGAAGGCCGCCTCCAGCCACGCGAGGTCGATCGGCTTGCCGTCGTTCTTGAGCGACTTCACGGCGAAGTCGAGCAGGGCGGCCAGGTAGGCGCCGGGGCCGGTCGCCGATTGGCCGTCCGTGACCGGCGGCGCGGCGGCAAGGGCGGCGCCGGCGGGCTTGCGGGCGGCGCTGGCGCGGTGGCCGCGGATGCCGGCGGCCATGGCGTCCAGCACGCGCTGGCCGGCGCACGCGGCGGCGTGGGCCCGGGCGGCCGCGTCCGCCCCCAGGACGTCGCTCGCGGCGGCGATGAAGCCGGCGCGCGCGCTGGAGGCGATGGCCGCGATACCGTCAAAGCCGCGCTCGCCGAGCGCCGCCGCCGCGGCCGCGTCGGGCACAAACAGAGAAAGCTCACCCGGGGACTCCTGTCGCCGCACGGTGCGGTCGTCCTTCTTCCCGGTCATGCTCGTCGTCTCCCTTCGCATCGCATTCCGGCGGTCAGTACTTCTTCGGGGACGAGGGGGTCGTGAACGCGTAGTACCCGAGGCGGCCCAGCTCGACCACCAGCGAGGTCATGCCGCAGAAAAGCCCGGCCCGCATCATCATCGGTGACCTGGTCAGCGAGCCGAGCAGGGTGAGCGACGGCGACAGCGTCGTGACGAGGTTCTGCCCCCCCTGCAGCCACTGCCCCTGGCGCACGTTCTCGGGCAGGGCCATCGCCGACGGGATGGAGGAGATGACGCCGCCGCACAGGAAGACGTTCCTCCCCGCCTCGGCGAAGGCCTTCGTGGTCCATTTCGGGATGCCGAAGAGGATGCCGCCCGTTACCTGCATCATGCCGCCGCCGCAGAGCAGGGCGCCCTGGACGGTGCTCTTCGAGTGGGCGCCGGAGTACATGTTCATGAAGCCTGAGAGGCCCATCATCCCGCCCTTGATCGCCCCGTAACGCATGGCCGCCAGCCTCTCCGCCCGCCACTGCACGGTCTGGAAGGGCGCCTTGTGCAGCCCCAGCCCGAATGACACCGTGCCCTGGCCGGATAGCTTGGCGCCCTTCACCAGGGTGCGCGAGGCGGTGTCCCAGATGGCGCGGAACTCGTCCGTGGGGAGGTTGGTGCGGCCACCCTGGAGGGTCATCGCCAGCTTGAAGTGCTTGGTCCCTTCAATGGTGTAGCCGAACGCCTTCAGCGCCATCTGCCGGCCCGGCTCGGTGGAGAAGAGGTTCAGCGGCCCAAAAAGCAGCTTGCCGGTATCGACGTGGACGGGGTGGAAGAGCCTGGTCACGAACTGGTCCAGGTTGAACCCCATGTTGCCCGCCGAGCGGACGAGGTGCTCCTTGACGCCGGAGGAGACCAGCGCGGTCGTGTTGGGCTGCTGCTGCGGGTCGCCGTTGGTCGTCCCTGTGCGGTCGACAAGACGCATCGGGTTGTCGCCGGCGTAGCCGTAAAGGTTCAGGCCGTCAGCGATGCCGACGGGGTCGACGCTCACCCAGCGGCCGAGGTAGGGCGCGTAGAACCGCGCCGGCGCGTGATACAGGCCGCTCTCGGCGTCGCGCTCGTGCCCGGTGAAGCGGTAGCGCTTGTGGGGATAGCCGCCCAGACTCGTCTCGCCGAACGGCGTGTACTCCTCGCGGTTGCACCACTCGCCGGCCCCGACGACGATGTTGCTTGAGCCCAGGTGGTCGGTGAGGTAGTACTGGACGTCGGGCGATTCATCGCCGGGGAAGGGGTCGCCGACCCGCAGCGCGGCGATGCAGCGGTCGCCGTCCATGATATGGAGGAGGTTGTGCTCGCGGGCGGCGCCGGCGCCCTCTTGCCGGCGGTGCTCGAAGGTCACATCGACGTAGACCGTTGACTGGCGGACGTTGCCGGGCAGCGATACCTCGCTCGCCACGCGCTGCCCGCCGGCCTCGTACCAGTAGCGCGCACCCGGCGCGCCGCCGCCGGGGTCGAAGGCCGCCAGGTGGCCGGCCCAGTTCCAGGCCAGCCGGCGGCCGGCCTCGCCGGTCACGTTGCCCGCCTCGTCGTAAGCGTAGTCATAGGTCGCCCCGTCGACGCGCAGTGACGCCAGCCGGTTGGAGGCGGGCACGAGGGCGTACTCCCGGCCGAAGCCGCCCCCCGGCGCCTGGCGGCGCAGGGCCAGGAGATTGCCGGCGATGTCGTAGGCGTACGTCTCAGTATAGGCGCGCGTCCGGTCCAGGGCCTGGCAGCGCAGGTCGCTGGCCCAGGGCGGCTCCGCCGCGTCGCCGCACTCGCGGCCGGTGGCGGACAGGACCCGGTACAGGGGGTCGTAGGCCGCATCGCGGTCAAACGCGTCGGGATGCCCGGGCACGCCGTCCCCCGGCGCCCGCATGCGCAGCGCCAGGGGGTTCCCCAACAGGTCGTAGCCGTAGCCGATGTCCTGCAGCGGCGCGCCCCGCGGCTGGTAGGTGAGGGGGTCGGGCTGGGTGTAGGGCTCGCTGCGCATCCGGTCGAGGCGGAAGGTGTCCGGGTCGTGCCGGCAGCGGATCATCACGCCGTTGCCCAGGGCGGCCAGGGTGCGCTGGCCGCGCGCGTTGTAGGCGATGCGCTCGACGTAGACCCGGCCGTCGAGCGCCACCGTCTCCAGCGCGCCGGCGCGGCTATAGGAGAGGCGCAGCTCGCGCCGCGCCCCGGTCACGTCCTCGGGGTAGCGCTGGGAGCAGACGCGGTTCAAGGCGTCGTAGGCGTAGGTCAGGACGTAGGGGCGGGCGGGAGGCGTGAGCGCGCCGCGGTCCCCGGCAATGACGACACGGCTCTTCTCGCGCACGTTGCCCTTGAAGTCGTAGGGCGCCAGGGTGAGGACGCCGGCCTCATCGTACTCTTGGTACAGCCGGCCGAGGAGGTTTTTCGCCGCCGCCTCCCCGCGGCTGAGCCCCGAGTCGGGGCTGTCGCCCCACACCGAACGCACGCGCAGGGTAACGGGCCCCACCGCCCCGTCGCGCGCCCAAAGAAGCACCTGCCGGGCGAGCCCGTCGTAGGCGTAAAGCATCAGGGCCCCCCTGGCGTCGCGGCGCTCCACGGGATGGCCGTCAGCGTCGAGCACGACGCGCTCGGCCCCGGCATCAAGGAGCTCGGCGCGCCACGTCTGGCCGGCGAGGTCGTAGACGCCGCGGAAGACGACGCGGCCCAGGGGGTCGGTGGCGGCAAGGAGGTTACCCAAGATGTCGTATGTGTTGCGCACGGTGCACTCACCCGCGGGGCTCTTGTCCAGCCGCGTCACCCCGACCACCGTGCGGCCCAGGGCGTCAATGACGACGCTCGACGGCGTGTTCCAGTGGGCGGCGTACGGCCGCGACCGCTCGGGGTGGGTGCGGCCGGCATTGTCGTTCTCGTCGTAGGTGAACGTCTCCCACGGCGACGGCGCGTAGGCCGAAGGGTCGTCCAGGCTGAACGGCGCGCCGCACACGACCAGGCGCTCTGAGCCGTCGGGGTTCTGCGTCCGCACGAGCTGCCCGCGCGGGTCATAGCGCATGACGACCCTCTTGCCGTCGGTGACGGGGGTGAAATCCCAGCCCCGGCTGAAGAACGGCTCGTAGCGCTCGACGACCCGGCCCTTGTTGTCGTAGACCGTCCGCCCGCTGGCCACCGTGCGGGGCGGGTCGGCTGGGTCGCGCCGCTCGCCCACGGCGGGCCCGACCGGCTGCGACTGGTCGGCGGCCAGCAGCCCCTCGCCCCAGTCGGGGTCGCCGAAGCGCACGTCTTCGGCCTGCGCGCGGGTCTGCACGGACCGGCCGAAGCCATCGAAGTACTCGACCGCCTCGATGACCTGGTCCCGCTCGGGCGGGGGCGCGCCGTCATCGGTGGCGTGGTACTCGCGCTGGGTAGCGCGCACGGAGATGGGGCAGGTCGAGAAGTCGTAGCTCCAGCGGGTGCCCGGGACCTCCGGCGTATCCCCGCCCGGCTCGCCCGGCCGGCCCATCTCTGCCCGGCTGGCGACCATGCCCAGCGGGGTGAAGGTCAACTCGACGCGGTTGCCGTTGGGGTCGACGGTCGACCGCCGCTCCAGCAGCCGGTAGTCGTAGGACGCCGTCGTGACCAGCCCCGACGGGCGCTCCACGCGTACCGGCAGCAGACCGTAGGGCTCATCGTAGGCGATGAGGGTGTCCCTGCCCATGGGGTCGCGCAGCGTTACGGCCAGCCCGCGCCCGCGCCCGTCGTGGAAGTCATACCTTGTACGGTCCGTCGCCGCCCAGTAGCCGGCGGCGAAGGGGGACCCGGCGGCGCCGTCATGGTAGATGTAGCTGGCCAGGGGCGGCAGGAGCCGCCGGAACTCCTCGGGGTAGTCGTCGCTCCACGGCGGCGGGCCGTTCGGGTCGAGGTACGGGGGGATATCGCGCGTCCCGTCCCCCCGGTATGCCTGGCGCAGCGTATCCAGGGTGAAGGCGAGGGTCTCCGTGCGCACCGGCGCCCCGAACTCGCCCACCTCGCCCCAGTCGCGGCCGGCAAACGCCGCGCCGTCGTAGAAGTGCAGCGTCTGCCCGACGATGCGGGTCTGCGCCGCGCCGCCGATGACGGCGTCGTGCAGGTCGAGGAGGGCCGGGCCGCCGTCGTTTAAGACCTCGTACTGGGTGACGCGGGCGGGGCGGTCGTCGATGTAGACCGCGGCGTCCACGGGACGGGCGTAGTCAGTGACGCTCAGCGTGGCCAGGTACGGCGCCCCGGCCGGCCCCGGGCGGCGGTAGTCGCGGCCGCGCGGGGCGGCGAAGACGCTCTCCTTGCGCGCCTTGCCGCGATCGTCGTAGTCGTCCCAGAAGGTGACGCGCGTCAGGGGGGCGTCGCCGCGCTCCCACTGTGCCGTGCGCTCGGCGCAGGAGTAGGGGAAGTAGCAGCCGGGCCGGGCCAGCCCCGGCGCCCGCTGCCCTGGCGGCAGCTGTCCCGGCGCGAGCTCCACGCGCACGCCGTAGCTCCACTCGGCGACCGAGTAGGGCAGCGGCTCGCGGTCCCCGCCGTCTTGGGAGTACATCTCGCTGCGCAGCGAGTGCCCGCGCAGACTGCGCGCCGCGTCGCGCAGGGCGCGCCTGTCGAGCTTCTTGGGCATGTCGGGCCAGGACAGGGCGGGCGCATCGCCTGGCCAGTACTCGCCCTGGAAGTCCGGCACCCGCCACTCGACGGCGTCGCCCGCCGGGCCGAGGTGGAACCACGTGCGCACGAGCACCGGCGGCGAGTCGGCGCTCTCAGGCGGGGCCGCGGGGGCGAGAGGGGCCTCAGGCGGCGCCGTCCGGGCGTCCCGCTGTTCGACGCGGCCGAAGCCGCGGAACTCCCGCTCCACGCCGTCCCAGTAGCCGTGGTGATAGCTGTACTCGCTCGTGATCTGGCTGTGCGACACGGAGTCGGTCTGGGTCGTGCGCGCCACCACCTGCACGGGGAAGGGGAGGGAGGTCTGCCAGCGCGCGCCCTTCTTCCCGGCGTCGGCAACGTAGTAGGCGGTGGAGGAGGCGTACTCGATGCTGGTCTGGACGCCGATGTGGTTATCGACCCGGCACAGCAAGTAGGGCTTGACGCCGCCCATAAAGTCCAGGAAGCACATGGTCGGGCGGCCGGGGGCAAGCGCCGGCCCCGTCCACAGCACGCCGGAGACGCCCGTCCCCAGCATGTCGGCCAGCCGCACATCATCGGCGTTCGTGACCGGCGGCGTGCCGGCGACCTCGACCGGGGCGGACCAGTCGTTGCCGTGCCGGTTGAGCCACAGCGTCGCCCTGCCGTCGTCGACGTACACCAGGTCGGCCGCGCCGTCCCCGTCAACGTCGCCCACCAGGACGCGCCGCGGGTCGTAGCCGTAGGGGAAGCGGGGGCTTGACCGCATGATGACGGGCGCGCCGAACGCGCCGCGGCCGAGCGACGGCCAGTAGCGCACCGCGCCGTCGTAGACCAGCGCCAGGTCGGGCAGGCCGTCGCCGTTCATGTCGGCTGTGTGCAGCCGCAGGTCGGCGAAGTCGAGGGGGCCGAAGTCGGCCCGCCACTCCACGGACCGCGTCGCGTCCCAGCCGGCCTGGGGGTCGTTGAAGAAGCACTCCAGGCGGCTGCCGGAGCGCATGGCGTCGGTCACGCCGTCGCCGTCAAGGTCGAGCAGGCGCACCCGCGGGTCCTTGAGGTCGAAGCTGGGCGCCACCCGGTAGGGGCGGAAGGAGGCGGCGTCCCAGAAGCCCAGGCCGCCCATGGGGAAGTAGCCCGCCAGCCGCCCGCCGCTGACCATGAGGTCGATGCGGCCGTCGCCGTCGGCGTCGAGGAGCTCCACGCCGGGGTCGTCGAGGCGGAACCCGGCCGGGGCGAACTCCATCTGCCGCGGGCCGTCGAGCCGGCCCCCGCCGCGGTTCCTCCAGTAGCGGATCACGCCGTCCAGCTCCAGGATGTCGGGGAGCCCGTCGGCGTTGAGGTCGGCGAGCTGGTAGGTGGGGGTGGAGAGGGGGACGACGGGGGGCTCCGGGCACTCGATGGGCAGAAATCTGCGCCTGGCGGGCTCAAAGGCGGTATAGCCGAACTCCAGCGGCGGCATCGACTGGCGCTCTATCCCGTCCTCGCCCTCAACGTCGACGCGGCAGAGCAGGGAGGCGCCGTCGGCCGCCGCCGCGGGGTCGCTGTACGACAGGCGATAGCGGCGGAAGAGCCGCGTCACGCCGTCGGCCGTCTCAGTCCATGCCTCCAGCGCGCGGCACCTCTTGCTGGTGCGTATCTCGAAGCCGGCGCGGCAATCGGAGAACGGGTCGGGCCGGTCCTCGTAGATCAGGCGCACGGAGACGAGGAAGCGCCGGTCGGGGTCAGACCCGTATTCCGCGTAGCGGATGCTGGAGAGGAGGAGCTGGCTTGAGCGGCGGTCGCCGCCGGCGGAATTCACGGCGGCGGGGCTTGCGGCGGCGGCGGGCCGCCCGGGGTCGGGCAGGTAATCGTACTCGATGCGGTTGCCGTAGGGGTCCTCACAGCGGCTGATGAACCAGGCAAAGACGCGCCGCGGGTTGCGGGGGTCGGCGAGGGCCGCCGGGTCGTCGCCCGCGCGGCCCGGCGTCCCGTACCAGCTCGTCAGGCCGTCCTTCGTCTTCACCCGCCAGTAGTCGTCATCGCCGCCCCGCACGTGGTTGATGCGCGCGAACAGGCCCTCCGTCCGCGGCCGGTAGGCCGACTTGTCGGCTGGGTCGGCGGGCACGAGGTCCTCGGCGCCGGCGAGGATGAAGGTATCCTGGCCGTCATCGTACACGGGCACGCCGGCCGATGTCTTGCGGCGGACGGCCGGAACGCCCACGGACCAGCCGGACCCGAACGGCCCGTTGCCCTGTCCTGTGCTGTAAGAGAGGCTTAAGTGCGGCTGCAGGCCGCTGCGGCCGGGGGGTATGACGATGGGCACCGAGAGGTTGCCGGTGCCGGTGAAGAGGTCGGGGGCGAAGGTCTCGCCGATGCCCTGGACGCCGCCGCCCCCTTGCGGCAATGAGAGCATCTGCCCCGGGCTCTTCGCCCGCGCCCCCATTGGCATCACTTCCCATTGGCGGTTTAGCTGGCCATTACCATATTATATTATTCTTGCTACCGATGCAACATGATAGGCAGACCCCGAAACTGGCGCCACAATTGACCATTTAGGCGAACAATTTCCCGGGACATCGCAGCGCACGGAGATTCATGGGCGATGCCCGGCACCAGCCATGCCGCAGGGCGAAGGCCACGGATGCCGGAGGGCGGGCACGTTGGACCGGGCAACGTGGAGCAGTTGCCTTGGAGCAGTCGGCGTGGGTTTCGCGGAACAGTGGTTGAGGAACAGCGGTGGTTCTCGTGCGGAGGACGCCGGATGAGGCCACCCGGGCGGTCACGTCTACTCGCGGCGCGGTGCGCGCTATCCCGGCGGTGCGCGCCATCCCGTCCGGCGTGCAGGCGCTAGTTAACATAAGATATATTATCGGACGTATAGGAGGCGTCGTTGTGGACTCGTCCCTAGCCCCGGCTCCAGTTCCCTAGCGCAGGCTGAGCCCGTTCCCCCGCCCGAACTCTTGCGCCCCGGCGATCATGGCCGCGCTGGGCGGCGCGAACGCCGTTGCCGCCTCGGCGCACAGGGCGCGGCCCGCCAGGTCGACGCCGAACATCGTTCCGGCGGCGGCGTCGACGGCGAGCGGGTTCCGGCCGGCAACGACGAGGCCCGGTTGCATGGCGATGGTGTCGTAGGTGCCGCCCGGGGCCGTCTGGGCGCCGCCCGGGCGGTACACGGCGACGTTCTCCAGCGCCTCGCAGACGGTCACGACGTCAAACAGCGCGTGGTAGATGCGGTTGATGTCGAGGATGGTCCGCGGCAGGTCGTGGTGGTACGGGCTGCGGTCGGGCTCGGGGATGAGCCCGAACATGTTCTTGAGGCCGAGGCTGAAGCCGTGGCCGGCATCGGGGTCGGTGAGCTTCAAGCGCGCGAAGTCAATGAACAGGGCGCGCTCGCGGCGCTCGTGGAGGGCCGACGGGACAAACCCCAGGAGCTCCTGGTGGCTGATCGGGCCGCGGCCGGGGCCGCGCTCCTCGACCGCCCGCCGGACCAGCGCCGGGTCTACGGTGCGGCCGGCCCAGGCCTCCTCGGTCACGTTCAGGTACGGGGCGCGGTGGCGGTCGAGGACCGCCTGCAGGCCGGCCTGTTGCAGGAAGGCCCGCTCCTGCCCGCGCAGCCAGTCGCGGTTCTCCCCCACCGCTTCCCCGGCGGGGATCCAGCGCGACCCGTCGGTGCGGCCCGAGGAGTGGCTCTCGATGACCGTCGCCGGGCCGGGCAGGGCGCGAAGCAGCATGTCCAGGGCCGCCGGCCCGGTGTAGTTGCCCGGCGGCGGGCCGAACCAGTTCACCTTGACCAGGAACTCACGCTTGCTGGCGCTGCCAGGCCCGGCCACGGCCGCGATGAGGTCCCACAGCTGCGCCGGCCCGGTCACAAACGCCCACTGCACGTCTTTACTCACCAGGCTTTTCCTCCCCGTGGCTGTCATGGCTCGGGCAGCACCACGACCACCAGCTCGCCGGCCTCGGTGGCGGCCATGGCCAGGCGCCCTTGGGCCCAGACCCAGCTCCACACCGCGCTGTGCCGCGAATGTATGCGGGTTAAGACGTCCTTTCCCTTTACCTCAATAGTATAGTTGCGGTAAACATCAACCGTGTACGGCCCGGCCCGCGCCGCGCCCTGCCAGCCGGGCGCCTCCGGGCGCGGCGCGCCGCGCGGCAGCGCGCGATGCTCCATGGCACGCCCGTGGTCAACGTCCAGCACGGCCTTGACGAGCAGGCCCTCCCCGGCGAAGCCGCCGCCGCTCTCAGGTCGGAAGGCCTGCAGCTCGTAGGCCACCTCGAACAGGCCCGGCCGGTCGAGACCCCTGGCCTCGAGGAAGAAGAACGTGTACGGCTTCTCCAGTGACCAGCCGGCCCCCAGGGCGTCCTCCACCTCCGCGGGCGCGGGCACGGGCAGGAGCGCCGGCCGGCGCGCAAGCCACGGCCGGCCCCCCGGCCGCACCTCGTAGAGGTCCCCGCGCGAGTTGACGAGGAAGGCCCGCCCCTCCCCCGCGGGACCGGCGGCGGCCCAGGGCGAAAACGGCCGGTAGCCGGCGTTCTCGCGCAGGACGGGGACGGGGCGCCCCAGGTGCTCGAATGTGCCCACTGCCCGGAAGCCGCCGGCCCAGAGGGTGGCGGCGAGCACGGCCGCGGCGGCCAGTGCGAGGACCGCCCGGACCTTGAGGACCGGCCCCCTCCCCCGCCGCCGGGAGACGAGGATCGCCAGCGCGATGCCGGCCCCGAAGAAGGTCAGCCCCCAACGGAGGATGAACGGCAGCAGCTGGCCCAGGTAGCCGATCGGGGGCACGGAGACAAACGTCAGGGCCGCCAGGAGGGGCAGGCCCAAGGCCGCCCAGGCGGCGACCCCCCAGCCGCGCCACCCCGTCACCAGCCCCGCCCCGGCCAGGGTTCCCAGGGCGAGAAGCAGGAAGTAGCGGGCGGTGACCAGCCCCATGACGGCGCCCTCGGGGTCAGTGCCCCAGGCGCGGGCCCAGAAGTCCAGCCACGCCGCCCAGGCCGTCAGGCCCAGCGGGAGGACCGCCAGGACCGCCAGGGCCGCCCGGCCCAACGCGCCCAAGCCCCCCCCGCCCCCATCGCCGCGCGCGGGCGAGTCAGCAGCCACGCCGCTCACGCCCCTTGCCATAGGATGCGCCTGCCGCGACGCCCATATCCAGCTTTCGCCCCCGCCCCTCGCCGCACCTGCCAGCCGACCACGCGTTCCCGCGAACAATTGTTTGCTTTTTTGAGGCGGCCGTGCTATAATGGGTGGGGCGTACAGAAAGCATATGCCGGGAGGTGCCGGCGTGGGTGCAGGTCTTTCTGATCGGCAGCGCGAGATACTGAGGTACATAGCGGCGGAGGTGCGGCGGCGCGGCTACCCGCCCTCCGTGAGGGAGATCGGCCAGGCGGTGGGGCTCACCTCGACGTCGACGGTGCACGGGCACCTGGAGCGGCTCGAAGACAAGGGCTTCATCCGCCGTGCCCCCGCCAAGCCGCGGGCGATCGAGGTCCTGTCCCCGGAGGAGGCCGGCTCGCGCACGGTCGACGTGCCCCTGGTCGGCCGCATCGCGGCGGGCGTGCCCATCACGGCCATCGAGAATGTCGAAGACACCATGCTCCTGCCCTGGGACATGGTGCGCGGCAACAACGCCTTCCTGCTCGAGGTCCACGGTGACAGCATGGTCGACGCCGGCATCCTCGATAGCGACCTGGTGCTGGTGCGCCAGCAGCAGGCGGCGGACGACGGCGACATCGTCGTCGCCCTCCTGGGCGATGACGCGACCGTCAAGTACTTCCACCGCGAGCGCGACCGGGTGCGCCTGCAGCCCGCCAACCGCGCGTACGAGCCCATCTACGTCCGCGACGTGCGCATCCTGGGCAAGGTCATCGGCCTGATCAGGCGGTTCGAGTAGCTCAGTAGAACTCGAAGGCTCCATCGCGGCGGGCCCGCAGTTCCATCCACGAGAACAGCAGATAGCCGGCGGCGAGGTACACCGCGCCCACGGCCAGCTCCCCGCCGGCGAGCGGGGCGAGCGTGGCCCAGGGCGCGCCGTTGTATGCGAGACGCGCGCCCCGTATGGCGCGGGTCAGGGGCAGCGCCCACGATACGGCCGCCACCGGCCCGGGCAGTTCCTCGATGGGGAAGTTGGCGCCGCTGAGGACCAGAAGCGAGTACATGGCCAGGTTCAGGATCAGGTTGACGTCGTGCACCTTCAGCCCGAAGCCGCCCAGAAACAGCCCAAAGCAGGTGGCGGTGATCGCGCCCGCCAGCGCGCAGGCGAAAAACCCCCCCAGGTTGGCGCCGGCAAACCCCAGCCCGAAGGTCAGGCTGCCGGCGGCAAGGGCCACCAGGGCGGTGAAGAGGCCGTCAAGGATGTAAAACAGGCTGCGCCCGGCGCAGATGAAGAAGCGGCTGGTCGGGGCGGCCATCAAAAGCTGCAGCGTGCCGAACGCGCGCTCGTTGCGCAGCGCGACGCCCATGCCGAAGATGGCGCTCGTGTGGCAGGCGATGAGCGCGTTGCCGATGACGTAGAAGCTGACGTCGGAGAGCTTCAGGGCGTAGCGCGCGACGGTGGCGAAGAATATTACCTGGAAGATCGGCGTGATGACCTTGGCCGTCACGTACACCCCCGGGGTGAGCCAGCCGTAGAGGCCCAGGAAGCACACCCACGACTGGCTGAAGAACACCCGCAGCCGCTCCCCCGGCAGGGACCGCTCCCTCGCGCGCTCCCCCGCGCGCTCAGCCGCGCCGTCAGTGCGTGGCGAGGTCACCTCTCACCCTCACCCGCCTTTCTATCACCTGAAACAGCCACACGCTGAGCGCCCAGTAGATGAGGCCGAGGCCCACCACCAGCGCGGCGGCGGTCAGGAGCGCGCCGGCCGGCGGGTTCGTCTCCAGCGCCCCGCGCAGCATGCGCACGCCCCAGGTGGGCAGCATGGCGTATGAGATGGGGCGCGTCCAGGCGGGCAGGATCTCGACCGGGAAGAGAAAGCCGCAGACCAGGAAAATGGGGAACTCCAGGCCGTTGATGAGGCCGCGGGAGTTTCGCGACAGCGTGAAGATGGCGGCCATGAGCATGGCCACGGCCACAAAGCTCATGCTGACCAGGACCAGCGCCGCGAAAACGAGCGCCGGGTGCGCGACGCGCAGCGGCACGCCGCAGACGATGCGGGCGTACGCGGCCGTCAGCGCGACCGTGGCGAGCCCCAGGACCGTGTTGGCCAGCACCTTGGCCAGCATGGTCATGTAAAACGGCGCCGGCGCGATGAGCAGGGACTCCAGGTTGCCCGAGAAGCGCTCGCGGTCGATGTCGCCCGCTGACGAGAACACAACCGACGTCCACAGGTTCATCAGCCCCGACCCGGCCAGGAGGTACGGCAGGAGCTCCTGCCCGGAGCGGCGGAAGATGTAGAACGTGACCACGGCGAAAAAGAGCGGCTGGAAGAAGAGGACGAACTGAAAGGTCGGCCGGGCGAAGGTGTTCTTGAGCTGGACCGAAAATCCCGAGGCCAGCGCCGGAAGCCCCATCACCCCCGCCCCCCCACCAGCCGCAGGTAGGCGTCCTCAAGGCTCGCCTCGCGCGCCCGCACGTCCTCGACCTTGCGGCCGCGCAGCGCCTCGAGCACCAGCGGCGTGGCCTGGCCGGCATCCTCCGTCTGGACCAGGACCACCTGGCGCTGGTCGATGGTGCGCGCCGAGACGGTCGCCACGCAGCCCAGGGCGGAGATGGCCTCAAGGTCCCCCGCAGTAACGCCGAACGCCGTGATCTCGAGCACCGAGAGGCCGGCGGCGTGGCGCTTGAGGGCGCTGGGGGTGTCCAGGGCGATGATGCGGCCGCGGTCGATGATCGCCACGCGGTCGCACAGCTGCTCGGCCTCGAACATGTAGTGCGTCGTCAGCAGGACGGCCTTCTGCGCGTCGCGCAGGCTGGACACCAGCGAGCGCAGGTCCTGCGACGCGACGGGGTCCAGGCCCAAGGTCGGCTCGTCCAAGAACAGCACCTCGGGGTCGTTGACCAGGCCGCGGGCGATGTTCAGGCGCTGCTTCATGCCCTTGGAGAACGTCTCCACGCGGTCGCGGGCGCGGTCAGAGAGCCCCACCAGCTCGAGCAGGTCGGGCAGGAGCCGCTTCTGGACGCGCCGCGGCACGCGGTAGAGGTCGGCGAAGAACTGCAGGTTGTCCCAGGCGGAGAGCCGCCAGTACAGGCTGCGCTCGCCGCCGAAAACGAAGTTGATCAGCGGCCGCACGCGAGCGGTCTGGCGCACGACGTCAAAGCCCAGGACGCGCGCCGTGCCGGCGGTGGGGGTCAGGAGCGTCGCCAGGACCTTGACCGTGGTCGTCTTGCCGGCGCCGTTGGGCCCCAGGAGGCCGAATACCTCGCCGCGCGCGATGGTGAAGTCGACGCCGTCCAGGGCGACGATGGGGCGGCCCGACCGGCCGAATAGCCCGCGCGTCGCCGCGTACACGCGCTTGAGGCCTGAGACCTCGACCGCCGCCACATCACCGCTCACGCCCCCGCCGCTCACGCCCTCGCCTCCCCCGCCGTGCCCTGCCTCCCCCGCCCCGCCTTTCACTCCGCGCTCAGTCGCCGGCGCGCACCGCGACCAGCCAGCCCTCGCTGCCGTCACCTGACGACCCGGTGGACCCGGCGGCGACGCAGCCGCCTTCCGGCGCAAGCAGAACGGCGGCGGCCATGTCCCCCGCGTCGGGGCCGCCGAGGGTGAGGGAACGAACGCCGTTCCCCTCGGCGTCGGTCGTCAAGAGCCACAGGTCGTAGTTCATGCCGCCGGCGAGGACGAAGCCGCCGTCGCTGGTCTGGAGCACGGCGATGCCGTCGCCGACCCCCGCGCCGCCGAAGGTCCGGCAGAAGACCTGGTTGCCCTCGCCGTCGGTCCGCAGCAGGAGCGCCCTGTCCGGGGAGCCGCACGACGCGGTGTAGCCAGCGATGATGTAGCCGCCGTCGCCGGTCGTCTGGATATCCCAGGCCCAGTCCAGGGCCGACCCGCCGAAGGTGCGCGACCACAGCTCGTTCCCCTGCGTGTCGGTGCGGCAGAGCCAGATGTCCTCGGCCCCGGCGCCCGACGACGCCGTCTCGCCGACCACGATGTAGCCGCCGTCGGCCAGCTGCTGGACACCCCGGGCACCGTCCGATCCCGCGCCGCCGAAGGTGCGCGACCAGGTCTCGTTGCCGGCGGCGTCGGTCTTGATGAGCCAGGCATCCCATGAGCCGCCCGGCGGCTGGGTTCCGCCAACGACGATGAAGCCGCCGTCGCTCGTCTGCTGGACCTTCTGGGCGTACTCCATCCCCGGCCCGCCATAGGTGCGCATCCAGAGCTGGTTGCCGTCACTGTCGAACTTCACGAGCGAGGCGTCGTTGCCGCCGGCCCCCACGGAGGACGTGAAGCCGGCGACGATGTAACCGCCGTCGCTCGTGCGCCGGATGCAACTGAGCATCTCGTCCCCGGCGCCGCCGCAGGTGCGCGCCCAGACCGGCTCGCCAGCAGCGTCGACCTTGACCAGCCAGCCGTCCCAGGTATCGTCGTCGGAGGCCTTCGTCTCGCCGGCCAGGACCCAGCCCCCGTCACCACTGGGGGCAAGCCCGCTGATGATGTCAATGCCCTCGCCGCTGATCACGGCGGACAGGGTGACGGTAAGGGTCGCGTTGGGCATGGCCGTGGCGACCGCGCCGGGGAAGGCCCCGGGCGTCGCTGGCGGCGGCGTCACCGGACCGGGCGTCTGCCCGTCGCCGCCCGGCTGAGTCGTTCCCGGCGGCTCGCCGCCGGGCTGAGTCGCGGCGGCCGGCCCGCCCCGCCGGCAGCCGCCGGAGCAGACCACAAGGCACAGCAGGAGCGCGATGGCCAGCGCGCGCAGCGCCCGATCCCAGCCCGGGCCGCGGTTGTCCAATCGAGGCACCCCCAATGGCACCGTTGTCCCACCATCACCAATTCTATTGCCCGTCATGGATTCCTGCACTCTGCCGGGCGAGGCGGGTTTGCCCCGGCAAAACGGCTGGCGCCGGCACATCCGCCGGCGCCAGCCCGATGCCCGCGATGCCCGCGATGCCCGCCGCCCCCGGGGCGCGGCCCGGTTCTATATCTCGTCCGGCGTGACCCACTTCGAGCCGGGGTCAGTGCCGTCGATGACGCCGAACGCCCAGTAGCCCGGCCGCACCATGTACGAGCGGCAGGAGTACAGGAGGCGCCCATCACAGGGGGCGATGAGCCTCTCCGCCTCTTGCAGGGTGTAGGGGCTGTAAACGATGCCCAGCACCTGGCCCTTCTTGACCTCGTGCAGCACGGCGTCGGCCGGGTCGATGTTCGGAATCAGGTAGCCGCCGACGGTCGGATTCACGCGGTGGCGCTTCTCCCAGACGAAGCAGCGGTCGGGGAGCTCGGGCTTGCCGTCGATGATCTTGAGGTGCTTCAAGACGTTCTTGACGCCCCTGATGTTCATGCCCGTCCACTTCTCTTCCAGGGCGCGGTCAAACCCGGCGCCGCCGATCTCGGGCCCGATGTTGGGGATGTTGAGCACGGCGCCGCAGTAGCCGAACGACGAGCGCGGCCCGGGAAACACGGTCATGCAATGCTGCCGGGTTACGAGCGGGGCGCCGAAGGCGCGCGCCAGGTCCCTGGACTCCTTGACCACGGTCGGGTTGGGGAGGTCCATGGGGTAGCCGACGTCCTCGAACACGGAGCCGAAGTTGCCGCCGTGGAAGTCCATCATGTAGTTGGACTGGCGCAGGACCTCGCGCTCGAGCGCGCCAGCCAGGAGGTCGGCGATCCAGGTGAACTTGCCGCCGAACGCGCGGTTGAGGTCGTTGCCGTCCGACTCGTCCTGGATGGAGCGCGTGCCCGTGCAGAACGCCACGGGGTTCGCCACGGGGACGACCAGCAGGTTGCCGCGCATCTCGGCCGGGTTGAGGTCGGGCAGGAGCCGGCGGATGAACTCGATCGTCTGCCACTCGCACCCGTGCAGGGCGTTCAGTATCGCCACCGTCGGGCCGGGCTCGGCCCCGGCCAGGACGTGGACGGAGAACGCGATGTCCGACCCGTTGAGGTCCATCGTCACCGGGACGCGGATGCACGCGCGACGGCCGCGCTCGACCTTCTGGCCGGCGATGGTAATCTGTTTCACGAACGCTGCCTCCTCTTATAGTGTATTGTGTTCCTCAGCGCCTCGCGCTGCTGGGTGGCCGGGCGCTGCGCGCGGCCAGGCTCTAGGCGGACAGTTCGTCCCGCGTCAGGAGCCGCCCGGCCAGCTCGCCGGTGAAGCGACCGGCCTCGTAGGCGATGCGGCCGTTGACCAGCACCATCTCGATGCCCGCCGGGTACGCCACGGCACTGGTGTACGTGCCCCGCTCCCCCACGCACACGGGGTCGAAGACGACGAGGTCGGCCCAGCAGCCGGCCCGCACCACGCCGCGCCCCGTCAAGCCGAAGGTGGCCGCGGGCAGGGCGGTCATCCTGCGGATGGCCTCGGGCAGGGTCAGGATACCCTGTTCGCGCACGTAAAGGCCCAGGACGCGCGGGAACGTGCCCCAGTGGCGGGGATGCGACTGGATGCCGCAGAACGACGCACCCACGAGATCAGGGCTGGTGGCGATGGTGTCGGTGCAGAACGAGGTGCCCGGGTCGCGCGCGGCGGCCTGGAAATCCGCCTCGTCGGTGCTGAACAGCACCGTGCCCATTGCCTCCCCATCCGCGGCGAGGAGGGTGGCCCAGAGCCGGCCGGGGGTCACGCCGCGACGGGCGGCGGCCTCCTCAAGCGGTAGTCCGACGAGGTCGGCGCCGGCGGCGCCGGCGGACACGATGTGCAGCCCCGCCCAGAGGTCCTCGGGCCGCAACTTGAGCTCCGCGGCCTCGTCGGTCAGCGGGTGGGCCTCAAGCTCACGGGCCAGCCTCTCCACGGCGCCCGCGGCCTGCAGCTCGCCCTGGATGCGGCGCGCCTGCGGGCCCCACGCCTGCCGCCAGTCGTACTTGAACCGCGACGGCAGGACGATGCGCGGCCCCCACCAGAGGCCCTGCGTCGGGTACGGGATGACGTCGGCGGTAATGCGCCGCCCGCGCCGCCTCTCGGCGGCGATGTACTCGAACGCCGCTGCGCCCTGGCCCCAGTTGGCCCGGCCGGCCACGCTCAGGTGCGAGACCTGCAGCGGCACGCCGGCCGCCGCCGCCACCTCGACCGCCTCCTTGACGGCGGCCAGGGCCCCCTCCTCGTAGCTGCGCACGTGCGCGGCGTAGACCCCGCCGTGGCGTGAGAGCACCCGGCAGCAGTCGGTGAGCTCGGCGGCGTCCGCGGCCGTGGATGGCTTGTAGGCGACGCCCGATGATAGGCCGGGGGCGCCCTGCGCCAGGGCGTCGTCGATGATCTGCAGCAGGCGCCGGAGCTCGGCGGGCAGAAGCGGGCGGTCCTCGTCGCCTACGACCTCAGCCCGCGCCGACAGGTGGCCCAGAAACGGCACCAGGTTCATGCCCATGCCCCGAGAGCGCGCGCGCTTGAAGTAGCCGGCGGCGTCTTGCCAGTCAAGCTCAGGCCACTCCGGCCGCCGCGGATCTGGCCAGAAGAATGAGTGGCGGCACGCCCGGCTTGACAGTGGGAAGGGCGAAAACCCGCACTGGCCCGCGATCTCGGTCGTTATCCCCTGCCCCACCTGGCTTTCGCCGGGCGGGTTGATGAGAAGCCCGAACTCCGAGTGCGCGTGGGCGTCGATGAAGCCGGGACTGACCGCCAGGTTGGCGGCGTCGATGCGCCGGGCAGCCGTCGCCTGAATGTTCTGGCCCACTTCGGCGATGCGCCCACCTTTCACCGCCACGTCGGCCTTCCGGCCGGGGGCGCCGGTGCCGTCATACACCGTGGCGCCAGCGATGAGTACGTCGTACGTCCCTAACACCCCCTGATCCTTCAAGTAATTGCGGTCACGCGGGCGCCGCGAGGTGGCAGGCCGCCAGGTGCCCCGGCGCGACGGCGCGCAGGTCGGGCTCGGTTTCGCGGCACTCGGCGACGGCGCGCGGGCAGCGCGCCGCGAACCGGCACCCCGGCGGCAGGTCGATGGGGCTCGGCGTCTCGCCGGGCACGCGCACGCGCTTCCGGTCAAAGAACGGGTCGGGGACGGGCACCGCCGACAGCAGCACCTGGGTGTACGGGTGGACCGGCCGCTGGATGATCGTCTCCTTGTCGGCGACCTCCATGATGCGCCCCAGGTACATGACGGCGATGCGGTCGCACATGTACCGCGACGCGGCCAGGTCGTGGCTGATGAACAGGTACGTGACCCGGAACTCGCGCTTGAGCTTGAGCATCAGGCTCATCACGCCCGACCGCACCGATACGTCGAGCATCGACACCGGCTCGTCGGCGACGATGAACCGCGGCCGGAGCACCATGGCGCGCGCGATGGCCACGCGCTGGCGCTGGCCGCCGGAGAGCTCGTGCGGGTAGCGCCCGGCCAGCTGCTCGGGCAGGCCGGCGAGCACCAGCGCCGCCACCGCCATCTCGTGCCGCGCGCGGCCGTGGCGGCCGATGCCGTGGATGTCCAGGGGCTCGGCCACCGTGTCGATCACCCGCAGGCGCGGGTTCAGCGTCTGGTACGGGTCCTGGAAGATGATCTGGGTGTTGCGCCGGAAGTCCTTGAGCTTCTTGCCCTTCAGGTGAAACGGGTCGACCCCGTCGAAGCTCACCGCGCCCCCGGTCGGCCGATCCAGAAGCGCCAGGATCATGCCGATGGTCGTCTTGCCGCTGCCCGACTCGCCGGCCAGGCCCAGCACCTCGCCGCGCTGGATCGCGAAGTCCACGCCGTCCACGGCGCGCAGGAAGCGATCCCGCGTGCGCCCGAACAGCGCCGCCACCACCCCCTTGCGCACCGGGAAGTGCTTCCTGAGCCCACGCACGGTTATCAGGGCGTCGCTTGCGCTCACTACCACTTACCCCTTTGGAAGTCGACTTCGTCGGGGCCGAACTGCCCGGCGAGGTGGCAGGCCACGCGGTGGCTCGCGTCGAGCATGCGCTGCGGCGGCTCCTCCCGGCCGCATATCGCGGCGCGCACCGGGCAGCGCGGCTCGAAGCGGCACCCCGGCGGCGGGTTGACCAGGTCCGGCGGCTCGCCGGGGATGGTCACCAGGTCACGCAGCTCGCCGCGCACGCTGGGGAACGAGCGCAGAAGCCCGATCGTGTACGGGTGGGACGGGCGCGCGAACACGCTCTTGATGTCGCCGTATTCCACGATCTTGCCGCCGTACATGACCGCGATCAGGTCACACGTCTCGGCCACCACCGAGATGTCGTGCGAGATGACGATCATGCCCTGCTGGTGCTGCAATTGCAGCTCCTTGAGCTTTTCCACGATCTGGTCCTGGATCACGACGTCCAGGGCGGTGGTCGGCTCGTCAGCGATGATCAGGTCGGGGTTCAGCAAGAGGCTCATGGCGATCATCGCCCGCTGCTTCATGCCGCCGCTGAACTCGTGCGGGTAGTTGACCATGCGCGCCGGCTGCAACCCCACCTGCTCGAACAGGCTCACCACCCGCTCCCGCGCCTGGCGCCGGGTGACGTCGGGCCGGTGCAGCATGAGGGCGTCCATCAGCTGGTCGCCGACGCGGAACACGGGGTTCAGGGCGTTCATGGCCCCCTGGAAGATGATCGCCGCCCGCGTCCAGCGCAGCTGGCGCAGCTCGTGGGGCAGAAGCCTGTTGACGTCGATCCCGTCCAGGAGCACCTGGCCGCCCAGGATGTGCCCGTTTTCGGGCAAAAGCCGGATCACCGCCAGCGCGGCCGAGGTCTTGCCGCAGCCCGATTCCCCCACCAGGCCCAGCGTCTGGGCGCGCTCGATGCTGAATGATACGTCGTCCACGGCGCGCACCCAGCCGCCGCCGATGCGGAAGTGCATCCTGAGGCCGCGCACGTCGAGAAGCGGCGCGCCGCTCACGCCCGATCCCTCCTCTGCAGGCGCGGGTTCATGGCGTAGTTGACGCCGTCCCCGACGAGGTTGAACGCGGCGACCAGGATGAGCAGGGCGATGCCCGGGAAACTCGCCATCCACCAGCCCACCGACAGGTGGCGCTGGCCGATCTGGACCATCTGCCCCCAGCTCACCACATTGGGGTCGCCCAGGCCCAGGAAGCTCAGCCCGGCCTCGATCATGATCGCGCTGCCCATCTGCAGCGCGGTGTTGGCGATGACCGGGTAGACCCCGTTGGGGATGATGTGGCGCGCCAGTACGCGCGGCACGCTGGCGCCGGCGGCGATGGACGCCAGGACGTACGGGCGCTGCTTGAGCGTGAGCACTTGCGACCGCATGATGCGGGCGTTGGTCGGCCACGTCGTGAGTCCGATGGCCAACATGACGAAGACGATGTTGCTGCCGAATATCGCCGTCGCCAGGATGAGCAGGAAGAACACGGGGATCATCAGGAACACGTCGATGAACCGGCTGATCAGGTCGTCCATGTAGCCGCCGTAGTATCCAGGGATGGCGCCCATGATGATGCCGATGAGCGCGGATAGGCCGGCCGAGACGACGCCCACCAGGAACGCCACGCGCGTGCCCCAGATGACGCGGCTCAAGACATCGCGGCCGAAGTTGTCCGTGCCCAGCGCGTGGCCCGGCGTGCCCGGCGGCTGGTAGTTCTCGTCAGAGAACTGGTACGGGTCGTAGCCGGCGATGACCGGCGCCAGGGCGGCGGCCAGCAGCCCGGCGACGACGATCGCCAGCCCGACCACGGCCATCTTCTGACACCGGAAGTTCCTCCATAGTTCTCTCACAGGTAGTCCGCCCCTTCAGCCCTCGCGTACCTTGCCGCGGCGCGGCGTCACCCGAGGGTGACCCGCGGGTCGAGGTACGCGTAGACGATGTCAGTGAGCAGGTTGGCGAGCACCACGGTGACCGACATGATCAGGTACGACCCCATCAGGAGCGGGTAGTCCCGCGCCAGGATCGAATCGAACATCAGCCGCCCCATGCCCGGCCAGGCGAAGACCGTCTCGGTGAGGGTGGCGCCGGCCAACACGAACCCGAGCTGTAGTCCGGCGATGGTTACCACCGGCAAGAGCGCGTTGCGCAGGGCGTGCTTGATGAAGATCGTGTTCTCGTCGTAGCCGATCGCGCGCGACGTGGTCACGAAGTCCTCGCCCATGACCTCGGCCACGCTGGCCCGCGACAGGCGAATGTACTCGCCGACGTAGACCAGGCCCAGGGTCGTCGCCGGCAGCAGCAGGTGCCGGATGAGGTCGCTCGCGCGCACGGCGAAGCCGCCCTCCAGCACCACGCTCCTGATGCCCGAGCTGGGCAGCCAGTGCAGCGTGACCGAGAACGCCAGGATGAGCATCAGACCGAGCCAGAAGACGGGGATGGAGTACGCCGTGATCCCCAGAAGCGAGATGGCCGTGTCGGTCGGCGAGCCGAGGCGCTTGGCCGAGTACGCGCCGATGAGCGTGCCGATGATCGCCGCCACGCCGATCCCGAACAGGATCAGCAGGACCGTGGCCGGGATGCGCTGGGCGATGACCTGGATCACCGGGCGCCCGTACACGAACGACATGCCCATGTCGCCCTGGCACACCTTGCTGAAGTACGCCCAGAACTGCTGGATCATCGGCTTGTCCAGGCCGTACTCGTGGCGGATGGCCGCGATGTACTCGGGGCCGGCCTCCTGTCCCGCCAGGTACACGGAAACGTCGCCGGGGGCGAGCTGGATGAGCACGAAGTTGATCACGATCACCGACAGCACGACGGGGATCATCTGCAGCAAGCGGCGGAGCATGTAGCGTCGCATGGGCGGCAGCCTCCGTCGCCGGGCGCCCGGCATGACCCCGGACGATCCACCCGGTCAGTAGTGTATGATCATCGATTCCAGGTCCTTGGCGGCGGCCCGCGTCAGAACCTCGGGTCCGGCGGCGGTGATCAGCACCGTGTCCGAGTGCCGGAAGCCGCAGAGCCCGGGAACATAGAGGCCCGGCTCGCAGGACACGAGCATGCCCGGCTCGAGCACGGTCCGCTCACCCTCGTCGATCCACGGCGGCTCGTGGATCTCCAGCCCGAGCCCGTGCCCGGTCCGGTGGCGGACCATGTCCAGGCAGCCGCGGCCGGCGATAAAGCGCCGGATCTCCGTCTCGGCGTCCGCCGCCGCCCGCCCCGGGCGCAGGGTCGTGATGGCGAACTCCTGGATCTCCCGCGCCAGCTCGAAGTAGCGCCGTTTCTCCGGCGACGGCTCGCCGACAAAGAGCGTCCGCTCAAGCTCCGCGTTGTAGCCGCCGATCGTCGCCCCCAGGCCGCAGATGATCGTGTCGCCGGGCTTGATCGTGCGGTTGAGGTCGATCGGGTGCGGGTAGGCGGTGGCTTCGCCGCAGGAGAAGACGGCGAACGCCGGACCGTAGCCGAAGCCGAACACGAACATGTAGTCCGGCCCCAAAGCCTGCAGGAGCTCCCGCGTGACCGCACATGAGACCTCCATGCCGACCTCGATCTCCGACCGCCCGGGCGTTGCCGCCTGCTTGAGCGCGTGCAGCGCCTTCGTGCCCCAGGCCGCGCTCTCGCGGAAGTACTCGACCTCCAGGTCCGATTTCACCAGGCGCATTCCCAGGACCAGGTCGCCGGCAGGCACGAACTCGGCCTGGGGCAGGTACCCGGACAGGGTCGGCCCCTGGTAGCCCATGCCGCCGGCGGCCGGGCGGTCGATGCCGATGCGCGCCGCGCCTAGACCCAGGCGCCGGATCCTCTCGGCGAAGACGGCGACCGGCGGGGTCAGCCCGGGGTACTCGAAGTACTCGCACAGTTCCTTGATGTGCGGCGCCACCTCGCGGGCGTGCTCGCGCTCCAGGCACGGGATGAGCAGCACCGGCTCGCCCCGCAGCGGGATGAGCAGCGCTATGGGCCGCTCAGTCGTTGACAGCGGGCAGCCGGCGACGTAGAAGATGTCCACCGGCGACGACAGGTACAGGGCGTCAAGGCCGCGCTCGCCGAGCCTCACGCGCACCGCCGCCATGCGGGCGGCGTAAACGTCAGTGCCAAGCTTCAGCTGCAACTCCTTTGCCCCCTAGCGCCCCGCGGCGGCGCGGCCGCCCCGGGCCCTTACCGCCGCGTACTCGAATATCGTCCTGACATACGACTTCTCGCAGTCGCCAAAGCCGCTGACACCGCCCTCGCCCTCGATCACGAAGTACTCGTCGGGCGCGTGCGCCCGCGCTCCATGCCCGAGGCCGCCGATGACGCACGACAGGTTGAGCGGCATCTTGCAGAACAGGTACCACGGCCCGGTGCCGGGGGCGATGGGCCAGACCTCGACCGGGTGCCCGAACGACTTCATGGCGTCGATGTGCGCCCGGGCGATGTCCGAATCGGGGCTGGTCTTGGCCCACTCATAGCCGTGCATGCGGTTCATCTTGATGTCGGGGAAGCCGTGCCGGTCCAGGTGTCTTCTCACGCGCCCCGCCGTCTCGTCGACGTCCATGTCCGGCACCAGCCGCACGTCCATCTTGACCGTGACCTTGTGCGGCAGCACGGTCTTGCCGCCGGCGTGGATGTAGCCGCCCCAGATGCCGTCGATGTTCAGCGTCGGCTGGAAGAGGTAGCGTTCCAGGAGCGCCCGCCTGTCGGCGGTGCCGCCGATGAACTCTTTGACATCACCGATCTCGATCATCATCTTGGTCGGGTCAAACGTCAGTTGTAGCTCGTCCAGGAGTGCCCGGTCCCGGGCGTCGGGCGGCCGCACCTCGTCGTAAAAGCCCTCGACCAGGGCGCGGTTGCCGTCTTCTGACGTCATCGTCGCCAGCGCCCTGACCAGGCGCCAGGCGGGGCTATCGACGATCGCCTTGCTGCTGCCGTGGATGTCGAACGCCTGCGGACCTCTCCCCCACGACGCCCCCGAGCACTCCAGCTCGAAGTACACGATGCCCTTGACGCCCAGGGTCACCTTGGCCGTGCCGCAATCGTCCTCGTCGGAGAGCGGCATGAAGAGACAATCCGCGCGCTTGAGCCGGTCGGCGTTGTCCCGGACGAAGGCCTGGAGGCTGCGCGACCCCATCTCCTCTTCGCCCTCGGCCAGGAGCAGGAGGTTCACGGGCAGGCGGCCGTGGACGGCGCGGATGGAGGCCACGGCGTCGAGGAACGCGGACATCGGGCCCTTGCTGTTTATCGCCCCACGGCCGATGAGGCAGCGCCCGAGGCCGGGCCGGCGCACGATCTCCGCCGCGAACGGCGGCGACGTCCAGGCCTCATCCTCGACCGGCTGTGTGTCGTACATGAAGTAGACGAGCATCGTCGCCGGCGCGTCGTTCCATATCTCGCCCCAGACGATGGGATGGATGGCTGTCGGGATGATCTCGGTTTTCTGACAGCCGGCGGCCCTGAACCGCCGCTCGACCAGCGCCGCGCACTCGGCCATGCCCAGGTTCAGGGGCGACACGGATTTCTGCCTGATGAGCTCCTGGAAGTTGGCCACGTGCTCAGCGAAGTGCGCGTCGATATAGTCGTATACCTTCTGGCAGGCGTGGTCGATGGCCATCCTGTGCCCTCCTAGCGCCGCAGCCCGAGGATGCGGGCGGCGTTTCCGCCCATGATGCGGTCACGGTCAGCCGGCGATATCTTGGCCTCCCTGACGATGCGCTGGCCCTCGGGGATGGGGAAGAACGGCGTGTCGGTGCCATACACGACGCGCTCGGCCCCCAGGGCAGTGACCGCCATCTCGACGTGGAACGGCGACTCACCCGACGTCTCCAGGACGAGGTTTCCCGCCTGGCGCGCGGCGTCGATGGCCTCCTGGAAGTAGCCCTGGCCCATGTGGGCCATGATCACCGTCAGGCCCGGATGGGCCAAGGCCAGGATGCCGACCACGGCCGGGTGCGACTTGCAGTCGCCCGAGTGCACCAGCACGGGCACCTTCAGGCGCTCGCAGGCGCTCAGGATCGGGCCCACGAGGCGCTCGATCAGGTGGTAGCCGTGCAGGCGCTGGTGCAGTTTGATGCCGCGCAGCCCGAGCTTCTTGATCGCCCGTTCGACCTCGCCCGCGCCCTTGTCCGGCCCCCCGTATGGGGTCGCCACGCCGAAGCCGATGAGCCGGTCGGGGTACCGCCGCACCGCGTCGGCGATGCCGTCGTTGTCGCGCTGGTTGACCTCGAGCACGGTGGTCATGGGGTAGGCCTGCGGGCACACGACGGCCATGTCCACCCCGTTCTCATCCATCTGCTTTATGAGCTCTTCCGGTGACTGGTGCCAGTCAAGCGCGTCGACGTCGCCCAGGTGATTGTGGGCGTCGATGATCACTGCCGCTCACCTCTCCCCTCATGCGCGGCCTGCTCGCGGACCGGGAGGCCGGGCCGGCGGGGAAGGAGGCCTCTGCCTCCCCCCGCCGGCCGGCCCCGCTCACTTCGCTGGTCGGGGACTACTTCTTCCCCCGCTTGCGCAGGACGAAGAACAGGACCACGGCCACGACGGCGATGCCCATGATCACGTACCACAACGTGGCGGTGGAGCTACCGCCGGCGGCCGCCCCCTCCTCCGGGGCATCCCGGTAGAAGGCGTAGAAGCCCATCCAACTCAGGGCCTTGTTGTGCGCCTCTTCCTCGTAGATGGAGCCGTGCCAGTTCTTCTGCAAGAGCTCGACGTGCGTCTGGTTGAACAGCACGACGTCAGCGATCTCCGTCACCAGGATCTCCTGCACGCGGTTGTATATCTCGTGCCGCTTCGGGATGTCGATCTCGACCTTGCCGGCCTCCAGCAGGCTGTCAAGCTCGGCGTTGGCGATGCCCTTGAAGTTGCGCGACCCCTGGCTATGATACAGGTCGTAGTAGTTGTTGGGGTCCGGGGCGTAGCGCATGTAGTCGATGGACAGGTCGAAGTCCCCGGCCTTCAGCTTGGTGAACCAGGTCTCCCAATCGTACTTGTTCCACGTCAGCTTGATGCCGATCTGGCGCAGCTGCTCGACTACGGACTCGCAGATGAGGTGGTCGTACTCGTACGGCGGGGCGGTGATCGTGCACTCAAGGCGAACGCCGTCGGCGTTGGCCTTCAGGCCCGCCTCGTCCAGGAGCTTCTTGGCGGCCTCGACGTCGTACGCCGGGTAGGTCGCGTTCTTGTTCAGGTATTCGGAGACGGCCGGGATGCCGGCCCATATGCTCGGCGTCCACGTGTTGTTGAACGCCAGCCGGTTGATCGCGTCGCGGTCAATGGCCATGGCGATGGCGCGCCGCACCCGCGGGTCACCGAAGGGCGCCTTCTTGGTGTTGAACGACAGGTTCGAGCCGTACAGCCAGAAGCCGTTGATGACGCGCATGCTGGGGTCCTTCTGCAGCTCGGCGATCTCCTTGTAGGGCGGCACGTAATCGTACGGCAGGTGGGTAAGCTCGCCGGACTTGAACGCCTGGAACGCCACCTGCGCGTCGGGGATGAAGCGGATGACCAGCTTGTCGACGTACGGCGCGCCCATGAAGAAGTCCTTGTTGGCCTCCATGGTGATGTGGCTGCCCTGTACCCACTCCACGAACTTGAACGGGCCGGTGCCCATGGGCTGGTTGATGTGCGGCCCGCTCTTCCAGTCCTCGTCGCCCAGGTAGTGCTTGGGCAGGATCTGCAGGTACCAGTTGCCGCCCAGCGCCAGCATGGGGACAAACGCCACGTTCGCCTGGGAGAACTTCACGACCACGGTGAGGTCGTCAGGGCACGATATCTCCTCGACGTTCTTGAGGTACGCGACGCCGGGGTACTGCTTGGCGATTATCGTGTCGTACGTGAACTTGACGTCGGCTGAGGTGAACGGCGTGCCGTCGTGCCACTTCACGCCCTTGTGCAGGTGGAACGTGAACGTCTTGAAGTCGGGCGTGTTCTCCCAGCTGTCAGCGAGGTCGGGGTACGCCACGCCGCCGCCGTCGAGGCTGACCAGGCGGCTGTAGATGGCGGCGGCCGCGATCTCGTTGCCGCTGTCCATGCTCCAGCACGGGTTGAGGGTCTTCGGCTCATCCGTCTGGCACGACACCACCGTGCCGTGGTACTTCTTCACCTCTGCCGCCGCCGGGGCGGCCGCCACAAGCAGCGTCGCCACCAGGGTCACCATGATCAGGATCGCGATCGCCGACCGCTCACGATGCTTGCCCGAATACAAACTGCTGCACCTCCTGCTTGTCTTGCTTCGTCTTCTTGGGCCCGGCCGTCCGGCCGGTGCCCGGGCGTTGTCACTTCATGTGCTTCAGATGGCGTCGCGAGCGTACCAGCCGGTCTTGCCATCGCCCTTCTTGACCTCGGTGAACTGGCGGTCAAGCCCCACCAGGGGCTCCAGGTAGCCGGCCCGCGACGGGGCGACCCGCCAGCGGCTGTGCATGACCAGATAGCGCCCCGGCAAGTCAGGCGTGCCCTCCAGCATGCCGGCGTACATCATGGCGTTGCGGATGCACCGGACGTTCTCCTGGACCCACGCCTCCTCTTGCTCCTGGCCGAAGCCCAGGCCCCCTGTCGGTCGTCACCGGCAGTCGCACCACCTGCCGCGCGCCTCGACGTGCCTTGACTCCGCCCACTATCAGGTCACTATCCACGCGACGTCCCCCTCGTGGTCGTGGTTGGCACGCATTTGCGATCGCGTTCCTTCTGGCATAGGCCGCGCTTGCGGCCGCTCACCCCCCCTGCCGCCAGGTGGCGTCAAACGCCCGGAGCAGGTTCAGGCCCAGGAACTTCTCAATGTCGGTATCCTTGAAGCCGCGCCCGAGAAGGCCCGACACCACCGCCGGCAGGCCGGCGGCGCCAAAAAGGCCCTCCGGGTAGCGCACCGCGAAGGTCGGCCCGATCTCGCGGTTATAAGCCTCAACCACCGGCGCGTAGCGGTCCGCCTGCTCCTTGATGCCGGCCACATCGGGCGTGCCGGCCACCGGGGAGTCGGCGCCGAATGAGACGTGGTCGATGCCCAGAAGCTCGACCAGGTACTCGACGTGGCCGAGGTAGTCGTCCAGCGTCGGCCGGGGGTTTTTCGGCCCGCGCCAGCATATCGGACCCCAGGGCGAAACGCCGACGACGCCGCCCGACGCGGCGACGGCCTTCAGGACCTCGTCCGGCTTGTTGCGCGGATTTGGCGCCCGGCGCCGCGGGTTGGCGTGCGTGAGCAGCACCGGCCTGGTGCTGACCGCGGCGGCGTCGAGGCAGGTGCGATCGCCGCAGTGGGACAGGTCGATGGTGATGCCGGCGCGGTTCATCTCGGCCACCGCCTGGCGGCCGAAGCGCGTCAGCCCGCAGTCGACGTCCTCGATGGCGCCGCCGCCGATGTAGCTCGCCTCATTGTAGGCGAGCTGGATGACCCTCACGCCCAGGGTCCCAAGCGCCCATAGCTGGTCGAGGTCGTGGTCGACCGCGTCGGGGTGCTGCAGGGCGAATACCAGGGCCAGCGTGCCGTCGGCCTTGGCGTGGCGGATGTCACCGGCGCGGGTCGCGATGGTCAGCCGGGCGCCCTCGGGGCCCGCGACCCGCCGCCACAGCCGGCCGGCGGCCCGCGCGGTGGCGGCGAATCCCGCCTGCGAGTCTGGCAGCGTCAGGTTGATGGCGGTGAGGATATCGCGCGCGGCCAGCCGGTCGAGCCCCGGGAAGTCCCCCTCCGTGAACTGGCACCCATCCACGACGATTGCGCGCCGCAGGATCGCCGACGCCTCAGTCACGGTTGACCACCCCCTCCTCTGGGAGTGCCCGGCGCACCGCAAGGCCCGGACACAACTTAAGTACATCATAAAAATTATAGCTGGCATTCAACACGGGACGGATTTTCTCCTTCCGCCACCATAAATTTTTTCATCCATATGGAGCACGGTTTTGCAGATCCGGCGGCCCTCGCCGGGGCTAGGCCTTGGCAGCACTCATGTAAAAAGCCAGAAAAAGACACCGGCGCGGCGCCGGTGTCTCATGCCAGATCAACGATAAAGGGCCACCAGAGGGGGCGTCATGACGGAGCCATCAGAACGACGCCAGGTACTTGTCGATCTCCCACTGGTGGACCTGCGTCCGGTACATCTCCCACTCGATGCCCTTGGCCTCCAGGAAGCGGCCGACGATGTGCGGGCCCAGGGCCGCCGTGATGACCTCATCGCGCGAAAGCTCGTCCAGCGCCTCGCGCAGCGTCACTGGCAGGGTGCGGATGCCCGCGTTTGCGCGCTCCTCCGGGGTCATGGTGTAGATGTTGCGCTTTGTCGGCGGCGGCGGCTGAAGGCGGCGCTTGATGCCGTCCAGGCCGGCGCTGATCGTCGCCGCCAGGGCGAGGTACGGGTTGCACGACGGGTCGGGGCTCCGGAGCTCCAGGCGCGTGCCCGGGCCACGCCGCGCCGGTACGCGGATGAACGGGCTGCGGTTGCGCTCGGACCACGCGATGTACACCGGCGCCTCGAAGCCCGTCACCAGGCGCTTGTACGAGTTGACCAGGGGGTTCGAGACGGCGGTGAAGCCGCGCGCGTGCTGCATCAGCCCGGCGAGGTAGTGCATGGCCGTCGCGCTCAGGCCGTGCGGCGCGCCGGGGTCGAAGAAGGCGTTGGCGCCGCCCGAAAACAGCGACTGGTGCGTGTGCATGCCCGACCCGGCCACGCCGAACATGGGCTTGGGCATGAACGTGGCGTGCAGGTTGTGGGTCAGCGCGATGATGCGCACCACGAACTTGAACGTGGCCACGTTGTCGGCGGTGCGCAGGGCGTCGGTGTAGCGGAAGTCGATCTCGTGCTGGGCCGGGGCGACCTCGTGGTGCGCCGCCTCGACCTCGAAGCCCATGCGCTGCAGGGCCAGGACCATGTCGCGCCGCGCATCCTCGCCGCGGTCCAGCGGCAAGAGGTCAAAGTAGCCGCCCTGGTCGTGGGTGCGCGGGATGGGGCGCCCGTTCTCGTCGCGCTGGAACAGGAAAAACTCGGCCTCGGGCCCGCACATGACCGTGTAGCCCATCTGCGCCGCCTCGGCCAGCACCCGCTTCAAGGCAAGGCGCGGGCAGCCGGCGAACGGCTCGCCGTCTGGGCTGTGGATGTCGCAGAGCATGCGCGCCGTCACGCCCTCACCGTCGTGGCGCCAGGGGAAGACGGCGAACGTGGCCGGGTCAGGGCGTAACAGCATGTCGGACTCCTCGATGCGCACGAAACCCTCGATCGACGAGCCGTCGAAGAGCACCTGGCCGTCCAGGGCCTTCTCCAGCTGCTCGACCGGGACGGCGACATTCTTGAGCGTGCCCAGGATGTCGGTGAACTGCAGGTGGACGAACTTGACCTTGAGCTCGGCCGCCGAGCGCAGCACGTCTTCCTTGCCGGTGGTGGTCAAAGGCGTCCCTCCTCCGTTTGTGTGCCGGGATTCCGCGCTCAACACGGCGGGATCAATAATAGAATCATGATATTACGGCGCGTGGGCGGTGTCAATGGCAGGCGCCGCCCAGCCAGGAAGGGGTCATCCAGGGGTTTGGGCCGCGCGTCAGCGCGGCGGCAGGAGGCCTTCGCGCGCCAGCTCGCGGGCCGCGCACAGGAGCGCCAGGCGCGCGTGCTCGTAGGTCAGCCCGCCCTGGACGAAGACGCAGTACGGCTCAACCAGGGGCGCGTCGGCGCTGAACTCGCTCGACGACCCGGGCACAAACGACCCGCCGGCCATGACCACGGGGACGTCGTATCCGGGGAGGTCGGCGGCCTCGGGGCGCGCGTGCGGCTCCAGGGGGCCGGCCCGTTGCACGCCGCGGCAGAAGGCGAGCACGGCGCGCTCCGACCCGAGGCGGATCGCCTGCACCAGGTCGCCGCGCGGCTCGCCGGGGCGCGGCGAAACAGGAAAGCCCAGGGCCGCGAAGAGGCGGGCCGCCAGGTGCGCGGCGCGCAGCGCCTCGGCCACGACGTGCGGCGCCACGTATGCCCCTTGCAGCATCCAGCGCGCCGCGTCCAAGAGCGGTCCGATCCCCGCCTCCTGGCCGGGGGCAAAGAGGCGCGCGGACGCCCGCGCGACCAGGTCGCGGCGCCCGGCGACGTAGCCGCCCGTGGGCGCCAGCCCGCCGCCAGGGTTCTTCAGGAGCGAGCCGGCGGCCAGGTCGGCGCCCACGGCCGGCGGCTCGCGGTCGGCGGTGAACTCGCCGTAGCAGTTGTCGACCACCACCGCGGCGCCGGGGTTTTCCTCGTGAACGGCGGCGGCGATGGCCGCGATGTCGTCAAGGCGCAGCGCGGGCCGGCGCCACTCGTAGCCGCCCGAGCGTTGCGCGAACACCGCGCTGGTGCCCGGTCCGACCGCACGTCGCAGCTCGTTGAGGTCGGGGCGGCCGTCCCGGCCGAGCGCCACCTCGCTGCAGGTCACGCCAAGGGCGACAAGGCTCTCAATGACCGGGCGCAGGGTGTGGTACAGCCGGCCGGTGGCCGCGACCAGCCCCTGGCCAGGGCGCGTCGCGGCGTACAGGCCGAGCGCCACGGCCTGCGTCCCGGTGGCGATGTGCGGGCGCACCAAGGCGGCCTCCGCGCCGAAGAGCTCGGCGTAGATGGCGTCGATGGCCGCGCGCCCCGGGTCGCCGTAGCCGTATCCGCCGCTGAACGACAGGCAGTCGCGGCCCAGCCGGCGGCCCAGGAACGCCGCCGCGACGCGGGCGTGGTTTTGGCGCTCGATCGCGGCCACGGCGCGAAAGTCAGCGGCGGCCTCGCGCTCGGCGCGCGCCGCCAGCCGCTCGATCCACTGCGCCGCGCCTTGGGCCGCGTCCTCCGCCACTGCCGCCGCCCCCCTACCCCGCCTCGCCGGCGAGGCGCTTCCTGATGCGCTCGGCCCAGGCGCGCTCGATGTCGGCCTCGACCGTGACGGCGCCGGCGCCGTAGTCCCGGTGTACGATGATGCCCTTCTCGTGCACGAGGTTCAGGAGGTCGCCGCGCGCGTACGGGATCTCGAACGACTCCCGTACCCAGCGCGTGCGCAGCGCCGCGTCCACCGCGTCATGGAGCAGGTCGAGGCCCTCCCGGCGCAGGGCGGAGATGGCGACCGCGCCCGGCGTCAGCTCCAGTAGTCGCGGCAGGAGGCCCGCCTCGACGACGAGGTCGGTCTTGTTATAGGCGACGACGACCGGCTTGGTTGCCGCCCCGATCTCGGCCAGGACGACGCGCACGGCCTCCTCCTGCTCGCCGCAGCAGGGGTGGCTGGCGTCGACCACGTGGATGAGCAGGTCCGCCTCGGCCACCTCCTCGAGCGTCGCCCGGAAAGCGGCCACGACATGGTGCGGGAGGTTGCGGATGAAGCCCACCGTGTCGGTGAGCAGGAACGCGCCGGTGCCCTTGCCCTCGACGCGCCTCGTTGTGGGGTCGAGCGTGGCGAACAGCTTGTCGGCGACGTAGGCCCCGGCGCCGGTGAGGGCGTTGAGCAGGGTCGACTTGCCGGCGTTGGTGTAGCCCACCAGCGACACGAGCGGCAGCTCGCCCGCCCGCCGGCCGTCACGCCACAGCGAGCGGTGACGGCGCAGCTCGGCGATCTCGCCGTCCAGGCGCGCGATGCGGGCGCGGACGCGCCGCCGGTCGACCTCGAGCTTCGTCTCGCCGGGGCCGCGCGTGCCGATGCCGCCGCCAAGCCGCGACAGCTTCTCGCCCCAGCCCACCAGGCGCGGCAGCAGGTAGCGCAGCTGCGCCAGCTCGACCTGCAGATGGCCCTCGCGGCTCTTCGCCCGCTGGGCGAATATGTCCAGGATGAGCTGCGTGCGGTCGATGACGCGCACGTCGAGGACCCGTTCGAGGTTGCGCTGCTGGGCTGGCGTGAGGTCACAGTCGAAGACGCAAAGAAGCGCCCCGCTGGCCCGTGCCTGCTCCCCGATCTCGGTCGCCTTGCCCTCCCCGACCAGGAAGGCGGGGTTGGGGCGCGGCCGTGACTGGCGTGCGACGCCGCACGGGGCCCCGCCCGCGCTGCGCACGAGTTCGCCGAGCTCGGCCAGGGAGTCGTCAACCTCGAAGCGCGGGACGCCGCGCCAAGCGACCCCGACCAGGAAGGCCGGCTCACCGCTGCCGGCCGTCACGGCCGGACCCGGCTCCGCGCCCGCACCGTGCACGTCGTCCTCGCCAGGCATGTTGTCAACCCCTCGCGCCGGGTGTCTCTATTGTATTATAGCATGGGCGGCCGCCGTGGACCAGCCGCGCGCGCGGCGGCGGCTACGGACCAGCGCACCTCCTTCAGCCCCCAGCGCAGCGGGGCGGCGACCGCGACCACGGCCACGCCGGGCAAAAGCGACAGGAGGCGGTCGAGGCCCAGCGCCGCCCACGGCAGGTCCTGCTTTGCGGCCAGCATCAGGTATCGCGGGTGGTGCCGCCCCAGCTGGGCCAGGGCCAGGTCGGCCGCCGCCAGGCCCGCGCCAGGCGAGGCCCGGCCGACGCGCGCCGCGTCGACCACGTGCAGGACGCCGGCGCGGGGGAGGCGCGCCAGTGCCCGCGCCAGTTCGCGGCGCGCCGCAGGGTCGGGGTGAACGTCGTCGGTCAGCGACGGGGTGTCCACCAGGGTCACCGCCCTGCCCCGCGCGTGCGCCGGGGCCCCGCGCGTCGCCGCGCGCACGGGCGCGCCAAGGTAGCGGGCAAGCGCCAGAAACAGGGTGGTCTTGCCCGCGCCCGGTCCGCCCATGATCAGCCACTCGCCGCTCAACGGACTCCCCCTCCGAACCGCGCGCGCCAGATGCTCCAGGGCCGCCGCGCCAGGGGGTCAGTGCTGCACCGCCCCGGTGGCGGTATCCCACAGCTGGCGCAGGGCCAGCGCGACATCCGGCGGCACCTCGCGCCGCGGCGCGCTTCCCGCCCCCGCGGCCGGCTGCGCCGCCGCCGTAATCTCATGCAGGTCGAGGTCCGCGGCCTCCATGACGACAAGCTCCTCGCGGCCGCAGGCGGGGCGGGCCGCCAGCCGCAGCGCCTGGCGCCGTATCGCGGCCTCGACGAGGTTGCGCACCATGCGGGCGTTGCCGGGCGGGCCGCCGGGCGGCGCGCCGGCCCCGCGACCGGCCGCGCGCAGCGCCGCCGCCAGCGCCGCCCGCGCCGCGGGCGCCAGCCGGTAGTCGCGCGCGACCAGCATGACCCCGGCGATGTCCAGGAGCTCATCGGGGGTGTAATCGGGGAAGTCGATGTGGATCGGGAAGCGCGACCTGAGCCCCGGGTTGACGCCCAGGAACGCCTGCATCTCGTCGCGGTACCCGGCGAGGATGATCACCAGGTCGTGCTTCCTGTCCTCCATCGCCTTCACCAGGGTATCGATGGCCTCCTTGCCGAAGTCGCGCTCGCCGCCGCGGGCGAGGGAGTACGCCTCGTCCACGAACAGGATGCCGCCCTGGGCCGCCCGCACCTGCTCGCGCGCCTTCTGGGCCGTGTGGCCGATGTACTCGCCCACCAGGTCCGCCCGCTCGACCTCGACCACGTGGCCGCGCGGCAGAAGGCCGGCCTCGCACAGGACGGCGCCGAGGATCCGCGCCACGGTAGTCTTGCCCGTGCCCGGGTTGCCCGAGAAGACCATGTGCAGCACGACCGGTTCGGCCTTCAGCCCTGCCGCCCGGCGCCGCTCCTGGATGGCGGCGAACGCCAGCACCTCGCGCACCAGGGCCTTCACCCGGCCCAACCCCACCAGGGCGTCAAGCCCCGCCAGCGAGGGTGGGCTTGCTGCCGGCGCGCCGCCCCCCCCGCCAAGACCCCTGGCCAGCTCAGCGAGGGCGTGCGGCGGCGATATGGCGCCGGCGGCCAGCGCCGCGCACAGCGCCATCAGCCCACCCGGCCCACCCGGCGCCCCCGCGCCGCCATCCCGCGGGCGCCGCGGGGCGTGCCCGGACCTGGTCACATCGGCACACCTCCCGCCCGCCGCCGCATTCAGCCGGCAATATAGGAATACGCGCGATGCGGCCCATCTGCCAACGAGCCCGCCACCACGACGGAGAGCGGGCCGCCGGGCGCTCTCAGCCACCCGGTGGCCCGCAGAACGTCAAGAAACCGCCTCTGGGACGCCGCGAACCGTCCCTGGTCCGCCCGGCTCGCTGGCGCGGGGCGACGGACTCTTGGACGCTACTCAGCTTCGCGCGGCTTGGGCTCGCTGAAGCTCTGGGCGATGGCGCGGGCCGGCGCAATCGTGGAGATAGCGTGCTTGTACACTAACATGGGTTTCGCCTCGCTATCGAGAATGACGGTGAAGTTGTCAAATCCCCTCACGGTCCCTTTGAGCTGTACCCCGTTTATCAGGTAAATCGTTACGGGGATATTCTCCTTTCGTACCTGGTTCAGGAAGCTATCCTGCAGGTTGATCTGCTGCTTTGCCATTTCCCCGCCCTCCGTCCTTCATCCTTGGAACACGATCCAAAAATGTAATTCTACTCGCGACTCCACTTTCCTTTCAGCCGTCTAGCAATTTCTGGCACAATATATTCAGGGCTGCCATAATGTGCGGCGGAGATCCAGGCGATGCGCGGATCGCGGCTGAACCAGGTCATCTGTCGCCGGGCAAAGTGGCGGGTGTTGAGCTTGATCAGGTCCAGCGCCGCGGCCAGGGTCAGTTCCCCGGCCCAGTGCAGCGCCAGCTCGCGGTAGCCCAGGGCCTGCATAGAGCGCAGCTTGGGGCCGTACCCCCGCTGCAGGAGCCCGCGGACCTCCTCGGCCAGGCCGGCGGCGGCCATGGCGTCGACGCGGCCGTCGATGCGCTGGTACAGCTCGCGGCGATCCGTGGCGATGCCGGCCATGATGAGGTTGTAAGGGGAGCGCGGCGGGCGTCCCTGCAGCTCGGATATCGGGACGCCGGTCCGGGTGTAGACCTCGAGGGCGCGCACGACGCGGCGCAGGTCGTTGGGGTGGATGCGCGCCGCCGCGGCGGGGTCGCACGCGGCCAGGCGGCGGTGGAGGGTGGCCGCCCCGTGCCGGCGCGCCTCGGCGTGGAGCGCGGCGCGCAGCGCGTTGTCCGTCTCCAGCGCGTAGAACTGGTACGCGTCCACCACCGCCCGCACGTAGAGCCCGCTGCCGCCGGCGAGGATCGGCAGCCTGCCCCGGCCGGCGATGTCCCCGACGGCCTGCCGCGCCAGCCGCTGGTAGTCGGCGACGGAGAAATCCTCGTCCGGAAAGCGCACGTCGACGAGGTGGTGCGGCACCAGGGCGCGCTCCCGCAGGCTGGGCTTGGCCGTGCCGATGTTCATGTAGCGATAGACCTGCATCGAGTCGGCGGCGACGACCTCGCCGTCAAAGCGCCGCGCGAGCTCGATCGCCGCCTGGCTCTTGCCGGAGGCGGTCGGGCCGACCACGGCCAGGAGGGGTATGCTGCCAGGGCTCACATCTCTCACCCCGCCGCGGACGCGCCCTTTTTAGCCCCCGGCGGACTCAGCCCCGCCCGAAGAGGCGCTCGAGGTCGCGCTGATTGAGGTACGCCACCGTCGGGCGCCCGTGCGGGCACGCGTGCGGCCGCGCCGTCAGGGAAAGCTCGAGCAGCAGCGCCCGCATCTCGGCGGCATCGAGGGGGTCGTGCGCCCGCACCGAGGCGTGGCACGAGGCCAGGATCAACGCCGCCTCGACGCGGTCGTCGGGGCCGCGGCCGCCGTGCGCCTCGCGCGCGCGGTCCACGGCGGCCAAGAAGTGCGCCGCGCCCTGCCGGCCGCCGCAGATGACGGGTACGGCGCGCAGGAGCACGGTGTTGCCGCCGAACGCCTCCCAGTTGAAGCCCATGGCCTGGAGCAGGCCGCGCTTGCCCTCCAGCACCGCCAGGGCCGCGGCGTCGAGCTCGACCGTCTCGGGCACCAGGGATGGCTGCGACGCCGGGGACGCGCTGGCCAGGGCCCGTTCGAAGGTGATGCGCTCGTGGGCGGCGTGCTGGTCGATGATGTAGAGGCCGTCCGCGCCAGCGGCCAGGATGTACGTGCCCAGCACCTGCCCCAGCGGCGCCAGGGAGGCGATGTCCGGCCCCGTCCGCAGCCTTGCGGGCGCGGGCCGCTCGCCGCGCGGGCGCGCGGCCGGCGGCCGGGCGCCCGGGACGGGGCGCGGCGCGACGTCTCGAACGACGGTCCTGTATGCGGCCGGCGCCTCGGCGGCGGAGCCGTCGCCCGCCCGGCCCGCGCCGCGGGAGGCGCCGCGGGAGGCGCCACTGGCGGCGCCGCCGCCCTCCAGCCGCCCCTGCCGCCCCTGCCACCCGTAGCGCGGCGCCACGACCAGCGGGCCGCGCTCGAGGGCCGCCGCTACGGCGGCGGCGACCGCCTCAAACGCCCCGTCCTCGTCGGCGAAGCGCACCTCGACCTTCGCCGGGTGCACGTTGACGTCGATCGCGCCCGCCGGCGCGGCCAGGTGGATGGCGGCAATGGGGAAGCGACCTCGCGGGACGAGCGTGCGGAACGCCGACTCCAGGGCCTCCTGGAGGACGGGGCTCTTGACCGGCCGCCGGTTCACCAGGAAGTACTGGCCGCTGCGGCTGGGCCGCGCGACTTCGGGCCGGCCGACCAGGCCCGATACACAGATCCCGCTGGCGACGGCGCCGGGCGCGGGGAACGAGGATTCGTCACCCACCGGCAGGAGTCCCTCGGCCGCCAGGCGGCCGAACACCGCCGCCGCGGCACCGGCCAGGCGCCCGGTGCCCGGGGAGGCGACGAGCCAGCGGCCCTGGTGCGCCGCGCGCAGGGCGATGTCCGGCCGCGCCAGCGCCGCCGCCTGCAGGATGAAGGAGACCACCGCCAGCTCGGCCCCCTGGCTGCGCAGCGACTTCAGGCGCGCCGGGGTGTTGAAGAACAGGTCGCGCACGGCAACCAACGTGCCCACCGGACAGCCGGTGGGGCCGGCGTCGACCGTGCGCCCGGCCTCAAGGGTCAGGCGGAACCCGGCGTCGTCGCCCGGCCGGCGGGTCGCCAGCTCCACGCGCGCCACCGCGGCGATGCTGGGCAGGGCCTCGCCCCGGAAGCCGAACGTGGTCAGGCGGTCGAGGTCGGAGAGGCCCCGGATCTTGCTCGTGGCGTGGCGCCTGAAGGCCAGGTGGGCCTCCTCCGGGCTCATCCCGCAGCCGTCGTCGCTGACGCGGATGAGCCTCTGCCCGCCGTGCTCGAGCTCGACGACGATGGTCTTGCTGCCGGCGTCGGCCGCGTTCTCCCACAGCTCCTTGACCGCCGACGCCGGCCGCTCGACGACCTCGCCGGCGGCAATGCGTCCCACGGTGTCGGGGTCAAGCTCCACGATGCGCGGCTCGCCGGGCAGGCTCTTCATTCAACCCTTCCTCCTCCGCCGCGGCGCAGCTCCTCCTGCAGCGCGTGAAGCGCGTTGAGGGCTTCCAGCGGCGTCATGTTCGCCGTGTCCAGGTCCTTCAGCCTTTGGAGCACCGGGTCGGGCGATGGCTCGAACAGCGCCAGCTGGTTATACCGGCGCAGCTGCCCGCGCCGCCGGGATGCGCGGTCCTGGGCCGGCGCGCCCGCGCCGTCGCCGGCGGCGGCGATCTCCCCCACCGGCTCCAGCGACGAGAGCACCTCGCGGGCGCGGTGCACCACCGCCGGCGGCAGGCCGGCCAGCCGGGCGACGTGAATGCCGTAGCTCTTGTCCGAGCCGCCGGGGATGATGCGGCGCAGGAACACGACGTCGTCGCCGCGCTCCTTGACCGCCACCGACACGTTCTTGACCGCGGGCAGTTCCGCCTCCAGCCGCGTCAGCTCGTGGTAGTGCGTCGCGAACAGGGTGCGCGCCCCCAGCGCCGCCTCGTCGTGCACGTACTCCGTCACCGCCCAGGCGATGCTCAGGCCGTCGTACGTCGACGTGCCGCGGCCGATCTCGTCCAGGATGAGCAGGCTGCGCCTGGTGCCGTGGTGCAGGATGTGCGCCAGCCCCGTCATCTCGACCATGAACGTGCTCTGGCCGCGGGCGATGTCATCGGAGGCGCCGACGCGGGAGAATATGCGGTCGACGAGGCCGATGCGCGCTTTGCTTGCGGGCACGAAGCCGCCGGCCTGGGCCATGAGCACGATCAGGGCGACCTGGCGCAGGTACGTGGACTTGCCGGCCATGTTCGGGCCGGTGACGATCAGCACGCGGCGCTCCTTCTCGTCGAGGTGGCAGTCGTTGGGCACGAACCGGTCCGCGCCGGGCGACTGCTCCAGGACAGGGTGGCGGCCGTCGATGATCGCGATCTCCAGCCCGTCGTGCACCTCGGGCCGCACGTAGCCGTAGCGGGCGGCGGCCTCGGCCAGCGCGGCGAGCGCGTCCAGCTCGCCCACCGCACGCGCCGCCGCCTGGATCGCCGCCGCCAGGGAGGCCGCCTGGGCGCGCAGCCGGGCGACGATGTCGGCCTCCAGGGCCGCCGCGCGCTCCTGGGCGCCCAGGATGCCGGCCTCCTGCTCCTTGAGGGCGGCGGTCACGTAGCGCTCGCCCCCGGTCAGGGTCTGCCGGCGCTCGTAGTCGGGCGGGACGAGGTGCCGGTTGGCGTTGGACACCTCGATGTAGTAGCCGAAGATCTTGTTGAAGCTCACGCGCAGTGACCTTATGCCCGTGCGCTCGCGCTCGGCCGCCTCCAGGGCGGCGACCCAGCCCCGGCCCCGGCGGCTGCTCTCGCGCAGGGCCTCGAGCTCGGCGTCGTAGCCCGGCCGCACCACTCCGCTGCCATCATCCGCCGGCTGCGGGTCGTCGACCAGCGCCCGCTCAAGGTGCGCGGCGAGCCCGGCAAGCTCCGGCCGGTCGGCGCCGGCGGTCAGCCGCGCGGCCAGGTCCGCCTCAAGCCTTGTGGCGACCTCGACGATGACCGGCAGGCGGCGCAGCGAGGCGCGCAGGGCGGAGAGCTCGCGCGCCCCCGCCGACCCCAGGGCGCACCGCGACGCCAGGCGCTCCAGGTCCTGCACCGGCTTGACCGACTCGCGCAGGGCGGCCCGGCGCCCGCCGTCGGCGTGGAGCGCCGCCACCGCGTCCAGCCGCTCGTTTATCGCCTTGACGTCCAGGAGCGGGCGCTCAAGCCACGAGCGCAGCCGGCGCGCCCCGAGCGCGGTCACGGTCAGGTCGAGGACGGCGACAAGCGTGCCCTCGCGGCCGCCGTCGGCCAGCCGGCGAAAGACCTCGAGGTTGCGGCGCGTCGTGGCGTCGACGACCACCGCCCCGTCGAGGTCGTACGTCGTCAGGCGCGTGACGTGCGAGTAGCCGGCGCGCTGCGTCTCGGCGAGGTAGGCGATGACCGCCCCCGCCGCCGCGACCGCGGCGTCACGCCCCTCGCAGCCGAAGGCGGCCAGGTTGAGCGTGCCGAAGTGCCCGAGGAGCCGGCGGCGGGCCTCGTGCGGCTCAAAATCCGCCTGGGGGCGGGCGGTTACCAGCGGATCGCCGCGCGCGGCCAGCGTGGCGCGGAACTCGCCGTCGTTCTCCAGCTCCGGCGGCAGGAGGCACTCCGCCGCCGAAAGACGCGCGACCTCGTCGGCGATGCGGCCGCGGGCGCCGTCGCCGCGGGCCTCGGTGCACGTGAACTCGCCGGTGGAGACGTCAGCGGCGGCCAGCCCCCACGCGTCGCCGGCGGCGGCGACGGCGACAAGGTAGTTGTTCTGGCGGTCAGACAGGAGCCGCGGCTCGCTGACCGTGCCGGGGGTGATGATGCGCGTCACCTCGCGGCGCACCAGCCCCTTCGCCGCGGCGGGGTCCTCCACCTGGTCGCACACCGCGACGCGGTGGCCGCGCTCGATGAGGCGGGCGATGTAAGCATCGGCCGCGTGGTGGGGGATGCCGGCCATGGGCAGGCGCACCCCCTTCTGGGCCGCGCGCGACGTGAGGGTGATCTCCAGCTCCGCCGCCGCTGTCTTTGCGTCGTCGTTGAACATCTCGTAGAAGTCGCCCAGCCGGAACAGCAGGATCTTGTCCGGGTGCTGCTCCTTGAGGCGGCGGTACTGGGCGATCATCGGCGCTTCGCGGCTCACGGCGCCACCCCCAGGCCCCTGCCGCCGCCGTCACCGTCGCCGCCGGCGCCGCCGGCGAGCCGGCCCTCCAGCGTGAAGGTGCGCGCGAGCTCGACGCGCACACGCGCCAGGCGCCCGCGGAGGCTCGCCTCGCCGGGGAAGTGCACGATGCGGTTGGTGCGCATGCGGCCCACCAGGCGCTCGGGGTCGGCGTCGCTTGCCCCCTCGACCAGAACCTCGACCTCCTGGCCGACCAGGGCGCGGTTCTTCTCCAGGCTTATCGGGTACTGCGCGTCCATGAGCCGCCGCAGCCGCTCCTGGCGGACGGCCAGCGGCACCTGGCCGTCCATCGCCGCCGCCGGCGTGCCCGGGCGGGGCGAGTACATGAAGGTGAAGGCGGCGTCGAACTCCACGCGCCGCACCAGGTCCAGCGTCGCCTCAAAGTCCTCTTCCATCTCGCCGGGAAAGCCGACGATGAGGTCGGTGGTGATGGCCGCCCCCGGGATGCGGCCCCTGATGGCGCGCGCGAGCGCGATATAATGCTCGCGCGTGTAACCGCGGTTCATCAGCGCCAGGATGCGATCCGCGCCGGACTGCACCGGCAGGTGGAAGTGCTCGCACACCTTGTCCAGGCGCGCCACGGCGTCGATGAGGGACGGCCCGAAGTCGCGCGGGTGCGACGTCGTGTACCTGATGCGCCAGAGCCCCGGGACGGCGTTGACCGCCTCGAGCAGGGCGCCGAAGTCCGTGTCGCCCAGGTCGCGACCATACGTGTTCACGTTCTGGCCGAGCAGGGTCACCTCGCGGTAGCCGTCAGCGACCAGGCGCCGCACCTCGTCTGCGATCGCCTGCGGCCGCCGGCTGCGCTCGGGCCCGCGCACGTAGGGGACGATGCAGTAGGCACAGCGATTATTGCAGCCATAGGAGACGTTGACGAAGGCGCGCAGCGGCCGCGCCCGCCGCCAGGGCAGGCCCTCCCATGCCCCGGTCGGCGGCGGCTCCGGCCAGAGTTCGACCTCACAGTGCGGGCGCGCCGCCGCCCGCCGCGCCCGCGCCCGGTGCAAAAGCTCGGGCAGGCGGGCGAGGTTGTACGTCCCGTAAAGCACGTCCACGCCGCGCCCCCGGCCCGCCAGGCGCTGCGCCGCGCCGGGCTGCTGCACCATGCAGCCGCCCACGGCCAGCACCAGCCCCGGGCGGGCCGAGCGCAGGGCCTGGAGCTGCCCGATGCGGCCGCGGATCTTGCGCTCGGCGCCCTCGCGCACGCAGCAGGTGTGCACGACCACGACATCGGCATCCTCGACCCGCCCGGCCCCCTCGAGCCCCTCGGACTCCAGGAGGCCGGCGATCGTCTCCGCCTCGCGCTCGTTCATCTGGCAGCCGTACACCAGCAGGTAGTAGCTGCCCGGGCCCAGGACCCCTCCGGCCATCGTCAGAACCCCTTCCGCCGCCGCTTCCCACGTCGCCCCGCGGTTGCCCCGGCCGTCGCCCCATCTCCGCTATTATGCCTGGCCTGACCGGTACCATGGGACTACTTTCTGGCTTTCAGCCGGATCTCCTCCCCGCGGCGCAATACGAGGGGGCGGCGACCCCCGCGGGTCGCCGCCCCCGGCGGGCCGCCGCTGGCCCGCCGCCCCCTGCCGTCGCCCTATAGCCCGAGCTCGGCTGGCAGGATGCTCCAGAAGCGCGCATCCTCCTGGCCGATGCTCCACAGCGCGATGCCGCCCAGCCCCGCATCGCGCGCCAGGCGCATCTTGCGCGAGCAGGCGTAGCTGTTCTCAAACCACACCGCGTGCTTGACGCCGCTTCTCGTGTAGCTGAAGTGCGGCTCCTGGGCCACGTCGTCCCAGGCGATGGTCGCCCCGTAGCGGCTGGCCAGGGCCATCGCCTCGCCCACGGTCGCGCTCACCGCGCCCGCGGTCGACCAGTCGTAGCCGTAGCCGGCGACGCCCAGGAGCAGCTTCTTCGGCGGGATGAGCGAGGCGGCGTACGTCTCGATGGTCTTGACCCAGTCGATTCCCGCCACCGCCCCGGCCCCCGACCACTCGCCGTGCTGGTCGTAGGTCATGACCACCACCAGGTCGGCGGCCTGGCCGAGCGCCTTGTAGTCGTAACAGAGGGCCCAATCGTTCGTCTCCTCGTCCTTCTTCGCCCCCGCCGCAACCGTGGTCAGAAGCCCGTTGGGGCTCAGCTTGGCGGCCACGGCCTGCACGAACGCCGTCAGGCTCGACCGGCTGCTCGGCGGCAGGTTCTCGAAGTCGATGTTGACGCCGTCAGCGCCCTCGGCGCGCACCATGGCGGCGATGGCGTCGACCACCTTCGCGCGCCACGTAGCGCTGGAGATGTTGCCGGCCGCGCCGCTCGCCAGGTTGACCAGGGGCACGACCTTCTTCTTGTTCTGGTGGGCGAGGTCGACGAGGCGCTTGTGGTTGGACTCGCGCGCCTGCAGCGTGCCGTCAGCGCGCACGCTGTACCAGTAGGGCGCCACGATGTCGACAGAATTGATGTTGGCGGAGAGTGACTGCCACGGCGCCTGGTCGTCGCCCCACTGCGCCCAGTAGGCGAGCACGACGGGCTTTGTCGCCGGCGGCTGGGGTGGCTGCGGCGGCTGGGGTGGCTGCGGCGGCTGAGGCGGCTCGGGCGGGTTCGGCGCGGGCTTGACGCCGTAGAAGGCGCAGACGCCGTTCAGTATCCCCTGGGCCGCGGCGCGCCGCGTCGCCTCGCTGGCCAGCGCGCGCTCCTCGGTCCGGTTGGACATGAACCCGATCTCCAGGAGCACGGCGGGCATCGACGTGCGGCGGATGACGGCGAAGCTCGCCGTCATGACCCCCTTGTCCACCATGCCCGTGGCCGCGACCAGCGCCGACTGCAGGCTCTGCGCCAGCTTCTTGTTGCTGGGGCGGGCTGAGTCGGGCGTGTAGTAGACCGAAAGGCCCCTGATGCTCGAGTTCTCGTTCCAGTTGTTGTGGATGCTGATGAACAGGTCGGCATCGTTCTTTTCGGCGACGTTCACGCGGAAGGTGAGCTGGTTCGAGTACGTCATCCCCGACGGGTAGTTCGCCCCGGTCCGGGTCATCACTACCTTGGCGCCGGCCGCCGCGAGCAGGTCGCGGGCGTAGAGCCCGATGGCCACCACGTTGTCGTCCTCGCGCGTGCCGGCGGGGCCGGTGGCGCCGGTGCCGCCGCCGTGGCCGGGGTCAAGCACGATGGTGCGCCCGCTGAGCGGCAGCGACACCGTCGCCCCCGACGCCAGCGTAACCTGGCTCAGTACCGCGCACATCACGAGCATGGCCACTACTGCGAATCGACGACGGCTTGTCCATATGCGAGTCAAATTGTGTGCGCCTCCTTTTCACTTGTCCCTCCTTGACTTTGCGCTAGGTCGGCCTCCTACAACGCTTGTGGCGCCGGCGGCGGCGCGCCCCGGGCGGCGCGCTGGGCGCGTGCGCAGGGCGGTGGTCCGCGGGATGGACCCCAGGGCCGGGCGACGGGAAGGTGACATAAGACCCGGCCGGCACCTCCATTATAAAAAAAAGGCGCTGTTATGTCAGCGCCGGTAAATCGGCCTGGGTTCGGCTCTTATGTTAACACGAACCCAACTCGGGGGTCAAAATCCTCCTTACGTAGATTCTTCGCGTGATGGGAGCGGTCCCCTTGGCCTCGCCCGCCGCCCGCCTCGTGCCCTCGCTCGCGTCAACCGGCGATGAACATCGTACCCACGTGCCTCAAGAGCCCGGCCAGGAACCGATCCGCCGTCAGATCCTCCGCCGGCTCCGTGTAGTTCTCCCGCAGGTGCGCCCTGCTGTGATCGGCCGTGAGGAAGCACGCCGCGGTGTACTGTCGCTCAAGACAGAGCTTGCGGCAGAATATCTCGTAACGCCTTGCATACGAGGCGCCGACGAACTCGGGGAAAACCTTGAACTGCGGCTCGGCGACCTCGACCGGGCCGCGCGACTTTGGGCAGTCCTCCAGGAGCAGCAGGTAGCCCAGCCACGGCGCTCGCGAGGGGTGAAACGCTTTCTCCCTGTAAGCGGCCCAGATATCGAGGGCGCTGCCCATCGCCTCTTCGGTGCGGTTGTTGAAGTTGTTGCCGAATGACGGCCCGACCTGCGACTTGAGCTCAAGGGCCGCGAGAAGCTCCCCGCCGGCCACAACGACGATGTCCCAGCCCTTGGTCGCCCGGTAGAAGCCGGGGAGGTGGGTAGCGTGGCGCTGCGTGTAGATGTCACAGGAATTCACGCCGGTCTTGACCATGAGTTCGGTGATCTTACTGATGAACCCATCCATCTGCTGCCCGCCGGTGACGGCGCCGCGGGCGCCCTGGTCAGAGTCCCCGCGTTCCTGCTGCTCCAACGCTTGCCTCTCCCGCGTCGCCCAGAACTCGCGCACCGCGTCGGAACACAAAGGGCTCGATTGGGGCCACCAGGTCTCATCTCCCCTCGCCCGGCGGTGCGGCGAAGGAGAGCTGCGGCTGGTTTGCGTCTTCAAGGCGCTGGCGCGCCATGGCGAAGTAGCCGGGCTCGATTTCGAAGCCAATGCTGTTCCGGCCCCAGCGGCTGGCGGCCACGTTGCTGGTCCCGGTGCCCATGAACGGGTCAAGGACCGTGTCTCCCGCGAAGGAGAACATGCGGACGAGCCGTTCGGCGAGTGTTAGCGGGAACGGCGCCGGGTGCCGGCGGGTGGACGCCCCGCCAAGTGCCCAGACCTGTTGGAACCACTCTCTGTGCAGGTCAGCGGGTATCACCGACAGGACCCGGGCGGCAAGCGACGGCTGGCGGTAGCCACCGGACTTCCTCTGAAAGAGGACGTACTCGATGTCGTTCTTGATGACGGCGTTAGGTTCGTAGGGCTTGCCCAAGAAACCCGCGCCGCCGTTGTCGACCTCGAACCTGGCGTTGGCGATCTTGCGCCAGATGATCGGGGCGAGGTTGTCAAAGCCGATCTTGCGGCAGCGCTCCTGGACGCTGGCGTGCAGGGGAAACACGACGTGGCGGCCAAAGCTGCGGCGGGGCAGGCAGACATCGCCCACCACGACCACCAGGCGGCCGCCGGGCACGAGCGCTCGGAGGACGTGGCGCCAGACCCTGTCAAGCTCATCGAGGAAGGACTCATATTCCTCAATGGCGCCGAGCTGGCCGACCTGCTCCGGGTACTTCTTAAGGGTCCAGTATGGCGGGGAGGTGACGGCGAGATGGACGGTCTCGCTGGCGACCTCATCCATCTCGCGGCTGTCGGCGAGGAAGAGCCGGTGAGTCGTCGGCAGGCAGCGCACGGCCTCCTCGATGGCCCGGACCAGGGTAACTCGCTTGGCGATGGCCGGCAGCGCCTTCTGGTCGTCCTCGCGGGCGAGCGTCAGGGCCTCAGCGGGGGCGTATGCCTCGAGCCGCGGGTTATCGGCGCCGCATGGTGCTTGTTGGATGATGGCCGTCGGCATACGAGTTCCCCCCTCGCAGTAAGATCCTCGCCAGAGCGGGTCAGCACCTTCTCGCCCCGCCTGCAGGGTTGAGAGAGGCGCTCGCGAGCGTTGGCGGGGCGCTCGGAGACGTCGACCCGTCGCCGCGCGTCCCCAGGCGACGTCTGGCAATCCGCACGTATTCGGGGTTCAGTTCGATACCCACAAACCGCCGGCCCAAGGCTCCGCATGCGATCCCCACGGTTCCCGAGCCGAAGAACGGGTCAAGGACGAAGTCGCCCGGCCGGCTCCCGGCCCGGATGCACGGCTCAATCAGGGCTGGTGGGAACGTGGCGAAGTGCGCCCCCTCAAACGGCTGGGTGGGGATCGACCAGACTGAACGCCGGTTTCGCCCGTTCTCTTCCCTCACAGCCTCATGGTTGTAGTAGTAGCGTTCTGACTTCGATAGCAGGAACATGTACTCATGCGAACGGGTGGGCCGGTCCTTCACGCTTTCAGGCATGCAGTTGGGCTTGTGCCAGATGACGTCGGCCCTCAGGTACCAGCCATCGGCCTGGAGCGCAAACGCGAGCTTCCATGGGATGCCGATGAGGTCCTTGGCCTTCAGGCCCTCAGGGGTATCGGGACGGTATGTCATCGCCCGGACGGGGTTTTTCCTGTCTGGAGCCCGGTATCCGCGATCACCGCTGGTGTACGCGTCGCCGATGTTGAGCCAGAGGACGCCGTCGTCTTTGAGGATGCGCCTGACCTGGGCAAAGCACTGGGTGAGGTGGCGCACGAACTGGTCCACGGAGGCCTCCAGGCCGATCTGCGCGGGGATACTGTAGTCGCGCAGGCTCCAGTAGGGCGGCGACGTAACGCAACACTGGATACTCCTGTCCGGCAGTCTGCACAGGGCAATCCGCGCGTCAGCCTCAATGATCAGCGAGTCGTCCAAGGAGGTCCATCTTTCCTGGGCAAGGACGATGTGTTGCACAGACGGCCCCCCTCAACTGAAACTGGGGCGGCATGGTTGAATTACAGCCTACCTGCGGGCGACGACGCCGCCCTGGACCGGCGGTTTCCGCCGCCACCACCATGTACCGCCGCCGCGGGCGATGACCCGCAGGTCGCCGGCGTGCCGTGACACGATGGCCGCCGCCACCAGGAACGACAGCCACCAGCCGGCGCCGACGGGCCCGGCCGGGCCGAGCCAGGCCATGACCGCCGGTAACGCGCAGGCCATGGCCACCGCCGCCAGGTACATGTTCCCGCACGCGGCGAGGACCAGCAGTCCGGCGAGGCCCGTGCCGACAAAGACACGCCACGACAGGTACAGAAGCGCCCCGCCCGTTGCCGCCAGGCCCTTGCCGCCGGCGCCGCGCACGAAGCACGAGTAGTTGTGGCCGAGCACGGCGCCCAAGAACCCGGCCATGCCGCCCAGCGACGGGCCAGCGGCGGCCGCGGCGGCGGCCGCATCCGGCGCCAGGACCGTCCCGAGATACGCCGCCAGTGCCCCTTTGCCCGCGTCAGCGCAGAAGACCAGGATGCCTATCCCCCACCCCGCCGCGCGCTTGGCGTTGAGCGCCCCCAGGTGGCCGGTACCTTCCCGCCGCAGGTCCTTGCCGCGCCCGAGGCGCACGGCGATGTACGAGAACGGCACCGACCCCAGAAAGTAGCCGCACAGGACGGCCAGGACGACGCGCAGGGCGAGGACAGCCGCCGGCGAGAGCGCCCCGCTCATCGCGCCTCACCCGCGCCCTTACCCGCCGCTCCCCGCCCCGCCGCCCGGGCCGCCGCCTGGCCCGTCGCGCCGGTTCCTCCGTCGCGCCGCGGCACGGCCACGCGCAGGGCGTGGCGCGCGACCTGGGCCCGCACCGGGCTTTTGCCGTGCACGTTGCCGTCGAAGAGCTTATCCAGCGACCGGTCCGTCTCGACGCTGATGCGCTGGCAGCGGACGATGCTGACGCTGGGGTGGGTGACGTGGGTGCCCTTGTAGGCGCGGGGCAGCGTGCGCAGGAGGTCGAGCCGCCCAATGCGGCCGAGGATGACGATGTCGAGCCAGCCGTCGTCGGGTTGGGCCTCGGGGGCCATGAACAGGCCGCCGCCCGTGTACGGGGTGTTCATGATGAACAGGCCCGCCACGTCAGCCTCCAGCGCCTTGCCGTCAAGCTCCAGGCGCATGCGCTCGGCGCGAAGCTTGGTCACCGTGCGCACCACGCCGGCGGTGATCGCCAGGGAGCCGCGAAAGGGGCCAGCGCCGGTGTTCACGTAGCGCATGACCTCACTGGGGAAATTCAGGCCCAGGACGATGCCGAACTTGCCGTCGGGGTCCTCGCCGACGTCGACCGGGCGCAGTTCGTGGTTCTCCGCGGCCAGCACGCGCGCCGCGCCGGCAAGGTTAAGTGGAATGCCCAGGCTGCGCGCCATGTCGTTGCCCGTGCCCGTGGGCACGATGCCCAGCGCGGATGGGGTGCCGGCCACGCCGTTCAGGACCTCCCACATCGTGCCGTCGCCGCCCACCGCGACCACCAGCGGCCACCCGGCCGCGGCCGCCTTCCGCGCGATGCCCGTCGCGTCGCCCTCGCTCCTGGTCAGGGCCAGCTCGTGGCGCACGCCCAGCCGGCGCAGGATCCCCTGCAGTTCGTCGACCTTCCCCTTTGCCGCGCCGCGCCCCGCCGTCGGGTTGGCGATAAGCAGACAGCCCGTCTCAGGCATCCCCGCCCCCTCCCCCCAAGTCCATCATGCCGTGCCTCGCCTTGAGATCAGCACTTCGGTGAGGAGCAGGTTTTTCCTGCGGGCAGGCGCAACTGGACAGGCAGGCCCCGGGCGCGCTACTGGTCTTCTGCCCCGCTTGCCCTGGGCGGCGCAGCCCCAGGAGAATGGCCTTCGCGGCCTCAATGCCCTTCAGGTGTCTCTCTTCCGCGAGCTCCATCTCCCGCTCCGCCGCCGCGACCACGCTTTCGTACGTTTCCTGGGCGATCAATCCCAGCTCAACCGCCCGCCTTTTCGCTGCCCTGAAGAGGATGAATGCGCCGCGCGTCATGGCTCAATCCCTGCTCCTTTCGACCGACCGTCCCTTCCCCGGTGCCGTCGCGTCCCCCTAACGCCGTTGCCCGGTCCCGCCACTCCCTGGCGATTTGTTCGCCAACAAGCCACCCCCTATCAGGTACGTGAAGGCGCCCTCAATGATCGTCACATACAGCTCCCCGATCAGCAGATCATCGTCGGTCATGGGGTTTGGCGCGTCAACCGGCCAGAAGTCCAACGGCGACAGGCGCTCCCCTCAATCCCAGAACTGCACCGTCTTGCCTGCGGCCTCCCGCCCACTGGGGGCAGGAGGCCACCTTCCCACGCGGAATAGCGCCCAGCCCGCTACCCCTGCCGCTACCCCTGCCGCCGCCCATGCCCCGGCCTGCTACCCCTGCCTGAGCCAGCCGAGGAGCGTCTCCCAGTCGCAGTGCTTGTCGACCAGCTCCTTGGCCGTGGCGATGCTGCGCTCGTCGGTCGGCCGGATGCGCCGCGATATGTCGTGCAAGCGCTGGATCGTCTGGTACGTGTCGTAGTTGACCAGGAGCACGGGCACGCCCTGGTCGGCGGCGCGCGTGAGCACCTTGGCGTTGGGGTAGAGCCCGCCCGTGAGCACCAGCACCGCCGTGCTCGTCTCCAGGGCGGCGAGGCAGATGTCGGTGCGGTCGCCGCCGGTGATCACGGCCTTGTTCGGCGAGCGCCGGAAGTAGCTGAGGACGCTCTCGATGGTCATCGCGCCCACGAGCACGTCCTCGACCAGGCGGTCCATGTCGGCGCCGCCCACCAGGAGCTCGCCGCCGAGCGAGTCGTAGTACTCGCCCACCGTCGGGCAGGCGATCTCCAGGCGCCGCGGGATGATGCCCAGCACCTTGAAGCCGCGGTCCTTGACATACGGGCTATAGACGGCGCGGCACTTGTCAAGGAGCTCGCGCGGCACGTGGTTGCACACCGTGCCCACCACGTCGACGCCCGCCGCGCGCGCCGACGCCGCCTGGTACACCATGCGGTCGAGGGCCAGGTCGTGGTTGACCTTGTTGATGATCAGCGCCCCGGCGCCGAACTCCCGCGCCAGGCTGACGGGGTCCAATCCCAGGCTGGCCATCGCGTATACCCACGGCGGCCCGCCGACCAGCACCACGTCCGCGCCCTCGCGCATGCGCTCGTAGGCCTTGGTGATCAGGCTCAGGCAGGGCGACCCCTTCTGGTAGCGCGACATGAAGTGAGGCCCCGCCGTGAACGGGACGATCTCCTCAAGGGGCTGGGGCAGACCCAGGACCTCCTTCATCAGCGCGGCGTCCTCGTCCTCGCGGTTGGTCACGCCCGGCGGCGCTCCAAACGGCTTGAAGTAGGACACCTTGAGCCCCGCCTCGCGGCACTTGAGGGCCAGGCCGACGCACAGCGCCGTCTTGCCGCTGCCGCTGGGGCCGATCAGGTACAGGCTCTTCATGGCCAACACCTCACGATATGGTAATCTTCACGTCCAGCGCCGCGACCCCCTTCTCATAGGCCAGAAGGGGGTTTATCTCCATCTCCGATACCTCCGGGAAATCGTCGACCAGCCGCGCCAGGCGCGCGATCGTGTCCGCCACCGCGGCGACGTCGGCCGGCGGCCGACCGCGGAAGCCGTGCAGCAGGACGTGGGCCTTCGTCTCGGCGATCATCTCGGCGATATCTTCTCGCGCCAGCCCGTCGGACAGCCGGAACGAGACGTCCTGGAGCAGGTTGACGTACACGCCGCCGAGGCCGAACGCCAGCAGCGGCCCGAACTGCACGTCGCGCGTCATGCCCACGATCAGCTCTATGCCCGGCGGCATCATCTTCTGAACCTCGATGCCGTGGATGACCAGCTGCGGGAAGTACTTGTGCGCGGATTCGAGGATGTTGGTGAACGCCGCCTCGACCTCGGACGCGGTCTGGAGGCCGACCTTGACGCCGCCGATGTCAGTCTTGTGCAGGATGCGCGGCGAGGCGACCTTGAGCACGACCGGGTAGCCGATCTCCTCGGCGATCTGGACGGCGCGGTCCGGCTCGCGGGCGAGCCGCGACGGCGCCGCCGCGATGCCGTAAGCCGCGGCGACCTCCGCCGTCTCGGTTCCCAGGAGCACGACACGCCCGTCGGCGCGGGCGTCGTCGAAGGCCGCCTCGACCCGCCGCTTCTCGATGCCCTCCACGGTGATGCCGCCGGCGCGCGCGCGCCGCTTCTTGAAGTCGGAGTACTGCACCAGCCCGGCGATCGCCGACACCGCCGGCTCGGGGAAGGCGTAGCTGGGGGTCTTGGCCGCGAACAGGCTGCGGTTGGGCCCGGATACGGCCTCGCCGCCGATGAACGTGCACACGACGGGCTTCTCCGGGAACTTCGCGCGCACCCTGGGCACGATGGCGGCCACCTGGGGCGGCGCCTCGTCGGTCACCGGGGTGAGCACGACGACGACGTTGTCGACGTTGGGGTCAGAGAGCACCGTCTCCAGCGCGAACGCGTAGCGGTCGGCGTCGGCGCTGGCGATGAGGTCGACGGGGTTGTAGATGTTGCACTCGGCCGGCAGGCGGCCGCGCAGCGCTTCAATGGTGGACTTCTCGAAGCGCGCCACGCGCAGCTTTCTCGCCTCGACGGCGTCGGTGGCGATGATGCCCGGTCCGCCCGAGTTGGTGATGATCGCCACGCGGTCCCCGGGCGGGGTCGGCTGGGTGGCGAACGCGACGGCCAGGACGAACAGGTCGTCCATGGTCTTTGCCCGCAGCGCCCCGCCCTGGCGCAGGGCGGCGTCGTAGGCGCGGTCGCTCCCGGCCAGGGCGCCGGTGTGCGACGACGCGGCGCGCGCGCCGGCCTCGCTGGTGCCCGCCTTGTAGATGATGACCGGCACGCGCCGCGTGGCCTCGCGCAGGGCGCCCAGGAACTGGCGGCCGCTGCCGACGTCCTCGAGGTACACCAGGATGACCCGCGTCTTGCCGTCGTTGGCGGCCTCGGCGATGAAGTCCGCCTCGTTGAGCACGGCCTTGTTGCCCAGGCTGATGAACTTGGAGAAGCCGATGCCCTTCTCCACGCTCCAGTCGAGGATGGCGACGCACAGCGCGCCGCTCTGCGACACGAACCCGATGTCGCCCTTGAGCGGCTGCCGGGCGGCAAACGAGACGTTGAGCGGGGTGTGCGTGTCCATCATGCCCAGGCAGTTGGGCCCCAGGGCGCGCATGCCGTACTTCTTGCACAGGTCGACGAGGACCTTCTCGCGGGCCAGCCCCTCGCGCCCCACTTCCTTGAACCCGGCGGTGATCACGACCAGGTTCTTGACGCCGCACTCGCCGCACCCCCTGACGGCGTCGACTGCCGCCGCCGCGGGGATGGAGACGACCGCGAGGTCCACCGGGCCGTCGATGTCGCGCAACGCGGGGTAGGCCTGCAACCCCATGATGTCGGGGTGTTTGGGGTTGACGGGGTAAATGGCGCCCTTGTAGCCGGATCCTACGAGATTTTGCAGCAACGTGTGGCCGATCTTGCCCTCCGTGCGGGAGGCGCCGATGATGGCCACGGAGCGCGGTTTGAAGAACGTCTTGAGGTCGCTCATAACCGCCCCGCTCACCTCCGGACAGTTGCCTTCGCCGGCCCCAGGACCCTGGGCGGCGGCGCGGGAGCGCGCACCGGCATCAGAGGTACATTCGCTGCAGATGCATCTGTTCCTTCTGTATACTGGATTTGCTGGGGTCAGCCGGCGATGTCGCCGCCGCGGCTTCCGGCGGCGCGCTTGAGCGTCACGACGACCTCGTACGGCACGCGGATGGCGCCCATGGAGGGCGGGTGGTCGGCGGAGGGGCCGTGGCAGTCCGACCCGCCGGTGACCAGGAGGCCCCGCTCGCGCGCCAGCTGCAGGTAGCGGATGGTGTCCGCGGCTGAGTGTTCGGGGTAGTACGCCTCAAGACCCAGAAGCCCCACCGCGCACAGCCCGGCGATCAGCTCGTCGTGGCCGGCCAGCCCTGGGTGGGCGAACACCGGCACCCCGCCGGCGCCGGTGATCGCCGCCACCGTCTCCTCCGGCGTCAGGCGGTAGCGCTGGACGTAGCCGGGGCGGCCGGTGGCGAGGTAGCGGTCGAACGCCTGGTGCACGTTGGACACGTATCCCCGCTCGACCATCGCGCGCGCGACGTGCGGCCGGCCCACGGTGGCGTCGCCGGCCATCTCGAGCACGCGGGCGCGCTCAAGGGGCAGCCCGCACGCCTCCAGGCGGCGCAGGATGGCGCCCAGCCTGTCCTCGCGCGCCTCGCGCAGGTGCGCCAGAAGCCCCAGGAGCCTCGCGTCGGTGCGGTCGACGTAGTAGCCCAGGATGTGGACCTCACGCCCCTGGTAGTCGGTGTTTATCTCGACCGCCGGGACGACCTCTACGCCCACCCTCCCGCCCTCCGCCAGCGCCTCGTCGATGCCGGCCAGGGTGTCGTGGTCAGCCACCCCCAGCGCCGCAAGCCCCAGCGCCTGGGCGCGGCGCACGGCCGCGGCCGGGGAAAAGGTGCCATCTGAAGCTGTTGTGTGCACGTGGAGGTCGGCGTACGCTAGCTACACCCCCTCGCCGAGCATCTCGGCCAGGACGGCCAGCGTGCGCGTGCCGCAGCCCGTCCCGCCACGCGGGTGGTAACCGTGGCGCGACGCCAGCCATCCCGTGGCGGCGATGTCGATGTGCGCCCACGGCGTGCCGCCGGCGAACTCGCCGATGAACATCCCCGCCGTGATCGCCCCGCCGCCGCCGGAGGCGAAGTTCTTGATGTCGGCGACGTCGCTTGAGAGCTGGTCCCTGTAGTCCGGGCTGGTGGGGAACTCCCACATCGGCTCGCCGGCGCGCCCCGCCGCCGCCAGGAGCAGGCGGGCCAGGGCCTGGTCGTTGGCGACCACGCCGCTGTAGTGCCGGCCCAACGCGGTGAAGACGGCCCCGGTCAGCGTCGCGATGTCCACGATGCGCGGCGCGCCGAGCTTTTTTGCGTAGGCCACGGCGTCGGCCAGCGTCAGCCGGCCCTCGGCGTCGGTGTCGTTGACCTCGATGGTCTTGCCGTTGACGGCGCGCACGATGTCGCCCGGGCGGACGGCGTGGCCGGACGGCATGCTTTCCACCGCCGCCACCAGCGCCGCCACGTTGGCGCGCGCCTTGAGCTGCGCGGCCGCCTCCAGGGCGCATATGACCGCGGCCGCCCCGGCCATGTCCGAGTACATGTGCTCCATGCTGCTCGCCGGCTTGAGGTCGAGCCCGCCGGAGTCGAAGGTCAGGCCCTTGCCCACGAACGCGGCGTCAAGGGCGTCGCTCTCCGGCCGCCCGCGATAGCGCATGACGATGAAGTACGGCGGCTCGGCGCTGCCGCGGCCCACGGCCAGGGCCGCCCCCATGCCCAGCCGCTCCATGGCCGCGCGGTCAAGGACCTCGACGGCGATGCCCCGCTCCGCCCCCACCTTCCTGGCCTCTTCAGCCAGGCCGGTGGGGGTCAGGTCGTTGCCCGGGGTGTTGACGAGGTCGCGGGCGTGATTCGCCGCCCCGGCGAGGATGCGGGCGCGTTCCACGCTGGCCGCCACGGCCGCGAAGGAGGACGCCCCGGCGTCCAGGACGGCCACCTCGTGGACGTGGGGCCGCTCGCGCTCCTGCTCTTCCTCGTCGGCGAGGTGCCGCGCCTTGGCCGCGGTGCGGTAGCGGTCAAAGGTGTAAAGGCCCAGCAGGGCGCCCTCGGCGGTGGCGCCGGCCGCCGCCGCGGCGTCGAGGCCCCCTTCGCCCGCCCCCAGCGCCGCCGCTGCGACGGCGGCGACGTTGTGCCGCCGCGCGGCGCGGGCCGCGGCGGCCGCCGCCTGCCGCACCGCGTCGGCCCCGAACTCAGGGCGCTTCCCCAGTCCCACGACAATCACGCGCTCCGCCGGCAGGCGTCCCGCGGTGTGCAGCACCACGACCTGGTTGGGGCGGCCGGTGAGCTCTCCGGCCGCGATCAGCTGCGTGATCTGCCCGCCCAGGGCGGCATCCACCGCCGCCGCCGCCCCGGCCGGCCGCTTGTCCCCTTCGAACAGGGCCACGACCAGGGCGCCGGTCCTGTAACCCTCGGGCGCAGCGCGCACCGCCTTGAGTTCCACGCATCCTCGCCTCCGCTTTTGGGCTGGGGTTCGTGCCACGTCGTGCCACGTCGCGGGGCGCGGCGCGCCTCGTCCCCGCCCTACGCCCGCGCGCCGCCGGCGGCATCCGCCGCCGCCAGGTCACGTCCCGCGCGCAGGGCGCCGAGCGCCGCCGCCGCCGCGCTGTGGCTTGAGAAGCGCTGGCTGATGACATCCTCCAGCGCCTGGTGGGGGATGACGGCGGTGAGCGCCACCAGGGCCCCCAGGGCCACCAGATTAGTGTTTCCCGGGCTTTTCAGCCTATGAGCCTCCTCGACTATCGGCAACGCCACCTCGCGCCATGTGCCGGCGCCGCCGTGCACCGCGCCGCTATCGATCAGGGCCACCCCGCCGGGGGCGAGCCTGGTGCACTGGGCGTCGTATGCCGCCTGGGTCAGGGCGAGCACGGCGTCCGGCCGCCGCACCATGGGAAAGGCGATGTCGCCCGCGCTGACGACCACCTCGGCCCGCGACGCCCCGCCGCGCGACGCCACACCGTACGACTGGGCGCAGCTGGCGTTCAGGCCGGCGTGGACGGCGGCCTCGCCCAGCACCGTGCCCGCCAGGATCAGCCCCTGTCCCCCCGCCCCGGCAAGGATGATCTCGAACTGGCCCTGCATCATCGGTCCCTCCCCCGCCCTTGCCGCTGCTTCTAGCGCTCAGCCGGCGCCGGCCGCGTCCCGGCCCCTCCGGCGCGCGCCCGCTCGCGCACCTCGGCGTAGCGGGCGCAAAAGTCCGGGCGCTCGCGGTCTACGAGCACCCCGATCGGGTACTTGCCCGCGCGCTGCGGCGGGTCCATCTCGCGGAAGCGCGCCACCGGCAACGCCACGTCGCGCCAGAGGTCCATCATGTCCTTGGGCCGCGGCCGGTTGTTGTGGCGGCCGAAGTGCACCGGGCACGAGGACAGGACCTCGACCAGCGAGAAAACCGGCCGCCTGAGGGCCGCCTCGAGGAGGTTCTGGACCTGCGCCACGTGGTACACCGTGGTGCGGGCCACAAACGGCGCGCCGGCCGCCTCAGCCAGCGCGCACAGGTCGAACGCCGCCTCGGGGTTGCCGTAGGGCGAGGTGCTGGAGATGCCCCCCTCCGGCGTCGTCGCCGAGAACTGGCCGCCGGTCATGCCGTAGTTGAGGTTGTTGGCGACCACGGCCAATACCCCCACGTTGCGCCGCGCGGCGTGGATGAGGTGATTGCCGCCGATCGTCGCGCAGTCGCCGTCGCCCATGAGGGCGACGACGGTCAGGTCGGGGTTGGCCAGCTTCACGCCGGTGGCCACCGCCAGCGCCCGGCCGTGCGTGGCGTGGACGGCGTTGGTCTTGATGTAGTCGTCGGCCTTGCCGAAGCAGCCGATGCCGGTGACGGCCACCATGCGCCGCGGGTCCAGGTCAAGCTTGGCGAACACCCGCAGGAGCGCGCCCAGGATCACGCCGTTGCCGCAGCCCGCGCACCAGAACAGCGGCATCGCGTCCTCGCGCAGGTACTTGCGCCAGCCGTGACGGTCGCCGGTCACGCCCTCACCCCCAGGAGGTGCGGCAGAATGTCGTCGGGCGTCAGCGCCTCGCCGTCGCTGCGGTGCACGCCGGTCACGGGCCGGCGCTTCCCGATCACCCGTTCGACCTCAAGCACCAGTTGCCCGAGGTTCATCTCCGGCACCAGCACGCGCCGCGCCTGGAGCCCCCACTGCTCGACGACCTCGACCGGGAACGGCCAGATGAGTTCAAGCTGCAGCACGGCGGCGCTGACCCCCGCCGTCCGCGCCTCGTGCGCCGCCGCACGGGCCGCCCGCGCCGCCGCGCCGTACGACACCAGGAGGGCGTCGAGGCCGGCCGGCGGCCCGGCGATGGCCCGCCCGTCAGGGCCGAACGCGCGCCAGCGCGCGATCGCCGGCTCCGCCCCCGCCACCTTGTCGCACAGGCGGCGGATGACGCGCGCGGCGACCTCGGGGCTCGACGACGGGTAGCCGCGCTCGTCGTGCATTGAACTGTTGGCGCGGAAGATGTAGTCGCTGCCGAACGCGGCCAGCGGCGGGACGCCGTCGGGGTCGGGGGCGTAGGGGCGGTACTCATCCGGCGGGCACGCCGGCCAGCGCCGCCGGGCCGGCTGAAGCTCGCCCGCCGCCGGCAGCGTCGCCCGCTCGCGCAGGTGCCCGATGACCTCGTCCGCCAGCACGATCACCGGCGCGCGCAGGAGTTCCGCCAGCTCGAAGGCGCGCGCGGCGACGAAGAAGCAGTCCTCAACCGAGGCCGGCGCCAGCGCCACCGCCGCGTGGTCGCCGTGCGTCCCCCAGCGCGCCTGCATCACGTCGGCCTGGGCCGGCCGCGTGGCCAGGCCGGTCGACGGCCCCGAGCGCTGCACGTCGATTATCACGCACGGCACCTCGGCCATCGCCGCCAGGCCGATGTGCTCCTGCATCAGCGAGAACCCGGGCCCGCTGGTGGCCGTGAACGCCATGACGCCGGCCAGGGATGCCCCGATGACCGCCGCCAGGCTGCCCATCTCGTCCTCCATCTGGACGTAGGTGCCGCCCAGGGCCGGCAGGCGCCGGGCGGCGAGCTCGGCGATCTCGGATGACGGGGTGATCGGGTAGCCGGCGTAAAAGCGCGCCCCAGCCGCCACCGCCCCCTCGAACAGGGCCTCATTGCCCAGCATGAACCGGCTCTGGCCCAACCCCCTCACCCCCAGCCCCCTCACCCCCAGCCGCCGCCGGCGCCTCCTCGACGTCCACCGCCAGGTCCGGGCAGCGCAGGACGCAGAGCTGGCAGCCCGTGCAGTCGTCCCGCCTGGCGATCACCGGCTCGCCGCGCCCGCCGGTCTCGAACACGTGGGCCGGGCAGAACGCGACGCAAATGCCACAGTCCTTGCACCACTTGCGGTTGATGTCGACCACGAAGCGCCGCGGCCTCTCGCTCTTATCCACGCCGTCACCGCCTCCTGACACGTCAGTCGCGCGCCGGCCAGCCGGGCAGCTCGCAGCGCAGCGGCCGGTCCTCGCGCAGCCCGAGGGCGTACTGCCCCTGCATCAGCTCCTGGATCTCGCGCGAGCCTTCGTAGATGACCGAGCCCTTGATGTTCCTGAGGTAGCGCTCGACGGGGTACTCGTTGGAGAAGCCGTAGGCGCCGTGGATCTGGATGGCGTCGCTTGACGCCTCGAAGGCGGCGTTGCACGCGACCCACTTGGCCAGCGCCGTCTCGCGCGTGCTGCGCACGCCGCGGTTTTTTAGCCACCCGGCGCGCCACACCAGGAGCCGGCTCGTCTCGACGCCGGCCACCATGTGCGCGATCATGCGCTGCACGAGCTGGTGCTCGCCGATGGGCACGCCGAAGGTGTGGCGCTCCTTGGCGTACTTCACGCTCGCCTCGAGGCACGCCTGCACGCAGCCGGTCGCCCCGGCGCCGACCGTGAACCGGCCGTTGTCCAGGCACGACATGGCGATCTTGAACCCCTCGCCCTCCTCGCCGATGCGGTTCTCCACCGGCACGCGGCAGTCGGTCATGGAGTACGAGCCGGTGTTGCCGGCGCGCACGCCGAGCTTGCCGTGGATCGTCGCCGAGGCGAAGCCGGGGGTCGAGCGCTCGACCATGAACGCCGTTATGCCGCGGTGCTTCTTGGCGCGGTCGGTCTTGGCGAACGTCAAGAACACGTCGGCGACATCGGCGAGTGAGATCCACATCTTCTCGCCGTTGAGGACGTAGTAGTCGCCGTCGCGGGCAGCGGTGGCCTCGATGGCCCCCACGTCGCTGCCGGCGTTGGGCTCGGTCAGCCCGAACGCGCCGATCTTTTCACCCTTGGCCAGCGGCACCAGGAGGCGCCCTTTTTGCTCCTCCGTCCCCCACTGCAGGATGCCCATGCTGCACAGCCCGACGTGGACCGACATGACCACGCGCAACGAGGCGTCGACGCGCTCGAGCTCCTCGCACGCCACCGCCAGGCTGATGTAGTCCATGCCGCTGCCGCCGTACTTCTCCGGGATGCACAGCCCAAGCAGGCCCAGGGCGGCCATGCCCTTGAGTGCGCCCGGGTCGAAGGTGCCCGTCTCGTCCCGCTCCTTGATGCGGGGCAGGACCTCCTTCTCCGCCCAGCGGCGGACCGTGTCCTTCAGTATACGGTGCTCCGCGCTCGGTTCGAAATCCACCTGGGATGCCCCCCCGGAGCCGTTTTTTGGGCCCCCGCCGCCGAGGGCCGCGTACTATGTTCTTTATGGCTCCGGCAAAAACCTCCTTGTCCCAGAAGGCCAAGAGAGCGCCCGCCAGGGGCGCGGGTCGCTCAGGGCATGCAATGACGCCGGGGGTCAGTGGGGCGCGCCGGTCACGCCGCGCACGCCAGGTTGAGCGCCCGGATGGCGGTCGCCCGCCCGCTCGACTCGCTGACGGCGATGACGCAGGCCATGAACCGCACGTCCCCGGTGGCGACCTCGAAGCGCACCGGCAGCTGCGTCAGGAAGCGTTGCAGCACCAGGTCGTGCCGGATGCCGATCACCGACTCCTGGGGGCCGGTCATGCCGACGTCGGTCATGTACGCCGTCCCGCCGCGCAGGACGCGGGCGTCGGCGGTCTGCACGTGGGTGTGGGTGCCGATGACCGCCGTCACCCGGCCGTCAAGGTGCAACCCCATGGCCACCTTCTCCGACGTGGCCTCAGCGTGGATGTCGACGACGATGACGCGCACCTGGCGCCGCAGCACGGCGAGCTCGGCGTCGGCGGCGCGGAACGGGCAGTCAAGGTGGGCGATGGAGAACACCCGGCCGGCGAGGCTGATCACCGCCACCGGGACGCCGCCGCGGGACGCCGCCACGACCGCGCCGCGGCCCGGCGTGCCCGGCGGGTAGTTGAGGGGCCGGACGACGCGGTCATCCTTCTCCAGGAAGGGCACCAGCTCCCGCTTGTCCCACACGTGGTTCCCGGTCGTAATCACGTCCGCCCCGTACGACAGGAGCTCCTCGGCCAAGTCGGGGGTCAGCCCGACCCCGCCGGCCGCGTTCTCGCCGTTGATGATCGTGAAGTCGACGCCCTCGCGCGAGATGACGCCGGGCAGAAGGTCGCGCACCGCCTGGCGGCCGGGCTTGCCCACGACGTCGCCGACGAGCAGTATGTTCATCAGAGGTATCCCCCATCTGGGTCGCTGCCGCCACGGCACCTCCCGCCCCGGGAAGCGGCGGTCACTTGTTGTATACGAACACGCGGCCCTCCTCGCGCACCGCGATGAGGTTTCTGTCCTGGCGCGACCCCTTGAGGTCCTCCAGCATCTCGCCGATGATCTCCTCCTGCTCGGCCAGCTCGTCGTCGGGCGAGGGGTAGGCCACGTCATCGCGGACCAGGGTGGCGTGGAACTCGTCTTTCACCAGCTCGATGAGGAGCGATATCTCCTCCTGCGACAGGGTATTGAGGTCGCGGACGATCTCAAAGGCGGTGAGATGCCCGTAAGTGCTGCGACCGATCCAGAACGCCTGGGGCAACTTGCCCTCCAGCGCGCACAGCGCCTCCAGGCTGGTCGTCACCTGCTCGCGGACGTGGTGCATCGACGCGCGGTCGAGGTGGCCGCTCACCAGGAAGGTGAACCGCAGCGCCCGCGTCCGCGTTTCGAAGCGCACGCTGGCCAGCTCGGGGTAGCGCGTGAGTATCGAGATCAGGAGACCCGCGCTGCGCGAAGCCCTGTCCTTCAGCCAGGCGTCGTCCCTGGGCCTCTTCATGCCGTCCGCCTCCTTGCGCCTTGGCGCATGCACCAAGCGAACCTCGCCGCGGGCGGCCGCAAATCACTTCGCGTAATCTACGGCGCGCGTCTCGCGGATGACGGTGACCTTGATCTGGCCCGGGTAGTCGAGCTCTTCCTCGATGCGCTTGACGATGTCCCGGGCCATGCGGACCGCCGTGAGGTCGTCTATGCGCTCAGGCTTGACCATGATGCGGATCTCGCGGCCGGCCTGGATGGCGTAGGCCTTCTCCACGCCCTCGAACGAGTCCGCGATCGCCTCTAGTTTCTCCAGCCGCTTGATATATGCTTCAAGGGTCTCGCGCCGCGCCCCCGGCCGCGCCGCCGAGACGGCGTCCGCCGCCGCCACCAGCACCGCCTCCAGCGAGTGCGGCTCGCTGTCGCCGTGGTGCGCGGCCATGCCGTCAATGACCTCCGGCGACTCGTGGTACCTGGTTAAGAGCTCGACGCCGATGGTCACGTGCGGGCCCTCGACCTCATGGTCAACGGCCTTGCCGATGTCGTGCATGAGGCCGGCGCGCTTGGCCAGGGCCTGGTTCAGCCCGAGCTCGGCCGCCATGCTGCCGGCGAGGTGCGCGACCTCCACCGAGTGCTTGAGCACGTTCTGGCCGTAGCTGGTGCGGAACTTCAGGCGCCCCAGGAGCTTGATCAGCTCGGGGTGCAGCCCGTGCACCCCCGTTTCCAGGGCGGCCTGCTCGCCCTCCTGGCGGATGGCCGCCTCGACCTCTTTCTGGGCCTTCTCTACCATCTCTTCGATGCGCGCCGGGTGGATGCGGCCGTCGGCGACCAGGCGCTCGAGGGCGATGCGCGCCACCTCGCGGCGGACCGGGTCAAATCCCGACAGGATGACCGCCTCCGGCGTATCGTCGATGATCAGGTCGATGCCGGTCAGGGTCTCTAAGGTGCGAATGTTCCGGCCCTCGCGGCCGATGATGCGGCCCTTCATCTCGTCGCTGGGCAGCTCGACCACGGACACGGTCGCCTCGGCGACGTGGTCGGCCGCGCAGCGCTGGATGGCCAGGGTGATGATCTCCCGCGCCTTCCTGTCGCCCTCCTCGCGCGCCTGGGCCTCGGCCTCGCGGATCGCGGATGCGACCTCGTGCTTCATCTCTTCCTGCACGTTGGCCATGAGGATGCGCTTGGCTTCATCAGTGGACAGGCCGGAGATGCGCTCAAGCTCGGCGACCTGCCGGGCGCGCACGTCGGCCACTTCCTGGTGCACGCGCTCAAGGTCGTTCTCGCGGCGATCGAGGGTCTCTTCGCGCCGCTCGATGTTCTCCCCCTTGCGGTCGAGGGTCTCCTCTTTCTGGACCAGGCGGCGCTCGGCGCGCTGCAGCTCGACCCGCCGCTCGCGAGTCTCGCGCTCGACCTCGCTGCGCAGGCGATGTGATTCCTCCTTGGCCTCAAGCACCGCCTCGCGCCGCTTCCCCTCGGCCTCACGCTCGGCCTCCCGGGTGATCCGCCGCGCCGCCTCTTCGGCCGACGCGATGCGCGCCTCGGCCAGGGACCGGCGCAGAAGATAGCCGACCACAACGCCGGCCACGGCCGCGGCCAGCGCCACCATCACCGACAACACGGTGGTTATATCGCATCACCTCCAACCCGGCTGATCGACGCCCGGGTCAATGGGGACCATTCCTGCCGTATAAGCGGGCGGAGCCGAGCAGCGCCCGGCTCCGCCAGGTTTTTGCCTTTGCGCGCCCGCCAGGGACGGTTTCCTGCCTCCGTCGCATTGACTGTACGCCCAACGCCCGGCGGCCACCGGCCGTCCGGGTGCAACACGAGGCGATACGAGAAAACCGCTCCAGGCGAGTTCTTGGCTTCAAAGACCAAACCGGGCCTTCAAGGCTGCCTCTCTTCATCTTAACCTGTTTGGCGCCGACTGTCAAGGAAACACGGCGCGCCGGGGTTCCTGGCCCCACGCCGCTATTCCCCGCCGCCGCCCTCGTCGTCTTTCGCCGCCGCCGTCCGGACGGCGCCCAGCGAGGCCGCCTCGCGCGCGCGGCTCTCGATCTCCTGGCACACCTCAGGGTGGTCGCGCAGGTACTCCTTGGAGTTCTCCCGCCCCTGGCCCAGGCGGTGGTCGCCGTACGTGTACCACGCGCCGCTCTTGGCCACGATGCCGAGGTCGGCCGCGACGTCGAGGACGCTCCCCTCCCTGGATATGCCCTTGCCGTAAATGATGTCGAACTCGGCCTGGCGGAACGGGGGGGCGAGCTTGTTCTTCACGACCTTGACGCGCGCCCGCGTGCCAATGATCTCGGTGCCCTGCTTGATGCTCTCCAGCTTGCGGACCTCCAGGCGCAGGGAGGCGTAGAACTTCAGGGCGCGGCCGCCCGGCGTCACCTCCGGGTTGCCGAACAGCACGCCGACCTTCTCGCGGATCTGGTTGATGAACACGGTCGTGCAGTGCGACTTGGAGATGGCGCCGGTGAGCTTGCGCAGCGCCTGGGACATCAGCCGCGCCTGCAATCCGACGTGGGAGTCGCCCATCTCGCCCTCGATCTCGGCCCGCGGCACCAGCGCCGCCACCGAGTCGACGACGACGACGTCCACCGCCCCGCTGCGCACCAGGGCCTCGGCTATCTCCAGCGCCTGCTCGCCGGTATCCGGCTGCGAGATGAGAAGGGCGTCGAGGTCGACCCCCAGGCGCTGCGCGTACGCCGGGTCGAGCGCGTGCTCGGCGTCAATGAACGCCGCCACGCCCCCCTTGTGTTGGGCCTCGGCGATGATGTGCAGGCCGACGGTCGTCTTCCCCGACGCCTCGGGCCCGTACAGCTCGACCACGCGGCCGCGCGGAATGCCGCCCACGCCGAGCGCCAGGTCGAGGGACAGGCAGCCGGTGGGGATGACATCGACCTGTACGTGGGCGGCCGCCTCGCCGAGGCGCATTATCGACCCCTTCCCGAACTGGCGCTCGATCTGGGCCATGGCAAGGTCCAGGGCCTTTTCCTTCTCCTTCTCGAGCACGGATTTCTCCCCTTCCCGGGTATGGGACTTCGTGCCAGCAGTATATCACGCCCGCCGTACCGGCGGCAACGGTTGAACGCCCCCGCCAGGGCCCCCTTGAACCCGCCAGGCGCGCCGCGCGCCCGCGCCGCCCCCGCGGCGAATCCTCACGCACCCGTGAGAGGGAAGGGGGCGATTTCGTCGTAGATCGGCCCGCGCGGCGTGAGCGTGCTGCGCATGAGGCTCATCGCGGCCACGGGAAACGTGCCCCACGTAGTGTCCGCGACCTCGCGCAGGACCTCCACCAGCCCAGGCGCGGGCGCCGGCTCGCGCGCCCGGCCCAGGGTGAGGTGCGGCGCGAAGTCACGGTCGTCGCGGGCGAAGCCCTCGCGCGCCAGCTCGCGCTCAACGGCCTGCCACAGGGCGTAAAGCCCCGCCCTGCCGTCAGAGAGCCCGGCCCAGGCCACGCGTGGCCGGGCCGGCCCCGGGAAGGCCCCGGCGCCGCGCACCACCAGCGTGAACGGCGGGCTCGCCGCGGCCGCGCGCGCGAGGCCCGCGCTGAGCCGTTCCAGGCGCTTGTGGTCGACGTTGCCCAGAAACTTCACCGTCAGGTGCAGGTTCTGCGGCTCGACCCACTTGACGCCGCCCATGACGCCGGCCAGACGCCCCTGCAAGGCCCGCACGGCGGCGCGCGTGGCGTCGTCGATGTGCACGGCGACAAAACAGCGCAGGCTCCCGGCGTCAGTCACCGCTATCCCGCCCACCGCCCTTCCCACCCGCTGACCCAATCGCCCCCGCCGCGGGGCCGCCCCGGCGGGCGGCGCCCGCCGGGGCCGCAATTCCTTTCAGGGCTTCGACGGCCCCTTTCCTTTTCCTTCCCCGGCCCCCGGCTCGAAGACCGTCCGTTCCAGGGTGAGAGAGGCCCCCAGGCTGTACACCCGGACCGAGTCGGCCGCCACCGGCCTGAGCGCGCCCGCGCCGTCGCCGCCCGCGCCCTCCTGGCCGCCCGCGGTGCCGCCCGCGTCGCGCGCGAGGTACAGGATCACCATGCTGTAGGGCACCTCGGCGCCCGATTGCAGGCCGCGCAGCCCCGCGGCCCCCGTGGAGCCCGGGTTGATGAAGATAGTCTGCCCGCGCTGGCTGACCTCGAGCTCGTGGCTGTGGCCGGCGATGACCACCGGCGCCGCGTCGCGCGCGGCCTCGGCCACGCGCGGGTCGTGGGCGACAAAGATCAGCGGCGGCTCTTCGGCGGCGGCGAGGGCGTCGCGGGCTTGTCCCTGTGCCGCGCGCAGGGCGTCCCCGCGGAGCGGCGCCGCATCGCCGGGGTCGCCGGATGACTCCCCGGAGCGCTCGCGGGGGTCGGCGATGCCGAGCACGGCCACCCCCGCCCGTTCGACGACCCGCCCGTCAAGCACGGTCACGCCGGCGCCGGCCGCCGCCGCTTGCAGGACCGCCGCGGCGTCGTGGTTCCCCGGGGCGATAAGGTACGGCACGCCGAGCCCGCCCAGGTTGCCGGACAGGGCCGTCTCCAGCGGGGTGCCGAAGTCGGTCAGGTCGCCGGCGTCGATGACCAGGTCGACGCCGAACGTCTCGATCACGCGCCGCATCAGCCCCGGCGCGGCGGGGTTGTTGTGGATGTCTGACACCACGAGCACGGTGACGTCGCTCTGCGGGGCCGCGAGGTCCCGCAGGCGGTCCATGCGCCCGAACAGGGTGTACAGGTTGGCGGCCAGCCGTTCCATCTGGCCGGTGAAGGCGGGGACGCGCGCCAGGCTGTCCTGCACCATGGCCGGCAGCCACGGCGCGGCCTTGAGGGCGCCCCGGTAGTCAGGGGTCAGGAACGCCGCGGGCTCGAAGGTGGCGTAGGTGGTGGCCATGAGCGCCGCGGCGACCACGCCGCCGGCCGCGCCGCCGGCGGCGATGCCGGCGGGATGGCGGTCACCGGCCAGGAGGGCGCCGGCGACCCCGCCCAGGCACGCCACGCCGAGGACGCGGGCGGCGAACGCCCCCGCCACCCGCCGCAGCCCCGAGACGAGCCGCTCGCCCATCTCGGCCGCCACCGGCGCCTGCCGCGCCAGCGAGCGCAGCGCCTCGATGTCCACGCCTTCCAGGCGCACGGTCAGCCGGAGCGGCGCGAGGTGGGTCCGCGCGCCCACCGTGCCCACGGGCGGCACGGCGATCTCGGTGCGGCCGCGGCTGCACACGGCGGCGGCGACCTGGACCTCGAACGCCTCAAGCTGGAAACGGGTGGGGCTCAGGAACTGGATGAACAGGATGGCGCCGACCACCGCGGCACAGAGCCGGGCCCACCGGGCGTAGCGGCGTCCCACGTCAGCACCCTCCCCCCATGTGCCCGCGCCGCGCCCGCGCGTGCCCGCGCCGCAAGGGCGGCGGGCCGGGGCTACTCGGCGGCCGGCCGCGCGAGGATCCACCGCCGCAGCATGGCCAGCGCCGCCTGCGCCGCCCGCTGGCGCACCGTCTCGCGGTCGCCGTGGAGATGCAGCGCGGTGGCCGCGGCGCCGGCGGCGTCGGCGATGGCCACGTACACCAGCCCCACAGGCTTTTGGGCCGTTCCGCCCGCCGGCCCGGCGACCCCGGTGATCCCGACCCCGAGGTCGGCGGCCGCGAGGGTGCGCACGCCCGCGGCCATCTCGCACGCCACCTCTGGGCTCACCGCCCCGCAAGCGGCGAGGGACTCCTCGCTGACGCCCAGGACGGCGGTCTTGGCGCGGTTGGCGTAGGACGCCACGCCCATGATGAAGTACGCCGAGCTGCCGGCGACGCGCGTCAGGCGATACGCCAGGAGCCCGGCCGTGCACGACTCGGCGACGGCGATGGTCAGCTTGCGGTCGCACAGGAGCTGCCCGACGGCATCCTCCAGCGTCTTTTCGTCGACGGCGAAGACGAGGTCGCCCAGGCGGCGGCGCACCGCGCCCTCCGCCTCACCCAGGAGCCCGTCGGCCTCGGCCGCCTTGGGCGCCTTGACCGTGACCCGCACGTGCACCTCCCCGGGGTAAGCGAGCGTGGCGAAGGTCGGGTTGGCCTGCGCCAGGAGGTCGGCGATGCGTGACTCGACCTCCGATTCCCCCGCCTCGGCGACCTTGAACGCCCGCGAGGCGATGACCGTCCCCGCCTCCCCGCGCGCCGCGAGCCGCGCCAGCAGGAAGCGGGCGGCGTCGGCGAGCATGGGCTCGACCTCGGCCGGGGGGCCGGGCAGGAGGATGGCCGTCCCGGCGCCGCATTCCACGATCAGGCCGGGGGCCGTGCCGGTGGGATTGGGGATGACCCGCGCGCCGCGCGGGATCACGGCCTGCCGCAGCGCGGACGGCGGCACGGGCGCGCCGCGGCGGGCGAAGAAGCCCTCCACCACCCGCCGCGCCTCGGCGTCCTCCTCCAGGGGCAGGCCGAGCTCGGATGCCACCACCTCGCGCGTGATGTCGTCCTGGGTCGGTCCCAGTCCCCCGGTGACCACCACGACGTCCGCCTCCTGGCGCGCGCGGCGGAAGGCATTGGCCAGCCGCACCGGGTTGTCGCCCACCGCCACCTGGCGGTACACGTCGACGCCGAGCCCCGCCAGCCAGCGCCCGATGCGCGCCGCGTTGGCGTTGGCCACGCCGCCGAGCAGAAGCTCAGTCCCCACGTTGAGGATCTCGGCCTGCACCGGGTCTCACCCCCCAGCAGGGCTATTCGACGGCGCCTGTTGCGGCCCCTCTTGTGACCCCTCTTGTGACCCCTCTTGTGACCCCTCCCCGCCCACCACTGGTGACCCCTCCACTGGTGACCCCTCCACTGGTGACCCCTCCCCGCCCACCCCGGCCAAGAGCGCGCGGAAGTCATCGCCGGAGATGGTCTCGCGGGCCAGGAGGTCGTCGCGCGCCCGCACGATCAGGTCGCCAAACTCCTGCACGACAGCCCGCGCCGCCGCCTCCTGCTCGGCGATGATGCGCTGCATGGCGCGGTGCAGCGCGCCACGCGGCAATGACTCGCCGTCGACCACCCCCAGCGGCGACAGCCCGCACAGCACGATGCGCCGCGCCGTGTCCGTCGCCCGGTCGAAGTCGGCCGCCGCCCCGGTGCTGCGGCTGCCGAACACCTCTTCCTCGGCCACCGCGCCGGCAAGCGCGAGCCGCACCTCCTCCTCCAGCTGCCGGGGCGTGTACAGGTGCGCGTCCTCCCCCGGCGACTGGCGCACGTACCCCATCGCCGCCCCGCGCGAGACGATGGTCACCGATGACACCGAGCCCGGCCGGACCATCTCGCCCACCAGGGCGTGGCCGACCTCGTGCACGGCGACCCGCTCCCGCTCCGCCTGGCTGAGGCGGCTCTCCATCTTCTCGCCCATGATCACCTTGTCGACGGCCTCCAGGAGGTGGCGCTGCTGGATCGCCTCCGACCCCGCGCGCATGGCCAGGATCGCCGCCTCGTTGGCCAGGCTCTCCAGGTGCGCCCCCGAGAACCCGAACGTCTCGCGCGCCACGCGGTCGAGGTCAACGTCCTCGGCCAGCGGCTTGCCGCGCGTGTGCACGCGCAGGATCTGCAGCCGCCCGTCGCGGTCGGGCAGGCCGACCCGCACCACGCGGTCGAACCGGCCCGGCCGCAGCAGCGCCGAGTCCAGCAAATCCATGCGGTTGGTCGCCCCGACGACCAGGACCTGGGGGTCGGAGTCGCTGTTGAGCCCGTCCATCTCCACCAGGAGCTGGTTTAAGGTCTGGTCGTACTCGAGGTGGCCGACGTTCTTGCCGCGCTTGCCGCCGAGCACCTCGATCTCGTCGATGAACACGATGGCGCTCTTGCCTGCGGCCTCCTGGGCCAAGCGCCGGGCGCGGCCGAAGAGCTCGCGCACGCGCTGGGCGCCGACCCCGGCGTAGACCTCGATGAACTCGCTGCCCGAGGCGGCGATGAACGATGACTGGGTGTAGCCGGCGGCCGCCTTGGCCAGAAGCGTCTTGCCCGTCCCCGGCGGGCCGGTGAGGAGGATGCCGCGCAGCGGGCGAATGCCCAGCCGGCGCAGGAGGTCGCGGCGGCAGATGAAATCCAGCGCCTCGACGAGCTCCTTTTTGGCCATCGACTGGCCGCCGACGTCATCGAAGGACACTTTCGCCACCACGCCGGGCGCGGCCGTCACCGGCTTGAACCGCCCGCCGATGCCGCGCAGGGCGGGGCTGCCCATGAACAGGGCGAGCAGCGCCGCGAAAAGCAGGAGGGGCAGGAGGTTCACGCCGAGCACGACCAGGAACACGACTATGCCCAGAAGCGCCCCCAATCCCAGCTCTTTCATGCGCTGCCACCACCCTCCGGCCCGACCCCCGGCGCCGCGACCTGGCGCGGAACGACCTCGTAGACCGCGAGGCCGCCGCGGTCGAACTGCACGAACACGAAGCGGCCGTCGACGTCGACCCTGCCGCGGGCGCCCGCCCGCGCGGCGATGTCCGCGACCTTTTGCGCCATGTCAGTGTAGCGGCCGGTCTCCACGCCCTCGGCGACCGCCAGCCGCGCCGCCCGGAAGTCCTCCTCCAGGGCGGGGTCCGCGGCGCCCGACACCTCGAGCGTGAACGGCCGCGCGCCGAGGACGCGTCGCGCCGCGTCCTCGATGGCCAGGTACGTCGCGCGCAGGTCGTCGACCAGCCCCAGGTCAACGACGACCTGGAGCGGCGCGTCGCCCGCCTCGTCGAGCTGCACGGCGGCGACCCCCGCCACGCTGCCTATGGCCGCCACCAGCGGCCGGTCGACGCGCTGCACCTGCCACAGCTGGAAGCCGCCCAGAAGCAGCCCGAGCGCGACCACGAACGCCAGCGCGATGCGGGGCAGGCGCAGTCCCGCGTATCGCAAATGCATCTCCCCCTCATCAGCCGCCGGGCCGCGCCGGTCGCGGCCGGCTCGACTCTGGGGTTGGACGTGACTCGTCGTAGGTGACATAATTATAACATAGCGCCGTGAGCCTGTGCACCCGGGGTGGGCCGGGAATCGGAGGGAATCACGCGTCCACTATGGCGCAGAGGTGGTACGGCCCGCACCCGGCGACGGTGGCGTCGACGAAGGTGCCGGGCGTCTTTGGGGCGCCGAAGAGGTATGACCGGCCGTCGACCTCGGGGGCCTGGGTGACGGCGCGGCCGGCGACCCAGCGGCCGCCGGCGGCCCGCGCCCGCGGGCAGGCGCTGCCGGCGCCGCAGTCCTCGCCGCCCGCGCAGTCGGGCGGCGCCACCGACCGGCCGGCGGTCCCCTCCACCACCGCCCGCAGCCGCGTCCCCAGGCGGCGGCGCGCGGCGGCCAGGGCGGCGGCCCGCTGGGCACGGTAGATACGCGCGGCGCGCTCGGCGGCAACGGCGGCGGGGACTTGCCCGGCCAAGCCGGCGGCGGGCGTGCCGGGCTGCGGCGAGAACGCGAATACGCCGGCGTGGTCGAACCCGGCGGCGGCAACGAACGCCTCCAGTTCGCGAACGTCGCCCTCATCCTCGCCCGGAAAGCCGGCCAGAAACGTCGTGCGCAGGGCGACGCCGGGCAGGGCGTCGCGCACCCGCTCCAGAAGGCGCAGGAACTCGTCGCTCCCGCCGCCGCCCCGGCCCATGGCCCGGAGCACGCGCGGGCTTGCGTGCTGCAGCGGCACGTCGAGGTAACGGCAGGCCGCGGGCGACCCGGCCAGGGCGGCGAGCAGGTCGGCGCTGACGCGCGCGGGATGGGCGTACATGACGCGCAGCCACTCAAGGCCCAAAAGCCCGCCCAGGCGCCGCACCAGGTCAGCCAGCCGCGGCGCGCCGCCAAGGTCAAGCCCCCAGCGCGTGGTGTCCTGCGCGACGAGGACGATCTCGCGCGCCCCCGCCGCCAGGAGCTGCGCCGCCTCTGCGCCGACCGCCGCCAGTGGCCGGCTTTTGAGGTCGCCGCGCAGCGACGGGATCAGGCAGTAGTGGCAGCGGTTGGCGCAGCCCTCGGCGATCTTGAGGTACGCGTAGTGGCGCGGGGTCGTCAGGAGCCGCGGCGGGGCGTGGCGCGGGAGGTGGCCCGGGCGCCCGGCGACGACCGGCTCTTCGCCGGCGACGGCCGCGCGCACGACGTCGACGACCGACCCCACCCTTCCTGTGCCCAGGGCGCCGCCGAGCCCCGGCACGTCGGCCATGATCGCCGCGCCGCGCCGCTCGACGAGGCAGCCTGCCGCGACCACGACCGGCCGCGCCGCCGCGCCGCGCCGCGCGACCGCCCGGCGCAGGGCCGAGAGCGACTCATCACTGGCGGCGTCGATGAAGGCGCACGTGTTCACGAGCAGCACGTCAGCGTCGTCCGGGTCGGCGGTCACGCAAAACCCGGAGACCGCGAGGGCGGCGAGCATCACCTCGGTGTCGACGCGGTTCTTGGGGCAGCCCAATGACACGGCGGCCACCGCCGGCGGCCGGCGGCCCGGGCGCCGGCGCGGGGCCGCGTCGCGCGATGCGTCGCGGGATGTGTCGCGCGATGCGTCGCGCGATGCGTCGCGCGATGCGCCACGTTCCCCTGCCTCACCCTGCCCGGCCAGCCCCCCCACCCCCGCCCGCCGCATCCTCCAGCACGCGCCGGTAGTATGCCTCGTAGGCCGCCACCCAGCGCTCGGCGCCGAACGCCTCAACCGCCCGCCGGCGGCCGCAAAGCCCCAGCCTGAGGCCCAGTCCGGGGTCAGCGACGATCCGCGCCAGCGCCGCGGCCATCCCATCCTCGTCCTCCGGCGTCACCAGGTACCCCGTCTCACCGTCCAGGACCACCTCGGGCAGGCCGCCGACCCGCGACGCCACGACCGGCGTGCCGCTGGCCATGGCTTCCAGCGCTGACAGGCCGAAGCTCTCCTCTGACGATGGCAGCAGGAAGGCGTCGGCGATGGCCAGGAGCGGCGCCACGCAGTTGACGTTGCCCAGGAACGATACCCGCCCCAGGACCCCCAGCTCGCGGGCCAGGTCGTGCGCGCGCGGGGAGCCGGGGCCGTCGCCGATCATCAGCAGGTGCGCCGGGTGCCGTTCCACGAGGCGCGCGAACACCCGCACCACGGCCTCGACGCGCTTGACCGGCCGGAAGTTCGACATGTGCGCCACCACCGCCTCGCCCGGCGCCGCAAAGCGCGCGCGCAGGGCGGGGTCCGGCGGCGCCGCGTACTCGGCGGGGTCAACGAAGTTGTACACGACCTCGATGTCGCGCGTCACGCCGAAGACCTCGCGCGTCCTGCGGCGCAGGTACTCGGAAACGACCGTCACGCCGTCGCTTTCGGCGATGCAGAACTCGACCAGGGGCGAAAACGCCGGGTCCGACCCGACCAGGGTCGTGTCTGTGCCGTGCAGGGTGGTGATGACGCACAGCCGGTCGGAGAGCGCCTTTTTGGCCAGGTAGCACGACACGGCGTGCGGTATCGCGTAGTGGGCGTGCACGAGGTCCAGCCCCTGCGTGCGGGCGACCTCGATGATCTTGCTCGCCAGCGCCAGGAGGTACGGCGGGTGCTTGAACAGCGGGTAGTTCGGCACCTCGACGCCGTGGAACGCGACCTGGGTCATGTAGCCCTCAAGGCGGAACGGGGCGTCGTAGCTGATGAAGTGGACGCTGTGCCCGCGGCGGGCCAGGCCCTTGCCCAGCTCGGCGGCCACGACCCCGCTGCCGCCGTAGGACGGGTAGCACACGATGCCGACGTGCAGCGGCCCGCCGCGGGCCGCGCCGGGCGGCGCGCTCATCGGGGCGCGGCCGGCCCCCGCGGGGCCGGGGCCTGCGGAGCCGGCCCCCGCGGGGCCAGCCCCGGCAGGGCGTCGGCCAGGAGCCTGCCGGCGCCGTAGAAGCCCTCGGCGCACTTGACCCCGACCTGCCAGCCGAAGTAGCGGTCGCGGGCCAGGACGCCCTCGATGTAGGCGGGGTCGTTCAGCGGGGTGCCGCTGCCGCCCTTCTCCCGCTTGAACTGCGACTTGTGCGCCAGGAGCGCCTTGCGCTTTATCTCCTGGAAGCCGGTGATGTCGATCACGAAGTCCGGGGGCAGGTGACAGCCGACGCTGAACATGAACAGCCGGCCCGGGCGGTGCGGCTCGCCGCTCACCGGCAGCCGGGGCAGGCCGGCGGCGAGGCACGCCCCGCGGGCGATCTCGTGGCACGCGTTGTGGTCGGGGTGCGGGTCAGCGTCGCGGATCGTCAGGACCACGTCCGGCCTGTGGCGGCGGATGGCCTCGGTCACCGGTCGCACGTGGTCCATGCTGTACGTGAGGGCGAAGTCGGGCAGTCCCAGGTTCTCGCGCGCGGCGGCGCCCAGGATGCGCGCCGCCCGCCGCCCTTCGGCCAGGCGCTCCCTGGGCGTGCCGGTGCTGCCCATCTCGCCGCGCGTGAGGTCGACGATGACCACGCGGACCCCGCGGGCCGCCAGGAGGGCCATCAGGCCCCCGCAGCCGATCTCGGCGTCATCGGGATGGGGCGCGATCACCAGAACGGTCCTCGCCGTCTCGGCCTCGCCCGGCGTCACCGGCACCACCCCTCTCGTCATCGCGTCGTCATCGCGTCGTCATCGCGCGCCGCCGCGCCTCAGCGTCACCCGTAAAGCCCGTCACCGCCGCTTGATCCTCCGTCACCCCGCGCCCGCCGGGCGGCCGCCGAGGTAGCAGAAGTGGTGCTCGCCGGCCAGCGGGGCGTCATCCGTCAGCATGTCCACCAGGTCCAAGCCGTGGCGGATGAAAAACGGCAGAAACGCCAGCCCCTTCTCTTGCTGGCGCCCGTGGGGGTAGAGCGCCGCGTGCACCGCGGCCAGCCGCCGCAGCGGCTGGGCGTGTTGCTGGCGGTGGCGCTGCGTCGCCTTGTGCTCGAGGTACGCATACTGCCCCAGGATGCGCTCGACGTTCTGCGGCCCCAGGTCGTCGAGATCCACGCCCAGCTGCGCCACCGCCCGCACCAGGGCCCCGTGGCGCGCCGCAACCGCCTCGCGCTCGGCTGAAAACAGCGCCTGCAGCTGCCCGCCGCCGCGGGTCGCCAGGTGCGCCGCCGCCAGGCCGTTGCTCCCCGCCTGGAGATCCTGCGGCGAAAGCCCCAGCTCGGCCAGGGTCGCCGCGTGCTCGGGCTCGACGAGGGTCAGGGAGAGGCGCGGGTAAAGGGGCGGCATCTCCAGGCCGAAGGCGCGGAAGACGCCCCTCAACTGCGATGCGTATGACAGCTCGCTGGGCCCGCACACGGCCGCCAGGACGGGGACGAGGTGCTCCTGCACGATCGGCCGCAGGGCGGCGTTCGGCGAGAAGCGCCCCGCGTCGGCCGCCAGCGCCGCCAGGGCGTCCTCGGGAAGCCAGCCCGCCTCGCCGCGCCGCCCGTAAAGGCGCCCGTCGCGCCAGTGCAGCGCCGTGCGCTCGCCGTCGATGTACGCGAAAAGGCACGAGTGGTCATCCTCAAGGTCCAGCACCGCCCGGTGCCCCGCCCGCACGAGGTCCAGCGCCCCCCGCCGCACCTCGGCGGCGAGCGCCGAGCCGGCCGCCAGCGCGCCCTTGACGACCGGCGCCGCCAGCCGCCGCAGCGCCGGGCACATGGGGTCGACCACCGCCAGGCCGCGCCGGCTGAAAAGCGCCAGCAGCAGGCGCTCGAACCACTCGGCGAGGCTGGACGACGACGCCCGCGCCGCCTCAGCCAGCGCCAGCGCCTCGGCGCCCTGCTCGCGCGCGGCGCCACCCGCCTGCCCCGCGCCAGCAAGCCACTGCCCGGTGCGCGCCGCCAGCTCCTCAAGCAACCCCGCGGCCTCCCGCGGGATGGGCGTGTGGCCGACCGACCGCCGCGGGGCACCGGCCGCCGGCAGGGCGAGATCCACCAGGTGCTCGCCGTCCAGGACCGTGATGCGGCTGATCTCGTCGTAGTCGTGGTCCTCGCTGGCGACCCAGAACAGCGGCACCACCGGGTGCCCGAGCTCCGCCTGGGCGCGTTCAGCGAGCTTGATCGCCGCCGCCGCCTTGAAGGCCACGAAGAGCGGCCCCAGCGCGAGGCACGCCTGCTGCCCGGCGACCACCGCCACCGCGGCGCCCGACGCCAGGAGCTCGAGGTTTTTCAGGGCGGCGGGGTCGGCGCCCAGGGCGCGGTTCAGGTCCAGGAGCGCCGCGGCGGATTCACGGTGGCCGGGACGCAGGGCGGCGTACGCCGGCGACTCCTTCAGCGCCGCCAGCCGCCGCGAGTACGATGAGAACGCGCCCGGGTCATAGTTGAAAAGCGACTGCACGCGGCCGAAGTCGCCCGTGTAGTCGCGGTACAGGCTGCCATACCCGTCGCCGTGCGCGCGCTGGAAGAAGACCCGCACTTGCCCCGCCCTCCAGGCCCCGGGTGCCCCCCATGTGACGGCGCTGCTTGACCTCAAACAGGTGTTCGTGTTACAATTGCCCTAAAAAGACGGCCCGCCCCTCGAAGCCGGTGGAGGTGGCCACCCAGGGATGAATATCGACCAGCTTCTGGACTGTATCCGCGAGGAGGACCGCCGCCGGGGGTGTATCACCGCCTGGCGCCGCCTTCCTGCTCTTTCTCCGCGCCTGGCCCCTTTCCCTGCCGGGCTTGACGCGGGGCTCTGTGACTGCCTCCGCCGCCGCGGCATCCCCGCCCTGTACACGCACCAGGCGGCGGCCATCGCCGCCTCGCTGGCGGGCCGCCACGTCGTCGTCGTCACGCCCACCGCCTCGGGCAAGACCCTGTGCTACAACGTCCCCGTGCTGCAGGCGATCCGCGACGACCCGGCGGCGCGGGCGGTGTACCTGTTCCCGACCAAGGCGCTGGCCCAGGACCAGCTCGCCGAGCTGCACCAGTTCATTGACGAGCTGGGCGTTGACATCAAGACGCACACCTACGACGGCGACACGCCGGGCTCGGCCCGCCGCGCCGTGCGCTCGGCCGGCCACATCGTCGTCACCAACCCTGACATGCTGCACACCGGCATCCTGCCCCACCACACGAAGTGGGTGAAGCTGTTCGAGAACCTGCGCTACGTCGTCATCGACGAGATGCACCAGTACCGCGGCGTGTTCGGCAGCCACCTGGCCAACGTGGTGCGCCGGCTGCGCCGCATCTGCGCCTTTTACGGCGCCTCGCCGCGCTTCATCATGTGCTCGGCGACGATCGCCAACCCCGGCGACCTCGCCGCGCGCCTGATCGGCGAGGACGGGGCCGTTCTCATCGATGAAAACGGCGCCCCGCAGGGCGAAAAGCACTTCATATTCTACAACCCGCCCGTGGTGAACCGGCGGCTGGGCATCCGCCGCAGCTGCCTGCTTGAGGCCAAGGACGTCGCCGTGCGCTTCCTGAAAAACGGCGTGCAGACGATCGTCTTCGCCCGCACCCGGCTTTCGGTCGAGGTCCTGCTCACGTACCTGCGCGAGGCGATGGCGCCGCGGTCGGCGCCCGTCGAGGCATCGGGCGCCCCGGCCCCGGGCGGGCGCGCCCCCGACCCCGGCGCGGCGATATCCGGCTACCGCGGCGGCTACCTGCCGCTCGAGCGCCGGGCCATCGAGCGCGGGCTGCGTTCGGGCGCCGTGCGCGGCGTGGTGAGCACCAACGCGCTGGAGCTGGGCATCGACATCGGCCGGCTTGATGCCAGCGTCATGGCCGGCTACCCGGGCACGATCGCCAGCACGTGGCAGCAGGCGGGCCGCGCCGGGCGCCGCAGCGGGACGTCGGTCGCCATCCTGGTCGCGTCGTCAAGCCCCCTCGACCAGTACATCATCAACCACCCCGAGTACTTCTTCGGCAGCACGCCGGAGCACGGCCTCATAAACCCCAGTAACCTGTACATCATGGTCAGCCACCTCAAGTGCGCGGCCTTCGAGCTGCCGTTTGAGGACGGCGAGGCGTTCGGCGTGCCGACCACCGGCGCCGCCCTTGACTACCTCGTGGAACAGGGGGTGCTCCGCCACACCGGCGGCCGCTACTACTGGAGCGCCGACGCCTTCCCGGCCGAGGAGGTCAGCCTGCGCTCGGCGGCGACGGACAACTTCGTCATCGTCGACTGCTCCACGGCTGACCGCCGCGTTCTGGGCGAGGTGGACCGCTTCTCGGCGCCGATGCTCGTGCACGACGAGGCGATATACATCCACGGCGGCGAGCAGTACCAGGTCGAGCGGCTCGACTACGACGACAAAAAGGCCTACGTGCGCCGGGTGGACGTCGACTACTACACCGACGCCTCGCTGGCCGTCAGCCTCAAGGTGCTCGATGTCGCGGCGCAGTCTGAGGTCGCCGGCGGCAGCCGCGGCCGCGGTGAGGTGATGGTGACGGCGCTGGCGACGATGTTCAAGAAGATCCGCTTCCACACCCACGAGAACGTCGGCTCGGGCCGCATCCACCTGCCCGAGGAACAGATGCACACCACGGCGTACTGGTTCTCGGCCAGCCCGGCGGCGCAGGAGGGGCTTCTGCCGCCGGAGCTTGAGGCCGGCCTGGCCGGCCTGGCGAACCTGGTCACAAACGTCGCCCCGCTGCTGCTCATGTGCGACCCGCGCGACATCCGCGCCGTGGCTGAGACGCGCTCGCCGTTTTTCGGCCTGCCCACCGTGTACATCTACGACGCCTGCCCGGGCGGCGTCGGGCTCGCTGACAAGCTCTACGAGCTCCACGACGAGCTCGTGCGCATGGCCGGCGAGCTCCTCAATTCGTGCCCATGCACGGACGGCTGCCCGTCGTGCACGCTGGGGGCCGGGCACGACCCGAACAAGGCGGCGGCAAAAAGGCTCCTGGCGGCCCTGGCCCCGCAGCCAGCGCCCCGGCGGCGGGGAGGGGTGAGTGATGGACGGGAAGGGCGCGGCCGTTGACCTGAAGGCGCGCCTCGAGGCGCTGCACGCGGCCGGCGGCGCATCCCAGGCCCGGCGCCGCCGCGCGCCCCCGCCGCCCTTCTCCCCGGCTATCGACGACGTCATGCCCGGGGCGTGGGAGGACGGCGGGTGCGGCCCGGCGTTCGTGGCGCGGCGGGTCATCCCGCTCGCTGACCGCCTGGGGCCGGTGACGCCCCTGGGGCCGGTGACGCCGGGCGACTTCCTTGAGGTGGGCCCGGAGTGGCTGGGCTTTCTGGCTGCCCTCGACGGCGCCCGCCCGGCGCCGGCTGAGGTCACCTTCCTCGACGTTGAGACGACGGGGCTTTGCGGGGGCACCGGCACCGTCGCCTTCATGGTCGGCCTGGCGCGCTTTGCCGCTGACGGGCTGCACGTCATCCAGCTCTTCCTCCCCGACTACGACGGCGAAGCGGCGATGCTGGCGCTGCTGGCGCGGCTCCTCCCCGCCGGCGGCCCCCTGGTGACGTTCAACGGCCGGTCGTTCGACTGGCCGATCCTGGAGACGCGCTTCCTGCTTTCGCGCATGGCGCCGCCCCGCACCGGCCCGCACATCGACCTCCTGTGGCCGGCGCGGCGGCTGTGGCGGGAGCGCCTCGGGGAGTGCAGCCTGCAGGCGCTTGAGGCCGGGGTGCTGGGGCTGGGGCCGCGCGATGGCGACGTGCCGGGCTACCTCATCCCGGACCTGTACTTCGACTACCTGCGCCGCCGCGACGCGTCGGGCCTGCCGCCGGTATTCGAGCACAACCGGCGCGACCTCCTGTCGATGGTCGCCCTGGCCACGATCATGACCCGCCGCGTGGCGGATCCGCTGCGGCCGCCCCCGCCTCCGGCTGACCTTCTCTCCCTGGGCCGCATCTTTGAACGCGCCGGGGACTGGGACCGCAGCATCGCCTGCTACCGGGCGGCCGCTGGCGCGGCCGGCGCGACGTCCGTGGCGGCGCGCGCCCGCGAGCGGGCGGCGGCGGCCCACAAGCGGGCCGGCCGCTTCGCGGAGGCCGCCGACCTGTGGCGCGCCGCCCTGCAGGCGGGCCCCGCATCGCTTCTTCCCTACATCGAGCTGGCCAAACACCTGGAACACCGCGCCCGCGACCTTGTGGCCGCCCGCGACGTCGTCCTGCGCGCGCTGCAGCACGTCGAGGCGTGCGCGGCCTTCGCGCCGGGCGCGGGCGTCGCCGCCGGCCGGGCCGCGCTTCTCCACCGCCTCCAGCGCCTGAACCGCCGCATCGCGCTTCTGGCATAGCCGCCTTGTACCCGCTCATATCCTCTAGCAGACGTCAGATGCGGGTGGGGTGAGCCGTGCTGATCGTTACCGTCGACCGTCGCGCCCGCCGCCGCCTGTGGCTTGTCCTGAGCGTGGTCGTCCTCCTCGCCCTCGCCCGCTACGCCCTCGGCCCGCCGGGCCAGCTCGTCGTCGGGCACGTCAGCCCGTTGCGCCATGTTGATACCAGGGAGCCCAAGGTCGCGCTCACCTTCGACATCAGCTGGGGCGACAAGGTCGTCGGCCCGGTCCTGGATATCCTGAAGGCCCACCGCGTGCGGTCGACGATATTCGTCTCCGGCGGCTGGTCGGCCGGCCACCCCGAGATACTGCGGCGCATGGTGACCGAGTCGCACGAGGTGGGGAGCCACGGCCACCGCCACCTCAACTACAGCCAGTACTCGCGCGAGGTCGTGGCCGAGAACCTGCGCACCGCGCACCAGATCATCAAGGACGTCTGCGGCGTCGAGCCGACGCTGTTCCGCCCGCCCAACGGCGACTACAGCGACGACGTCATCGCCACCGCCGCCGAGTTCGGCTACGCCACGGTTATCTGGGACACCGACTCCCTGGACTGGAAGAACCCCGGCGTCGACTTCATGGTGAAACGCGTGCTCGCCAAGGCCCACCCTGGGGACATCGTGCTCCTGCACTGCAGCGACTCGGCGCGCCAGACGGCCGAGGCCCTGCCGCGGATCATCGAGGGGCTGCGGGCGCAGGGGTTCGAGCTGGTGACCGTGGGGGAGCTTCTGAGAAGCACCGCGCAGTGAGCGGTGAACAGTGAGCGGTGAGCAGTGAGCGGCCTTGTGTCAGGCGCCCAAGAGGTCGCCGAGCCTGCGGGCGATGAGCGCCGCGGCGTCAGTGAGGGCCGGGCTCAGGGCGACGGGTAGGCCCTGAAGGTCAGCGGCGGCGACGGCGGGGTCGTAGGGCAGGCAGCCCAGGAGCGGCAGGCCGGCGATGTCCCGCACACCGGCGACCACGGCCGCCTCATCGGCGGGGCGGACCTTGTTGGCCACGGCCAGCACCTGCCTCAGGCCGAGGTCGGCCGCCAGGCGGCCCACCTCGCGCGCCGTGCTGAAGCTTCTCCGGCCGGGCTCGACCACGACCAGCAAGGCGTCCACGTGCCGCGCCGTGCCGCGGCCGAGGGTCTCCAGGCCCGCCTCCAGGTCGACGATCACCGGTTCGTCGCGGTCAACGACGAGGTGGCGCAGGAGGTTGCGCAATAGGGAGTTCTCAGGGCAGGCACAGCCGGCGCCCCCGCCGCGCACGCCGCCCATGACCAGGAGGCGCACACCGTCGCGCTCGACCCACAGCCGCTCCGGCAGGTCATCCACCCGCGGGTCGAGGGCGAAGAGCTGGCCCGGCTCGCCCGGCACCGCGCCCGTGCGCTCCTCGATGAGCTCGCGCATGCGGCCGATGGGCACCACCCGCCCAAGCTCCGCCGGGGTGAAGCCCAGCGCCTCGCCGAGGTTGGCGTCAGGGTCGGCGTCGACCGCCACCACGCGCGAGCCTTGGCGCGCGAGAAGCCGCGCCAGGAGCGCCGCCAGGGTCGTCTTCCCCACCCCGCCCTTGCCCGAGATGGCGATCTTCACGGCCCCACCACCCCCCCCCGCGCGCGCACGCCCGGCGCCAGCCGCCGCGCGACGGGCTACCGCGCAACGGACTACCGCGCGCCAGTGCTGAACACGAGGTCTCGCGGCACCCCGTCGTCCCCGGCCGCCCCGAGGTACTGGCCGTTGACGGAGATGAACAGCGCCCCGGGGTTCCCGGCGCGCAGCCGCAGGACTGACTGCGCCCGCCACGTGCGCTCGTCCCCCCGCGCCAGGGTCTCCTCGGCGGCTGGCGCTTCGTCGGCGCTGACGCTGACCCAGCAGCGGTCGACGCACCGGGCCAGAAGCACGATCGGCGCCGGGGTAACGCGGAACTCAGCCACAAACGGGCTCTCTCCCACCGCCGTCACCCGCGCCGGCGGACCGCTGCCCTGGCCGGCGCCCCCGACCAGGTACCCGCCCGGCCCCGCGGCGTTCCCCGCCGCCGGGCCGTCTGGCGCGCCCGCGGCGCCCGGTGCCCCCGATGCGCCGGATGCGCCCGGTGCCGCCGGCTGGGCCGGCGGCGCAACCTCCTGCGGCGCCAGCGTGACCAGGTAGTGGCTCAACAGGATGCCGGCCGCCGCCAGGATCAGCAGCAGCACCGTGGCGTACACCAGGCTGCGGTCGGGGCGAACCACCGCCGGCGCGCGCCGCCCCTTGGCCCGCCGGCCGCGCCCGCCCTCCCGCCCCGGCCCGGATGCCTCCGGATGCGGCCGCGACCGGCCGCCGGCGAGGGCCACGCCGTCGCCCTGCTCCCGCTCCCGCCGCGCGCGCGACTCGCGGTAGCGGCGCACCATCTCCCAGCCGTCAAGCCCCAGGAACTCAGCATAAGTGCGCAGGAACCCCTTGAGGTAGACCTCGCCCGGGAACGCCGCCTCGTCGCCGCACTCGAGCGCCTCCAGGTATTTCAGCGATATCTTCGTCGCCGCCTGGGCCTCACGCAGGGAGGCGCCCCGCCCTTCACGCGCGCGCCGCAGGATGCCCCCAATCTCCTGCACCGCCGACCCTCCTCCACGCTCTGTCAATCAGATGCGTCGTCCACCTGCCGCCCACCCGCCAAAGCCAAGAAAAGTACTAGGGGTAGATGCGATTCAACAGGCGTGGGAACGGGATGGCCTCGCGAACGTGCTCGATGCCCGCGATCCACGCCACCGTCCGCTCGATGCCCAGGCCGAACCCCGAGTGCGGCGTCGTGCCCCAGCGCCGCAGGTCCACGTACCAGCCGTACGCGGCCGCGGGCAGCCCGTGCTCGCCGATGCGCCGCTCCAGGAGCTCCCGGCCGGCGATGCGCTGCCCGCCGCCGACGATCTCGCCGTAGCCCTCCGGCGCCAGGAGGTCCGCGCACAGGGCGACCTCGGGCCGCGCCGGGTCAGGCTCCATGTAGAACGCCTTGCACGTGGCCGGGTAGCGGTGCACGAACACGGGCAGCGCGAACGCCTCGGACACCGCCGCCTCGGCCGTCGCCCCCAGGTCCTCCCCCCACTCCAGCTTCTCCCCGCGGCCCCTGGCGATGTCCAGCGCCTCGTCGTACGATATGCGCGGGAACGGCGGCTTGACCGCCAGAAGGCGCCCGGCGTCGCGCCCGAGCGTCGCCAGCTCCGCCGGCCGCCGCTCCACGACGCGGCGCACGATGTACGCGACCATCTCCTCGGCGACGCCCATGCACTCGTCGAGGTCGCAAAAGGCCATCTCCGGCTCGACCATCCAGAACTCGATCAGGTGGCGGCGCGTCTTGGACTTCTCGGCGCGGAAGGTCGGCCCGAAGCAGTAGGCCTTCCCGAACGCCGCCGCCGCCGCCTCGTTGTAGAGTTGCCCGCTCTGGCTCAGGTACGCCTTCTCGTCGAAGTACTGTGTCTCAAACAGGGTCGTCGTGCCCTCGCACGCCGCCGGCGTGAGTATCGGCGCGTCGACCAGCGTGAAGCCCGACCCGTCGAGAAATTCGCGGCAGGCGGCGATGACCTCGGCCCGCACGCGCAGGAGCGCGTGCTGGCGCGGCGAGCGCAGCCACAGGTGGCGACGGTCCATCAGGAACTCGACGCCGTGCTCCTTGAGGGTGATCGGGTAGCCGTCTTCGGACGCGGCCACGACCCGCACGTCGCGCAGGTCGAGCTCGAAGCCGCCCGGCGCCCGGCTCTCGGCGCGCACGACCCCCACCGCCACAAGCGACGACTCCTGGTTCATCGTACGGCACAGCTCGAACGCCTCATCCGGCAGCTGCCCGCGCACGGCGACGCCCTGGATGAAGCCGGTGCCGTCGCGGATGGCGATGAAGCACAGCTTGCCGCTGGGCCGTGAGTTGTGCAGCCAGCCTAAAAGCTCGACCTCTTTGCCGGCGCAGCGCGCGATGTCTGCTACAGTGCAACGCTCAGCCAACCGCTACCCTCCCCTGTCTCTAGACGCCGCCTTGCCCAGGGGCCGGCGTGGACCGGCCCTCAAGCTCCCGCAGCACCTTGCCCAGCTCGTCGATCGCCTCGCCGTAGCCCGCCCAGTCGCCGGCGCGCAGGTGCTCCTGCGCGTCGCTCCAGAGCGCCGTGGCGCGGCCGATGAGCTCGTTCACCGTCTGATCGGTCGTCGCCGGGCCCGCCGGGCCGGCCGGCCCGCCCGGGCCGCCGCCGGGCTCCTCCGGCGCCACCGCCCCGCCGCCGAACAGGGCGCGCAGGACGTCCTCCAGGTTCTCGCCCATGTACACGTGGTCGCCGTACGCGCCGACCACGCGCTTGAGCTCGGGCAACTGGTTCTCCGTGGCCACCAGGTACAGCGGCTCGATGTACAGCACCGAGTCGTCTATCGGTATCACCAGGAGGTTGCCGCGCAGCACCTCGGAGCCCTTCTGGCCCCACAAGGTCAGGTTCTGCGATATCTCCGGGTCCTGGTTGATGCGCGACTCGATCTGCATCGGCCCGAAGACGAGCTTCTGCTTGGGGAACTTGTAAACCAGGAGCTCCCCGTAGTGATCCGGGTCGCAGCGCGCCGCCAGCCACGAGATCATGTTCGCCTTGCCGGCGGGGGTGAACGGCACGATGTAGATGAACTCGGCCTCCGTCTCACCCGGCAGGCGCATCACCGTGTAGTATGGCTCAACCTGCTGCTCCTGGCCGCCGAAAAGCTCGTTCGGTATCGCCCACGCGTCCTCGCGGTTGTAGAACACGACCGGGTCTCCCATGTGGTACTTGGCGTACATCTCCGCCTGGACGTCGAACAGGAACCCCGGGTAGCGCACGTGCCGGCGCAGGCCCTCGGGCATGGCGCTTATCGGCTTCAGGAGCCCGGGGAAGGTGGCCGCGTATGCCTTGATTATCGGCTCGTCCTCGACGACGTAGAAGTCCAGCGTGCCGTTGTAAGCGTCGACGACGACCTTGACCGCGTTGCGCAGGTAGTTGATGCCCCCGCGGTAGGGCTCGGAGTACGGGTAGGCGCTGGACATCGTGTACGCGTCACACATCCAGTACAGCCGCCCGCCATCGATGACCAGGTACGGGTCGTCGTCAAACGCCAGGAACGGGGCGACCTCGCGCATGGCGGTGCCGATGTCGCGGTTGATGAGGACGCGGCTTTCCGGCGTCATCGCCCCCGTGAACAGCACGCGGTAGCTTGACAGCCGGAAGGCGAACGACAGCCGGTTGAGGAACGACGCGATGGGCACGCCGCCCGTCCCCTGGTACGTGGTGTAGGCGTTCTGGTCGCCGACGGGGTAGTCGAACTCCGGCTCGCTCGTGTTGACGATGGCGTAGCTGTGCGTCTGCTCGCCGTAGTATATCTCCGGCCGCGAAAGTTCCAGCCCGGGCACCGACTGCGGCGGCAGGTCGCGCACCCACAGCAGGGGCAAGCCCTCGCTGGTGAACTCGGTGGACGGGCTGGCGACAATGCCGTAGCCGTGCGTGTACTTCAGGTGCAGGTTGATCCACGTGCGTGCCTGCTCAGGCAGCTGCTCCGAGCTGATCTCGCGCGCCGACAGCATCACCTGGCGCAGACGGCCGCCGACGCGGTAGCGGTCGACGTCGACGTCGTCAAAGTTGTAGTACAGCCGTATCTCCTGCAGCTGCCCGTACGTCTGCAGCAGGGGCCGCCAGTCCCACAGCCTGATGTTGTCGATCGTGTCGCGGTTGTCCTCGATGTCCTGGTATGTCAGGTCGAGCGCCGCCGCGAAAGGCTTCTCGGCGATGCGGTCGAGGTCGTAGCCCAGCCTGGTGAACTGGATGTTCTTCTCGATGTACGGGCGCTCGCGGGCGATCTCGTTCGGCGACACCGAGAACTGCTGCATGACGGCGGGCACGACGAGCCCGGCCATGAGCGAGACCAGGATGAGCCCGCCGACCGCCGCCACCAGCAGCCGGTTGTCGCGCCGGAAGGCGTTGACCACCAGCAGCGCGGCGCCGATGAGGGCCACGGCTATGAGGACCTTCAGCCCCGGCAGCACGGCGTGGACGTCGGTGTAACTGGCGCCGAAGGCCGCGCCGCGGGGCGAGTAGAGCAGCCGGTACATGCCCAGGAGGTAGCCCCAGGCCTTGACCGCGAAAAACGCCGCCAGGATGAGCGACAGGTAGCGGCGCGCCGGGGGGGCGGTGCGAAAGCGCCCGCGGCCCAGCTCGACCGCCCCGGCGATGAGCATGATCAGCCCCCCGGCGGCCAGCGCCGTCAGGAGGAGCCCGCTCACCAGGCTATAGGCGAGCCGCAGCACGGGGAGCGTGAACACGTAAAAGCCCACGTCGCGGCCGAACAAGGGGTCCTGGACCCCGAACGGCTGGCGGTGCAGGAACGCCTGCACCAGAAGCCAGTTCCGGCTCACGGAGAACCCGACCAGCGCGCCGATGAGAAGGGCAAAGAGCAACGCCAGAAGGCGCAGCCGGCGCGGGGTCAGGAAGCGCTCCAGGGCCGGCGGAACGCTGCCCGGGGTGATCGGCGGCACGGCGCGCAGCGCCAGAAGGAGCAGGACGAACAGCAGGCCGGCGTAAACCAGGCCCGCCCCCGCCCCCAGCGCCACCTGCGACGCGATCGCCGTCAGGAACACCCCTAGATAGCCCACAGACTTGAACCACAGCCAGTCAGTGTATATATACGAGCCGAGCGAGGAAAACAGCAACAGGGCCAGGATGACGAGCACGAAGCCGATCACCGTGAAGCGCCTGAGCAGATGCGCCACCCCCTGCGCCGGACGGCGATGGGTCGATGGCCGCCCGCGCATCTACTGTACTTCAGCCTCAGGTGCCGTTTTTCCTTCTGGATGAGGTTCGCCGATTGCCCCGGGAAGCAAGTTGTAGCGGTCCACGTACCTCAGGACGGCCTCGACGAAGGTGGCCTGGGCCCACGTCAGGGGCGCCACCGAAACCGGTTCGCCGGTGTACGGGTGCAGCTGCTCCGGCAGGATGCCCGTCTCCATTGCGCGGTCGGCGGCCCACTCCAGGATCGCCCGCGACGCCTTGAGGTCCGGGCGCGTTCGCGCCAGGGCGGCGTAGTACGCCCCAAGCCACAGGGTGCATATGACCCACGGGTTGCCCGGGACGTGCTGCAGGTCGTCGCTCTTCCTGAAGTAGCCGTCCCCCTGGTAGCGGGCGATGCCGCCGACGTCGGTGTTCACCCACAGCCCCTCGCGCAGCGCCCGCATTGTCGACCGCACCCGGTCGTCGGCGGGGTCGAAGACCCCTAAAAGCCACGTGGCGCAGGTGCTCGACTCGATGGTCGGGTCGGCCGAGACGCATCCGTCGCGCCCGGTGTAAAGCCCGCGCAGGAAGCGGCCGAGCGCGGGGGCGTAGAGTCGCTCGGCGATGCTCTCGGTCATCTCTGCCGCCGCCGTGGCGCACAGCGCCGCCAGCCCCTCGTCGCCCAGCAGGCGGCCGAATCGCGCCGCCGCCTTCAGCGCCGCGGCGACGGCCGACGCGGTGAAGGTGAATACCCCCCAACGCTCCTCCCACAGGTCGTAGCTCGGCAGCGGCAGGCCGCTGCGCGGGTCGCGGTAGTAGAGCATGAACTCGGCGCTCTGACGGATCAGGCGCGGGTACAGGGCGGCGATGAACTCCAGGTCCCGGTGGCAGGTGTAGTGGGTGTCAAGGGCGCACAGCACCAGGGCGGTCTCGTCCTCCTGGATCGGCAGGCCGCGCGTGGGCGGCGCGGCGCCGGCCGCATCGCCGGGCGGCGCCGCGGCGGGCGGGCCCAGGGGGGGCGTCAGCCACGGGTGCCACGTCGAGCCGATCGTGCCGTCGGGGTTGTATTTCTGCCGCATGTAGCCGCCCTCGGCCAGGGCGCGCTCGCAGAAGCGGAAGAACGGCCGCGTGACCCCGGCGTAGCCCGCGAGGTCGAACGAACGCGCCACCAGCGCGCCGTCGCGCGGCCACACGTAGCAGTAGTGGTCGCGGTTGGTGGTCAATATGTCGGAGTCGTTGGCGGCCACGATGGCGCCGGCGTTGTCGATCTGGGTGCGCACGACCAGGAGCGAGCGCTTCCACAGGTCGACCACGCGCTGTGGCAGGTCGCCGAACGACCGCCCCTCCCGGTTGACCCACGCCCGCCAGTAGGTCTCCGTCTCGACCAGCAGGCGTTCCGGGCCGCGCTCGAGGGCGAGCCGGTGCCCGGCGCGCACCTCGGCCACGCTCCGGCCGGCGACCAGCCAGTAGTAGTAGTCAAGCCCCGCCCCCGCCCCCACCTCGCCGGAGAGGCTGAAGGTGCTGTCTACGGCGCCGTGCGAGACCTGGTTGCCCTCCAGCCGGCCGTCCTCGGCGTCGCGCCACGTGCCCTCGGCGCCGCCGAAGCGCTTGCGCCCGCACGAGTACTCGTGGATGCCGCGGCCGTCGACCCCGCCGCAGAACAGGAACGCGATGTCCCGCTTGTAGTGGACGATGGCCCCGGTCTCCGGGTCGTACACCGCCGTGTCGCCGACGTCAGACTCGTCGATGTTGACGTCGTTGGTAAAAAACAGGCGCACCTCGCGCCGCGGCCCGTCCCCGCCCAGGACGCGCACGCGCCGCACGAGGATGTCCCAGCGGTAGTGGACGGCGTCGTCGATCTCCAGGGTCAGCCCCAATCCGGGGTGCGTGGCCACGGCGTGGGTGACCAGGGTCTCGCGGCGGTAGCCCAGGCGCCGCCCCCAGCCGTCCTCGTCGACCCACGAGAAGCGGCCGCCGGCCCACACGCCCACGAGGTGGCGGCGCCCGGCGATGTGGTTCACCTGGCCGACGTGCGGGTAATATAGATCGCGCAGCGCCAAGCGCGCGTCGAGGTTCACGAGCATGCGGCCGTTGCCGATCACCAGTGGACGCGGCAAGCTGGCTCCCTCCCGACGTCGCCCGGCGGGGGCGGCCGCCGATCCTAATATGCCGCGCCGCCTGAACGGCCTATACTGCCACGCCGTCAGCGCCGGCCGTGGGCTGGCAGGATCTGCCACGAAGCTGCATAAGGCTGCGCGTTCAGTACATGCTAGATGAAGCTGGCCCGGCGGGCGTTGGGAGGTGGGGGCGGAGGTGGACACGGCGGTCATCCTGGGCGTCCTTCTGGTCGCCATCGCCCTCGTGATCGCAGCGGCCGTCGCCGCGGCGTTCACGCGCGCCCCCCGCCCCGGGCGGCGCCAGCCCAGCGCCGGGGCCCGGCGGGCGGCGCCCGTCCCCGACCTCGGAAGCGAGCAGGCGGCGGAGCTCCAGCCCCCGCGGCCAGCGCGCGGGCCAACCGTGCCGGGGCCGGCGACACCAGGGCCCGCGCCCGGGCCGGCGGCGCCCGGGCCGGCGGCACGTCAGGACGTCCAGGCCGCGCCCCCCCCGGCGGCCGCCGCCATTCCGGCCCGCTACCACGAGGATTTCATGACGCTCCTGGTGCGCGACCCGTGGTGGCTCTACACGTACTGGGAGGTCACGCCGGCCCGCGAGCTCGCCGTCGAGGGCGTCATCGGCGCCGAGGCGTACGCGTTCGCCGACCCGGTGCTGCGGCTCCACGACGAGACGAGCGGCGAGACCTGGGACATCGCGATCACCCAGGACGCCGACAACTGGTACCTGAATCCGGCGCGGCCGGACCACGACTTCGTCGCGGAGCTGGGGCGGCGGTCGCGCTCGGGCGAGTTCTACGCCCTGCTGCGCTCGAACCGCGTGCACGCGCCGCGCGACGGGCCGGCTGAGGGCGAGGAGGGCGAGTGGGCCTGCCCGGCCGAGCTCTTCGCCCGGCTGTACCCGTCCGGCTACTGGCGGCGCATCGGAACCAGCTCGCCCGGGTTTGAATGGGTGCCCCGGCAGGTGGGGGCCGCGGCGTTCAGCCCCGGTCCGTGGCTCGGCCGGCGCTAGTGGGGCGCGGCGGGCCGCCATGCGGCGCCGGCGGGCCGCCATGCGGCGCCTGAACGTGACGAGGAGGAGGGAGGTCGACGCATTGGCGCTTCAGGGCTACCTGGCACTGATCCTCCACGCCCACCTGCCGTTCGTGCGCCACCCCGGCTGCCGCACCATGCTCGAAGAGCGGTGGCTTTTTGAGGCGGTCACCGAGTCCTACGTGCCGCTGCTGATGGTCCTCGACGGGCTGGAGCGCGACGGCGTGCCGGGCAGCATCACCATCTCCCTCACCCCGCCCCTGGCCGCCATGCTTGACGACCAGCTCCTGCGCGCGCGGTACCTGGAGTTTTTGGACAATAACCGCGAGCTCGCGGCGCGCGAGGCGCAGCGGACCGCGGGCGACCCGGCCCTGGCGCCGGTGACCGAGATGTACCGGCGCCGGCTGGACGAGGTGCGCGCCGCCTGGTGCGACCGCTACGGCCGGGACGTCGTCGGGGCGCTGCGCGGGCTGCAGGACCGCGGCCGCGTCGAGGTCATGGCGTCGGCCGCGACCCACGGCTTCCTGCCCCTCCTGGACCTGCACGCGGAGGCGGTGGAGGCGCAGGTGGCGGTCGGCGTGGCCGAGTACCGGCGCCGCTTCGGGCGCGACCCCGCCGGCTTCTGGCTGCCAGAGTGCGGCTTCGCGCCGGGCGTCGACCGCGCCCTGCGCCGTCACGGCATCCGCTACACCGTCCTGGAGACGCACGGCGTCCTCCACGCCTCGCGCCGCCCGCGCTACGGGGCGTTCGCCCCCATCTACTGCCCCTCCGGCGTCGCCGCCCTGCCGCGCGACGTCGAGTCGTCCAAGCAGGTGTGGAGCGCCGACGAGGGCTACCCGGGCGACTCTTACTACCGTGACTTCTACCGCGACATCGGCTACGACCTGGACCTGCAGTACCTGGAGCCGTACCTGCCGGGCGGGGGCGTGCGCACCCACACCGGCTTCAAGTACTACCGCATTACCGGCCCCGGCCAGAACAAGGCGCCGTACGACCCCTGGCGGGCGCGCGAGAAGGCGGCCGAGCACGCGGGCAACTTCGTCTTCAATCGCGGCGTGCAGGCGTCGTGGCTTTCCGGCGGCATGGACCGGCCGCCGCTGATCACCGCGCCGTATGACGCCGAGCTCTTCGGCCACTGGTGGTTTGAAGGGCCGCAGTGGCTGGACTTCGTGCTGCGCAAGCTGGCCTACGACCAGGACACGGTGGCCGCGATCACCCCGTCGCAGTACCTCGACCGCTTCCCGAGAAACCAGGTGGCGATGCCCAGCCTGTCGAGCTGGGGCTACAAGGGCTACAACGAGGTGTGGCTTGAGGGTTCCAACGACTGGATATGGCGCCACGTGCACCGGGCGACGGGGCGCATGATCGAGCTGGCCAACGCCTACCCCGATGCCCCGCCGCACCTGGGGCGCGTCCTGAACCAGGCGGCGCGCGAGCTCCTGCTGGCGCAGGCGAGCGACTGGGCGTTCATCATGAAGACGGGGACGGCCGTAGACTACGCCCGGCGGCGGACGGTCGAGCACGTGGCCGCGTTCTGGCGCCTGCGGGCGGCGGCGTGGCCGCCGGGGGCGGCGCGGGGCGCGGGCGACGCGGCGGCCGGCGCGGCCATCGACGAGGGCTGGCTCCAATCGCGCGAGGCGGAGAACACCATCTTCCCCGAACTCGACTACCGCGTCTTCCGCAGCGAGCGCGTCGCGGCCGGGGTAGGGGCTGGCATGACGGCGGAACCGGGGGAACTGCCGGGCGGGCCGACGGCGGAGCAGCCGGAGGGGGTGGCGGCGGCGCCGGTCGGTTGCCCGGGGGCGCGCTAGCGGCAACGGGGCCGCGCTGTGCCAGGCAGCCCGGAATCTACGCCTGCAGGGCGGGGTCCTCGGCGGCGGGGACGATGCCCAGAAGGTCATACGTCGCTGAATCGATGTTCCCCGTGACGGGCAGGCCGCGCGCGCGCTGAAACGCCCGCACCGCCCCGGCCGTACCCCCGCCGTAGTAGCCGTCGCATCGGCCGGCGTAGAGCCCCAGCGCCCACAGCACGCGTTGCGCCGCCGCAACGTCGGTGCCCATGGCCCCCGCCCGTATCTCCCGGCGTACCTCGCCGAAGTGCGCGCACGGCGGCCCGCCGGCGATGCGCACCGGAACGCCGAGCTGCACCACCTCGAACAGCTCCTCGACATCGCGGTTCTGCAGGCGGATGCAGCCGCCGGAGACATTGAGCCCTATTGACGCCGGGTTGGACGTTCCGTGGACGCCGTACGTGCCCCAGGGCACGTCAAGCCCCATCCAGCGCGTCCCGAAGCCGCCCCCCCAGCGCGACTTCTCGCGCACCGCCCAGATGCCAGTGGGGGACGTCGTCGACGGCTTGCCGGCGGCGATGGGATACGTGCGCACGAGTCTTGAGTCGATGTACACCTTCAGCTGCAATCGCACGGGGTTGATGTCCAAGAAGACGCGGTCCGGGGCTTCGGCGGCGGGCATGGCGGGCAGGGGGGCGACCTCAGGGGCGACCGCGGGAGCCACCTCAGGAGCGGCGCCGGGGACGGCCTCAGGAACGGCCTCGGAGACGACCGGACGGGCCGGCGCCTCCGGTGCGCCAAGCGCCAGGTCACCCGGCCAGCCCGCGCGTTGCGCCGCCACGAGCCCAAGAAGGAGCAGCACGCAGGCAAGGGGCATGATCGCCCGTCCCGCCCGGTGCCTCCCCCCTCCCCGGCGGCCCACCGCCATCCACCCCCCGGAGAAGGATCATATGCCCGCCCGAGCGCCGGGAGAAGCCCAGCCGCCCCGCGCCGCGCGCTCAAGGGCCGCCGCGAGGCGCCGCTCCTCCGGCAGCGCGACCGGGCCGCCGCCGGGCCCGCCGGATGTGCCGGCGATGGCGATGCACGACCCGTCGATGACCGCCGTGCGGACCTCGCCGCAGGCGTGTGGGTTCCCGGCCAGGTGCGGGGCGTCGAGGATGCCCGCCTCTACGGCGCGGGAGAGCGTCTCAGGGTCGGTCCACGGGTCAGCCGTCCCCGGCGGCGCGACGGTCGTTATGGCGTCGAGGATCGCCCGCGCCGCCGCCAGAAGCTCGTCGCGGCGCCCGGCGACGGCCGGGTCGGCGGCGGGGTCCGGCAGGCCGCCGGCGCACGCCGCCACGGCCCCCCGCGCGACCTTGCAGGCCTCGATGACCTCCGCGGCGCGCGCCACGTGGTCGCCCTCGGTGAAACCGACCACGTGCAGTATGTGCGGCCGGAACATCATCTGGAAGGCGGTGCACGCGGCCAGGTGCCCCCGCGCGCGCGCGGCGTCACTGGGGAAGCTCAGGAGCCCGGCGCGCACCTGGCGGAATGATGTGAAGCTCTCGCTGTGCAGCGACTCCACCAGCGCCATGGCCGCCAGGACGCGGGCCCCGTCCATGGCCGGCGCGACCCCGGCCGGGGTGTTGAACATGTACTGCGCGACGTAGTGCCGGACGCCGGCCTTGCGGGCGTTGTACGCGGCCAGAAACGACGCCGCCACGGTGACGCTATCCGGCGCCGCGCGCAGCCCCCAGTGGTGGGCCTCGTTGACCTCCACTGGGACGCCGCGCTCAGCGTGCCAGCGCATCAGCGCCTGGGCGTCGGGGATCGACCGCCGCAGCGGCCGTGGCCCGCGGCGGTCGAGGACGTTGTACCACAGAAGCGGCACCGCGCACCACGCGTTGCCCAGCCGCCCGGCGAGGAGTCCGGCGAGCCGCAGCACGTCGGCGGTGCCGCTGTAGCAGCGCAGGAGCGGGTGGTTGCCGGTGCTCGCCGCGCGGCGCAGATCGTCCAGGTCCTCCGGCCGGCGCAGCGGGACGCCGCCCGCGCCGTCCTGGGCGGGGTCCATGTCCGCGGGATGGAAGAAGTGCTCCTGGAAGTTCTGGTCGGGCCCGATGGATATGACGTCCACTGCGCCCGACCCGGCGATCATCGCCACGCCGGCGATGGTCTCCTCAAGGCTGGGGCGGCCGAAGTGGTGGCGCAGGAGCGGCTCGTGCGGCCGCTCGCGCGCGGCCAGGCGGCCCGGCAGGGTTACATCTGTTACCTTCCCCGCCACGCCCGCCTCCCGCCCTTCGCCCGCCTCCCGCCCTTCGCCCGCCTCCCGCGCTTCACTTGCCTGGCCCGCGCTTCCACCGGCGCCCGACCCGTCCGGATGCTCCGCGGCCAGCTCATCCAAGAACCGCGCCGCCAGCTCGGCCGCGCCGTCGCCGCCGAAGGTGGCGCAAAACGCCCGCACCCCGGCCACCGCCCGGCAGTTGGGGGCCGGGCCGCCGAACACCAGGCGCGTGTGGGGCAAGAGGCCGGCATCCGCGCACCGGCGCCCGAGCTCGGCCGCCAGGCGCGCCGCCGCCGCCGGGTCGAGCCGGTAACTCGCCGCCACCACCTCCGGCCGCAGCCGGACGGCCGCCTCGGCCAGGTCGGCGACCGGTACCGCCGCCCCGAGGCAGGTGACGTCGAATCCCCGCGCGCGCGCCAGTTCCAGGAACCCCAGCAGGCCGGCCAGGTGCACGCAGTCCCCCACCGCCGCCCCCAGTACCAGCCGGCTCACGCCAGGCAGCCATTGGCGACCAGGTCGTGGATCTCCGGCACGCTGCGGCCGGCCAGCCCCAGCCGCTCCACCGTCCTGCCACACGCCCAGTAGTCGACGCCATGTAGAAGGGACGCGAGGTGCACGATGTTCTTGATGGTTTTTGTGGGCACGCCGAGCATGTCGCCCAGCGACGCCATCGGCACCAGGCTGCACGGTACGTCCTCGAAGATGTACCGGTGCTGCAGGTCCTCCGGGGCCTTGATCCCCCGGTAGCCCTCATTGTTCAGGACCGCCTCGTACAGGTTGCCGCCGCCGGCGCCGTACGCCGACATGAGCCACTCGCGCGCCGTCTGCAGGTTGACGCCCAGCGCCCGCGCCACGCCGACCCGCTCCCCGTCGACGGCCTCCAGGACCGCCGACACGGCCGGGCTGATGCCCTCGTGATAGTAGTCGAAGTCGCCGCGCGTCGACTCAATGCGCGCCGCGTTCAGCACCGTCAGCGGCGGGTGGAAGATGGCGCCCATGTTGTGCAGGCTCGTTTCGAGGACGCTCTGGGCCGCCACGAACTGCGGAAACGCCTGCCTGAGCAGGCGCACCACCGCACCGGTCCTCCTGGCCGGGATGGCGGCCACGGGGACGGCGCGCTTGACCCGCACCACGCGCGCCCGCCCCGCGCCGATCGCGCGGCTGGCGAAGATGAACGTCTGCGCCTCGGCCACCGTCACCTCGCCCCGGAAGCCGACGTCTTTCATCGCCGCCAGGAACTCCAGGACACCGCCGGTGCGGCCGGGGTTCAGCACCACCACCTGCCCCGGCGCCAGGAACGGGGCCAGCCGCCGCGCCACGTCACCGTGGGCCGACGCCGGGACGACGACCATCACCACATCCGCCCCGCGGAGCGCGTCGGCCACCGAGGTGGTGGCCCGCTCGACCGGTCCGAAGCCGTGAAGCTCGCCCTCGACCTCGACTCCACCCCGTTCGGCCACGGCCGCCAGGCGCTCTTGCGACCTGTTGAACAGGCTGGTCGAGAAACCCATGAGCCCCAACGCCCCGGCCAGCGCCAGGCCCCCGTGACCGGCGCCGACCACCGCGAATCGCGGACGCCCGGGCGCCCCGCCAGAGGTACCCGGCGAAGCCTCACCACAGCCGTCCCAGCGGTCCATGTGGCAACCCCCTTCCTTGAACAGGGTATGTTGGCGCCAAAACAACGCACCCAGGGGTGCACGCCCCTGGGTGCTTGAATGCACGAGGTATGCGGTAGCAGCGACCTGCGCCGCGCGCCCTACCCCACCCACGCCTGCGAGGTTAGCTGACGGGCTCGGGCCGATGGGTCTGGCCCTACCGGTGCCGGGTTGGTCCGCGCGCGATGTGGCGCCCCGTGTCCAGCCCCGTTGCACCGAGATTCGCCCCGCGAGAACCGGGTCCCCCGCTTCCATGTCGATGGAATTCGGCGTTCAAGGACGTGCCGCTTGGCTTTCCCTGCTCTCAGCATACACCACCCTGGTACTGTTGTCAAGACTTAACTGCCCAATAGTTTGGCAAATACAGAGCAATCATGGGCGACTCGTTGGATCGCCGAGGATCTCTGGACAATGCCTACCAGGGTAGGGTATCTGCGCGGGACCGCCGCCGGGTCACCCTCGCCCTCCAGGCGTCAATCGTCCTCGCTCCGGGCGTGGCGCGCGGCCTCGTGGGCCGCGCCGCGGATCTGCCGCGCGAAGAAGTCGGCAAGTTCAGCGGCGATCTCCCAGGACGCCGCCTCGGCCACCACGCGCACCGCCGGGCGGTGCGGGTCGGGCAGAAGCAGCGCCGTGCCGTCGCGCTCGAAGACGCGCAGCCCCGCGCCGAAGCGCACCCGCGCGCCGGCGGCGGCGCGCCGCTCGGCCAGGTGCCGCATCACCGCGGCCTTCGCCCGCACCGGGCACTTCACCGTGAGCTCGCGTACGTGCGCCGGCGGCAACGCCGCGGCCGCCTCCACCAGGGTCACCCGCGCTTCGGCCAGGTAGCCCAGGATGAGCACAAGACGGGCTATGCCGTCATCGGCGGCGCGGGCCGTGGGCGGCGCGGGAAACGGCCGGCGGCCGGCGGCCACGACCGCCAGCGCCGCCGCCTGCGGGGCGTCAGGCGGCAGGGGAACGCCGGCACCGGGCCGTGCGGCCATCGCCGCCGCGTGCGCCGCCAGGACCGCCATCTCGGCGCGCCCCAGCTCCCGGCCGTCGGAGAGCACCAGCGCCAGGTCCTCGGCATTGGGCTCAAGCTTGAAGGCAAACTCGGCGCCGCCGCGCCCGAGCGCCTCGGCGAGGGCCGCCGCTGGGACGTCGGCGGCGGGGGACCAGCCGGCGCGCTCGTCGCCGCGGCCGTCACCGCGGCCGTCACCGCGGCCGCCGCCGCGGTCGCCGCCGCGCTCCGCCCCGTCCAGGACCGTGAGGCCCAGCTCAGACGCCAGCAGCTCGAGCAGGTCGCCGAGGTTTGCGTGGTCGTACACGCCGACCACGTGAAAGCCGCGCCGCCAGATGCGCGCCCGGCCCGCCGCGTCGCGCAGAAGCCAGGACACGTACGCCTCCTTGGCCGCCGCCACGTATTCCACCGGCCCCGCCTTCCCCGCCGGCGGCCGCCGGAAGTCGCCGCCGGCGATGGCCGCGTCGAGCTTGCGCTCCCGCGCCCGGTCCAGGGCCGTCGCCGCCGGGCCCAGGAGCTCGACGAGCAGTTCGCCGGTCCTGGCGTCGCCGCGCACGTGCGCCGCCGCCGGCGCCAGCAGGGACCACGCGGCGTGGCGGGCGACCGGCGCCGCGACGCGGCCGACATCGAGCACGCGCGCGCCGGATGCGCAAAGCCCCCCCGAAAGCGCCGCGCGCAGGGCCTGGCTGGCCGCCAGGGCGTCGCCGCCGACGACCACCGGCGCGCCGGGGTCAAGCGTCGACGCCAGCGCCGCCCCCAATCGTGCCAGAAACTCCGGCGTGAGCTCGGCGTTGAACGCGCCGCGCAGGGCGCTGCCGGCCACGGCGGCCGGCGGCGACCCCGCCCCCCAGACCACGGCGTCGTCGACGGTGGCGCCGCCCGCCACCTCCTTGCCCGGCCACACGCGCGCGCGCGGGCGGATCGTCGCCAGCGCCCCGACCCTGGTCCGGTCGCCCACCACCGCCCCCTGGAACGCGCGCGCCCTGCGGCCCAGCACGGCCCCGGCGCCGATCACCGCCCCGCGCACCTCGGCCCTGGGCCCCACCCGCGCCCCTTCCCACAGCACGGCGCGTTTCACCGACGCGTCCTCCCCGACCACGGCGTCCGGGCCGACGACGGCGAACGGGCCCACGCGCGCCCCGCGCAGGAGCGCCGCCCCGGCGGCCACGGCCACCGGCGGCACCACCGTCGCCGCAGCGTCGACTGTCGCCCCTGGGTCAACGCCCGCGCCGGCCTCCGCGCCCCCGGCGCCGGTGCCGCGCGGCGCGCCCCCCGCGGCCTCAACCGCCCGCACGCGCCCGGCGAGGGCGTCCCAGTTGGCGGCCAGGTACTGGCCCACCGTGCCGACGTCGCACCAGTAGCACGTCGAACGCTGGGCGTAGAGCCGCTCGCCCTCCCGCAGCAGGCGCGGGAACAGGTCCTGCGAGAAGTCGAACGGCCGCCCGGCGGGCACGCGGCCCAGCACGGCCGGCTCAAGGACGTATATCCCCGTGTTCACCCACTCGCTGCACGCGTCCGCGGGGCCCGGCTTCTCGATGAAGCGCGTGATCGCGCCCCGCTGGTCGGTGAGCACGGCGCCGTACGGCGTGGGGTCGGCGACGCGGGCCAGCGCCAGCGTTGCCACCGCCCCCGCTTGGCGGTGGAAGGAGATGAGCGCGCCGAGGTCGAGGTCGGTCAGGGCGTCGCCGCTCAAGACGAGCACCGTGCCGTCGTGGCCGACCTGCTCCACGGCCCGCCTGACGCCGCCCGCCGTCCCCAGGGGCCGCTCCTCCACTGTGTAGTCAAGGGTCAGCCCCGGCGCGGCGGTCACCAGGTGGTCGAGGATCGCCTGCGGCAGGTAGTGCAGGGTGAGGACGGCGCGCTTCAGGCCGTGGCCGCGCAGGAGGTCGAAGGCGTAGTCCAGGAGGGGCCGGTTTTTCACCGGCACCATGGGCTTGGGCCGGTCGCAGGTCAGCGGCCTGAGCCGCGCCCCCTCGCCCCCGGCCATGATCACCGCCAGCACGCCCGCGCTCGTCACTCACCACCACCCCCCGACCCGGCCGCGTCCCCGCCAGCCGCGTCCCCCCGCCACGGGCTTGCGGCGTACTCGGCCATCACCGCCTCGTACACGCCCACCGTGTCCCCGGCCACGTCCTCCCAGCGGAAGTCGGCCTCAACCCGCGCCCGGCCCCCGCTCGCCAGCCGCCGCGCCAGGCCCTCGTTTCGCAGCACGTCGGTCACGGCCGCGCCCAGCGCCACCGCGCTGCCCGGCGGCACGCGCAGGCCGTCCTCACCGTCCCTGACGATCTCGGCCAGCCCGCCCGAGTCGGCGACGACAACCGGCGTCCCGGCGGCCATCGCCTCCAGGGCGACGATGCCGAACGGCTCGTACAGGCTCGGAAAGGCGGCGACCGCCGCATACTGGTACAGGTTCCTGCGCGTCTCGTCGCTGACGTAGCCGGTGAACCGCAGGCGCTCGCGCACCCCGAGCGCGCCGGCCATGTTGCGCAGGTGGTCGAGGTACGGGCCGGTGCCGGCGATGACGAAGCGCGCGCGGGGGAAAGCGGCCAGGATGCGCGGCGCCGCCTGGACCAGGAGCTGTGCCCCCTTCTCGGGCACCAGCCGCCCGATGAACAGCACCAGCGGCTCGCCGGGGCCGGCGAACTGCGCGCGCGGCGCCCCCGTGGGCTCCAGGCGGGCGTAGGCCGCGGCATCGACGCCGTTGGCCACCACCGCCAGCTTGTCGGCGGGGACGCGGAAGAAGTCGCGCACCTGCCCCGCCATGTAGCGGCTGCAGCACACCACGCGCCACGCCTCGTAGGTCAGCCACCACTCAGCGTCGCTGATGAAGCGCTGCTCGGCGGTGTGGATGCCGCCGTGGCGGCCGGCCTCGGTGGCGTGGATGGTGGCGACCAGCGGGACGTGGAAGGCATGCTTTACGAGGCGGCCGGCGAACGCGGCCAACCAGTCGTGGGCGTGCGCGAGCCACGCCCCGCCGCCCGCGCCGCCGCCGAGGATCAGCGCGCTGGCGCGCTCCGCCAGGCCGAGGTTCATCTGCAGCACCCAGGACAGGAAATCGGGGGCGGCCGGCCCGTAGCCGGGCACGCGATGGACGTGCACGCCATCCTCCAGCGCGAGTGGCGGCGCGTCAGGCAGGCCGGCGCTCACCACGTGCACCTCGACCCGCCGCGCCGCCAGGGCCCGGCTCAGGTGGAAAACGTGCTCGGCGAGGCCGCCGACCGACCGCGGCGGGTACTCCCAGGTCAGCATCAAGACGCGCGGCCCCGACGCCGCCCCGCGCGCCGCCGCATGCGCCGCCGCGCGCGAGCGGTCGCCCCGGCCCCCGGCCAGGATGGCCAGGCGGCCCCGCCGACCGGCCGCTAGGGCCCGCGGCGGAAGACCCGGCGCAGGGCGAGCACCAGACTGTCCCAGGCGACCCTCCACAGCGACCCGCGCGCCACCGCTGCACTCGCCAGGGCGTCGGCGCGCCCCACCTCCTCGTTGTCGCGATACAGGATGACCTCGCCCACCTTCTGGCCGGCGGCCAGCGGGGCGACGACCGTCTTTTCTAGCGCAAGCTGCGTCTTCAGGTTCCCCGCGGCGCCGCGCGGCGACGTGACCGCCAGGCCGCGCCCCGCCACCACGCCCACCGTGCCCCGCCGGCCCTTGTACACCCGCAACGCGCCGAGCGATTCGCCCTCCCGCACGTGCACCGTGGTCTGAAACTGCGAGAAGCCGTAGTTCAAGAGCTGCTCGGCCACGGCGAACCGGCCGGCCTCGGTCGGCGCGCCGACCACGGCGACGACCAGGCGCATGTCGCCGCTCTTGCCCGTCGCCACCACGTTGTAGCCGGCCTCCAGGGTGTGGCCGGTCTTTATGCCGTCAACGCGCGGGTCGGTGAACAGGAGCTGGTTGCGGTTGGCCTGGGTGATGCCGCCGTAGGTGAACTGCTTTTGCCCCGTCACAGCCACGGACTCGGGGAAGTCGCTGACGAGGCGAACCCCCAGGCGCGCCGCGTCGCCGGCGCTCATGTACTGGCCGGCCACCGGCAGGCCGTGGCTGTTGACGAAGCTGGTGTTCTTCAGGCCGAACTCGGCGGCCGCGGCGTTCATCCGCGCCGCGAACGCCTCCTCCGTGCCCGCCAGGCGCTCAGCCACCGCGACGGCCGCGTCGTTGCCCGACGCCACCGCGACCCCGCGCAGAAGGTCGCCGAACGGCACCGTCGTGTCTACCTGGATGAACATGCGCGAGCCGCCCGTGCGCCACGCCTTCTCGCTCACCGGCACCGGCTCGTCGTTTTTCACCGCGCCCCGCCGCAGGTCCGCGAACGCCAGGTACAGCGTCATCAGCTTGACCAGGCTCGCCGGCTCAAGGCGGCCGCCGGCGTCCTGCTCGAAAAGGACCGCCCCGGTGACCGCGTCGTGTATCGCCGCGGCGCGGGCGGTCACCGGCGTCAGCGGCACCGGCGGCGCGTCGACGGTGGCCGCGGCGGGGATCGCCGCCTCGGCCGGGCGCGCCGGGGCAAATCCCCCACCCCCGCACCGCTTTTCGCCCCCACCGGGCACTACCAGGGCCCAAAGCAGCGCCGCCAGCAAGGCCAGGACCAGGGCGGACTTGATCCTCTCCGCCAAGCGCACCGCCCTCCTTCTCGCCGCGCCGGGCGACAATAGTATGCCTCCGCCGGCGGCGCCGTATTTGGCGCCCGCCGCCGAATGCCGGGGCGGCGCGACTTCTCGCCGCGCCGCCCCGCTACCTGCCCGCGGTTCGCGAGCCCGCCGTCACACCTGCTCCACGCGCGTGACGCCGGGCACCTCGCTCTTGATCCGCTTCTCGACCGAGTTCTTCAAGGTCATGGTCGCCATCGGGCACCCGCCGCAGGCGCCGGTGAGCCGGACCTTGACCACGCCGCCCTCGACCGCCACCAGCTCGACGTCACCGCCGTCAGCCTGCAGGTGCGGCCGGATGCCCTCCAGGGCCTTCTTCACGGCCTCAAACAATACATGCCACCTCCTAGCCGTCGCCCGTACCCTCCATACCCTTCTCTCGCCCCAGCTACATTTATACCGCGCCCGGGACGCGCCGCCAACCCCCCCCGCGCGACGCGCCCGGCACTAAAAGCCGCATTCCCGCGCTATGACCAGGCGCTGGATCTCAGACGTGCCCTCGCCGATCTCCATGAGCTTGGCGTCGCGCAGGTAGCGCTCCACCGGGTACTCCTGCATGTAGCCGTAGCCGCCGTGGATCTGGATGGCCTCCAGCGACGACTTGACGCACATCTCTGACGCCACCAGCTTGGCCATCGACGCCTCCCGCGTGCAGCGCTGGCCGCGGTCGCGCAGCCACGCCGCGCGCAGCGTCAGCAGGCGCGCCGCCTCGACCCCCGTGGCCATGTCGGCGAGCTTGAACTGGATCGCCTGGAACTTGGCGATCGGCTGGCCGAACTGGACGCGCTCTTTGGCGTAGCGGCCGGCGGCCTCAAGGCACGCCTGGCCGATGCCCACCGATAGCGCGGCGACGCCGATGCGGCCGCCGTCAAGCACCGCCAGGAACTGCTTGAACCCCGCCCCCCGTGCCCCGAGCAGGTTGTCGCGCGGCACGCGGCAGTCCTCGAACGACAGCTCCGCGGTGTCAGACGCCTTCAGGCCGAGCTTGTCGTACTTCTTGCCGACCTTCAGGCCCGGGGCGTCGCCCGGGATGATGATGTTGCTGATGCCGCGCGTGCCCTGCCCCTTGTCGGTGACGGCCGTGATGATGAGCACGCCGGCGATGGACGCGTTGGTGATGAAGCACTTGCTGCCGTTGATCACCCACTGGTCGCCGTCGAGGACGGCCGTGGTCTGCGTCCCGCCGGCATCGGAGCCGGCGTTGGGCTCGGTCAGGCCAAAAGCGGCGATCATCGTGCCCCTGGCGCACGGCAGAAGCCAGCGCGCCTTCTGCTCCTCGGTGCCGAACATGTGCAGCGGCGTGGCGCCCAGCGACACGTGCGCCTCGTAGCTCAGGCCCAGCCCGGCCGAGCCGCGCCCGAGCTCCTCCAGCGCCAGGGCGTAGCTGACCGTGTCCGCCCCCGAGCCGCCGTCCTTCTCGGGGAACAGCAGGCCCATCAGCCCAAGCTCGCCCATCTTGGCCCACACGTCGTGCGGGAAGGTCGCCCCGTGGTCCCAGGCGGCGGCGTTGGGCGCGACCTCCTTGTCAACGAAGTCGTGCACCATGCGCCGGATCATCTGTTGCTCCTCAGTCAGCGCGAAGTCCACGGCGATTCGCCTCCCTCGCGGCGGAGTGGCCGCCGTCTGTGCGGTCCAGCGACGCCCGCCAGGCGCCTTCCAGTGACCCCCGCCAAGCGCCTTGCAGTGACGCCGCCTGGCTCTCCCATGGCAGTTCGCGCCCTGGGAACCCAATTCCTCCTCACCGGCCGCCGCCTGCCGAGACCTGGGGACCGCCGAGGTCGCGCGCCTGCCGGGCGCTGACATGCGCCCAGACGACCCCCACGCCCAGGAGCGCGGCCATGACCGCGAACGAGGCCTGGATGCTGACCCGCTCGGCCACCTGGCCGGCGATGAACATGAAGACGATCGACAGCAGCGACCCCAGGAGCACGGCGCTGGATATGACCCGTCCCATGAACTCGCGGGCGACGGTGCGCTGCAGGTACGCCTGGTAGGTGACCTTGGACACCGTCGTTGACACGCCCATCAGGAGCGCCAGCGCCATTGCCAGCGCCAGGTGGCGGGCCGGGGCGAACCCCAGGGTCGCCAGGGCCGCGAACAGCCCGCCGAGCCAGAAAAGCGCCCGCTCGCCGGCGCGGCGGTAAAGCGTCGCCCCGATCATGCCGGCGAGGATCGACCCCAGCGCGATCATCGCGTCAAGGATGCCGAAGCTGAAGGCCGAGCCGCCCAGGACGTCGCGCGTCCACGGGGCGAGCAGGGTGTTGATGACGCTGATCGTCACCCACGGGAACATGTTCAGCAGGCACACGTTGAGCACCGCCGGCCGGGCGACGATGAACTGCAATCCGGCGCGGAACTCGCCCCACGGCGACGACCGCGCCGGGGCTGGCGCGCCGGCGGCATGACGCACGACGGGCATGACGCCTGACCGCAGGAAGGTCATGAGAAGCGCCGACACCACGTACGTCGCGGCGTCCAGGGCCAGCACCGTCTCGGGCGAGAGCCCGGCGACCAGCAATCCGGCGGTCGACGACCCGGTGAGGTACGCCGACTGCACGGCCACGACGTACAGGGAGTTTGCCTGGACGAGCTCGTCGCCGGGCACGATCTCCTGGATCAGGGCGGCGACGGTCGGCTTGTACGCGGCGTAGACGGAGGCGGTGACGAACGTGGCCACGTACAGGTGCCACACCTGCAGCAGGCCGAGGGCCTTGAGCGCCGGCACCGCCCCCACGCAGGCGGCGGCGAACAGGTCAAGCCCGATGGCCACGTACCGCCGGTCGAAGCGGTCGATGACCACCCCGGCCAGGGGGGGCACGACGATGCCGGCCAGGCTGGTCACGGCGACGAGTCCGCCGAGCGCGGTGGGTGAGTCCGTCAGGACGAGCACGAGCCAGAAGATCGCTATGTAGTTGGCGCCGTTGCCCAGAAACGAGATCAGCGTCGCCGAGAATAGCAATCCGAACTGGCGCTGCCTCAAGAGGGGCGAGCGCCTCGCTGCGACGGCGTCGTGATGCACGGGTCGTCATCGCCTCCGGTTGCCCTGGCGGTCACGCCGCGGCCTGCCGCGCCGCGCCTCTAGGCGTCCGCGTCGAGGTAGTCCGCGCGCACCGGGGTGAAGGAGTTCAGGTCCACGGTCGCTTCAAGGGCCTCCGCCTCGTGCTCGACGTCGCCCGCGATCACCGCTGCGTCGCCGGGCGAGAGCACCACGGTGCGGTCGCCGATGCGGTAGCGCAGGCGGCCCTTGAGGATGTAGCTGGACTGCTCGTGGGGGTGCCGGTGCGGCGGCACCTTCGCGCCGGCCTCGAACGTGAAGCGCACCACCATGAGCGACGGTCCCACGGCGAGGGTTTCGCGAACGACCCCTGGAAGCACGGTCACCTTGCGCGTCACTTCAACCTCACCCTCCCGCCCCTGCGCCGCTGGCCATCGCGTGGCTACTGCTGCGACCACCGCCGCCAGCCGGGGGCCGGGGCGGGGCGCCCCATCCGGGCTTGCCCCGCCCCGCCCGCCGGTGCGAGACGGCTACTTGATCTTCTTGCAGAGACTCTCCGCCTTGGACACGACATGCTTGTCGCCCAGCGGCGCCATCAGGTTGATAGCCATCTTTTCGCCACCTCCTTTGCAGCATCCTTCTCCGGCCGCCGTCAGCGGCCGGCCGCGACCGACGCGCCGTCAGCCTCGACGGCGCGGTCAACGGCGTCCAGATAACGGTTGAACGTCTCGAGCAGGTCGTCGAGCCGGGCCTCGAACCCGTCCAGGTATTCGGCACGCATTGCCTGGAACCGGGGCTCATCCCAGCCGGCCTCGGCGAGGTCGACGGATGCCACGAAGAAGTCGTGGTTCGTCTGGTCGATGACCCGCCGCGCCTTCTCGATGTCCAGGGTCACGGCGTGCACCGCGGCCGGGCCGGGGAGCGGCCGGCCGTCCCTGGCCCGCGCGGCGAGGCGCTGCTCGATCTCGAAGTGTACCATGCGGATGTAGCGCACGAGGTGGTTCTCGCGCGCGGGCGCCGGGTGGTCGCCGAAGTCCAGCCGGTCGACGAGCAGCGCCACTTTGGGGTCGGTGAAATTGTAGTCGTGGATGCGCTGGTGAGCGTAGGTGGGCAAAAGCAGCCCGTCGCGGCGCAGGGCGTCGACCAGCTTCACCCCCGGGAACAGCTGCAGGCGGCCGGTGAGGTTCCAGAACGACGCCTGGCCGGTGTCCAGGAGGAAGCGGCCGTTGGCGCGGACGTCCGCCAGCGAGCTGTAGGGGCTGAACATGATGAACCCGTTGGTCACCGTCTCGACGCCGTGCGCGCGCAGGAACGACAGCACCCAGCGGTTCTGCTCGACGGAGGTGCGCTTGTGGTAGCGGTCGAGCATCTCCTGCGAGGCGGCCTCCAGGCCGATGAACGCGCTCCGCAGCCCGGCGCGCGCCAGAAGCGTGGCGAACTCCTCGTCACCATCGGTGAAGCTGTCGGCGCGGCAGTATACGGCGAAGTTCAGCTCCAGCTTGCGGCTGATTATCTCCTCGGCGATAGCGCCCGCCCACTCGCGCCCGGCGGGCGTCGGGTAGACGAAGTTGGCGTCGTAGAAGTGGATCGGCTCGTGGGCGGAGCGGTTGTAGTAGCGATTGCACAGCATCTCGAGCTCGTCGACGATCTTCTTGGGCGACCGCTTGCGCCACGCCGGCCCGATGCCGGACCGGAAGTAGTCGAAGGCGTTGCAGAAGTGGCAGTCGTACGCGCAGCCGCGCGAGCCCAGAAGCCCGATCAGGGCGTGGCGGTCGGTGGCCGTGCACCATTCGAGCGTGTCGCGCACCGGGAACGCGACGGCGTCGAGGTCGGCGATCGGCGGCCGCGGCGGGTTCTCGCGGATCACCGCGCCCGTGGCCGCCCCCGCACCCGCGCCCGTGCCCGCCCCTGCGCCCGCGGCCGCACCCGCACCCGGCGGGCCGTCGCGGAAGGTGAGGCCGAGCACGGAGCCCAGGTCGCCGTCGGGCAGCTTCCTCGCCAGGTCGACCATCGTGCGCTCGCCCTCGCCGCGGCATATGGAGTCGATGGCCGGCTCTTCGCCCAGGATGGCGCGGGCCGAGTACGTGGCGTGCTCGCCGCCCATGCACACGTGGGCGCCGGGGACGGCGGCCTTGATCAGGCGCGCCATCTCGTACGCCTCGCCGAGGCTCTGGTACGTGGCGGTCAATCCCACCAGCGCCGGCCTGGCGGTGGCGACCTCGGCGGCGGCCTCGGCGGCGCCGATCTGCCTGGCGTAGGCGTCGACGATGGCGGCGGAGAACCCCTCCTGGCGCAGCGCGGCGGCGATGTAGGCGATGCCGAGGTTCTCATAGGTTATGTAGTGCTCGATGGACACCGCGGGGTCCCTCGGGTTGGCCAGAACGATCGGGAGGCCTCGCACCCCTATCCCTCCTCACTCGACCTGGGCTCGCCCGCCGGACGCGGCCGTCAGGCGGGCAGAAGCTCGAGGCGTGCCCCGCCAGGCAGGCTCACGGCGCCGGGGGCGGCGGCGTCGAGCGGGCCGAGCCCGGCCACAAAAAGGCGCATGCCTGAAAACAGGCGCTCGGCCACGCGGCGCACGTCATGCGGCGTGATCGCGTCGCTCTGCCGCACCAGCTCGGGAATGGTGTAGTAACGGCCGTTCCAGACGGCCTCCTTCACCACCCGCGTGGCGCGCAACTCGACGTGCTCCATGTTGAACAGCAGGTTGCGCCGCAGCTTGGCGCGCGCCAGGGCCAGCTCATCCTCGGCCACCGCGCCGGCGGCGATGGCCGCAAACTCCTCGGCGATGAGCCGCAGCGCGCCGGCGTAGGCCTCCGGGCGCGTCGCGGCATAGACGGCGAAGCAGCCCGTTTCGAGGAACAGGTTGTAGTACGAGTAGATGGAGTACGCCAGCGCCTCGCGGTCGCGCGCGCGCAGGAAGAGCCGGCTGGACATACCTTCGCCCAGAAGCGCCGACAGGGCGTAAAGCGCCACCTGGTCAGGGTCGTCGCGGTGGAGGCCGCGGGCGCCGGCGCACAGGTGCACCTCCTGCAGCGCTCGCGGCTTGAACACGTGGGCGGGGCCGGACAGGGCCGCCGTTACGGGGACCGCGCCACTGGCGGGGTCTGTGCCGGCGGCGGCCGGATGCGCCCAGCGTGCGAAGACCTCGGCCGCAGCGGCGGCGGTCCTGGCGGGGTCGATGTCGCCGGCGATGACCAGCGTGGCGCGGGCGGGCCGGTACCATTGCGCCATGAAGCCGCGCACGTCCGCCAGGCCGAGGCGCCGGACCGTCTTCGCGTCACCGGCGATGGGGTGATCGAGCGGGGTGCCGGCGAACATTCGCGCCGCCAGCAGCTCCTGCACGTGCGCCTCGCCGTCCGCCTCGTGCAGGCCGATCTCCTGCTCGACCACCGCGCGCTCCTTCTCCACGTCGCTGGCGGTGAACGACGGGGCGCGCACCAGGTTATACAGCAGCCCGAGCACGCGCGGCAGGTCCTCGCGCAGGGCGCGGATGGAGAAGCCGGTCAGCTCCCGCTCCGTCGTGGCGTCGATGTCGGCGCCCATGGACTCGAGCTCGACGCCGAACTGGCCCTGGGCGGCGGCGCGCCGCAGGATGACGTGTTCGACCAGGTGCGCCAGCCCGTGCGTCGCCAGCCCGTCGTGACGCGACCCCGCCTCAAACCACAAGGCCGCGGCGACGGTGTACGGGATGGGGCACGACTCCACCAGAATGCGCAGGCCGGTGTCGAGCACGACCTGCCTGAAGGCACCGCCGCCGGGCGCCCCGGGGTCGGTGTCCAGGAGCCTCTCCACCCGCGCCATGTGGGGTTCAACTCCCTTTGGCGGATACAATGCGGCAGATCGTCTGCCTCGGTCGAGTGTGCCTGTACGGCTGGGGCAATGTTGTAAGACAATAGTATCATGGGAGATACATCAAGTCAAGGAACATGATGGCGGGGCGCGACAAGTGTGGGGCCGGGGAAGAAGGAGATGGCGGCGGATCGTGGGCCCGGCAGGGTGTGGGGCCGGCGCGCACGGCGGCGCGGCTACCGGCTGCCGCCAGCCGGCTCCCCGGCCGTCGCCGCCGCCAGGAGGTCGTGCCACAACCGCACGTACTCGTCCCGGCTCAGGGTGCGGCCGTAGGCGCGGCGGACCTCGAGCGCCAGGGCGCCGGCGCCGTGGAGGAGGTCGATCGCCGTGCCGGCGAGGAGTTGCGCTGGTACCGTGTACGCCAGGCGGGCGTCGGTGACGCGGAAGTCGCGGGCGTGGCAGCGGCCCTCGACGCCACCCACCATGGGGTGCGAGACAGGGAGGATGCATGACAGGTCGCCGACGTCGGTCGACCCGGCGCCGTGCTCGCCGTCGCCCACGGCATCAGCGCCCAGGAGCGCCGCCAGGTTGTCTCTGACCACGGCGTCGAGGGCGGGCGCCAGGCGCCGCGGCAGGTAGCCCGGCAGGTCGCATATCTCGACCTCGGCGCCCACCGCCGCCGCCCCGCCCCGCAGGGCGCGGTTGACGCGGCGGTTCGCCGTCACCGCCGCCTCCATCGTCGCCGCGCGCACGTACGTCTCCAGCCGCACGTCGGCGGGCACGACGTTCACCACGTCGCCGCCGCGGGTGATGATCGGGTGCACGCGGACGTGGTCCTCGTCGCGGAACGTCTCGCGCAGCACGTGCACGCCCAGCATGGCCATCAGGGCGGCGTTGAGGGCGTTTACGCCGCGGTGCGGCTCGGCGCCGGCGTGGGCCTCCTCGCCGGCAAAGCGCACCAGCTTGCCGATGAAGCCGTTGGTGGTGCCGCCCATGCTCGCCTTCTTCCCCGGCGGCTGCGCCGACAGGTGCGGGATGACGGCGCAGGTGACCCCCGCGAACGCGCCGCGCCTGATGAGCTCCTGCTTGCCGCCGAGGAACTGGATGGCGCCGCGGCTGCGCAGCCCGTCGCGGTACTCGATCTCGACGTACTCCTCGGCCGGCGCGAGCATGAGCAGCACCTCGCCGGCGAGCCCGGCCGCCGCGCCGGACTCGATCAGGCCGCGCGCCGCCGCCAGCACCGCCGCCACCTGGGCGTGGTGGCCGCAGGCGTGGGCCGCGCCGCTTGCCGGGTCGGCCGCCGGGTGGGCCGGGCAGACGACCGCGTCCAGCTCACCCAGGAGCGCCACGCGCGGCCCCGGCGCGGCGCAGCTCAGGGTCGCCGCCACGCCGGTGCCGGCCAGGCCGCGCCGCACCGTGAGGCCCAGCCGCTCGAGCTCCGCCGCGGCGATGCCCGCCGTCCGCTCCTCCTTGAAGCCCAGCTCGGGGTGGCGGAAGATGTCCTCGGCCAGCGCCGCCGTCTGGGCCCCGGCGCGGTCGATCATGTCCCACGCGCGTTCCTTCAGCCCCTGTGCGTTCAATACTCGATCCCCGCCCGCGCGGGCACGCCCGCCTCGTAGTGGTGCTTGAGCGACCGCACCTCGCTCACCGTGTCGGCGAACTCGACCACCCGCGGGTGGGCGGCGCGCCCGGTGAGCACGACGTCGACCTCCGCCGGGCGCGCGCGCAGGAGCGCCAGCACCTCGTCGACCGGCAGCAGGCCGTAATCAATGGCCACGTTGACCTCGTCAAGGATCACCAGGTCGTACCGCCGCCCGGCGAGCGCCTCCGCCACCACGCCCAGGCCCTCCCGCGCCAGGCGGACGTCGTCTGCGCCCGGCTCACCGCGCTTGACGAACGTGGGCAGGCCGGACTGCACGATCTCGAGCCCGGGCAGGTGCCTTGCCGCCCGCAACTCGCCGTAGCGGCCGTCGCCTTTCATGAACTGGACCATGAGCACGCGCTTGCCGTGACCGATGGCGCGCAGCGCCTGGCCGAGGGCCGCCGTGGTCTTCCCCTTGCCGTCCCCCGTCAGAACGAGCACCAAGCCGTGCCGCTCCCCCGCCATGCCCCTTCCCCCCTGGCTTTCCACCTCTCAGGCTGCCACATCGCTCCCCCGCCCGCGCCAGCTCACGCCGCGCCGCCGCCGCGCCGGCTCACGCCGCGCCGCGCCGCAGGACGTGCCCCGCGCGGGCCCCGGTCGGCATCCCCCCGCGCACCGCCACGCGGCCGTTGACCACGACCCAGGCGATGCCCCGCGGGAATCGGTGCGGCTCGTCGTACGTCGCCGCATCGGCCACCTGGGCGGGGTCGAAGACCACCAGGTCGGCCCACGCCCCCGGCCGGACGGCGGCGCGGTCGGCCAGGCCGGCGACGCGCGCCGGCAGGCCGGTCATGCGGTGCACGGCCTCCTCCAGCCCCCAGACCCCCGCCTCGCGCCAGAGCCACGCCAGGGCGCGCGGGAAGGCGCCGTACGCGCGCGGGTGCGGCCGCCCCTCGCCGAGCGGCCCGCGCGGGCTGAGGGCGGCCGCGTCGCTGGCCACCGCCGACCCGCCCCAGGCGGCGACCCCAGCAACGTCCTCCTCGCGCATCATGTGCAGCACGATCCCCACCGACCCGTCCTCGGCGAGCGCGAGGTCGCGCGCGCACGCGGCGGGCGGGACGCCCGCGCACGCGGCCAGGTCCTGGAGCGACCGGCCGGGCAGGTCCGGCCGGTTCGAGCCGGCGCGCGTGACGACCACGCCGTCCCAGCCGGCGGCGGCCGCGGGGCTGTCCCAGTCGGGCCGGCCCGCGGCCATCTCGGCGGCGATGCGCGGCCACAGCGCCGCGTCGCGCAGGCGACGCTTGAAGGCGTCGAGCCCACCGTCGTGGGCCCACGGCGGGAAGAGCGCCGCGATCGTCGTGCTCGCCGCCGCGTACGGGTAAAAGTCGCAGCAAACGTCCAGACCCCGGCCGCGGGCGGCGTCAAGGCGCAGAAACGCCGCCTGGAGCCGCTCTCCGCGCGCCGCGCCGCGCCCGGCGGCCTTCAGGTGCGATACCTGGAGCCGGGCGCCGGACCGCGCCGCCACCTCCAGCGCCTCATCCAGGGACGGCAGCAGGAGCTCGCCCTCGCCGCGCAGGTGGACGCTGACAAACCCGCCCGCGCCCGCCACCACCGCCGCCAGGTCAGAGAGCTCGGCGACGTCCGCGTAGCAGCCCGGGGCGTACCCCAATCCCAGCGACAGCCCGAACGCCCCCTGGCGCAGGGCCTCGTCCAGGGCCTGCCGCAAGCGCCGCCAGGCGGCGCCGGCGGGCCGGCCGGCCTGATAGCCGTAAACCCCGGCGCGCAGGGTGCCGTGGCCGACCAGGGTGGCCACGTTCACCGCCACCCCGCCGTGGAGGCGCCCCAGGTAGCCGGCCACGTCGCGCCAGTCAACGTCTATGCCCCAGCGCGCGAACCCCGGCGCCGCCCGCGCCCGCGCGGCGCCGTCGAGCGGGGCCGGCGAGGTGCCGCAGTTGCCCACGACCTCGGTCGTGACGCCCTGCGCGAGCTTGCTCTCCGCCCCGCCGTCCACCAGGAGCGTCACGTCGGAGTGGGAGTGGATGTCGATGAAGCCGGGCGCGACGCAGAGCCCGGTGGCGTCGATGACCTCCGCCGCCGGCGCGGCGGATTGGGTCTTGAGCGCCGGCGCCCCGACGGCGGCGATGCGCCCGCGTGCGACGCCGACGTCCGCGGGGCGCCGCGGCCGCCCGCTGCCGTCAATGACCACGCCGCCGCGCACGATCAGGTCATACACCGCCATCCCGCAATCACCGCCATCCCGCAATCACCGCCTCGCCGCCGTCGCCGCCGTCGCCGCCCGTCGCCGCCGTCACCGCCGTCACTGCCGCTGCTGCCGTTGCCGCATCCACCACCCCAATGGCGCCGGCTCAGGGCTGGACGAGCGACACGGCCGGGGTCGCCGGGTCCCAGTCCACCCTGAGGCCCAGGATGCCGGCGATCGGGCGCAAGGGGCCGATCAGCCGGCCATTGCGCAGGAAGGGCGCAACGGGCAGGTCGAGCCGCTCGCCTCCCGCCTCCGCCGCGGCGACCCCCAGCCGCAGGCGCACCGTCTTCTCGTCGAGGCTGAGCGTAGCTGACGAGCCGTCCCAGGCGACATCGCCGCCCAGGGCGACCAACACCTCGCGCAGCGGGGCGACAGCACAGCCGTCGACAAGGTGCGGCCAGGCGTCGCTGAACGCCACCTCGCCCTCGCCGGCGTTGACCCGCAGCGGGCTCAGCGCGTATACGTTGCCATCGCCGGCCCCCAGGTACAGCGACCCCGACCACAGCGCGGCCGGCGAGGCACAGGCGGCCGGCAGCTCGCTCTCCCAGAGGAGGTCGCCGTCGGCCGCGTCGTAGGCCAACAGCGCAAGGCCCCGCGGCCAGAACACGACCCCCGCCGCAAGGACCGGCGGCATGACCTGCTCGCGGGGCACCGGCCGCGGCTTCCGCAGCCCGCCGGGCCAGAACGCCTCCCCGCCGGCGTCTGAGCGTCCGGCAGCCGAGAAGCTGGGGGCTTGCGCCGTCCACAGCAGCTCCCCGGTGGCGGCGTCGAGGGCGAAGAGGGCGTCCCCGGCCGCGGCATACACGCGGGCGGGCCCCAGCGCCGCGCCGAGCCAGCCGTCGCTGGGCGCCCCGTCGCAACGCCACAGCGGGGCGCCGCCGGTGGCCTCCAGCGCGAAGAGCCCCGCGCGCGCCGGCGCGATCACGGCGCTCCAGGCGCACGCCGGCGCCCCTGACGGCCGCGCGTCCCCGGCGACCCACGCCGTGTCACCGCCGTCGCCGTCGAGGGCCAGCAGGCGGCCGCCGCTGGTGGTAAGGAACACCTGGCCTCCGTACGCCGCCATCTCCGAGTCCAGAAGGTCGCTGCCGGCGGATGTTCGCCAGCGCAGCCGGCCGCTCGTCGGGTCAAGGCCGAGTATCAGGCCGGGGTAGGTCGCGACAACCAGCGTCGAGGACGCCATGACCGGCGCCGCGAGCACGGGCCCGCCGGCGTCGAAGCGCCACAGGATGCGGCCGGTCTGGGCGTTCAGGGCGTAAACCTTGCCGTCGCCGCAGCCGACGAAGGCCCGGCCGTCGGAGTACAGCGCCGGGGCGCGGATGCGCGTGGCCGCGCTGAAACGCCAGCGCGGGGCGCCCGTGGCGGCGTCCACGGCCCACAGGGTGCCGCCGTCGCCCCCCACGAACAGGACGCCCCGGGCAACGATGGGCGCGGCGCGCACGGCGCCGCCCACCGGGAACGCCCAGCGCGGCACCAGCGCCGGGCATAGCTCCCCGGAGCTCGCCGCCAGGCGGTTTGGGCCGCCGCCGAGCTCCGGCCAGTCAGCCGGCGCGTCCGCGCCGCGGGCCACGGCCGGCCAGGCCACGAAGGCGACGCCGACCAGGCTGGCGGCCAGCACGGCGGCCAGCACGGCGGCCAGCGCAATGGCGATGGACCCGGACCCGGCGCCGTTCCGTCTTCTCATGCCACCACTTCGCCCTCTCATGCCACCACCACCAGGTCGCGTGCGGCGCTCGGCGCGCCGCCCCGCTGCTGATCAGGATTATACGCCGGGCTGGCGTTTCCCTCCCCGGGCGACCGCCGCCCGCGCCCGCCACCCGCCGGCCGCCGAGTGCGCCCGCCCCCGGCGACGCCCCGCGTTGCATAGTTTTGCCGCACGGGGGCACTTAATAAAGAGGCAATCATTGTGGGAGGTGGTTTCCGTGCGCATGGGGTGGATACCCATGATCCTCGGGTTGTGGCTGATCGTCGCCCCCTTCCTCCTCCGCTACTCGAACGTGCGCAACGCGTTCTGGAACGACATCATCATCGGCGCGATCATCGCCATCACGTCATGGGTCGCCCTGACCCAGGCCGGCCGCGCGCGCGCCCGCTCGTGACCGTCCCGGCTCTACGGGCGTCTTAATCCGGCCGCCCGGCGCCGCCCCCTGGCGGCGCCGTTTTCCGTTTTTCGGATCCGTTGCGTCCTCAAGCGCGGGCACGCGCGAGGGAGCTTTCGGGGGCAAGGCCGGGCGTGGCGGCCAAGAAAAGCCTTGACCGGTCGCCCTGGCGGTGCTATATTAGAAAAGACGAAAAGCGAGGTGATCCCGCGGTGGACGACGGCCCTCGAAGTAGTGCCCTGAATACGGTGGGTGGGGGTGCGCCGTTCCCCGTGCGGGGCGCGGCCGTCTGAGGCTTTGGCCGGTGGCCGCCGGCGCCTCCCCGCCACGGGGAGGTGTCGCCGATGGGTCCGATCACTGACATCTTCCTCTCTGAGGTCCTGGGCAAGCCCGCTGTCGATATCGGCGGTGAGGTCGTGGGGCACGTCGCCGACCTCCTCGTCGCGCACGTGCGCGGCCTTCCGCATGTCATCGCGGCCACGCTCCGCGCCAGGCGGGGCGAGCCCGTCTACGCGGCCCGCAGCCGCCTCGGCTACTTCAACCGGCGCCTCCTGATGCTCTCTGACGCGACGCCCCTGGCGGCGGTGCCGCCGCGTCACGACTTCGGCGCTCGCGCCCTGCTTGACCGCCAGGTGGTGGACGTCGACGGCTGCAAGGTCGTCCGCGTCAACGACGTGCTGCTGCGCGACGACGGGGTTGACACCCACCTTGTCGGCGTGGACATCGGCCCGTGGGGCATCGCCCGGCGGCTGGGCGTGGGACCGCTCTTGCGGGCCGCGCCCGGCCTCAAGCGCCGCGTGCCGGAGCGCATCATCTCCTGGAACATGGTCGCCGTCGGCTCCGACGTGGCCAGCCCGGTGGCGCTCAAGTACCCCTATGCGCGCCTGGCCAGCCTGCACCCGGCCGACATCGCCGGCATCGTCGAGCGCCTGGGCGCCCACGAGCGCACGGCGGTCATCGAGGCCCTGGACGCCGAGACGGCGGCCGAGGCGCTCGAAGAGGTCTCGCCCCACCTGCAGGCCTCGATCCTTGAGGCCGTTGGTGACAAGCGCGCCTCGGGCATCCTCGAGCACATGGGCCTGGATGAGGTCACCGACCTCGTGCGGCGCCTGCCGGGGTCGCGCCGCCAGCGCATCCTCGGCCTCCTCGACGGCGCCGACGCCCAGAGCGTGGCCGACCTGGTCGGGTTCGCCGACGTCTCGGCCGGCGGGCTGATGACGCCCGAGTGCGTGTCGCTGCCGGCGTACCTGACGTGCGACCAGGCGATCGCCGAGCTGCGCGAGAAGGCCCCCAGCGCCGACCTCATCTACTACATCTACGTCGTCGACCCATCCGGCCACCTGACCGGGGTCGTCTCGCTGCGCGACCTCATCGTCTCCCCGCCCGCAACGCTGGTATCCAGCATCGCCGCCACCAACGTGGTGCGCGTCGAGCCCAGCGCCGACGTCGGCGAGCTGGCCGACCGCATGAACAAGTACGGCCTCCTGGCCCTGCCCGTCGTCGACGACGAGGGAATCCTCCTGGGCATCGTCACCGTGGACGATATCCTCGAGCACCTGCTGCCGGCCACGCGGCACCGGTCGCTGGCCGGGGCCGACTAGTCGGGGAGGGGGGGTGGCGAGGATGCGCCGCTCGCTGTCGATGCGCTGGCAGCGCTTTGCCCTGTTTTTCGCCGTCATGGGCCCGGGCATCATCACCGGCGCCGTGGACAACGACGCCCCGGGCATTGCTACGTACTCCATGGCCGGGGCGCGCTTCGGCTACCGGATGCTCTGGATCCTGCTGTTCCTCATGATCACCCTGGCCCTGATCCAGGAGATGACCTCGCGCATGGGAGTGGTCACCGGAAAGGGGCTCGGCGCCCTCATCCGCGAGCGCTTCGGCCTGCGCACCGCGTTCTACGTGCTGGCCGCCCTGGCATTCGCCAACGCCGGCACGACCATCGCCGAGTTCGCGGGCATTGCCGCCGCGGGCGAGATATTCGGCGTCAGCCGCTACCTGACGGTGCCGCTGGGGGCCGTCTTCGTCTGGCTCCTGGTGCTGCGCGGCTCGTACCGGACGGTGGAGCGCTTCTTCCTGGCCTTCTCGCTCCTTTACGTGACGTACATCGTGTCGGGCTTCCTCGCCCAACCGCCGTGGGCCGAGGTGCTGCGAGAGATGGTGACGCCGCAGGTGAGCCTCGAGCCGTCGTTCCTCTTGACGATGATCGCCATCGTCGGCACGACCATCGCGCCCTGGATGCAGTTCTACCAGCAGGCGGCGGTGGCCGACAAGGGCATCAGCCTGAAGCACTACCCGCAGGAACGCCTTGACAGCTACGTCGGCAGCTTCGTGACCGTGTTCGTGTGCTTTTTCGTCATGGTCGCCTGCGGCGCCCTGCTGTACCCGCGGGGCATCCGCGTCGAGACCGCCGGGGAGGCGGCGCTGGCGCTGGCGCCGCTGGCCGGCCGCTACTGCAGCGCGCTGTTCGCGCTGGGGCTGCTCAACAGCTCGGTGATGGGGGCGTCCATACTGCCCCTGAGCACGGCCTACGCCGTGTCCGAGGCGTTCGGGTGGGAGTCGGCGGTGGCGCGGCCGTTCCGCGAGGCGCGCCCGTTCTACTACTTCTACACCGGGATGATCGTGCTCGGGGCGCTGGCGGTGCTCGTGCCGGGGCTGAACCTGATGCAGGTGATGCTCCTGTCGCAGGCCGTCAACGGCATGGTGCTGCCGGTGGTGCTCGTGCTCATGCTGCTCATCATCAACGACCCCAGGGTGATGGGCAGGTACACCAACCCCCGGATCACCAACATCCTGTGCTGGGCGCAGGCGATCCTGGTGACCCTGGCCACCGCGGCGCTGGTGGTGACGACGTTTCTGCAGCCGGCCGCCTGACGGGCCGCGACGATACCGGGCCTCCTGGAGCGCGTTCAGGGATCACTTGCCAAGAGGAGCCGCCGCCCGGAGGCGCGAAATACCGGGGCGGAGGTGACCGCACGGTGTCTGGGCCCGTCCGCCGGCCGGCAGCCGCGTTGCTGGCGTTCGCCGTCCTCATGCTCACGCTCGCCTGCGCCGCCTGCGCCTTGGGCTGTGCCCCGCCGCCCGGCGCCGGCGGCGGCGGCGATGATGGGGGCGCGCCCGGGGGCGCTGCGCCCGGTGGGCCCGGTGGGCCCGGTGGGGTCGCCGTCCCGGCGTGGTCGGCGTACATCGACCCCGCCGTCGTCGGCCAGGGCCGCGTCGCCTGCCTGGTCGTGCGCCCGGGGCCCGGCGCCGTCCTTCCCCGGCCGCAGGCGCTGTTCAACGGCAAGCGCCTCACGTTCTTCAAGAGCGGCGATGCCCTGGTGGCGCTGGTCGCCGTGCCGTGCGGCGCCGAGGTCGGCCCCCGCGTCATTGTGGTCAGCGATGGCCGTTCGACCGGCGTGAGCGTCGCCCTGACCTTGACCGTGCGCAGCGTCGACTATCCAAGCGAGTACCTGCGCGTCAGCGCCGAAAACGAGAACCTGACGCGGGACGATGCCGCCTGGGACGCCGACATCGCGAAGACCACCGCCGCCCGCGCCCTGGGGCCGCCGCAGGCGCTGTGGCGCGGCCCGTTCGCGCTGCCGGTCGCCGGCCCGGTCACCGCCGTCTTCGGCGCGGCGCGGTTCGTCAATGGCGTCGAGAACGGGCGGCACTCCGGGCTGGACATCGCCGCCGCCGAGGACACGCCGGTCGCGGCCGCGGCCGATGGGGTGGTTGTGCTGTCCGACCGGCTCAACATCACCGGCGAGACGATCATCATCGCTCACGGCGGCGCCCTGTTCACCTCGTACTGCCACCTCGCGGGCCGGCTGATGGCCGCCGGCGAGCGGGTGGCGCGCGGGCAGCCGGTCGGGCTTCTGGGCAGCACCGGCTTCGCCACCGGCCCGCACCTGCACTGGGGCGTCACCGTGGGCACGACGCCAGTTGACCCGGCGGCCTTCCTTGGCGGCACCGTCGCTTCTGCCGCCGCGCCGGCACCTGGGGCCCGCCCCCTGCCCTAGAGGCGCGCCCTGGGACCGCCCTAGGCCGGGGCTTGCCCCCCGCCGCTGCCACCGCCCCCACCGCCGCCGCCCCCGCCACCGAAGTGCCGCCGGTACTCCTCGCGCGTCAGGCGCACCTCGCGCGGTCGCGTGCCGTCGTAGCGGCTGACGAAGCCGCGTTCCTCCAGCTCATCGACCAGCCGCCCCGCCCGCGCGTAGCCCACCCGCAGCCGGCGCTGCAGCAGCGACACCGACGCCTGCCCGTACTCCAGGATCACCCGCGCCGCCTCCGGCAGCAGGGCGTCCGCGCGGTGGCCCCGCCCTTCCTCCGCATCGTCGCCATCGCCGGCGGTCACGACCTCGACGTAGTGGGGGGCGCCCTGGCGGCGCAAGAAGTCAACCACCGTCTCGACCTCGCGGTCGCTGACGAACGCGCCCTGGACGCGCACCGGTTTTGACAGCCCGACGGGCAGGAACAGCATGTCGCCGCGCCCGAGGAGCTTCTCGGCCCCCGGCAGGTCGAGGATGGTGCGGGAGTCGACCTGGGAAGACACGGCGAACGCGATCCGCGATGGTATGTTGGCCTTGATGACGCCGGTGATGACGTCCACCGACGGGCGCTGCGTCGCCACCACGAGGTGGATGCCGGCCGCGCGGGCCATCTGCGACAGGCGGTGGATCACGTGCTCGACGTCGACGGGGCTCACCAGCATCAGGTCGGCCAGCTCGTCGATCACGATGACCACGAACGGCATGGGCACGCCGGCGACCGGGGCGTCGCCCGCCTGCGCCGTCGTGGGCGCCGACGCCGTCGTAGCCGCTGTCGCCGCCGTGGCGGGGGCCTCAGGCCCCGCACGCCCGCCGCCTGAGCGCACGTGTTCGTTGTACTTGGCGATGTCGCGCACGCCGGCGGCCGCGAACAGCTCGTAGCGGCGCTCCATCTCGTGCACCGCCCACTTCAGGCAGCCGGCGGCGCGCTTGGGGTCGGTCACCACCGGCGTGAGCAGGTGGGGAATGCCATTGAAGGCCGACAGCTCCACGACCTTGGGGTCGACCAGGAGCAGCTTGACCTCGTCGGGGCGGGCCTTGAACAGGATGCTGAAAATGATCGAGTTCAGGCACACGCTCTTCCCTGAACCCGGGGCGCCGGCGATGAGCAGGTGCGGCATGCGGTCCAGGCTTGAGAACACCGGCCGGCCGGCGATGTCCTTGCCCAGCGCGACCACCAGGCGCGAGGCGTGTTCGCGGAACTCGGGGAACTCCAGCACCTCGCGCAGGGCGACCAGCGATATCTCGCGGTTGGGCACCTCGACCCCCACCGCCGCCTTGCCGGGGATCGGCGCCTCGATGCGCACGTCCGGCGCGGCCAGGCTGAGGGCGATGTCGTTGGCCAGGTTGACGATGCGGCTGACCTTGACGCCCGGCGCCGGCTGCAGCTCGAAGCGCGTCACCACCGGGCCGCGCGTTATCGCCGTCACCTTGGCCGAAACCCCGAAGCTCTCAAGCGTCTCCTCCAGGAGGCGCGCTTTTTCAGCCGCGTCACGGCGCGCCGCCAGCGGCCGCGCCGGGGCCAGCTTGCTCAGCAGGGAAAGCGGCGGCAGCTGGTAGAGCAGGCTGCTGTCGAGGGCCATCTGCTCGTACGCCGCCCCGCCGCGGTCAGGCCTGCCCGGCCGCGCCGGCCCGGGCGGCTTCGCCGCGCCGGCCGCGCCGCCCGCCACCCCAGGAGCCGCGGGCGTGCCCGCGCCCCCCGCCGACCCGCCCAACGGCCCCCCAGCCCCGGCCGCAGGCCCGGCCGCAGGCCCGGCCGCAGGCCCGGCCGCAGGCCCAAGCCTCCCCCGCCCCGCCTCGTCCGCGGCCGCTGCCTGCTCGCGCCGCGCCGCCGCCGGCACGAGCACAAAGTCGCGCGCCGCGAGGAAGAAGGCGCGGGCGCCGTTGCGGATGCCGCGCCCGATGAGCCGCAGCACGGCGGCGAGCGAGAACCCGCCGGCGAGCACCGCCGCCACCACGGCCAGGGCGACGAGGATAACCACGCCCCCGGCGGCGCCGAAGCCGTGGCGGAGCGCCCACGAGACGGCGGCGCCCAGGTAGCCCCCGCCCTGCTGCGCGGCGCTGAACTCGGGCACGTGGTGCCAGTGCAGCGCGGTGGCGAGCACCGTAAGGCCGAGGGCGGCGCCCAGGATGCGCCGCGTCGCCGACGGGCCGCGCGGCCCGAGGATCACGGCTACGCCCAGGACGCCGGTAACGATGACCGCCGGCAGGGCGGTTGACCCGCACGCCGCGAAAAGCCACGTCGCCAGGACCCGGCCCAGCGCACCGGCGCGGCCGCTGTACATGCACACGGCGGCCAGCACCGACAGGGCGATCAGGGCGACCCCCAGAAGCTCCCGGCGGAGCACCTCGGCCGCCCGCGCACCGTCGTCAGGCTTGTCCTTATTGCGTGCGGCGGGCAGGGCCCTGCCCCGCGCCGCGGGCGGGCGCGCGCGCCGGGCCCTGGGGCGCGGCTGCTCCCTGCCGTAGCGTTCTTCGCCGTATCGCCCGTCATCATACTCGTCCGGCCCGCCCGACCTTGAGCCCGGATCCCCGGGAAGTGAGCGCATGCAAACTCCCCCTGGATCTGCGCATTCTACACCGCGGCGCCAAATCCTACCCGCCCGCCGCCGCCCGCGCGCGGATCGAAGCCCGACCCGTGCCAGAACCACGCCGGGCCTACGCCAGCCCGATGCCAGCCCGACGCCAGGCCTACGCCAGCCCGACGCCGTGGGCGATGAGCAGCAAAAGGCCCAGCGCCCAACAGTAGACGGCGAACCCGAAGAGCCGGCCAGCGCGCAGGACGCGGAGCAGCAAGACGATGGCCACGTAGCCCGAGACGGCGGCCGTGGCGGCGCCGATGAGCAGCGTCGCCGCTCCCACCTCCGCCAGCGCCCCGGCGCTCCCGGTCAGGGAAAGGAGCGCCGCGCCAGCGACGGCGGGCAGCGACAGGAGGAACGAGAAGCGCGCCGCGTCCGCCCGCTCGACGCCCAAGAGCAGCCCGCCGGCGATGGTCGCGCCCGACCGCGAGAGGCCGGGGGCGATCGCCGCCGCCTGCAGCACTCCGATGGCCAGCGCCTCCGCCACCCCCAGGTCCGACGCCGCGCGCACGCGCAGGCGTCGCGGCACCTGGGCCAGCCACAGCAAGACGCCGGTGGTGATCAGCATTGCGGCCACCGCCGCCGGGGAGAAAAAGAGGCTCTCGAAGAGCGGCCGCAGCGCCACGCCGACGAGGGCGGCGGGCACTGTGCCCACGATGATGAGCCACGCCAGCCGGTAGTTCGCGTCGACGGCGCCCTTCCCGCGCCAGCCGCGCTCCTTCTCCTGCCCCCGCGCCCGCCCCCACGCCCGCGGGCGCACGGCGGCCGCGGCGGCCAGCGCACAGCTGCGCAGGATGAGCCACACGTCGCGGCCGAAGTACAGGAGCACCGCAAGCAGGGTCCCCACGTGCAGGGCGACCTCGAACCCCACCCCGGGGGGCTTGACGCCAAGAAGGGTTTCAGCGATCACCAGGTGACCGGAGCTGGAGACGGGCAGAAACTCAGTGATGCCCTGAAGGACGCCCAGGGCCGCGGCCTCAAGCTGCGTCACGGCGCCACCCCTCGCTGTGGGCTGCGTTGGCCCCCGCCACGGCGGGCGGATGTTCCCGGGCCGCCATAATTATACCACACCGCGGGCGCCCCGTTGGATGCCTGACCCCCAAAAAAAGAAAAGCCCCGGAGCCCTCACGCCTCGTGCCCGCCGACGGCCCCGCTCACCCGCTGGGCGTCCCCCCGCACGGCAGGTACAGGTAGCGGCCGGGCTGGAAGCGCGGGTCGAGGTAGTCGTATGGGTCGGTGCTGATGAGGCGCACGATGCGCCCCTCCCCACCCGGCCCCGGCTGCAGGATGATGCGCCGGCCGCCCAGGACCATCTCCACCGGCTCGGCCGCCGGCTCCCCGTACTCCCCGACCACGATGTGGCCGGGCATTATCGTGTAGATGAGCGCGCCCGACATTACCCTCCCCGCCTCCCCCGCCGCCCGCCTGCGGCCCCCGCGGTCCCGGCACTGCCGCGCCCGCCGCCGGCCTTCCCGCCGCCGGCCCCCGCGGTCCCGGCCCTGCCGCCCCCGTCCCGCCGTCGCGGCCCCGCCTCACGCGGCGCCGTCCTGCGCGGCCCCGCCTCACGCGGCCCCGCCTCGCGCGGCCCCGTCCTGCGCGGCCCCGCCTCACGCGGGCGCCCCCGCCGCGGCTCCTCGCGCGGCTCCTCTCGCCGCTCGGTGGCGCGCCGGTAGCCCGCCTCCCGCTGCGCCACCATCTCGGACAGCTTGGCCACCGCCTCGGACAGCCCGCCGACGTCGTCCATGAGCCGCTCAGTCACGGCGTCGCGGCCGACGAGCACGGTCCCGATGTCCCGCGCCAGTTCGCCGGTGCGGAACATCAGCTCGCGGTACCGTTTCTCGGTGATGCGCGAGTTGGCGACCACGAACTTCACCACCCGGTCCTGCATCTTATCCAGGTACTCGTAGGTCTGCGGCACGCCGATCACCAGCCCAGTAAGCCGGATGGGGTGGATGGTCATCGTCGCCGTGTTGGTGATGAACGAGTGGTCGCAGGAGACGGCGACGGGCACGCCTATAGAGTGGCCGCCGCCCAGCACCAGCGAGACCGTGGGCTTGGACAGGCTGGCGACCATCTCGGCGATGGCCAGGCCGGCCTCAACGTCACCCCCGACGGTGTTCAGCACGACCAGGAGGCCGTCGATGTCGGGGTTCTGCTCGATCGCCACCAACTGCGGGATGATGTGCTCGTACTTTGTCGTCTTGTTCTGCGAGGGCAGGACCAAGTGGCCCTCGATCTGGCCGATGATCGTCAGGCAGTGCAGGCGGCTGCGCGGGGTGGGGATGACCGCGGTGCCCAGCTCACGCAGCGCCTCGGGGCTGGCGCCGGCCTCGTGCCGGGGCTGGGACGGCGGCGGCGCTTCCGGCTGCGGCCCTGCGGGCGTGCCTGGGCGCGGGATGAGCCCCGGGTGGCCGGGCTCGTCGGGGGTGCTGGGACGCATCGGGCTGGGGATGGGCTCGACCGGGACCTCGGGCGTCGGGAACGGCCCCGGCACCGGGGGTGCGGGTTCATCGCCGGTAGATGCCATGGTGCCGCGGCGGCGCCGGCCGCCGTCGCGCCTTGGTGTCCGGCCTGCCGCCGCGCCGCCGGTCCATCCACGCGCCATCTGGTCGCTAGCCCTCCTCCGCCGCGCTTGGCCCGGCCCCGCGGCGAGAATCACGAAGCGCCCGGGCGCCGGGAAGGCCATTGTGGCCCCCGCGCTCCGCGTCTATTATGACCCGCGGCCCGCGCCGCCATTCCCGGCCTCCGCCAGCGGCGCAAGCCCCCGGACCCGCAGCGCATGCACGCGCCAGATCCCCCACATGCCCTGCTCGATGTCCCAGCGGATCGCGCCCGACCGGTACAGGTAGTCGCCGGCCCGGCGAGGCAGGGTGCCATTCTTCCCGTTCAGGTAAATGTTGAGGGCCGTCCCGATCGAAGCTCCGCCCTGGGCACTGAAGAAGTTCGAGAACGGGTCGCCAGGCTGCGTGAGCCAGCTATGGCCGTGGATGGCGAAAACCGTGTTGCGGGGCTTGTCGGCGGCCATCAGATAGCGGAAGACCACCCGCTCACGAGGGTAAGACCGGAAGAGCGGCGTCGCCGGGTCGCCGTGCACCACGGAGCTGAACGCCAGGGAGCGATCGGGGTTGACGGCGAGACGGCGGAGGAACAGCTCCGATCGGTAGTTGAACCCCTTGACGCCCTGATCCTCGAAGTCGCCCCCCGCGTCGGGCACACGCCCACCGGTCCTGTCCAGGAGTCCCAGGCCGTTGACGGCGACGACGACGAACTCGCGGAAATCGGGCCGGCCAGGCCTGCAGATGACCGCCTGCTCGCCGCTGCGCAGGGGCGCTCCAGTGAGCGGGTCACGGTAACGCGAGCCCGCCGGCTCGATGATCAGCGCCCCGTAAAGTCCGCGATGGCGATGGTTCCGGATGTCACCGTAACTCATGAGGTTGACCGCCCCCAGCTTCTGGTCGGCGAGCCAGCGGTAGGTGATCGACTGGCCGCGGCCCACGGTCTGGTCTGGGTTGAAGCCGACCGTGGCGCCGTCAGAACCACGCGCGTCGTACTTCAGCAGTTGGGCGTGCAGCGATACCCGCGTGGACGGCGCCCACGGTACTGAGACGGGCACGTCCGGGTAGACCGTCGGGGCCAGCGCCGGGGGCAGGTGGTTCGTCAGCGTCACCTCGACGCACTCGCCGGCGTTCGCCCGCAGTATGAGCGGCACCGCCGGCCTTCTGCCCGCGACCACGGCCGCTTCGTCCTCGGCCAGGACGAACAGCAGGCCGTCGGGGTCGTGGTCGCCGGACTTGTTGTACACGATGGGCATCTGGATGGCCACGACATCGTAATGGCGGAGACGGTTCTTGGGAAGGCACGGCCTGCCGGGGTCGGCGGCCCGCGGCGGCCGGCCGGACGCGCGGCACGGCAGGGGCCGGGTGCGTTCAGGCGGCGCCCTCCTGTCCTCAAGCGGCAGAAGACGCTCTACCCGTTGCCCGTATACGCGCATGATGCCCCACATGCCCAGCCACACATCATCCAGGCCCCCGGAGTAGTACAGCAGGTCCGCATCCCCGGGGCCGTCGGCGGTGAACTCGAGGTTGAACGCCTCGGAGATGCCGATGACCTGCATGGAGACCAGGGGCGACCTGGGGTCGGTCGGCTCGCGCCGCCACCGCTGGCCGTGCAGGTTGAAGGCGTGCTGTTCTTCGTGCGCCCCGTCCAGCAGCCGGATGCGCACCGGGTCGCCGGCGTACGCCTCAAGTATCGGCGTCACCGGGTCGCCGTGGACGAAGGAACTGAACACGTACGCCGGGTCGCCCTTGCGGAAGCGGAACGGCTCGTTCCGGTAATTGATGGCCATGACGCCCGAGTCCTCGTGTGAGTCGGGAAAGGGCGGCGGGTTGAGCGGGCGGCCGCCGGCGTCGAACATGGGTATGCGGTCATGGACCGCCAGGACGAACTCGCGGAAGTCCGGGAGGTTCGGGTTCTTGATCACGGCCCTGGTGCCGCTTCTCAGCTCTTCCCCGGTAGACGGGTCGTGATACGACGAGCCCGCGGGCTCGATGATCAACCCCGCGAAGACGCCGTGCTGCTGGTGCAGGTTGGCGAACAGGTGGTCGTGGAAGAACACCGTTCGCAGCTCCCGGTCGGCGTACCACCTGAGGCGCAGCGTCTGGCCGTAGTCGGCGCTGCTGTCGTAGTTCCACCCGTTCATGCCCGAGTCGGCGCAGAGCACGTCGAATTTCACCAGGTGTATGTGCAGCCCGGCCGACAACGTCTGGTGCACCGTCTGGAACGCGTTGCCGCCCAGCGTGGTCGGGAACTTGTTGGTGAAGGTCACGTCAATGCACTCGCCGGCGTTGGCCCGGAGCACCAGTGGTTCCGGCTCTTTCTCGCCGGACAGCACGGCCTCCTCGTCCTCAGCGAGGACGAACAGGCGGCCCTCCGGGTCGTGCCACCCGTTGCGGTTGTAGCGCAGCAGCATCTGGATCCCAACGACGTCGTAGCGGCGCACTGGCGCGCCGTCAGGACACGGGTTGGTGAACATGGCGCCCGGCACGGCGTTGGGAGCGAAGTTGGCCGCCTCCAGCGGGGTCGGCTCGCGACCCCTGACGATGCCCAGGGGCGGCTTGGGCGCCCGCCTCCCGAACTCGCCGGGCATGAATAGCGGGTAGCCCGGGCGGTCGGCGGTCGGGGGCGGTGGCGCCGGCCGGTCGGGCAACGGGACGAGCCTGGTGATCGGGCCGCCGTCAGGGTAGAACCGCGTTCCGTCCTCAAGGACATCGTGAGCGCGCAGGAGCCCCCACATGCCGGCATCGAAGTGCGGGTACAGGTGGCAGTGGAGGATGGCGTCGCCGGGAGCCCGTTGCAGGCTGCCGGCGCCGAACAGCGGCTCGATGGTATACACGGTTTGCGGCCCGAGGGTGATCGAATCGATGAGCGTCGAGTTGGGGTCGTCCGGGTCAAGGCGCCACTGGTACACGTGCAGGTGGAACACGTGCGTCTCCTTCACCCCGCCGTGTATCAGCCGGATCTTGATCGGGTCGCCGAGGTAGGTGTGCAGCACCGGGGTCGCCGGGTCACCGTGAACCCACGAGCTCATCATGCAATTCTCGCCCGCGCAATCGATCCCGCCCATGCGAATGCGCGACGGTTCAGCGCGGTAGTTGATGGCGTGGGTCTCCAGGCCGTGGTCCACCGCCGGCGCCGGTGGGGGCCGCCCGTGGCCGGGAACAACCGAGACTTCATCGTGGAATACCAGGGTGAACTCGCGGAAGCCGGCCGCCGGGGGGTTGCGGATATCGGCGCACGGCCCGCTCGCGAGCTCGTCGCCCGTCTGGGGGTCGGTCCAGGTTGACTCCGGCGCCTCGACGGTCAGGGCGCCGAACAGCCCGTGAACGTTGCTGCCCGTCTCATCGCTGACAGGATTGCCGAGGTCGCTGAATGGGAAGATCCCCTCCCTGTCGGCGCGCCAGATGTACGTCAGCCGGCCGCCCGGTGCGGCCACGGAACTGGGATTCTCGCCCGCGGCGGCGCCGTCTGAGACGCGCACGTCGTAGCACACGCCCTGGATGTGGATCGAGGCCGGAAACGCCAGCCGGTTCTCGAAGTTCACCGCCACGCGGTCGCCGGCGTTCGCCCGGATGACCAGCGGCCTGACAAGCTCCGCCGGCATGCCCGGGTTGGCCGCGATCTGCTCAATGATGCGGGGCACATCTTCGGCCAGGGCATACATGTTCCCATGGTGGTCATGCTCCCCGGCCTTGTTGTACACGATACTCACGTTGATGGCCACGACGTTGAACGACCGCCGGTCATTGCCATCGACACCATCATGCCCCACAACCGGTAACAGGGCCATTGACCAATCCTCCCAGGAGACAGCTTATGTCGCCAGCGCCTGCTACATGATATGCCGTCTCAGCCCTGGGGTGATGACGGGTGTGCCAGGCCTCCGGTCTCCCGCTCGTCGCCCCCTTTCCGCGAGGCAACTCGTCGCGCTGGGGGGCTCCCGCGGGGGCGTCAGCTTCAGGGTCCATCAGGGCGACCTTGCACGCCCTGGCTGCACAGGAGGACGTTATGCAGGCGTGGCGAATATTGCTCTAAGATGTCTTTGTGGGGTGGCGGGGATGTACATCGTCTTTGACATCGGCACGACAAGCATCAAGGCCGCCCTGAGCCCCGCCCCGGGGGCGCTTCGCGCCGCCGCCAGCCGCCCCAACCCGCAGCTGCGCTGGGGAACCGACATCATCTCCCGCATAAGCGCGGCAATCGACAGCCCGGCCGAGCGCGCCGCGCTGCACGGCTGCTTGGTGGCCACGCTGGACGACATGGCCGCGTGCCTGCTTGGCGAGCCGGGCGCGCGGGGGCGCGCGCTGGATGGTGGCTGCGCCGTGGGCAACCCGGCGATGTACGCGTTCCTCCTGGACATCGACCCCGCGCCCCTGGGGGTCTTTCCATCCTCGCTGCCACCGCAGCCCGACCGCCGGCTGGCCGCGGCCGACCTCGGCTTCCGCCGGGTGGCGGCGCCGCTTTTCCTGCCCGCCCCGTGGCGGGGCTTTGTGGGCAGCGACGCCCTGGCCAGCATCGTCTGCCTCACCCGCGCCGGCGAGCGAGCCGGCGACCGCGCGGGCGAGCGGGCCCGCGGCCTCGACGGCGCCGCGGGTTACCCGGCCCTGCTCATCGACGTCGGCACGAACGTCGAGGTCATCCTTCTGACTGCGCCCGGCCGCGGCTACCTGGCATCTGTCGCCGGCGGACCGGCGTTCGAGGACCTGTCCCTGCCCGGCGACGCCGTCCGCCTGGACTTCGACCCCGCCGGGCTTGCGCTTGAGGCGGGGCCGCCTGATGCCGGCCCGCCGGGGACCGGCGCGCTGCCGTTTTACGGCTCGGGCGTGGTCGCCCTCCTCGCCCACCTGCGGCGGGTCGGGGCCATCGAGCCGGGCGGCCGCCTGGCGCGGGGCGGCGTGGACCTCGACTTCACCTACGCCGGGTCCCGCCTGCGCCTCGGCCAGCGCTTCATCCGCAACTTCCAGCTGTCCAAGGCGGCGATGCTCGCGGCCGTCTTGACGCTTCTGGACATCCCCGGCATCACCGCCGCGGAGCTTTGCGGGCTTTACGTCACCGGCCTCTTCGGGGCCGAGCTTGACTATGATAGCGCCGTCTTTTTGGGCATGCTGCCCGCGCTGCCGCCCGCCCGCTACCGGGCGCAGGTTGACATGCCGCTCCTGGGCGCCACGTGGCTGGCCGGCGAGCCGCAGGCGGCGGCCGCCGTCCGCGGCGGCTTCAAGCACGTCGCCCTTGACGCCCACCACGGGTTCAAGGAGCACTTCGCCAATTGCATGGAGCTGAGGGCATGAACGGACGGGAGCGCGTAATACGCTACCTCGAGGGCCGCCCGGTCGACCGGGTGCCTGTCGCCCCGGTGATCGACGGCTACTTCGCGCCGCGCGTCAGCGGCCGCCCCAGCCACGAGTGCTGGCGCTCGCCGGAGCTGATGGCGCAAGCGCTGTGCGACTGCGCCACGACCTTCGGCCACGACATCGTCGTCGTCAGCGACGCCCTCGGCGCGGACAACACCATGCTCGGCTGCCCGGTGGCGCTCGACGAGTCAAGCCACGTGCCGCTTTACACCGGCCACTGCGTCGACGCCCCCGCCGACCTCGACCGCCTCGCTCCGCCGCCGTTTGCTGGCTCGCCGGGCGAAGCGACGCTGCTGGCGGTGAAGGCGCGCCTGGGGGCCGACCGCTTCATCCTCGGCGTCGTGACCACGCCGTTTGAGACGGCGTTCATCGTGCGCGGCCACCGCTTTCTGGCCGACCTGGTCCAGGACCGCGGCTTCGCCCAGGAGACGCTCGCCGCATGCCTGCCGCTGGCCGAGGCGCGCGCCCGCGCGCTCGTCGCGGCCGGGGTCGACGGCATCCTGTTCAAGGACTCCGTGGCCTCGTCGTCGATGATCTCGCCGCGGCACTACGCTGAGTTCGCCTTCCCGTGGGAGAAGCGCGTCATCGAAGCGGTGCGCGACGAGGCGTGGACCGCCCTCCACATCTGCCGCAACGCGGGCCCGATCATCGAACTGATGGCCCAGACCGGCGCCCACGTCCTGGAGGTCGACGCCCCGTGCGACGTGGCGCGGGCGCTGCAGGCGACGCCCGCGGGGGTCTTCTTCAAGGGCAACGTCGACGCCGTCGCCGAGCTGCAGGACGGCGCGCCGGAGGACCTCGCCCGGCGGGTCGAGGAGCTGTGCGCGCTCGCGCGCCGCACGCGGCGCCTGATCATCAGCACCGGTGATTCGACGCCCTTTGACACGCCCCTGGACAGGCTCCACCTGTTCATGAGCACGGCGTGGCGCTCGGGCGCTCTTGAGGGTCCCGGGGAGGGGTGTGCGTCTTGAGCGACATCTACGGCGACATCTACGCCGACCTGGCATCCGACATCGTGCGCGGCGACATCGCGGCGGCCGTCGAGCGCCTTCAGGCCCACGGCGTCGCCCGCCTGGACGACGGGCTTTTCCTGGACTGCATCGCGCGCGGCATGGACGAGGTCGGCCGGCGCTACGAGACCGGCGAGTACTTCATCCCCGAGATGCTGGCGTCGAGCCGCGTCGTCAAGGCGCTCTTTGCCGCCTACACCGCCGTGCGGCCCCGGCCCCCCGCCACCAGCGGGCTGTCAGCGGCGATTGGCACCGTGAAGGGCGACGTGCACGACATCGGCAAGGAGATCATCGTCAACAGCCTCGAGGGGCTGGGCATCCACGTCATCGACCTGGGGACAAACGTCGACGCCGCGCGCTTTGTGGCGGCGGTCGCCGGCGGCGCCCGGCTGCTGATGATCTCCGCGTTCACCACCGTGACCCGGCGCTACGTGCGCGTCGTCCTGGACGAGCTCGCCGCCGCCGGGCTCTTGGGCCGGGCGCAGGTGCTCGTGGGCGGCGCGGCCGCCAACCCCGAGTTCTGTGCCGCCATCGGCGCCCGGTACTTCCGCGACGCCCGCGCCGTGGTCGAGTTCGTGCGCACGACGCTGCTGGGCCAGGGGGCGTGCGGCGCCGCGCGGCCACCCAGGCTGGCCCGCATCGCCGGCCGCCCGCGGCCGGGGGGTTAAGACATGGAGGAGGCGCTGGCGCGGCGGCTGTTCCAGCGCATCTACAGCTGGCGGTTCAAGCGCGCCAACACCCCGGACGAGCCGCGGGCGATCGCCGTCATCGAGGGGGCCGTGGCAGCGGGGCGGCCGGTGCCGCTTCTGGGCTACTGGGGCTGTGGCGACCGCGGCGCGGCCAACGCCAAAGACGCGCAGGCGCTCGCCCGCCTCGGCGAGATGGACGCCGCCGCTCGCGCGGTCTTCGCGCCGGGGCTGTGCATCACGTTCATCCTCACCGACGTGCACGCCGCCGTGAACGGCAAGGACCCGGCGACGATGCGCCAGTACTTCGCCGCCATCACGCGCGAGGCGGGCCGGTGCGGCCACGCCACCCGGTTTCTGGGCGCGCTGTGGGCCGACTGCGGCTTCGCGATTGCGGACATCGACCGCCGCCTGGCGGCCATCGGCGGGGCCTTTTCAGGCCTGCCGCAGCACCAGCTCCTCGTCCGGTCCGCCAGGAAGCACGCGCGCGGCGTCGACCCGGAGCTCGCGGCGCGCCGCTACTGGGCCGCCTGCACCATCGACGCCGAGGTGATCGGCCGGGCGTTTCCCGGCCACATCCTGTTCACGTACAACGGCCGCGAGTACGCGGGGCTTCTGCCGCCGCTGCCCACGATGTACCTGTACTCGCTGCGCAAGAAGACGAGCGTCAAGCCGTGGTTCTGTGACTGACGGCGGAGGCCGTCTTGCGACTGACGGCGGGAGGGATGGCCGGTGCCGGACGTTCTGCTGATCAACGTCAACTTCTACGGGGTCCCGGAGCTCCAGGAGCCGGTGGGCATCGAGCAGCTGGCCGGCATCATGCGGGCGGCCGGCCACACAGTGGAGCTGTGCGACCCGACCATCGACGGCGACTCCCTGGACGTGACGGTCGAGCGCATCTTGAGGGGCCCGCCGGCGCGCGTCGTCGGCATCGGCGCCTTCACCGACCAGGCCGTCACCCTGCGCTGGGTCAGCGAGGTCGCATCCAGGCTGCGCGCCGCCGGCTGGGAGGGCCACATCATCGCCGGCGGCTACGGGGCCACCGTGCGCTTCCGCGACTACCTGGCCGAGATCCCGGCCCTGGACGCGGTCGTCCTCGGCGGCGGCGAGCTGACGTTCCCGGAGCTTACAGCGCGGGTCACGGCCGGCCGGGACCTGGAGGGCGTTCTCGGGCTGGCGCGGCGCGCGGGGGCGGACGTCGCCTGGACGCGGCCGCGGCGCGTGACTGACCTTGACCGGCTGCCGCCGCCGGCGCGCGACCTCCTCAAGGCGCGGCGCGCGAAGTACGGGCCGCGGACGATGGCGTACATCCTCGCCGGCAACGGCTGCCCGTTCCAGTGCACCTATTGCAGCATCAAGTCGTACCTGGCCTTCCACGACGGCCCGGTGTACTGCAAGAAGTCGGCGCGCGTCATCGCCGACGAGATGGAGGCCATCGTGACGGGGCTCGACGTGACCAACTTCACGCTGCTTGACGACAACTTCGTCGTCCTTGATGCCGAGGGGATAGCCCGGCTGCGCGGCCTGCGCGACGAGATCCGCCGCCGCGGCCTGAAGGTCAAGCTGCTGGTGATGACGCGGCCCGACTCGATCACCGCCGAGGTCCTGGACATCCTCAAGGAGATGGGCACGGAGTCGATATTCATCGGCGTCGAGGCCGTGCACGCCGACGACCTCGCCGTGTACAACCGCAAGGGCAGCCAGCGCGTCGACTCGGCCCTCGAGCTGCTGCAGGAGAAGGGGTTCGGGCTGGACCTGTACAGCGCGCGGCGCTGCCGCGTCGGGTTTATCGGCTTCAACCCCATGTCCAGCCTGGACACGCTGGAGGCCAACGTGCGCTTTTTCGCGCGCCACCGCGTGCCGCCCAAGACGCTGTTCCAGCGCGTGCGCATCCACCGCAACACCGAGCTGCGCGACATCGTCGCCCGCGAGGGGCTTCTCCGGCACGACCCCGAGCAGCACATGGACTACAGCGAGGACGTGTACCGCTTCAAGCACCCCGAGGTCGGCGTCATCTACGACCTCTGCCAGCGGCTCCTGCGCGAGCACTACGGCATGCGCAACCGCGTGCGCCGGGTGGAGAAGTGCATCGCGCTGGGCGGCGACGACTACCCCGATATCAGCCTCGCCGGCTGCGCGCGGGCCATCGATGAAAGGGTTGTAGGGTTCCTGGGCGAGCTGGTCGCGGCGGCGCGGGCGTCGGCCGCCGCGGCGGCAGGCGCGGCGGCCGACGTTCCCGCGGCCCTTGAGGCGTGCTACCGGCGCGCGGCGGCGGACATCGCCGCCTACTACGACCGCGAGCGGCTGGAGGCCAAGGTTTCCGCGCTTGAACGACGCCTGAAGGCCGACGGCAGGTACATGGAGGCCGACTTCCACCTGTAGCACTGCGTGGTGATGACGCGTGAGCGGCGTGGGCGACGTGGACGACGTGGTCCTGGTGAACGTGAACTTTTACGGCATCAAGGAGATCCGCGAGCCGCTGGGCATCGCCCTCCTGGCGGCCATACTGCGCCAGGAAGGCCGGCGCGTGCGCCTGGTCGACCCGACGATCGACGGCGGGTCGCTTGACGCGACCGTCGACGCCGTCATGGCGCACCCGGCGCGCATCGCGGGCCTGTCGGTCCACGCCGACCAGACGAAAAGCCTCGACGAGGCCGCGGGGCTCGTGCGCGGGCTGCGGCAGCGGGGGTTTTCCGGGCCGGCGTGCCTGGGCGGCTACGGCGTCTCGCTGCGGTTTCGCGACTACCTGGAGCGCATCCCCGACGCCGTCGTCGTCGTCGGTGACGGCGAGGCGGCGTTCCCCGAGGTCGTGCGCCGCCTGCTTCTGGGCAGGGGCGCGGCGGAGACGGGCCTTGACGTGCCCGGGGTCGCCTGGCGGCCCGGCGGCGGCGCGGTACGCTGCACGCCGGCGCGCCGCGTCACGTCCCTGGACGACTTCCCCGCGCCCGCCCGCGACCTGCTGCTGCCGCGCCTGGGGCGCCACGGCCGGCGCGCGATGTCGTACGTCCGCGCCGGCTCCGGCTGCCACCACCAGTGCTCCTATTGCTCCATGGACGCCTATTTGCGCCTGATGGACGGGCGCCGCTACCTGAAACGGGCGGTGCCGCGCATCGTCGACGAGATCGCCGGCCTGGCGAACGAGCTGGGCGTCGAGAACTTCACCCTGCTGGACGAGAACTTCATCGTCAAGACGCCGGCGGGGCTGGAGCGGCTGCGCGCGTTCCGCGACGAGCTCCTGCGGCGCGGCCTGGAGGTCAACCTGCACGTGCAGACGCGCCCCGACTCGATCAGCGCCCCCGCCGTGGACATGCTGAAGCAGGCCGGCATGAAGAGCATCTTCATCGGCATCGAGGCCGTGCACCCACACGACCTCAGGATATACAACCGCACCGGCAGCGGCGGGGCGGCGCGCGCGCTGGCCACACTGCAGTCGCGCGGCTACGGCGTGGACATATACAGCGACATGCGCTGCCACGTCGGTTTCATCGGCTTTCACCCCTTCTCGACCGCCCAGGCCCTCAAGGCCAGCGTGCGCTTCTTCCAGCGCCACCGGATACCGCCCAAGCGGCTGCTGCAGCGGCTGCGCGTGCAGGACCACACGCGCATCCGCGACTTGACCGCGGCCGCCGGTCTTTTGCGCATGGCGCACCACTCGTCGTACCAGGACCGGCGCGAGGCGGTGTTTGACTACCTGCACCCGGAGGTCGGCGACATATACGACATCATCCAGCGCCTGATGGCGGAGTTCTATGGCTGGCGCGAGCGGCTGCGGCGGGTCGAGAAGTGCCTGCGCTTTGCGCCGGAATCGTGCGCGATGGGCGAGCTTGCGGGGGTCTCGGCAGCGATCGACGCCCTTATGCTCGATATCCTCTATGACCTGTGCCAGCGGGCGGAGGATGAGCCCGACTTCCGGCAGCGCGTCGAGGACCACTGCCGGCGGGCGCGGGGACGGCTGGCGGCGTTCATGCGCGAGCGCGACGTCGCCAGCGGCGTGGCGGTCCTGGAGGGGCAGCTTAAGGCCGCGGGCGCGTACGTCGACGCCGACTTCTTCCTGTAGGGCGCTTGCCCGCCCACTTGGCGCACGGGTCGCCGGGCGCGGGTCGCCGGGCGCGGAGTCGCGAAAAACACGCGCGGGGGGATGCGCGGTGGAGATCGTCAGGACGGTGCGCGAGATGCGCGAGCGGCTGGCCCCGCGCAGGCGCCGGGGGCAGACGGTCGGGTTCGTGCCGACCCTGGGCTACCTGCACGAGGGCCACCTGACCCTGCTGCGGCGGGCGCGGGCGGAGTGCGACGTGGTGGTCGCGAGCATCTACGTCAACCCGATCCAGTTCCTCGCCGGCGAGGACTTCGACGCCTACCCGCGTGACCTGGAGCGGGACGCGCGGCTCGTCGCGACGGTGCCCGCCGACTACATCTTCGCGCCGCCTGACTACGAGATGTACCCGCGGCCGCAGGAGACGTTCGTGGACGTGCCGTCGCTGACCGGCCTCCTGGAGGGCGGGGTGCGGCCCGGCCACTTCCGCGCCATCGCCACCGTCGTCGCCAAGCTCTTTTGCATCGTCCAGCCCGACCGCGCGTACTTCGGCGAGAAGGACTACCAGCAGCTGCTGATGGTCAGGCGCATGGTCGCCGACCTCGACATGCCCATCGAGGTCGTGGGCGTGCCGACGGTGCGCGAGGCGGACGGCGTGGCGTGCAGTTCGCGCAACGTGTTCCTGAGCCCGGCCGAGCGCCGGGCGGCGGTGCGCTTGAACCAGGCGCTCCTTGAGGCGCGGCGGCTGGTGGCGGCCGGGGAGCGCGACGCCGCCGCCCTGCGCGAGAAGCTGCGGGCGTTCATCACCGCCGAGCCGCTGGCCACGCCGGAGGTCGTCGCCGTCTGTTGCGCCGACGACCTGCGCGACGTCGCGGGACCGCTCCCGCCGCGGTTCGTCGTGCTGCTGTTCGTGTGCTTCGGGGCGACGCAGCTTCTCGACCATTGTGTGATTGAGCTTCCGCACGGCCCCGGCCGCGGCTAGGGGCGGCGTGGGGCGTTGGCACCAGGAACAACAGCGGGGACGGAGGGGGAGCATGGCGGCGTCAGGGATGTCGAAACGGGTTCTCGTGACCGCCGGGCCGAACCGCGAGTACATCGACGCCATTCACTACCTGGGCAACGTGTCCAGCGGCGCGCTGGGCAGGTTTGTCGCCGAGGAGTGCCTTGAACGGGGCCTTCCCGTGACGTTCGTGCACGGGCCGGGGAGCGTCGTGCCGGCGCCGCGCCCGGACCTGCGCCCGGCCCTGCGCCCGGACCTGCGCGTGGTGGCGGTCCGCGGCGTCAGCGACCTTTTGGCGACCCTGGGCGCGGAGTTGCCGGGCGGCGCGTACGGCGCCATCTTCCACGCCATGGCCGTGCTGGACTACGTCCCGGAGGGCTACCAGGACAAGAAGACGGCCTCGGGCCTTGACGAGTGGGTGGTGCGGTTCGTGAAGGCGCCCAAGGTCATCGACCACATCAAGCAGTGGGCGCCGGGCATCTTCCTGGCCGCGTGCAAGCTCGAGTACCAGGTCACCGCCGAGGAGCTCGTCGCCAGCGCCCAGGGGCTGGCCCGGAGGACCGGCGCCGATCTCATTGTGGCCAACGACTATCATGTCATGCTGGGCGGCGAGCACCACGCGTTCATCGTCCGTGCCGGCGCGCCGCCCGAGCCGCTCAAAGGCAAGCGGGACATCGCCCGCGCCGTCGCCTCGGCCATCGCCGCCGCCCTCGGCGGGAGGTGACCCGCCGTGCTGTGGCTCGTGGATATCGGCAACTCGCGGGTCAAGGTCGCCTGGTGGGACGGCGCCGTGCGCTGGCGCGCGAGCCTGCCCAGCGACCCGCGGCTGGGCGCCGCTGAGTACCACGCCCTGCTGGCCGCGGCGCTGCCCGTGCCGCCTGTGCTGCCCGCGGCGACGGCGCAAGGGGCGACGGCGCCCGCGCTGCCTACGCCGCCCGGGCCAAGGGCGGCGGCGGGCGGGGCGGCCGTGGTCGCCGCGGATGCGGCCGTCGTGGCTTCGGTGGTGCCGGCGCTGGTGCCGGCGTGGACGGCGCTCTTGAAGGAACGAGTGGGCGTGGGCGCGGTGCTGACAGCGCAGGAGCTCTTCGCCGCCGACCCGACCCTGGCCTATGAGGCCATCGCGCACCTGGGCGACGACCGCGTGGCCAACATCGTCGCCCTGCGCGCGGCTCTCGGCGGCGGGCGGCCGGGGGCGGGAGCGACGCTGGGGGCAAGACCGGGCGCGCCCGGCGCGCCGCTATTCGTGGTCGGCCTGGGAACGGCGACGACCGTCGACGCCTGGTCCTTCGCCGCCGGCTACCTGGGCAGCACCATCGCCTGCGGGCTCGAGGTCGCCGCCCACGCCCTGTTCGCGGCGGCCGCCCTGTTGCCGCCGGTGGCCCTCGAGCCGCCGCCGGCGGCCGCCTGCCGCGATGAGCCGGGGGCGCTGCGGTCGGGGCTCCTCCTGGGGCACGCCGGGCTCGTGTCGGGCCTCCTGGACCGCTTCTCCGCCGAACTGGGCCCGCCGGCGCGGGTCATCGCCACCGGCGGACTGGCCCAGATGGTGGCGCCGCACGTGCCCGCCATCGACGAGGTGTGGCCGGACATGACGCTTATCGGGCTGGCCCAGGCGTACGCCGCGGCCCGGGGTGCGGCCCGGGGCGCGTCTCAGGACGCATGCCCGGGCGCTTCCCAGGGCGCGAACCCCGGCACTAGCTAGAGCGAGGTGATCACGGTGCGGCACGAGCCCGATCCGCAACCGGCGGCGCTTCTGGATGTCGCCGCGACCTTTGGCACGCCGGCGTTCGTCTTCCTGCCCGGCGTGCTTTGCGCCAACTACCGCGCGTTCGCCGCCACCCTGGCCGCGCGCGGGCTTTCCGCCCTGATCGCCTATTCCTACAAGACGAACTACGTGCCCGCCGTCTGCCGCCTCCTGCACGGGCTCGGCGCCGGGGCCGAGGTCGTTGCCGCGCCGGAGCTCGAGCTGGCGCGGCGCCTCGGCGTGCCGGCATCCCGGCTGGTCATGAACGGCATCGTCAAGGACGAGACGATGCTGGATTACGCCGCCGGGGGCGGCTGCCTGGTGGTCAACCTGGAGACCGACGCCGGGGCCGCCGCCCTCGACGACCTGGCGGCGCGGCGCGGCGCTGCCGCCTGCGTCGGCGTGCGCGTCAACCCCGGCATCTACCCCTACCCCGGCCCTCACCACGAGGCGTGGCTTCTGGCCGCGCGCAAGTTCGGCCACGATGTCGCGTCCGGGGACGCGCTGCGCTTCTGCCTTGAGGTGGCGCGCCGGCCGCACCTGCGCCTTGCCGGCCTGCACGTGCACCTGGGGGCGCAGATCACCACTGCCGCCCCGTACGAGGCGGCCATGGACGCCGTCGAAGGCCTGGCGGCCGACCTCCAGCGCCGCGGCGTGGCCATCGACATCGTCGACGTCGGCGGCGGCTACGGGTCGCGGGGCATCCGGCGCATGCACAAGGACGTCTTCGACCAGGCCGGCGTTGGGCAGCGGGCCGGCATCCTCGCCGGCATCCGGGCGCAGCCGGACGGGTTCGACCTGGGGCGGCTGGCCGACCGCCTGGGCCGCTGGGCGGGCCCCGCAGCGGGCCGGCCGCGCTTCGTGTTCGAGCCCGGCCGCTGCCTGGTTGCCGAGGCGATGGTCTTCCTCACCCGCATCCGCGGCATCAAGCAGAGCGGCGGCCTCACGTGGCTCTTAGTGGACGGGGGCATCAGCCACCTGCCCACGGTGACCCCCAACGAGGTGCACCGCATCGAGCTTCTGGCGGCGGCGGGGCGGGACGAGCCGCCGTCCCCGGTGGGCTACGCCATTGCCGGCCCGGTGTGCCACCGCGGCGACGTGTTCACGTTTGACGCCCGGTTCCCGGCCGCCCCGCGGGTCGGCGACGTGATCGCCATCTACGCCGCCGGGGCGTACAGCCTGTCGATGGCGGCGCCGTTCAACGCGTACCGGGCGCCGGTCGTGGCCCTGGACGACGGCGGGCCCAGGCTCGTGTGGCGCCGCGAGACCGCCGCCGACGTGTTCGCGTTCGACGTTGACGCAGGCGCGGCCGGCACCGGCGATGCCGCCGCTTGCGGCGAGCCGGCGGCGGGCACCGGCTGGAAGGGGGCGTGAAGATGATCGACGCCATGCTCGACCCGGAGCTATTGGCCCTGCGCGACACAATGGAAGCCTTCGCCCGCGACGAGCTTGACGACGGCGAGGGCGCCTCCCGCGAGGCCGCCGGCCAGCTCAACCGCGACGGCTGGCTGCGCTGCGCGAGACAGGGGCTCTTTCGCCTGGCGGCGCCGGCGCGCTGCGGCGGCCGGGACGGCGACCTCTTGGCGCTGACGGTGGCCCTGGAGGCGCTGGGCTACGCCTGCCCTGAGGTCAGCCTCATCTACGCCGCCACCGCGCACATCGCCGGCGCCGTCCTGACCCTGGCCCAGTTCGGCTCCCCCGGGCAGTTCGACCGCTTCTTCAGGCCCCTGCTGGACGGCCGCGCCATCGGCGCCCAGGCCATCACCGAGCCCGGCGCCGGCTCGGACGTGTCCCGGCTCGCCACGACCGCCCGGCCCGAGGGCGACGAGTACGTCCTGGACGGCGAGAAGCTCTACTGCACCAACGCGCCCATCGCCGATATCATCATCACCTACTGCACCGTCGACCCTGACCGCGGGGTCTTCGGGCAATCGGCGTTCATCGTCCCGGCCGCGACGCCCGGCCTCAGCGTGACGGTCATGCCCAAGATGGGGCTTTCAGGCTGTCCCCTGGGCCGGGTCACGTTCGACGGCTGCCGCATCCCGGCAGGGCTGCGCCTGGGGGCCGACGGCCAGGGCGCGCTCGTGTTCAAGCGCTCCATCCTCGCCGAGCGCGTGCTGATGATGGCGGGGATCGTCGGCGCCATGCGGCGGCAACTGGAGGCGTGCGTCGAGCGCGCCCGGACCCGGCGGCAGTTCGGCCAGGCCATCGGGCGCTTCCAGTACGTCGCCGGACGCGTGACCGACATGAAGCTGCGCTATGAGACGTCGCGGCTTCTATTGTACAAGGCGGCGCACCACCGCCAGGCGTCACGGGAGCTGGAGCTCGACGCGGCGATGGCCAAGCTGCACATCAGCGAGAGCTACCTCGCCTCGTCGCTCGACGCGGTGCAGGTCTTCGGCGGCGAAGGCTACACCACCGCCGCCGAGGTCAACCAGGCGCTGCTGCAGGCGGTCGGCGGCCGCATCTACGCCGGGACGTCGGAGGTCCAGCGGCTGATCATCGGCAAGCTCATGGGGATTTGAGGCGGCCCGGCTCCAGAAGTCCCGAAGCGCCGCAGCTCTAGTGGTCCCGAGGCGGCCCGGCTGGAGGGGATGGCGTGGCGCTCCTCATCGCGTTTTCCGGGATCGACGGCAGCGGCAAGACGACCCTGGCGCGGCGGCTCGTGGACTGGCTGCGCGAGACGGGCCGTGCGGCGGAGCTCGTGCGCACGATCTCGGGCGACAGCGACTTCTTCCGCGCCCTCGCCGTGCTCATTGAGCGCCACCCCCGCATCGACAAGAACGCGGCGGCGCTGCTTTTCGTCTTTGAGCGCGCCAAGAATGCCCTGGCCACCGTCGCGCCGCTGCTTGAGCGCGGCGTGACCGTTGTGTGCGACCGCTACTTCCTGTGCGAGCAGGCATACGCCGCCGGGCACCGGGTGCGCTTCGGCGGCGGCATCGGGCGGGAACTCATGGCGCTCGCGCCTCCGGCCGACCTTACGTTCGTCGTCGACGTGCCGGTCGCGGTGGCCATGGAGCGCATCGCGCGCCGCGGCCGCACGTGGACGTTCCAGGAGAACGCGGCGACGCTGACCCGGGCGCGGCGGGCGTTCCTGAGGCTCGCCCGCGGGCGCGCCAGCGGTGACCATGGCGGCGACGTCGTGGTCATCGACGGCACGGCGCCGCTGCAGGCCGCCTGGGAGGCGGTCAGGCAGGCCGCGGAGCGCCGCCTTGCGCTAGGGGGTGGTCGGACATGACCGCAGCGGCAACGCCGACAGCGCCAGCGACCGCCACGCGGACAGTGCCAGCGACCGCCGCCGCAACGCCGTTCGCCGCCCGGCTGGCCGATGCCGCCGCGCGCCACGCCGCCCGGCCGTACCTCATATTCGAGGGCCGCGCCGTCACCTACGCCGAGACGGCGCGCCACGTCGCGGCCGCGGCGGGGCTCCTGGCGGACCAGGGCGTCGCGCCGGGCGACCGGATCATGGTCCTGCTGGGCAACGTCCCCAGCTGCCTTTACACGATCTTCGGCGCGTGGCTCCTGGGCGCGCCAGCGGTGCCGGTCAACCCGGAGCAGACGGCACGGGAGATCAGCTACCTGCTCGAGCACGCCGCGCCGCGCCTGGTGGTGACTGGCGCCGCGCACGCCGACCGGCACGCGGCAACCCTGGGCGCCGCCGGCATCGCGGTCGCGCACGTCGCCGACGAGCCTCCCGCCGGCGGGCTTCCCGCCGACCGGTCGCGGACGCCTCCCGCCGCCGCGACCGGACCCGCGACTACTGCGGCCGGGTCCGCGACCGCGGCCCTGATCATCTACACCTCGGGGTCCAGCGGCCGGCCCAAGGGGGTCGTGCTTACGCAGGGCAACGTGCTGGCCAATGCCGCAAGCGTCGCCCAATGGTACAGCTTCAGCCCCGCCGACCGGCTCCTGACCGTGCTGCCCCTGTCGTTCATCAACCCGATCATCATCTCCAGCCTGGCGCCGCTCCTGGCCGGCGCCTCGACCGCGCTCAGCCGGGAGTTCGGCCCGTTCGGGCTCGCTCGCTTCTGGCAGCTCGTCGACGAGCACGACGTCAACATCCTGAGCGCCGTGCCCACCATCTACGGCGGGCTCTTGCGCCTGGACTCGCCGCGCGGGCGCGAAGCCGGCAGGAAGGTGCGCCTGGCCCTGTGCGGCGGCGCCGCCCCCGCCCCCGGCCTGGTGCGCGCGTTCGGCGAGCGTTACGGCTGCCCCCCAGCCGACAACTACGGCCTGACCGAGACGACGTGCTGGGCGACGATGTCGCCGCCCGACCCCGCCCGCCGCCGCCCGGGCTCGGCCGGCATCGCCGTGGACTGCGAGGCGCGCGTCATCGACGACCGCGGCCACCCCCTGCCCCCCGGCGCGCGCGGCGAGGTCGTCATCCGCGGCGCCAACGTCACGCCCGGGTACTGGCGCGACCCAGGCCTGACGGCCGAGCGCCTGGGGGACGGCTGGCTGCACACCGGCGACGTCGGGTCCATGGACAGCGATGGGTTCGTGTACATCCACGGCCGGCGCGACGACATGGTCATCCGCCGCGGCGTCAACATCTACCCGCGCGAGGTCGACGACGTGCTCCTCGAACACCCGCAGGTGGCCGAGGCGCGCACGATCGGCGTCCCCAGCGAGCTCGACGGCCAGGAGCTGGTGTCGTACGTGACGGTCCAGGACGCGGCGGCGGTCAGCGCCCAGGACCTCATGAACCACTGCCGCTCGCGGCTCTCGCACCCCCGCTGGCCGCGCGAGGTGCGCATCGTCGACCGCCTGCCGACGACCCCCAGCGGCAAGGTGGCGACACGACTGCTGAGGGAGGGCTTGCCCCATGATTGACCTCGGCGATGGAATCTACGTGGTGCCGGGTTACGCCAATGCCGGCCTCATCCGCGGCCGGGGCGGCGGCGGCCGCGGCGGCGCGGGCAGTGACGGCGTCGCCACCGGTGACGCCGCGTGCGTCATCGACGCCCGCCTCTTCCCCGACGACGCGCGCACGCTGGCGCGCCTGGTACACGAGGCGTGCGGCGGCGCGCCGCGGTTCCTCGTGAACACCCACTTTCACGGCGACCACAGCGCCGGCAGCGCCGCCTTCCTGCCCCAGGCGACGGTCGTCGCCCACGACCGCACGCGGCAGCTCCTGGCGCGCTACGGCGCGGCCCACTACCACTACCTGGAGAACTTCTTCGGCCGCCCCGTGTCCGCCGCCCCCACGCTGCCGGCGGTGGCCTTCCGCCATGCGCTGCAATTGCACCTGGGCCCGCGCACGGTGGAGCTGCGCCACCTGGGCTGCGCCCACACCGCGGGCGACGCCGTCGCCCTGTGCCGCGACGCCGGCGTCGTCTTTGCCGGCGACCTCGTGTCGGACGGCGTCTTCCCGTACCTGGAGGACGCGTCGTGCGAGGGCTGGATCGACGCCCTGGGCGAGCTCTTACGCCTGGACGCCGACCGCTACGTCCCCGGGCACGGGCCGGTGGTCGGGCGCGACGCCGTGGCGAAGTTCCGCGACGCGCTCAGCGGGCTGCGCGACGAGGTGGCCGCCGCGCTCGTCGCCGGGCGGACGATCGACGAGGCCCAGGCCGCCGTGGCCGTGCCGGCGTTCTCCGGCTGGGCGCTTCACGACGAATGGCGGCCGCACGCCATAAAGCGCGTCTACCGCGAACTGAAGGGGCTCCTGCGTAAGAGCTCGCCGCACCCCGTCCCGCCGGCGCTCCTGCGGCTGGCGCAGGGGGACCGGGGAGAGGGCGACGGGGACGACCGGGGCGAAGGAGGCCGGAATGAAGGCGGGCGGAATGAAGGCGGGCGGAATGAAGGAGGGCCGGCCGAGTGAACGCCTACATCTACCCGCGCGCCACAATTGTATGGCCCCTGGACGAGCCGGCGGCGGCGGCGCCGGTCGCCAACGCCCCCCTCGCCCGCCGCCAAGCCGAGGCCCTGTCCGCCGCCGGGCTCGCCGTCCTGCCCGCCCCGGACCTCCCGGCTGCGGCCGGGCCGGGCGGCTGCCTGCTGGTCGCCGATGACCTCCTCCTCTCGCCGGCCTTCGCCAGGCGCTTTCTTCTCGCGGCCCGCGGGACGATCCGCCCCGGCCGCTGCCGCGTGCGGCGCGGCCCGTTCTTCGACTACTTCCCCAGCCCCGTTGACCCTGACCTGTACCCGGCCACAGATGGCGACAGGCTCTACGACCTGTACTACCTGCCCCCGGACTTCCCGCTCCCCGACCCCAGGACTCCCGGCGCTCTCAGCAGCCCCGGCGCCATCGCCGCGCCCGGCGCCCCCGGCGCGCCGCTTGTCCCCGGCGCGGCCGATATCCCCGTGACCATCGACATCGCCCGCACCGCCCCGGCCTACTCGCACTCGCTCCTCGCCGGGCGCACGATAGACAAACCCTTGACCGACCAGTACATCTGCCGCGTCGCGCACTGGCCGGACATCGTCATGGGCAACGTCATGTACCTCTTCGCCCGGCGCCTCGACGGCGAGGCGGGGCGGGTCAGCAGCCCGTCCCCTGCCGAAGCGCGGCGCTGGCGGCGCGAGGGCGTCATCGTCAGCCGCTCGGTCATCGGCGCTGGCGTGCAGATCGACCCCTTCACCGCAGTTGAGGACAGCATCCTCGGCGACGGCGTGAAGGTGGGCAGCCACTGCCGCGTGAAGGGCAGCGTCATCGGCGCCGGCGGCCTGATCTGCGGTGGGACGCACATCAGCTACAGCGTCACCGGCGAGGCGGCCATCGTCAACACGGCGACGGCCAACTTCTCGTACATCGGGCGCCGGTCGCACATCGGCTCGCTGGCCATCGGCGACGCGTACTTCGACGGCCGCACCGTCGTCGCCGACCTCGGCGGGCGCCGCATCGACACCGGCCTGTACATACTCGGCTTCGGCTGCGGCCACGGCGCCAAGATCGGCAGTGGCCTGAGCCTCCTGCCGGGGACGACCATCCCCGGCGGCGTGCACCTACACGACGCCGACGCCGTCGGCCGTGTGCCCGCCAGCCTGCCCCGCGGCCGGCCGCTTTACTGGCTGAAGGGGCAGTGGCGCGACCTGTCGCTCAAGTCGCCGGCCGGGGCGAAGGAAGTCTGACATGGCTGAAGACAGGGCCGCAGAGATCCAGCGGTTCATCGTCGATACCCTGTGCGGCGGCACGCCGCCGGTGGCCGTCGACGCGGACACGGATCTTGTCGCCGCCGGCGTGCTCGATTCCATGGCCCTCGTCCAGGTGGTGGGCTTTCTGGAGGAGCGCTACCGCCTGCGCGTGAGCGACGCCGACCTAGAGCCCAGGAACTTCACGACCATCGCCGCCATCGCCGCCTATGTCGCGCGCAAGCTCACAGCCTGAGGGACACTGTCCCGGCGCCCAGTTCTCCGCCTCCCCGGCGGGCACATGGCTCAGGGCCTCAGGCAAAAGTCACAAGATGCACAGGAAGGAGCCTTGAGATCTTGGGAGAAAGAAGCTGACAACGGCAGCGACATGACGGCCGGGGAGGAAGATTACGATGTCCCAGCCCCTCGCATCGGTACCCTTGCTGGAACAGCGAGCGGCGGTGCCCCACCGGGACCGGGTGTTGCTCGAACTCATAGACTCAATGCCCCACAAAAAGGTGCTGGGGTGGGACGCATATCACAGCCTGGTCTATTTTCTCCAACGCGCAGGTGTTGATCTCGGTTTCAGCTTCGTGTTTCATTTCCTTGGCCCCTACAGTTTTGGCCTGAATGACTACTTGCACGCAATGGAGATGAGCGGAGCCATAATGATCGCCGGTGGGCCGAATCCAGTTGAGCTGACAGCCATCCCGATGGCGGCCAACGCAACCGGGTCTGGCCAGCAACTGCCCGATGACGTGCTCGGCCATATCCACCGAATTGCAGAAGCACTTGCCCCCGAAGAAGCATCAAGCCTCGAACTCCTCGCTGCTGTCGATTTCCTGGTCTCGGTCGCGAAGATCGGGGATGAGCAAGAAGTCATTCGTTGCCTGGGTGCTCTCACAGAGGGGACGTGGAATGCGGCATCAGTAAGCCGGGCCTTGCGTTTTCTGCGCGAACGGCTAGGCTTTGAAGCCATCAGCCAGGACGGAGAGCAGCACCGGAGAGAAGCCGATGATCGGCAGTGAGACTCTGGAGGTAGACTCTCCCACTGCTTGGGTGCTTCCTCGGAACGGCACAGGGTGCGCAGATGCCGCGGCTGTAGACGACACGGGCGGGGGCCGGATCGGCCCCCGCCCGCCCGCCTATCTTGAGCCCCTCGGGGCGCGGTGCCCTGGGCCCCCTCAATCCTCCGCCCTCACGCCGCCCCGCCGTAGGTGATGGTGATCGTCTTTGTCGCCGGGTCCCAGCCCACCTTGCAGCCCAGGCTCTCGGCGACAAAGCGCATCGGCATCATGGTGCGGCCGTTGATGATCAGCGGCACGACCTTCGGATTCTGCGGGTCGATCAGCACCTCGCGGCCGTTGAGGACCGCCGTGCCGCGCCCGACCCACAGCTCAAGGCGCGTGCTGCCCAGCGTCACCGTCACCTTGCGCTCGTTCGGGTCCCACGCCGTCTTCGCCCCCAGGGGCTCGGCCAGCCAGCGCACCGGCAGCAGGGTGCGCCCCTCGACCACCGATGGCGGCACGTCGATGGCCTGCGCCACGCCGTTCACCTGCATCGTCTGGCTGCCGATCTGGAAGGTCAGCGTTGTCGCCGGGCCGGTGCCGCCGGGCGGCACGTTCTCCCCGAGAAGGGTCCTGGTCTCGTCCACGGTGCCGTCGGCGCCGCGGTCGACCTGGACCTCGAACGGGGCCGGCGGCTCGCCGGGGGCCGCGCCGGGCGTCAGGTTCCACTGCTCGTCGCCCGGCTGGGTGTTGTCGCCGTAGTCTTGAGCCTCCCTGCCGCTCGACGAGGCGGTCTCCATGCCCAGGTGGAAGTTGAGCTGCTGCCCGCCCAGCGGCCGGAGCAGGATCCGCCCGCCGTCGAAGGTCAGCCTGACTCCCTGCCCGGTGCCCAGGGCGACCTGGCTCAGGGTGATCTTGCTCCCGGCGTCCGCCTGGTCGTCAAGCACCTGGAACGTGAACTGCCGCGCGGCGCCCGGGGTCAGCTCGAACATCCCCGCAGCGGCGTCGCAGCGCACCGTGTCCAGCGCCGCCCCGCCGCCCTGCGCCTTGATGTTCACCACTGCCCCGTCCGCCGTGAAGAAGCCGAACGAGTAGCCCTTGCCGTCCGCGCCGCTCCTGAGCTTGAATGTGTACGCGCCGCCCCTGGGCGCAAAGACCAGACCGGCCTTCCCGCTGCCGCCCAGCGCCGGCACAAGGCCGGCGTCGCGGATCCGCGTCTTGGCGTCAAAGTTGGGCTTGCCGTCGCTGGTGAACATCGTCCGCCCCGAAGCATCGGTGACCTGTTCGGTCGACACCGAGCCGGAGAGGATGCACCACAGGAAGTCGAGGCCCAATCCCAGCGCCTCACCCAGGTCTGAGATCAGGTCGGGGTCGCCCTGGCATATCTCGGATTGCACCGGTATGATGTACACGTCGCCCCACGTCTCGCCGCCCAGGTCATACTGCCAGCGGTTCGGCTGCCGCGGGTCGACGTATATCGAGCTATCGTCGTCGCACGTCGCGTTGGGGTCGAACGGCTTGTTGGGGTCGTAGACCTTGATGCGCGCCCAGCCGTCGGGCAGGTCCTCGACCGCGTACGCGACCATGGTGTGCGCCGCGCCCAGGCCCTTGGCGATGGCCATGAGGTACGGCCACTGCGGCGTGCCGCGCTGCACCGAGGCGCGCACGGCCTCCAGCGTGGCGCGGCCCATGTCGTCCTGGTGGGCGAGGTAGAACCCGACCCACGCCCGCAGGTACTCCTCGTCGAGCTGCCACAGGTGCTGCCGCGTGCAGTAGCCGCCGATGTCCAGCGGCGCCTCGAACGGCACGTACGTCGACATCTGGTAGTTCCACGCCGGGCTGCCCGGCGGCGGCGTGCGCGCGAAGAGCTCGGCGACGCCGTTCCAGATCTTCTCGCCTGAGAGGCTCATGCCGAAGCACGTGCCCGAGCCCAGCCCGTCCGCGGGCCCCACGAACTGGTCGTATATCAGCGACGCGACCCCCGTGTCGATGCCCGAGCCGGCGTACTCGCAGTCGTCGCTGCCGAAGAACCTCTCAAACGCGTCCCACGTGTAGGTCGACGAGTAGTTGGTGAACGGGAAGCCGCGCTGGTAGCGGAACGCGTAGCGCCAGAAGTTGATCGGCCGCTGCCACGTGAGCTCCCCGCCGCCCGTCTCCAGCGTGATTTCCACCTGGCCGGGGATCGTCTCCTGGTCGGGGCTCAGGCGCACCCAGCGCGCGACCTCGGCCCAGGTCGGCAGCGGGCCGACCACGTGCGCCCAGGCGTTGCCCGGGCTGACCGCGGCCCGCAGCCCGAACTCGACCGTGCCGAACTTGAGCATGAACTCTGGCTCAAGTCCGGTCGACCCCGGGATGGTGATCGGCTGTCTGACGTTGTCGCCGGCAAACCCCCACAGCGACTGCTCGGGGATGTCGCCGAGGATGCGGAAGCTTATTAGGTCCGGGTAGCCCCGCGCCACCGCGGCGCCGCGCGAGTCGCCGACGCGGATGTACGCGAGGTACGGGCCGGCTACGCTCGACCCCGCGGTCATGCCCGAGCCCGTGGGGAAGCTCGCCTGCGGGTTGCCGACGATGGCCCACTTGCCGCAGTCCGGGTCGCCGGCAGTGCTGATCTGGAGGGCGGTCAGCCCGGGCAGCGTCACCTGGTGGCCGTAGTCGCCCGACGGGTAGAAGGTCACGCTCACCGAGTACGGCGGCACGCCGCCGCTGATCGGCAGCACGCAGCGGTACACCTGGCCGATGATCGCCGTCGGCAGCTGGGCGCCAAGGGCCAGCGTCAGCCCGGATGCCGGGTTGACGAACATCGACAGCTGCTTTTCGACCGGGGTGCCGGTGTTGTTCTTGTCGCGCAGGATCACGGTGAACCGCGCCGGCACGATGTTGCCGGTGGGGGCGGTGGGCGTGCCGGTGATCTCGCCCCAGCTATCCAGGCTCAGCCCGGCCGGCAGGGCCGACCCCGACTTCAGCTGCCAGCGGTAGACGCCCTCGCCGCCGTAGGCCCGCAGCCCGGCCTGGTAGGGGACGCCGGCCGTGCCCGCGGGCAGCTCATTCTCCAGGATGCCGGCGCGCGGCGCCAGGGTCCAGGCGGAGTGCGGCCGGCCGCCCGGCCCGTAACCGACGACCTCGCGGACCTCGCTCAACCCCTCGGCGACGTAGTTCGCGTCAACGTCGAGGAGCATCAACGAGTAGTCCCGCCGCGGGCCCGTCCGCGTATCACCGTGCAGCGCCTCAAAGACCAGCTGGCCGCCGGCGGGGTGCCAGGCGGAGAAGCCCTCGTCGCGGTCCGGGGTGTTGGTGTACAAGACCGGCGCGCCCCCCGTGGCCGAGACCAGCGCCAGGTCGAAAGACGCGTCGCTCTTCTCCAGGGCGAGCGCGATCACCCGGCCGTCAGGCGACCAGGCGGGCTTGTGCTGGTCGAAGTTGTTGTAGCTTGAGGGCAGCATGAACTTCACCGCCGGCTCCGTCCCCTCGCGCCGCAGGTTGGAGGCCCGGAGGCAGTGCTTGGCCTTGTTCGTGCCTGGCGGCACCCACGCGTCGCTGGAGGCGACCCACTTGTTGTCCGGCGAGAAGCACGGCTCGATGGACTCGCTGTACGATATCTGGCGCAGGTTAGAAAGCGGGCTCGCCTGGCTGGGGGCAAAGTCGGCCACAAAAAGGCACAGGGCGTTGGACAGGGTCGGGTCGGGCCGGCAGAACGCGATCTTCGTCCCGTCCGGCGCCAGCGCCGGGTACAGGTCGGGCACCGAGTTCTGCGTAATGCGCTTGATGATGCTGCGGTCGGGGCTGATGTAGTATACCTCGGCCGCGTTCCCGTCACCGGACACGTAGACCGCGCCGCCAGCGGCGGCGGATGACGGGTCGCGCTCGTACGGGCTTGCGTGCGTGGCCAGGTACTCGATGTTGTCGCCGTCCAGCTGCATGGTGTGGATGTAGCACGGGTTGAACTCCACCGGCTCCGGCCACGACACCAGCACCTGGGTCCGCGCCTCAGGCGGGGGCGGCAGTGGACCGGGCGGGATGGGCGGGATGGGCGGGATGGGCAGGAGCGGTGGCAATGCCGAAACCGCCGGCGCCCAGAGCCCCATGAGGACGCACGCCGCCACGAACAGCACGAGCCACCTGCCCAGCACTGGTCGGCGCAAGCTGATCCCTTCCTTAGCAATTACTCCATGCGCAAAGAGGCCTTCCCAACGACGGTGGTCACGGAGGGTCTTCGGTGGCTCGGCACCCTCTTCCTGCTGCTGCGGTCCCGCCCAGACTCGCCCATGGTTGGCGGGGAGCGCCACGCCGCACGTACTACAACGCTGGTTACACGACGATGAGCGGCACCTTGACGGCCTGCCCGCACGTCGCGGGCGTCGCCTGCCTGGTGCAGGGCCCATAGCTGCGGCCAGCGTGGGTCAGCCGGAAGGTGAAGGGTGAGAAGGCAGCGGCGGCGCCTCACCGTAGCGCGATGACGCGTGTCAGCGAGGGATCAATCCATCCGCCCCTCGCACCGCGCGCGTTTGACCCACAAACGCTCGCAGCAATCGGTCGCACTCCTGCACCTGCCCCGGCGCGACATCCCCCACCACCGCCAGGCTTACCCCGGCCGCCACGGCCACCGCGACGGACGTCGCCAGCGCTTGGCCATCCACGGCCAGCCACTGCCGCGCCCGCCCCCCGGCCGATACCGCCCGGCCGTGCGTGAGCAGTTCGAGCAAGAGCCAGCGCGCGTACAGGCCGGGACTGTCCAGCTGCAGCGCCAAGCGCCCGGCCACGTAGCGGCGTGCCCGGTCGAGGTCGCCGGCCGATACGTCCCCCGCGCGTACGCGCGCGATCTCGTCGAGGACGACCGCCAGCGCCTCGACCACGTGAGCGGCGGCAACGCCGAAGGTCACGGACCACGCGTTCAGGTCGACGCCGATGTCGAGGTCCGACACGACCCCGTAGGCCAGCGGGTTATCCCCGCGCAGGGCGCCCAGGAGCCGGCTGCCAGCGCCCCCGGCCAAGAGGGCGTCGGCGACCTCGATGGCCGGAAAGGCCGGACTGGAGCGGGGCGGCGCGGCCAGGGCGAGCGAGATGTAGGCCTGGCTCGAAGGCTGGTGCCTGTGGCGGACGACCGCAGGCGAGTTACCGGGAGGGCACGCGGACGAGCCGGCGGGCGGGCGCGGTTCCATGGGGCGGTCGGTGACCCCGGCCCAGGTCTCGGCCACGGCGGCGGCGGCGCGACGGAGGTAGGCGCCGGGCGACCCCGGCCCGACCACGCCCAGGAGCAGCGGTCGCGCCCGCGCGGCGGCCCACGCGCCCGCGACGTCAGCGGCGGTCAGTCCGGGGACCTCCGCGGCGGCCCCGCCCACCGGCCGCTGCCAGTCGGAGCCCGGCCACAGACCGTCCATGGCCAGTTGCGTGGCTGAAGCCTCGGGCCAGTCGGCCAGCTCGTGGAGCTCGTTGACGACCGCCGCGCGCTCGCACGCGACGTCATCCGGCGACCACGCCTGGTCGCTGAGGATGCACGCCAGGGCGGAGAGGGCGAAGCCGGCGTCGGCGGCGGGAACGCGGATGGCCAGCCTGATGCCGTCCTTGTACTGGTACGCCTGGACCTCGCCGCCGCGCGATTCAACCTCGGCGACGAGGTCGTCGCCCGCGGGCCCGCTGCGCTGCAGCAGCAGGTGTTCGACGAGGTGCCCGGCGCCCGACTTGCCCGGCGGGTCGTCGCGCGCGCCCAGGCCGATCCACGCGGCGACGGCCGCGCTGCCGGCGTGCCGCAGGCGGGCGGCGAAGAGCTGCGTCGCGCCACATCGCCAGAGAACGGGCGGCCCATGGCGCAGCGCCCCCGCAAGGCGCAACTGCTCGCCCACACGACCCCTCCCCTCGTGCGCTGCCCGCCGCCTCAAGACGCGCTACCCGTCTCCCCAGAATGATGCGCTGCCCCGCGTGGCGCCTAGGAGGTTGGGCGGGTCAGGGCCCGCCCGAGGCGACTACTTCTTCTCTTTCTTCGAGGTGGTCTTCGACGAGCAGGCCTTTGCGGCGCGGGCCTTGCAGGCCCTGGCTTTGAAGGCGCATGCCTTAGGGGGCATCGGATCACCTCCCTCTAAAGAATAAAGCCACAGCGGGGCAGCGCCAATACCAGCGGCGGCAGGGTCAGCCGCCGTCTTGTTCCAGCCGTTCCTTCAACGCCAGTCCGCGGTTGACGACGGTGCCCGAGAAAAACGGGCCGTGGACGGGGATGAACCAGCCGGCGGCGGTCACCAGCGCCTCGGCCCGGCCGCTGCGCACCAGTACCGACGCTGCGCCCAGGGGCCGGGCGCCGGGCGCCCCGGCGGCGGCATCGATGACCGCCTGAGACGGCGGCTCGTCTTCGACCCAGCACAGCGTCACCTGGTCCGACGGCCGGAGCGCGCCCGCGGCCGGCCGCAGCGCGGCCAGCGGCCCCAGCAGGCGGCAAATGAGCCGTCCCAGGCGCGCGCGGGCGTGGAGCGACAGCCACCCGACCTTGGCCAGGTTCCTCAGCGCGGCCAGGACGGCCCGCGCCCGCCCCCGCTCGGCCCGCTCGTGGTTGTAAGTGTAAATGGTGGTCAGGAGCGCCGCCGCCCCGTTCTTGTGGCGGTGCGCCCAGCCGGTCGCCGCCGCCAGACACTGGTCCTCGAAGCCGCCCGGCGGCACGAGGCCGCCGGCCAGCAGGCCGGCGCCGGATAACGCGCTGCCGCCCGCCGCCATGGCCGCCGCCGCCCCCAGGGTGCCGACGATGCCCATGGCGGCCACCAGGGGGGACGTGCCGGTGGCGCGCTGCTGGAGCTCGACGGCGCACGATAGCACCATGGACAGGGCGCGACCCAATTGCTCCCGGCGTGCCCAGTGGAGCACGTATGCCACATCCATCCGGTCACCGTACGCCCCGAGGAGCCGCGCGACATCCAGCGCGTCGCGCAGCAGGAAGTGGCCGTGGTTATACTGGTGCGCGATCGAGACGAGCAGGCAGTCCTCCGGCGACGGCACCAGGAAGTCCATGTCGCAGAAGCGCGCGGCGGCGGCGCGCCGCCAGATGGGAAACCGCAGCATGGCCAGGAGGCCGACGGACACCGTCCCCGTGCGTATGTCCAGGCGCGGGGGCTTCGCCGGCGGCAGCGGCTCCTTGCGCTCCAGCGCCACGCTGCCGTGCACCTCAGCGCGCCCGCCGACGCCCGTGAAGCCCTGTATCCACGACCCCTGCGCGGCGCTGAACTCGTAGCCGCGCTCAAGCAGGAAGCGCGTGAGCCGCCACATGTCGTCAAGCCCAGGGACGCAGACGTCGACGTCGTTTTGCGGCCGCAGCGGGTCGAAGTCCAGAAGGACGCGGTAGGACGCGCCCTTGAGGAGCATCACCGGCCCCGCGTAGCCACGCAGGGCCTCAACGATCGCGCGCAGGCGCTCGTCCGCCACCTCGCCCGCCCGTCGCGCCCAGGGCCAGCGCTCGTCGATCTGGCAGGCCAGCGCCGCGGCCTCCGTGCCGTCGCTGGCACCCGGCCCCCCGCCGCCGCTGGCGATGAGCTCAAGGCCGCGCCGGGCGTAGGGGTAGACCTTGTGGTGCGCCAGGAACTTGACCAAGGCACGGCGCCCTGAGGGGCCGGCCGATTCGAGCCAGGCGAGGGGCGGCCGCGACGGGAATCCCAGCCCGTACTTGAACAGGTCGAGGCCCGCTTTCCCCTCCGCCCGGAACGCCAGCACGTGGCATTCCCCCGCCCGCAAGGCGCATGGTGTGATCCGGTCGTCCAACTCCATAATACCAGACCCGAAGAGTCCTAACAAGCGAAACCCCAATTCAGCGGCCCGACTGAGCGTGCCTCAGCCCGCGTCCACCTCGAACCGGAACGCCTCCTGCACGGCGGCGACGGCCCGCCGCAGGCCGGCGTGGTCCCGCGCGCGCAGGACGCACAGGCCGCTGAAGAAGACCGACGTCTGCTTCTCTTGGATGACATCGCCGGCCTCGTGCGCCAGGTGGGCCGCGGCCACGCCGGGCAGGCGCTCGAGCTCCGCCGCCGGCGTGATGTAACGCACTAGGCCGTTGCGCGACGGCAGCCCGAGCACGCCCACGGCGTCGGGGATGCGCCGCATGTCCAGGCGCGGCGGCAGCCCCTGCGCGGCGCGCACGAAGGCCTCGGCGATGTCCACGCCGTACTTGAGCCGGATCGCGTCCGGGATGCCGCCGCCGCCCGGCCGCGCCGCCACCTCGCCCACCACCAGGCCGTCGCGCGTCCGGAAGGCCTCAAAGTGCGTGACCGCCGCGTCGAGCCCCAGGGCGGCGATGGCGCGCCGGTTGAGCTCCAGCACCCCCGCCACCGCCGGGTCGTCGGAGGCCGCGCACAGCACGCTGCCGCCCCAGCCGCGCTGCTGCAGCGGCGGCCAGTGGTAGCGCCCGACCGAGGCGAAGCGCACCTCGCCGCCGAAGGTCGCCGCGTCGCAATGATACTCCGCCACCATGTCCACGTAGCGCTCCAATAGTAGCGGCACGCCCAGGCCGAGGATGCCGTCAAAGCCGCCGCTGGCGCGCACCCGCGTGAACTCGGCCGCGTCTTTGATCAAGCTGACGTACATCGTGCCCGAGCCGACGGTTGGCTTGAGTACCACCGGCCAGCCCAGCCGCTCCGCCGCCGCCGGCAGGCCGTCGATGTCGTCCAGCCGCGCAAAGCCCGTCACCGGCAGCCCGGCGTCGCGAAAGCATACCTTCATAATGTGCTTGTTGGCGCAGCGCAGGCACTGCTCGAAGCCCAGGCCCGGAATGCCGAAGTACGACCGCAGGAAGCCGCCGGTGAGCACGCTGCGCTCAATTGGCGTCACAATGGCGTCGACGGGATGCACCCGGAGCAGGCGCAGCATCGCCGCGCGCGCCTGGGCCAGGTCGGCGACGTCGTCGACCGTGTACACGTCAGCCTTGCCCTGGTACAGGTGGGCGTATTTGGGCTTGCACATGGCCGACAGCCGCACCTCAGGGTCGGAAAGGAGCAGGTTCACCGGCTCCATGCGGTCGGACCCGATGATGAGCACGTCGCGCACCCCGACCGCCCCCTTTTCTTGCCGCTCTACCGCCGCGCCGCTCCACCGCCGCGCCGCTCTACCGCTGTGACGCTCTACCGCCGCGCCGCTCCACCGCCGCGCCGCTCTACCGCTGTGACGCTCCACCGCCGCGCCGTTCCACCGCTTTGCCGCTCTACCGCGTCACGAAGCGCACCTGCCGCGCCAGGGCGTCCCCGGCGGCCCCCGCCGCCGCCGCCGTCGCGGCGGTCACGATCACGTAGCCCAGGCGGTCGCGCGAGTCGCGGACCTCGTTGACGCGGTCGCCGACCCTGGCTAGAAGCTCGTACTTCTGCACCCCGGGCGCCGATCGCAGCTCGTCCTCGCCCCGGACCTCGACCACCGTCCCGGGCGGGGCAGTAAAAAAGCGCACCGCCGCGCCGCACCGCGCCGGCCGCGACTCCAGCGTCTCCAGGTGCGGGTCGCCGCCGACCCCGTACAGCACCTGGTAGGACAGGGTGTAGAAGTCGACCCCGTATGTGGCCAGGACGAGGTCGGGGATCTTGTCGCCGCCGGTGCGATTGTGCGATTCCACGATGCGCGGGCCGGCCGGGGTCAGCTTGACCTCGGTGTGCGCCGGGCCGAAGACGAGGCCGCATGCGTCCAGGAAGTCGCGCACCACGCGGCACACCGCCTGGAGCGCCGCCCCGTCAAGGCGCGACGGCACGCTGTGGCCGATCTCGACGTAGTTTTGCAGGATGAGCTTGTCGGTGACGGCCACGATGTAGTGGCGCCCGGCGGCGGTGAACGACTCCACGCTGACCTCCGGCCCGTCCAGGAACTCCTCCATGATGAAATGCGCCACGCCCAGCCGCTCAAGCCGCGCGCACGCCGCCTCCGCCTCCGCCGCGTCCCCGACGCGAATGACGCCGTAGCTGGCGGTGCCATCGACCGGCTTCAGTATCACCGGCCGCCCGACCGCGGCCAGAAACGCCTTGACGTCGGCCGCCCCGGCGCCCGGCGCGGCGGCGACGAATCCGAGCCCCAGGCGGTTCAGGTGCTGGCGCATCGCCCACTTGTCGCGCAGGAGGGTCACCGTGGAAAGCGAGTTCCCGTACAGGCCGAGCTCCTCGCCCAGGCGCGCGGCCGGAATGAGCCCGTGCTCGGTGAACGACAGCACGTGCGGGAACGGCAGCGCCCCGAAGATCGCGCGGCCGAGGCGGCCGAGCAGGGCATCGTCCTCGTAGTCGAAGAGAAACACGTGGTCGGCGAAGCCGACTTCGTCACCGGCGCTCTCGTTCTTTTGCACCAGGGCGACCTCGATCCCCAGCTCCTTCGCCCGCTTGAGGGGCTTCTTCTTGCCCCCGAGGATCAGGACGCGCCGCTCTTTGCCGCGCATCGCCCGGCCTCCTCCCGGCCGCTGTAGATCACCCTGACGGCCAGCACGCCCCCGAGCACCATGATCCCGGCCTGGAACAGGTACAGGCAGCGCAATGATACGATATCGCCCAGAAACCCCATCGCCGCGTAGATGATCAGCGCCAGGAGCGACGAGAGCACGGTGAACGTCGAGTGCACGCGCCCCTGGTAGTTGATGTCGGTCAGGCGCTGCGTGCTGGTGAGGTACATGATGCGCACCTGGAACGTGAACCCGATCAGGAGGTAGCCGGCGATGGCCGTGCCCAGGCCACCGGCGAGGGCGAGGACCGCTAATCCCCCCGCCAGCGCGAACATGCCGAACGTCATCGCCGCCCGATCGCCGATGACCCGCGACGTGATCGCCAGCGAGAAGTTGCCCAGAAGCGCCCCCACGGCGAACGCGGCGTCGATGTAGCCGTAGCCCGTGGCGCCGACGCGCAGCTCGTTGCGCGCGTAAGGCGGCAGGAGCACGTTTATCGTGCGCAGGGCGCTCATCAGGAACAGCATCAGCAGGTAGCGCACGGCGATGCCGCGGTGGCGGTCGATGTACAGCACCCCCTCCTTGAGCTGCGCCGCGAACTGCGCGAAGCCGCGGCCGCCCTGCCGTCCCGCCGCGGGGACGACCCGGCTGCGGCGCATGTTGGCGGTGCAGGCCGCCGAGAACAGGTACGAGCCGATGTTGAACAGCGTCACCACGATGGGCGAGGTCACGGCGACCATCACCCCGCCCAGCCCCGACCCCACGAGCGCCCCGAGCTGGTTTGACACCGAGGCGTTGGAGTTGGCGTAAAGGAGCAGGTCGTCTGGCACCACCTCGCGGATCAGGGCCAGTGAGGCGGGGTTGTACACCTGGTCGCCGATGGCGATGAGCAGGCTCACCAGGTACAGGTGCCAGGCGGCAAGCGCGTGGAAGTAATACAGGACCGGCAGTGCCAGGAGCGCCGCGGCGCGGAAGGCGTCCATGGCCGCGGCCAGGGCCTTGCGGTCCACGCGGTCGACGAGCACCCCGATCACCGGCGACAGCAGGATGCCCGGCAGCGACATGGCCACCAGCATCACGCCGATCGACGACCCCCGGCCGGTGATGTCCATGGCCAGCCAGGCGTTGGCCACAAACTGCATCGACGTGCCGACCATGGACACGGTTGTGCCGCCAAAGTACAGGAGATACGGGCGGTGCCGGAAGAGGCGGACCCGCGGCGAAAGCCGGGCCAGCCGGTCGCCCGCCCCGCCCGCCCCGCCTGACTCCCCCGCCCCCCGCGCTGCAGCGTCCACGCGGCCGCCTCCCCTCACCCCTGGACTCACGAACCCGGCGACGGCGCCTGTGGCGGCGCCTGCGGCGTCCACGGCGGCGCCCACGGCCGCGTGGCACTGCCGCCGCCCGCGCACAGGTAGTACGTGGCCGCCGCCGCCGCGTCGTCGTAGAGCACCCACGCCGGCCAGTGAATGGTGGCGACGTTCAGCAGATAGCGGCCGCGGCCGACAAGCGCCAGCGGGACGCCGGGCGTTACCTCAAGCCGCGTGTAAGCCGGTCCCGCCAGCTGGAAGGCGACGTTCTGGTGGTTGTGGCCGTAGAAGGCGACCCGCCCGGCGACGCCCTCCGCCGCGGGCACCCCGACCCCGGGCGCGTAGTCGGGCCACTCGAAGCGGTGGCCGTGCTCTAGGCACGCGTCGCCGATCCAGATCCGCGACGGCAGCCGGCCGAGGCACGAGAGCGCCGGCGGCAGGCGGTCAGGCGGCACCAGCTCCAGGATGCGGTCCTCCTGGTTCCCGCGCACGGTCCGGCCCGCGCCCAGGAGGGCGACCAGGTCCGGGTGGGCATCCACGACCGCCTCCAGGCCCGTGAACGTAAACGCCCGCGAATTCGACTTGGGCACCCGCACGTCGAAGATGTCGCCCAGCGACAGGACCTCGTCGACGCCGCGCCGGGCGGCGTCCTGGAGCACCAGCCTCAGGTGGTCGTGGCGCCCGTGGAGGTCGCCGATGATCGCGTAGCGCACGGTGGCTCCCCCCTCCCCCCGTGCGGTGGCTCAATGCCCAGGAGCCGGCACACCAGCGGCGCGACGTCGCGGTTGCTGATCGTGCCCAGATCCACGCCGCGCCCCAGGCCGGGGCCGCGAGCGAAGAGGACGCCCTCAAGCGACGCGCACCCGCTGACGGCCAGGTGGTGGCCGCTCTTCTGCGCCGGGCGCACCACCGCCTCGCCGCGATCCGCCCGCAGCTCGAAGCCATCCGCGGGCACCAGGAACAGGTCGCCGGCAAACCACCGGCCATCCTCGCCATCCCCCGCGCCGCCAGCCGGGTAGATGGCGGCGATGACCGGCCGCCCGTCGACCGGGTCGCGCAGCTCGCCGAGCGCCCGCGCCGCCTCCGCCGCCACCGCCTGCCGCCGGCCGGGCGGCACGATGCCCCCGGGACGGTCACTGGTGTTGACCCACACCGTGCAGTTGGCCGCCGGGTGGAAGAGCGCCGCCGTGGCGCCAAGGTCGACCTGGCCGTCCGGCGTGAAGGACAGCAGGCCTGCCCGCGCCAGCGCCTCGTTCACGAGCACGGTGCGGCCGATGCCGGCCATGCCGTGGTCAGAGCTCACCACGACCGCGGCACCGGGGCCGAATGCGTCCAGCACCCGGCCGAGCCCGTCGTCGGCGAACTGGAATGCGCGCCTGACATGCTCCCATAGGGCCGGCGCGCCCTCAGGGCGAAAACAGCGGCTCTGGGGGTCGCACCAGCCCAGAAGCTCGTGCCCGGCATCGTCGGTGGCCGGCTGGTAGAAGACGTAGAGGTCCGCGTCGTGGGCGCGTGCGGCCCAGGCGGCCGCGCGGGCGAAGTAGTCGGCGCACCACGCTAGGCTGTCCACGAAAAGCGCCTCGGCGGCGCCGTCGCCGCCATCGAGGATGCGCGGCCCAAAGCCCCCGACGCGGTACTGCCCGCCCAGGCCCTCGCCGCAGAACGGACCCGCCGCCGCAAACAGGGCGCCGGCGGCCGCCGCTGGGTGGGCGGCCACCCGCCACGCCCCGGAATGGGCCAGCATCAGCGCGCCGTCGCCGGGGCGGCGGTAGGCGCGCGCGTAGACGCCCACGCCCGGCTCCAGCACGAGCGCGTCGCGGCGCCAGTCGTCGCCGCCCCCTCGCCGCCCGTCTTCGGCATCCAGCGCCAGGCGGCCGCCCCCAGCGGGCGCCTCGACTACCAGCCCCCCGGCCTCCTCGCGCACGGCGCACGCGTGCGGTCCGATGCGCACCAAGCGCGCGCCCGCCGCGCCTGCCGCGCCCGCGTTCCCCGCCGGCGGCATCTCAAGCTCAGCCACCTTCACCGTGCGCCCGCGGGTGATGCGGTCAGCGTAGCCGGCGGCCAGGAGCAGGTAGCGGTCGGCGGGCTCACCGGCGTCAACCGGCAGCGTCCAGGGGACAAACGGCGCTACGACGCGCAGGCCGGCCGCCGCCGCGCGCCGCCAGGCCGGCGTCGCGCGCAGGACCGCGCGGTCAAACCCCGATCGCGTCGCGGTCACCGGGCGGTCGGGCGCGCCGTCCGGCACCACAAAGCCCTGCACGCCATGCTCGCGGGGCCCTACGCCGCAGAACAGGGTCGCCAGGCACGGCGGCGTCTGGCAGTACGGGCCCACCGGCCGCGCCGCGGCGCGCACCCCGTCCCGCGCCAGCGCCTCCAGGTGCGGCAGGGCCCCCTCGGCCAGGAGGCGCGCCGTCGCCCACGCCGGCGCCGCGTCCCAGACGACCCACACGACCGCCCCGCTCACCCCTGGGCCGCCTCGACGTATTCGGGCAGGTCCGCCAGCGAGTCCAGCACCAGGTCCGGCTTTTGCGGCGAGCCGTCGAGCGCCCCGGCGCTGAACTTGCCGGTGCGCACGAGCACGGCCCAGGCGCCGATGTTCCCTGCCCCCACGATGTCCGTGCTCACGTCATCGCCGACCACCGCCGCCTCCTCCGCGCGCACCTTGAGCTCGTCCAGGCACATGTTGAAGAAGCCCGGCGCCGGCTTGCCCAGCACCGTGGCCAGCTTGCCCGACGCGTACTCGAACAGCTGCACGAACGCCCCGGTGTCAAGGTTCACGCCCTCGGCGCGCACAAAGTACCGGCCCTTCTGGAGGGCGATGATCTCGGCCCCGGCCATGATGTGGCGGAAGGCCGCGTTCAGGACGTCGTACGAGACCGACTGCCGGAAGTCGCCGACGACCACGTAGTCGACCGGCCCCTCGCCGCCCGTGAACGGGGCAAACTCGACCCCAAGCTCCCGCGACAGCAGGCAATGGCAGCGCGCCCCGGGGTGCTGCCTGAAGAACTGCAGCACGGCGCGGGCGGGCGTGAATACCTCCTCCTCGGCGACCTGAAGGCCCATCTCGCGCACCTCGCCGGCGATGGTGCGCGCCGTCTTGGAATCAGTGTTGGTCAGGAAGCGCAGCAGGAACCCGCGCTCCCGGAACTCGCCTACGGCGCGGGCGGCGCCCGCGATCAGCCGGCCCTTGAAGTACACCGTCCCCTCAAGGTCCAGCAAGAGCGCCCGGACCCGCCTCTTCCCCGCTACCTCCGCCGCATCGGCCACATCTCCCACCTCCGTCGAGAATCCACCATCGGCAACGCGGGTGACCCGGCCCGCGCCCCGGCCGGCCGTCACACCGCGCCGGTCGCCGCCGCCGCGCCAGCAGCGGCAGCGACGGCATCCTTCAGGAAGGACAGCTTGGAGTAGAAGCCCTGCTCATAGCGCACGCCCCGCCGGTCAAGCTCCGCGCGCACCCACGCGGTCACTGCCACAAGCTCGGGCATCACCAGCCCGGAATCGGGCGGCACCAGCGTCCGGCTGCGCAGGTACTCGATCTCGCACTGGGCCAGCGGCGCGGCCTCAAGATCGACGATGACATTGATATCAAAGAAGATGCCATAAACGTGCCCGCTCTTTTGCGACTCGAAGTTGACGTCGTAGCGCGTGCGCCGGAAGGCCGGCAGCGCCCGCGCCTCGACGCCGTAGCGGCCGCGCACGAAGTCCAGGAGCGGCCCGGTGACGGCGACGTCTTTCTCGTGGACCTCGCCGCGCTCGAGCTGGTCCTCCACGTACCACTTGCGCTTGATGAGGTACCGGCCGTTGGGGTTGACGATGAACGATATGTAGCCGCGCTCGCTCTCGGGCGAGGTGACCTCGAACACCTGGTTCATGTAGTCCCACGCCTGGAACTCGTCGTGGTACTCGAGCATGTAGCCGGGAAGCGCCCCGGCGCGGATCATGTTGTAATAGTCCATGTTCAGCGACCAGATGTCGACCGGCGGCTCGAGGTTGAGCTTGAACTCGAACTCGCGCCCGGGGAAGCACTTGGTGTAGTAGCACTGGTGGTTGTTCAGGAACACGTGGCCGGCGCCATGCAGCCTCTTGCATTCGTCGACCCAGCCCAGGCCGTCGCAGGGCCCAAGGCCGAGCCGCGCTGCCATCGCCGCGGCAGACGCGACAGACGCGGCGCTGTCGCCGGGGGCGTCCAGCAACGCATACGGGCGCGGGCTGGAGCGGATGAACAGGGCGTCGGGGCCCGTGAAGCGGATCTGGCTGTAGAAGTCGACATCCCACAGCAGCCTGAAGCCCGGCCCGTCCGCCAGCCGACCGGCGACGAGGAACAGGGGCACGAACGAGTCAAGCCCGGCGAGCGCCGGGCCGCGGACATCGCCGCCCGCCCCGGCGGGCCGTTCCAGGAGCGCGCGCGCCCGCGGGTGCAGGCGCCCGTCCAGGAACACCTCTCCGGCCGCCAGGCCCCCGCCGCCCATCGCGGCGCCCTGCCCGTCGACCCAGCGGCACGGCCAGCGGCCGTCACCGCCGAACGTGACGAGCACGGAATTGTGCCGCTCCGGGACCAGCGCCGGGTCAAGGTCCAGAAGCAGAAAACGGTCGTGGGCGACGCGCGGCGCGATGCCGTTGGCGTGGTATACTGAGCCCACGCCCAGCAGGAGGGCGCGTCGGCCGGTCGCGCCGGCGCCCGCCGTCCCCTGTCCCGCCGTCCCCTGTCCCGCCTCAAGCTCCGCCGCCACCCGCTCCGGCGCCGCCGGCCCCAGCCAGTGCTGGCCCACGCTGACACCCCTCCTCCGACTCCTGCACGCGCCCGCGCCTCACGCCACTTCGCGCCACCTCATGCCACTTCATGCCGCCACATGCCACCTCATGCCGCTTGACGCCACTTCGCGCCTCCTCACGCCGCCTCAGAAGATCGTCAGCTCGCCGTCGCAGATGAGCGCCTCGCGGCCGCCAGCGCCCTCCGCCGCCGCCCACGCCTCCGGCTGGCGGCAGATGATCGCCGGCACCCCGTGCTCGCGCAGCATTATCGCCAGGTGGCACAGCAGCGACCCCTCGGCGAACACGAACCCCGCCACGTGCTCCAGGAGCGCCGACAGTATGGCATACGGCCGCTGCACTAGTATTATCGGCCGCCCGCCCGTCTCCTGCCGGGCCTGGACCGCCGCGAGGATCTCGCGCAGTGCGGCGTGTTCGCGGGCATCGTCGTAGCGGTCGACGCTCACCGCCGGCCCGACGCTGAGCCGCTCCAGCACGTCGTCCGCGGCGACGCGCAGGACCGGCCCGCGCGCCACGCCCGCGCTGACGACGATGTTGCCGCCGCCGCCCCCGCCCGTCCGCGCGACGGCAACGTGGCCCGCGCCGCGGCCACCGCCCGCGCAGCGGCCCGCCCCGGCGGCGGCCTCCGCCGCCCGCCGCGAGTAGTCGACAAAGTACGGCACCCCGCCCTCCAGCACCCACTCCAGCTGCGCCCCGCCGAACTCGTGGTCGAGGGCGCGCGTGAACGCCAGGATGCGCGGCAGGGCGGGCCTGAGGTCGTCAATGGCCGCCGGGTCGCCATCGCCGGCCACGTTCGGCCCGTCCAGGGGCCGGTCGCCGTCGCGGACCACGACGCGCGTGCAGGCGGCGATGCCGCGGTTGATGGCCAGGAGCCCCTCCCGCGACAGCTCCACCAAGAGCCCGTGAGGCGCCACAAGCTGCGAGATGAACCCGTACTGGCCGCGGACGAAGTCGCGCACGATGACCGTGTCGGTCGCGTCGCCGGGGGCCGTCCCGAGGGCGAAGGTCCCGGTGATGAAGTCGTAGAGGCCGGGCTTCTTGACGATGATCTGGCGGATGTTGTCGGCGACGTCGACCACGACCTCGGGGGCACGCGTCGCGCCAAGGGCGGCCTCAAGTTCGCCCCTGCCGTCCCGCAGGCCGGCGGCGTTGAAGCACACCACGTGGGCGGCCCCGGTGGCCACTCCCTCGCGGTCGGCGAGCCGGTACGCCCGCGCCCGCTTGGTGACGTACACGGCGTAGACGTCGCGGCACTCGCCGAGGTCCACCCGCCGCGGCAGGCCGGCATCGCGGTACAGCGGCGCGATCTCCAGGTACGGCGCGACTGCCGCGCCCGACCGGGCGCCCGGCGCCGCCGGCCGCCGCCGCGCCGCCACCGGCCGCACCTGCAGGATGTACAGGCGCCGCCCGTCGTGGGCCCACTCGATGTCCACGTCGCCGCCGAACGCCGCCGCGATGACCGGGATGGCCGCCGCCACCTCGCCCAGGGCCGGCGCCGCGTCACCCGCCGGGGCATCCACGGCCGCCGGGGCATCCACGCCCGCCGGGGCATCCACGCCCGCCGCCACGCCCGCCGGGCCCTCCCCGCCGGCGGGATGGAACCGCGCCGCCGCCTTCGCCCCCGACACCAGCGCCTCACCGTCGCCGGCCACGTACTCGACCAGCGGCCCGCCGCCGGCGGGGTCGGCGCTGAACGCCACCCCGGCGTACCGCGCCGGCACCATCTCCTGCACGATCACCGCCATCTCGGGGACGGCGGAGAAGTCGCCGGCGCGCAGCCGGGCGGCGACCGCCGGGTAGCTGAAGTACGCCCGCCAGCAGGCGGCGACGGCGTCGCAGACGGCGTCAAAGCCGGCCAGGTGCAGGTACGAGCGGTACACGCCGGCGAAGCTCGACCGGGGCGAGTCCTCGTGCGCCGCCGAGGAGCGCACCGCGAACCGCCGCCCGTCGAGCGGCCCCAGCGCCGCCTCCAGGAAGGCCCGCAGCTCCTCGCGCATGGCGCCCGGCACGTCGAGGTCGCGCATCACGTCCTGGAGGCCCTCAAGGGATGACAGGAGGAAGCAGCCGACCGTCGCCCGCAGGTCGTCGCCCAGGCGCAGCAGGTAGCGCAGCCGCTCCGCCCCCAGCGCCTCGCGGAAGGCATCGACAGTGATGCACGCGCCGGGCGGCACGTCAAGGCCCGCCGGCAGCCGCTGGAGGTTATAGAACTTCCAGCCGGCCGTGGCCGGGGAAAGCCCCGCCTGACGCGGGAACAAGGCCACCGGCCGCTGCGGGGACGGGGTCGCCGGCCGCGGGGGCGGGGTCGCCGCTGATCTCACGCCGACTTCCGCCCCGTCTCGAAGTCCTTGTAGATCAGCGTGCTCTGGGGCCCGGTCGAACCCTGGTACTTACCGTCGTAAAGGCGGATCGTGCCCTGCGGCTTCCACCACATCATCTGGCCGATCTTCATCCCGGCGTACACGCGCAGCGGATGCAGCGAGAAAAGCTGCAGCGTCCACTGGCCGATGAACCCGATGTCGCCCAAAGACGCCGACAGGTTGATGAACAGCCCCAGCCGCGCCACCGACGACCGGGCGGCGTACGTCGGCGCGAAGTACTTGCTGCCCAGGACCTCCATGGTATGCCCCAGGTACAGCCGGCTCGGCTGCAGCACGAACCCCTCGGGCGGGATGGGCAGGTTCAGGTAGCGGTTCTGCCGCTTGGGGTCGAGCGGGAACTCGGCGTAGACGCGCAACGTGTCGCCGAGGCGGAAGTTGAAGCTGTTGGGGTTGCAGTTCTCCGGTATGAACGGTTCAATGACTATCTTGCCGTTCATGCGGTTCTCTATGATCTCGGGGCCGGTCAAGATCACCACTAGCACCCCCCTGCACCTCATCATACATGCGCGACGGCACGACCGTCGACGACCCGCTGTACTTGCCCGCGTAAAGCAGCCGCGGCCCCATCGGGCGCCAGAACGCGATCTTGCCGATGAGCATGCCCGGGTACACGATTATCTGGTGCGCCACGGTGATCTCCAGCGTCCAGGGGATGATCGCCCCGGTGTGGCCCAGGGGGGCCGAGAACTGGATCCACATCCCCATCGTGCTCACCGAGCGCCGCGCGTAAAGGGTCGCCGCGTAGTGGTCGCTGCCCATCGTCTCCAGGGTGCGCCCGAGGTAGAACCGCCCCGGCTCGAGCACGTGCCCCGACTCCGTGATGGCGAAGCGCACCTCCGGCGGCCGCTCCTGGAGGGCGTCGACGATCAGCGCGTCGTAGTACATGAAATCCGATCCGAGCCGGAAGCCGTACGAGTTGGGCTCGACCTGGTCGGCGGAAAACGGCGATATGTGAATGCGGCCGCAATTGACCTCCCTGGCTATCTCATCGCCGGTGAGGATCATAGGAACCGCTCCAGGGCTTCTTGCACCCGTGACCGCAGCTCCGCGAGGTCGCGCGACGGGTTGTCGATGGTCAGGTCGGGCACGATGCGGTCCAGATCCGCCTCCGAGCTGGAGTGGGCGCTGACGGTCAGGTCCTCGCGCCGCCCCAGGCGCGCCAGCCGCACCGGCTCTGGGCAGGTGACGCGGATGAAGCGGAACCCGTGCGCCTTGAGGGCGTGGTAGTCCACGTCCGGGTCGCGCAGGTCGTCGTTTATGACCACGTCGGCGGAGACCTTCGCCAGCCGCGCCAGGAAGTTGTCAGCCAGGCTGGTCGGCGAGATGCGCCGCAGCTGGGTCGCGATCAGCTCCAGGAGCGACTGGTCCTGGGCGTAGCGGTCGACGGGCCGGCCCGCCGCGGCGTAAAAGTGCGCCTGGATCTCGTAGAGCGGCTCGGCCAGCTTGACCACGGCCGTCTCCAGGCCCCGCCTGGCGCCAAGCTCGGCGATCATGCCGGCGATCGTCGACTTCCCTGAGCCGGTGCGCCCGAATATCACCAGCCTCAACACCGCAGCATCTCCTCCTCGGCGGCGCCGAGTGGCTCTGTCCCCACGACGCGGCAGTACCGGCACCGCCCCAGGGCGTCGGCCAGGCGGGCGACCGCCGGCCCCGCCGCGGCCGGGTCGGGGGCGACGAGGAACGAGTGCCAGCCGCCCAGGGGATTCCTGGCGCTGAACTCGAGGCCTTCGAGGACCGCCGCCGGGTCGGGCGCGACCCTCTCTGTGCCCACGGCGCCCGGCTCGCGCACGGCCGGGAACGCGACCCACCCCAGCGGCACCGTGCCGCGGCAGAAGTCAAAGCCCAGGGCCGCGCGCAGGACCTCGGGTCTGAACAGCACCTTCTTCTGGTCAGCGGCGCCGGCGATGTCGTGGCCCAGCGCGCGCAGCGCCCGCACCAGCGCGGGGTGGCGCCGTAGCGTGCCCACGCCCAGGTGCGGGTAGTCCGGCCAGCCGGTAACTTGCACCGTCCCATCGACGGCGGTCAAGAACACCTTGTCGCCGGACAAGAAGCGCCAGCCGGGCCGCGACAGCAGGTCGAGGAGCAGCGTCGACTTCCCCGCCCCCTTGCCCCCGACCAGCACCACCGCCGCCGGGCCGCCCACGGCCGCCGCCGCGTGCAGCACCAGCGTGCCGCGGCGCTCCTCGTGCCTGATCACCAGGTCGCGCAGGAACTCGACCACCTGTATCTCGGAGCCGGCCGACAGGTAAAGGTCGATGGTGCGCGCGGCGGCGTCGAAGACGAACGCCGTGCCCGTGCTCTCGCAGTCCACGACCTCCAGGCCGCCGCAGCCGGCCCTGAGCCCGTGCAGGTTGAATGACGCCGCCGACGACTTGCGCATGGCCACCGGCGCGAAATCAGCGCCCGCGAACGCCCGGCGGTCGAATTCCCCGTACCGGCGCACGCGCAGGGTCGCCACCGCGTCGGCGGCCTCGTCCCGGTGGACCTCGAAGTGGCTGCCGAAGAAGGCCAACACCGGCCCAATGAGAAAAACATCCGCGGCGCGGACCGCGACGTTGACGACCGTATGCATGAACCGCATCGACCCTGGCCGGTGACCGGCAGAATACATTGTGATTTGCTCCTCAATACTAGTATACGAGACACGGCGTGTCGAAGTGTGTCGAACCGTGTCGAACGAGGGCCGAATTAAACATAATTGGGCATCTCCGGGCGCCGCCGCCAGGGCCCGCTCCCGCCGGTTCTCGTCCGCCGGGGCCGCGATCGCCGGCGACGATTGACACGGCCGCGCTTTTGTGCTATATTCCTGGCGACAAGCGCGACAGAAGAGGTGGTCGTGGCAATGGCGCGATTGAGGGTGGTACTGGCTGGCGCCACCGGGCGGGTGGGGCGGGTCATCGCCCCGGCGATCCGGGACGCCGCCGACATGGTCCTGGCCGGCGCGGTCGCCCTGGACGGGGTCGGCCGCGACCTCGGTGAGCACCTGTTCCAGCAGCCGTGGGGCGTCGTCATAGCGCCGGACGTGGCATCGGCGCTTGACGCGGCGCCCGCCGACGTGCTGGTCGACTTCACCGCCGGCGCGGTGGCGGGCCAGGACGCCATCGCCGCCGCCCGCCGCGGCGTGGCCCCGGTCGTCGGGGCCACCGGCATCCCGCCGTCCGAGCTTCGCGAGCTGGAGAAGGAGTGCGAGGCGCAGCGCATCGGCGGCGTGGTGATCGCCAACTTCTCCCTCGGCGCGATGCTCTTGGCGCGGTTTGCCCGCGAGGCGGCCGGAACCTTCTCCCACTGCGAGATCATCGAGATGCACCACCACCAGAAGCTCGACGCGCCCTCGGGGACGGCCAAGCGGTTGGCCGAGCGCCTGGGGGTCATCGCCGGCCGCGAGGTGCCCGTCCACAGCGTGCGCCTGCCCGGCCTCCTCGCCCACCACCGCGCCTTGTTCGGCGGCGCGGGCGAGACGCTGACCATATCCCACGACACCATCGGCCGCGACTGCTACGTCCCCGGCGTCCTCCTGGCCGTGCGCCGGGTGCGCGAGCTGTGGCGCGTGGTCTACGACCTCGAGGACCTGCTCCCGGCGTGAAGTACTAGCACGGACGGCCGCCCGCCTCCATATACTGACGGCGCAAGCCAGGAGCCTGCCCGGCTGATGCGCGACGCGACGCGCCCTGGCGGCTCAGGATGCGGGGGGTAGGCGCGAGATGGCCGCGGTGCGCGGGCTGTGTTGTGCCGTGGTGGGCGGCGGGCGGCGCGAACTTGAGGCGGCGCGGGCGCTCGTGCAGGCCGGGGCCGAGGTGCGGGTCTCTGGGCTGCCGGCGGCGGAGGTGCCCGGCGCCGCCGCCCGCGCGTCGGTGGCCGATGCCGTCGCCGGGGCGCCGGTGGTGCTGCTGCCGGTGCGCGGCCTGGGCCCGGACGGCGGCCTGCCGGTGCTGTGCGGGCCGCCGCTGCACTTCGACGACGCCGCGCTCGACGCCGCCGCCGGCGCGCTCCTGCTCATCGGCATCGCCACGCCCGAGCTGCGCGAGGCCTGCGCCCGGCGCGGCATCCGCCTCCACGAGTTCCGCGAGCGCGACGAGTTCGCCATCCCCAACGCCGTGCCCACGGCCGAGGGGGCCATCGGCGCCGCCATCGCGGCGTTGGACGTCACCGTGCACGGCTGCCGGGCCGTCGTCATCGGCTACGGCCGCACGGGACGCGCCCTGGCGCGCCGCCTGCGCGCCCTGGGCGCGGCCACGACGGTCATCGCCCGGCGCGGCGCCGCGCGGGCCGAGGCGCGCGAGGCGGGCCTGGAGGCGGCGGGGTTTGACGCCCTCCCAGACGCACTCGCCGAAAGCGACGTCATCTTCAACACCGTGCCGGCGCTCGTCCTCGGCCGGCCCGTCCTGGCGCGCGCGCGGCCGGGCACCCCGGTGTTCGACCTGGCGTCGGGCGCGGGGGGCACCGACTTCGTCGCCGCGCGTGAGCTGGGGCTTGCGGCGCAGCTTTTGCCCGGGCTGCCCGGGCGCGTCGCCCCGCGCACGGCGGGGCGGATCCTGGCCGAGACCGTCCTGCGGGCGGCATCCGACGAACGGACCCCGCCGGCGCGACCTCTGGCGGGGGGTTGAAGCCGGTGGGACAAGGGGAGTCGGGCGGGCGGCTGGACGGCAAGGTGGTGGGGTTCGCTGTCACCGGTTCGCACTGCACCCTGGGTCACGCGTTGGAGGCGCTGTCGGCCGTCGTCGCGGCGGGGGCCGACGTGGTGCCGATCATGTCGCCGAGCGTGGCCGGTCTGACGACGCGGTTCGGGGCGCCGGGGACGTGGGCCGAGCGGCTGCAGCGGCTGACCGGGAAGAGGCCGCTGGCGACGATCGTCGACGTCGAGCCCATCGGCCCCAGGCACCTCCTGGACGCGCTGGTGATCGCGCCCTGCACCGGCAATACGCTGGCGAAGCTGGCGCTGGGCATCACCGACACCGCCGTTACCATGGCCGCCAAGGCGCAACTGCGCAATGGGCGGCCGGTGGTCCTCGCCGTGTCCACCAACGACGGCCTGGGGCTCAATGCCAAGAACCTCGGCGTCCTCCTGGCCACGCGCAATGTCTATTTCGTGCCCTTCGGGCAGGACAATCCGCTGGAAAAGCCGAATTCACTGGACGCACGGCTTGAGTTGCTGCTGGACACGGTGGCGGCGGCGCTCGAGGGCCGGCAGCTGCAGCCGCTGCTCCTGGAGCGGTGGCGCGGCTGACCACAAAGGAGGCGCGGGTCATCGGTGGATGGACAGTCGGGCTTCAGGGTCGCCGTGCTCGGCGCCACCGGCGCGGTGGGCGGCGAGATCATGAGGATCCTGCAGGAGCGGCGCTTCCCGGTCGCGGACATCCTGCCCCTGGCCACCAGCCGCTCGGCGGGCGGGCAGGTGGCGTGGGGCGAGCGGCGGCTTGGGGTCGAGGAGGCCACGCCGGCCTCGTTTGACGGCGTGGACGTGGCGTTCTTCGCGGCGACCGCCGCCGCCAGCCGGGAGCTGGCGCCGGAGGCGGTGCGGCGCGGGGCGGTGGTCATCGACAAGTCAAGCGCGTTCCGCATGGACGAGGCCGTGCCGCTCCTGGTGCCTGAGGTCAACCCCGGCGCCGCGCGGCGGCACACGGGCATCATCGCCAGCCCGAACTGCAGCACCATCCAGCTGGTCGTGGCGCTAAAGCCGCTGCACGACGCCGCCGGCCTGGAGCGCGTGATCGTCTCCTCGTACCAGTCGGTCTCGGGCACCGGCCGCGACGCGATGGATGAGCTGCGCGGCCAGGTCGCCGCGTACGCCGCGGCGGGCTGCCCGGTGCCGCCCCCGGCGGCGGGCTTCCCCCCGCGCGGCGTCTACCCGCACCCCATCGCCTTCAACCTGCTGCCGCAGATCGACGATTTCGACGCCGACGGCTCGACCGGCGAGGAGACCAAGCTCCTGCGCGAGACGCGGCGCATCCTCGACCTTGCGGGGCTCGCCCTGGCGTCAACGTGCGTGCGCGTGCCGGTGTTTCTCGGTCATGCCCTGGCGGTGAACGTCGACACGACGCGGGATCTGGACCCGGCCGAGGCGCGGCGCCTCCTGGCGGCCGCGCCCGGGGTGCGCGTGGTTGACGACCCGGCGCGCTGCCAGTACCCGACGCCGCTTGCTGCGGCGGGGCGCGACGAGGTATTCGTGGGCCGCATCCGCCGCGACACGTCGACCCGCCACGGCATCGCCATGTGGGTCGTCGCCGACAACCTGCGCAAGGGCGCGGCGACCAACGCCGTGCAGATCGCCGAGCTCCTGTGCCGTGACGGCCTGCTGCCGCGGAGGGAGGGCTGAGGGCGCGATGCGCGTCGTCATTCAGAAGTTTGGGGGCACGTCAGTGGCCACGGACGAGGCGCGCGGGCGCGTGGCCGGCCACGTCGCCGCGGCCATCGCCGACGGGCTGCGGCCGGTGGTCGTCGTGTCGGCGATGGGCCGCGCCGGCGACCCGTACGCCACCGACACCCTGCTCGGCCTTGTGCCCCCAGGCGGCTCGGATGTGCCGTCGCGCGAGGCTGACCTACTGACGTCCTGCGGCGAGCTCATCTCGGCGGTGGTGCTGGCCGATGCCCTGCGCGCCCATGGGCTTTCCGCCGAGGCGCTGTCGGGCGGCCAGGCCGGCATCATCACTGATGAGAACTACAATCATGCGCGCATACTACGTATCGACTCCCACCCCATCCTGCGGCGGCTTGAGGCCGGGACGGTCCCCGTCGTCGCCGGCTTCCAGGGCGTCAGCGAGGGGGGCGAGGTGACGACGCTCGGCCGGGGCGGCAGCGACACCACGGCCGTGGCGCTGGGGGCGGCCCTTGCGGCCGAGGTGGTCGAGATATACACCGACGTCGACGGCGTCAAGACCGCCGACCCGCGGCTGGTCCCGGACGCGCGGACGCTGGACGTGGTGACGTACGAGGAGATCGCGCAGATGGCGCACCAGGGGGCGCGGGTCGTGCACCCGCAGGCGATCGAGATCGCCCGCCACAATAGCATCCCGGTGCGCGTCAGGTCGACCTTCTCGCCGGCGCCGGGCACGCTGGTGACCTTCCGCCAGGAGATGGCGCGGGCGTGGCTGCACCAGCTCGACGGCCGGGTCATCACCGGCGTCACCTACATGGCCGGGCTGGCGCAGATCGCCATACGCATCGCCAGCGGGGCGAACGGGGCCGGCGCCGCCGCTGACGCCGCGGCCGCTGACGCCGTCGCCGCTGAGGCCGTCGCCGAACGGCGGGCGTTCCGGGGCCTCGCCGACGCCGGCGTGAGCGTTGACCTGATCAGCGTCTCACCGGGGTTGAAGATGTTCTGCGTCGAGGAGGCGCTCGCCGACCGCGCCGTCGCCGTCCTGCGCGGCCTGGGGCTTGACCCCCAGGTCACGCGCGGCTGCGCCAAGGTATCGGTGGTCGGGTTCGGCATGCGCGGCCTGCCCGGCGTCATGGCCGGCGTGGTCGAGGCCTTGAGCGACGTCGGCGTACGCATACTGCAGACGGCCGACTCACACGTGACGATCTCGTGCCTGGTGCGCGGGGAGGATCTCGACCGCGCGGTGCGCGCCCTGCACGGCCGGTTCGGCCTGGACGCCCCCGCGCCGGAGCAGGGCCAGGCCCATTGAGGAGGTGCACCGGTGACCGGACTGGGACAGGTGATCACGGCCATGGTCACCCCGTTTACGCGCGACCTTGAGGTTGATTACGACCGCGCCGTTCAGCTCGCCCAGAGGCTCGTGGCCGACGGCTCGGACGGGCTGGTGGTGTGCGGGACGACCGGCGAGGCGCCCACGCTCAGCGAGGACGAGCGCCTGCGGCTCATGGCGACCGTGGTCGACGCGGTCGGCGACCGGGTGCCGGTCATCGCCGGCACGGGCACCAACAACACCGCCGCCGCCTGCGCCTTTACCAAGAAGGCCGAGGCCACCGGGGCCACCGCCATCCTGTCGGTAACGCCCTACTACAACAAACCGCCCCAGGCCGGGCTTTACGAGCACTTCCGCCACGTGGCGGGCTCAACCCGGCTGCCCGTGGTGCTGTACAACGTCCCCGGGCGGACCGGCGTCAACATGCTCCCCGAGACGGTGCTGCGGCTGGCCCGCGACGTCCCCAACATCGTGGCCGTGAAGGAAGCCTCGGGCAGCGTCGAGCAGGCGGCGCGCATCGCCCGCGAGGCCCCGCCCGGCTTCCGCGTCTTATGCGGGGATGACGCCCTCACCCTGCCCATGCTGGCGGTCGGGGGCTCGGGGGTCGTCAGCGTCGCGTCGCACCTCGTCGCCGGGCGCCTGCGCCAGATGATCGCCGCCTTCGCGCGCGGCGATGTCGCGGCGGCGCAGCGCGTGCACCTGGAGCTTTTGCCCCTGTTCGCGGCGCTTTTCCTGACCGCCAACCCGATCCCGGTCAAGCGCGCCCTCGAGCTGGCCGGCTTCCCCGTCGGCGGCCCGCGGCTGCCGCTCGTCCCCGCCGGCGAGGCCGAAACGGCGGCGCTGGTGGCGGCCATGCGCCCCCTGGGCCTTCTGGCCTGATGCGCGGTCGGCCGCAAGTCCTGTCAACGGACAGTGATTTTGTCACCCCCCAGGGGCCAAAATCGGACTGAGAAAATGTCACCCCCCGGGGGTGGTGGAAAGGGCGGCGCGGCGGCGCAGGTACGCCTGGTAGGAGGCGCTCTTCCA